>Ga0190274_10001809_pt1 | contig 12535 bp, 12 predicted proteins | sample Popmic531T_FD_133002 | JGI IMG/M metagenome (GOLD analysis project Ga0190274, IMG submission 133002) | Populus adjacent soil microbial communities from riparian zone of Yellowstone River, Montana, USA - 531 T | ecosystem: Environmental > Terrestrial > Soil > Riparian zone | place: USA: Montana...
GACGAGATCATCAGCATGCTCGACGCCTCGACCCGCATCGACGTGCTCAACCTGCTCGGCGACCTCAAGGCCAGGGGCCTGGGCATCCTGTTCATCACCCACGACCTGTCGCTGGGCAACTACCTCAGCGACCAGGCGGTGATCCTGCGCCGGGGCGTGGTCGTCGAGGAGGGCCCCACCGAGCGGGTCTTCGGCCAGCCGCGGCACCCCTACACCCGGGCGCTGCTAGCCTCGGTGCCGCGGCTCGACCGCAAATGGCAGCGGAACGGCCGCCCGGTCCGCCAGTCGGCAGGGGAGGGTGGGTGACCAAGCGAGCCACCATCGCGGACATCGCCAGGCGGGCCGAGCTGTCCAAGGGCGCCGTCTCCTACGCCCTCAACGGGCGCCCCGGCGTCTCGGAGGCGACCCGCCGGCGGGTCCTCAAGCTGGCCGCCGAGATGGGCTGGCGGCCCAACAGCGCCGCCCGGGCCCTGTCGGCCTCCCGGGCCGGCGCCCTCGGCCTGGTCATGGCCCGGCCGGCCAGCACCCTGGGGGTCGAGCCGTTCTTCATGAAGCTGCTCTCGGGCATCGAGAACACCCTGGCCGCCCGCTCCACCGCCCTGCTGCTCCAGGTCGTCCCCGACCACGACGCCGAGGTCGAGGCCTACCGGCGCTGGTGGGCCGAGCGCCGGGTCGACGGCATCTTCCTGATCGACCTGCGCATCGAGGACAAGCGGGTGCTGGTCCTGGAGGAGCTGGGCCTGCCCGCGGTGGTCATCGGCGGCCCCGGCCACCACGGCCGCCTGCCCGGGGTGTGGAGCGACGACGCCAGCGCCATGGCCATGGTGGTCGAGTACCTGGCCGCGCTCGGCCACCGCCGGGTGGCCCGGGTCGCCGGCCCCGCCCGCATGCTCCACACCGAGCTGCGCACCCACGCCTTCGGCGAGGTCGCCGAGCGGCTGACGCTGGACTCGGCGGTGACCGTGGCCACCGACTACAGCCCCGAGCAGGGGGCGCAGGCGACCCGCCGGCTCCTCTCGGGCACCCCGCGGCCGACGGCGGTCATCTACGACAACGACGTCATGGCCGTGGCCGGGACCTCGGTGGCCCACGAGATGGGCGTGGACGTGCCCCGCGACCTGTCCATCGTGGCCTGGGACGACTCGGTGCTGTGCGAGATCATCCACCCGCCGCTGACCGTGCTCAGCCGCGACATCATGGCCTACGGGGCCCGGGCCGCCGAGCGGCTGCTGGCCCTGCTGGACGGGGACAGCGTGGGCGACTTCGAGGACGCCATGCCGCGGCTGATCGCCCGCGGCAGCACCGCCCGCCCACCCGCCTGAGCGGCGGTAGGCTGGCCGGCATGCGCTCCCGCCTGGCCGCCGCGCTCGCCGCCGCCCTCCTCTGCCTGGCCCTGCCGGCGTCGGCCCAGGAGGTCGCGGGGGCCGAGGTGGCCCTGCGCCTCCAGGACCCGCGGATCCAGGAGTCGAGCGGCATGACCCTCAGCCGCCGCCACCCCGAGGTGCTCTGGACCCACAACGACAGCGGCCACCGCGCCGAGCTGTACGCGGTCGGCCCCGACGGCCGGACCCTGGCCACCCTGACCCTGGCCGGGGTCGCGGCCCGCGACTGGGAGGGGATGGCCGCCGGCCGCGACGAGCGGGGCCGCCCGGCCCTGTTCGTCGGCGACATCGGCGACAACAACGGGGTCTGGCCCGAGGTCGCGGTGTACCGGGTGGGGGAGCCGGCCCGGCTGCGCGACGCCACCGTGCCCGCGGTCCGCTACCGGCTGCGCTACGCCGACGGCCCCCACGACGCCGAGGCCCTGCTGGTCGACCCGCGCGGCGACCGCCTGTACGTGGCCACCAAGGGCCTGACCGGCGGGGGCCTGTACCGGGCCCCGGCCCGGCTGGCCGGCGACCGGGTGAACGTCCTCCAGCGCGTGGCCCGGGTGCCGCCGGTGGTCACCGACGGGTCCTTCGCCCCCAGCGGCCGCGGCTTCGTGCTCCGCGACTACCAGGGCGCCTTCGTCTACACCGCCCCCGGCCGTCGGGTGGCGGCCTTCGAGCTCCCCCTGCAGTTCCAGGGCGAGTCGATCACCGTGTCGGCCGACGGCCGCTCGGTCCTGGCCGGCTCCGAGGGCCCCGACAGCGAGGTCTGGCGGGTCCCCCTGCCCGAGCCGGTGGTGGCCCGGGTCGCCCCCACCACCACCCGCCCCCCGCCGGCCGCCGCCCAGCCGGCGCCCACCGGCGGCGGGCGCCTCGGGGCGGCGCCGTTCCTGCCGGTGGTCGTCGGCGCCCTGGCGCTGCTGCTCGTCCTTGCCCTCCTGGGCCTGGCGCGCCGCCGCCGCCCTTAGTGACAGTTTCTGAACCTCGCGTCATGCGGCTCTGGCCAGTGCCGGGGTGGGTGTGCGGGCGGGCCGGTGCCGGCGTGCCAGACGGCGGGTCATGATGGTGATCATCGCCCACTGGACCATCGCCTGATGATGGGCGGGCAGCCGCTCGTAGTCGCGGACCGTGCGGCGGTACCGGCTGAGCCAGGCGAAGGTCCGCTTGACGACCCAGCGGCGGGGCAGGACCTCAAAGGCGTGCGCCAGGCGCCGACGGACGAGCTGGACGCGCAGGCGCAGGGCGGCCGCCCAGGCGACCAGCCGGCCAGCATAGGCGGCATCGGCCCAGACCAGCCGGACGCCACGGCAGCGGGCGCGCAGCCGGTTGTGCAGCCAGGCAGTGGCGCCGCTGGCGTTCCAGCGCCAGTAGAACCCGTATACGGTGCGCCAGGGCGGGAAATCGGCGGGCAGGGCCCGCCAGACGCAGCCATTGTGGGCCACGTAGCGGATGGCGTCGACGACGTCGCGGCGATGGTCGCCTCGGGCCGGCCACCGCGGCCGTGGCCCCAGGCGGGTGGGGGCAGCAGCGGCTCGAGCAGGGCCCCACTCGGCGTCGGTGGTGTCGGAGGGGTAGCGCCTGGCGCGGTGGGTGGTGGGCGGCGGCGGCGCTGCGTCGCCGCGTGCGAGACGGTCATGCCGAGCGCTTCACGGAATATGAGCCAGAACCGGTTCCTGTCAGTGGATGCGAACAGTTCCTGTCAGTGGCCGGGATTTCCAGTCGCCGGGATCTTCCTAGCTGCCGCGGGCTCTCGCCCGACGGCGCGTGGATCCTGGAGACCTTCATCGCCGACGCACAGGGCCGCCGGCTCACCGCCGACCAGAACGTGCAGACAAGGCACCGCCTGCACGTAGGCGGCTCGAGATGGCCGTGCGGCACGGATGTTCCTCAGAGGCCACCGTCGACTATCGGCTGTGGTCGCGCAGCAGGTCCAGGATGATGTCTGCGAGGTCGCCGGGGTGGGTCATCGGCACGTTGTGGTTCGACGCGATGTCGACCAACGCGCGGTCAGGACGCGCGTCGACGACGGCCTGCAGCTCCGTCCGGCGCTGGGCATAGAAGCCGTCGCTGGCCAGCACGATCGTCAGCGGACGCGTGACGTGCTGGTAGAGGTCGCCGCTCGGGTAGATCCGAGCGGTCGGGTCAGCGCTACTGACGGCGGCGATCTCTGCGATGGTCGGGCGGCGAACCCAGCCATCGCCCCGTTGCAGGAAGCTGCGCCGCGTGACATCACAGACAAGCTCGGGGCTTGCGCCAGCGTTGAGCCGGTCGCTTCCAGCGTCGCGCACACACTCCTGAATATAGGCACGCAGCTGTTCGTCATCGGCCACCCAGCCGTAGCGGAACATCGTGCGTAGCTGCTCTGTGGCCTGCGGGCTGCTCCATCGGGCGTGGGCGGCAACCGCCGTGGTCCGGTCGTCGAGCACGACACCGTCGACAACGCACAGCGCAGCCGGGTCCACCAGGCCGGCTGCGGTCACCGCCGTGACTGCGTAACCGCCGGTGGAATGGCCGACCAGCACGGGGCGGACCCACCCGAGCGACGCGACGACCTCCCCGAGATCCCGCCAGTACTGCTCGGGCCCGGTGGAGTCGAGCGTGGTCTGCCCGTGCCCCCGCAGGTCGACCGCGACGGGATGGCAGTGGGCGACCAGGCCCGCGGCCACCTCCGCCCAAGCGGCAGCGTTGTGGCCGCTACCGTGCACGAGCAGCACGCCGGGTCCTGGCCCGCCGAAGTCCACACCTGCCAGCGCGCCGTCCTGGACAGGCAGTTCGATGTCTGTTCCGATCATGGGGACACCCTGGCTGCGGGCGGAACGCTCCGCAACTGATTTGGCCCACTCCTGCACAGCTGTCCCCGCGTCAGTCAGCAGCCCTTGTAGTTCAGGACTTGACGCAGGTTGTGGACGGGCTCGACCAAGCCCGTTCACGAAATGTGCGACAGAGCCACAATACGGTTAAAAACAGACACTTAGCCGGTGGGACGACGTGAGCCGGGCGGGGGTGTGGTCGGGCCTGGGAGTGGTTGTATCCGCGGCGTCCGTGGGCGGGGCTGGAAGCCGGCGGAGCGGTAGCAGGCGTCGATCAGCTCCATGGTGGCCAGGGCGTCGTCGGCGTCGATGGGCAGCGGGTCGCCGTCGCGGAGGTGGGCCCTGAGCGCCTCCAGCTGGTAGGTGTAGGTGGGTCGGGTGCCGAGGTGCTCGACCCGCCGGCCGCCGGGGGTGGTGATGGTGACCCGGTCGTCCATGGTGGGCAGGGCGAAGTTGGCCGCCACCGCCTCGCCCCGGTCGCCGACGATCCGGCAGGGCATGCGGACGCCGTCGCCGGCCATGTCGCAGCGGGCGCTGCCGGTCGCCCCGCCGGGGAACTCCAGGTCGGCCTCCAGCCACTCGTCGGCGCCGGGGTGGCCGGCCCGCTCGCCGCCGCGGGCGGCGACCACCCGGGGTGGGCCGCCGGCCCAGGGGGCCAGCATCCGGTGGGCGTGGAGGCCGTAGCAGCCCAGGTCCATCAGCGCGCCCCCGGCCAGCTCCAGTGACCAGCGCGGGTCGTCGTCGGCGGGGGCCGGGATGACCATGTCGACCTCGACGTGGCGCAGCTGGCCCAGCTCGCCCGTGGCCAGCAGCTCGTGGAGACGGCGGGTCACCGGGTGGTAGAGGTAGTGGAAGCCCTCCAGCAGGGTCACGCCGGCCGCGGTGGCGGCGTCGCGGACCTCGCGGGCCTCCTCGGCGTTGCTGGCCGAGGGCTTCTCGGTCAGCACGTGCCTGCCGGCGGCGATCGCGGCCAGGTTCCAGGGGCCGTGGAGGCCGTTGGCGAGCGGGTTGTAGACGACCTCGACCTCGGGGTCGGCCACCACGTCGGCGTAGGTGTCCAGCACCCGCTCGACACCGTGGGCGGCGGCGAAGGCCTCGGCGCGGCGCCGGTCCCGGGCGGCGACCGCGACGAGGCGGTCGCCGGTGGCGTGGGCGGGGTCGACGATGGCGAGCGCGGCGATCCGGGCGGCGCCGAGGACGCCGATCCGCAGCGGTTCCGGCGACTGGCCGACCATCATCGGGTCCTGCGGAGGATCGAGCGGAGGTGTTCGGCGCTGGTCCAGACGTCGGCTACCGGGCCCTCACCGCGCGGCTCCTCGGTCAGAATGGTGTCCTGCTCCAGCACGTACCAGCCGTCATAGCCGCGGGCGTGGAGGGAGCCGACGATGGCCGGCGCGTCCACGTCGCCCGACCCCAGGGGACGGTACATGCCGTCGCGCACCCCCTGGGTGTAGGTCAGCTGGCCGTCCTGGACGCGCCGGGCGAGGCGGCCGTCGACGTCCTTGAAGTGGACATGGGCGATCCGCTCGGGCGCCTGGCGGGCCAGCTCGGCCGGGTCGGTGCCGCCGATCAGCAGATGCCCGGTGTCCAGGCACAGCGAGATCCCCGACCCCTCCAGGACCCGCCGGACCTCGGGGCCGTTCTCGACCATGGTGCCGACGTGGGGGTGCAGCACCACCCGGACGCCGCGGCTGGCGGCCAGGGTGGCGAGGCGGTCCAGGTTGCCGAGCAGCACCCGCCAGCCGTCGTCATCCAGCACCGGGCGGCTGTCGTAGCCCTCGGCGCCGGTGACCGCCGACAGCACCAGCACGCCGGCCCCGGAGGCGGCGTAGCCCTTCAGCAGCCGCTCGACCTCGGGCACCGGGTCGTGGTCGGCGACGTGCAGGAGCAGGGGGGTGAACCCGCCGACCGCCTGGAGGCCGTGGTGGTCGAGGACCCCGGTCATGGCGGCGGGCTGGGCGGGCAGGAACCCGTCGGGACCGAACTCGGTCGCGGTCAGGCCGACCTCCCGCATCTCGGCCAGGACCCGCTCGGGGCCCAGCTGGTAGCCCCAGCCGGGCACCTCGCACACCCCCCAGGAGATGGGGGCGCCGGCGATCCTGGCCTCGGGGGCGGGCGGGCCGGTGGCGGTCATGCGCGGACCTCCTCCATCCGCACCGGTCGGTGCTCCTGCAAGGACAGGGTGCAGGCCTCGGCGATCCAGCCGGCCTCCAGGGCGTCGGCGACCGTGCACGGCGACGGCCGCCGCCCGGCCACGACCTCACAGAAGGCCTCCAGCTCGGCCCGGTAGGCGGGCAGGAACCGGTCCATGAATAACTGGACGGGCTCCCCCGAGGGGAAGCCGACGCCCGGCTCGACCGAGCGCAGCGGCAGCCGGTCATCCAGGCCGACGGCGATGCTGTCGCGGGCGCCGTGCAGCTCCATGCGCACGTCGTAGCCGCGCGGGTTGTAGCGGCTGTTGGACACCAGCACCAGGGTGCCGTCGTCCAGGGTGAGCACGGCCGCCGAGGTGTCCACGTCGCCGGCGCGGGTGAACAGCTGGTCGCCGCGGTTGGCGCCGGCGGCGTAGACCTCGGTGACCTCGCGGCCGGTCACCCAGCGGATGCTGTCGAAGTCGTGCACGCTGCAGTCGCGGAAGATGCCGCCGGAGACGGCCACGTAGGCGGCCGGTGGCGGCGCCGGGTCCAGGGTGGTCGACCGCACGGTGTGCAGCCAGCCGAGCTCGCCTGAGGCCACGGCGGCCCTTGCGGCGGTGAAGGCGGCGTCGAAGCGGCGCTGGTAGCCGATCTGGACCGGGACCCCGGTGGCCTCGACCCGCCGGCCCACCTCCTGGCCCTCGGCCATCGTCTTGGCCACCGGCTTCTCGCAGAAGGTCGGCAGGCCGGCGGCGACCGCGGCCAGGATGAGCTGGGGGTGGGCGTCGGTCGCGGCCGCCACCACCACGCCGTCGACCCCGGCGGCCAGCAGGGCCTCCGGGCTGTCGGCGGCCTCGGCGCCGAGGCGGGCCGCGACCTCGGCAGCCAGGGTCGGGACGGCGTCGGTGACGACCAGCGACTCCACCGCCGGGAGGTCGCTGAGGGTCTGGGCGTGGAACCCGCCGATCCTCCCCAACCCGATCAGACCAAGCCGCATGTTGGAACCTCCTCTCAGTCCAGACCGCCGAAGACGTTCTGGTCCCAGTCGATGACCGACCCCGTGACCACGCCGCTGCGGTCCGACAGCAGAAAGACCACGAGGTCGGCGATCTCGTCCACCTGTCCGAGCTTGCCCATGGGCAGGGACCTGGCCGCCTCCTCCTGCCAGCGGTCGTCGGCGGCATGGAAGGTGCGCTGGGTGGCGTCCTCGCCCTCGGTCTCGGTCCAGCCGATGTCGAGGCCGTTGATGCGGATCCGGTCCCAGCGGTGGGCGTGGGCGGCGTTGCGGGTCAGGCCGGCCAGGCCCGCCTTGGCCGCGACGTAGGGGGCCAGGTAGGGCTGACCGCCCAGCTCGGACGAGGAGATGATGTTGACGATCGTCCCGGGCGCCGCGCGGGCCACCATGTCCTTGACCGCCGCCTGCATCAGGAAGAACGGTGCTCGCAGGTTGACCGCGACGTGGGCGTCGAACAGCTCCGGCGTGGTGTCCAGCAGGGTGCCCCGCGCGGTCAGCCCGGCCGCGTTGACCAGGCAGTCGACCCGGCCCAGCTCGGCCACCACGGCCGCCACCGAGCCCTGGGCCTGGGCGACGTCGGCCACGTCGGCCTGGACGAACAACGCCTTGGCGCCGGCGGCCCGCAGCTCGGCGGCCAGCGCCTCGCCGGGCTCGCGGCGTCGGCCGGTGACGGCGACGGCCGCGCCCTCGCGGGCGGCGGCCCGGGCGACCCCGGCCCCCACCCCCTGCGTGCCCCCACTGACCAGCACGACCTTGTCGGTGAGCAGTGCCATTCATGCCTCCTCGGCGGCTGCGGGGCTGGCCGGCTTCCAGTCGGGGTTGGCCAGCGCCGCCGGCCGGCGGCCGGCCAGCACGTCGGTGATGCCGCGGGCGGCGGCGGCGAAGGTGGCGGCCGTGGCCCGGCGGGTCAGGCCCATCAGGTGGGGGGTGAGGACCACGTTGGGGTGGTCGAACAGGCGATGGTGGGCGGGCGGTTCGGGGTCGAAGACGTCCAGGCCGATCCCGCCCAGCCGTCCCGATGCCACGGCGGCCAGGGCGGCGTCCAGGTCGAGCAGGCCCCCGCGGCCGCAGTTGACCAGGATCGCCCCAGGCCGGATCCGGCCCAGGAGCCTGGCGTCGACGAGGCGGTAGGTGGCCGCCGTCAGCGGTGCGTGCAGCGTCAGCACGTCGCTGGCCTCAGCCAGCTCGCCCAGGTCCGGGCAGTCGACCTCGGCCGGTGGGGGGCTGATCGGGTCATGGGCGAGCACCCGCATCCCGAAGGCGGCGGCCAGCTCGCCGACCCGCCGGCCGATGCGTCCGTAGCCGATGATCCCGATGGTGGCCCCGTCCAGGTCGCCGACGGCCACGCCGGCCCGCTCGGCCCAGCGGCCCTCGCGGACCAGGGCCGTCAGCGGGGCCAGCCGCTTGACCAGGTGCAGGACGTGGGCGAGGACCCCTTCGGCGACGGCCCGGGTGCCGCTGTCCGGGGTGATGACGACGGCGATGCCGCGGGCGCTGGCTTCCTCCACGTCGACCAGGTCGACGCCGACGCCGGTGCGGGCCAGCACCCGCAGCCGGGGGGCGCGGGCCAGCAGAGCGGCGTCCACGACCGCGTCGGCGCGCGCGATCGCCCCTTCGGCGTTGGCCAGCTCCTCCGGGCCCGGCTCGGCCACGAACTCGACGGTCTCGCCGAGGACCTCGGTGACCAGGGTCGGGTCCACGGTGCCGAGGGCGACGACCACCGGCCGGCGACCGGTCACCGGTCTGCCTCCCGCGGCCGGGGGTCCGGGGGGCTCAAGCCTAGCCCCCCGGTGGATCGGGGCGGCGGCTGGGCGCTGCTGGCCCGGACGACCAGCCGCGGCGCCACCAGGCGCTCGACGCCGGGTCGGTCCGGGCTGGCGACCCGCTCGAGCAGGCAGCGGGCGGCCAGCTCGCCCATGCCGGCGCTGTCGGGGTTGACCGAGGTCAGGGAGATCTGCCTGAGCTCGGCCAAGAAGGTGTCGTCGTAGCCGGTCACGGCCAGCCCGTCCGGCAGGTCGACCCCGGCGTCGGCCGCGGCCGACATGGCCCCGACGGCGGCCAGGTCGTTGACCGCGGCCAGGGCCGTGACCGGGCGGCCGCCGTCCAACAGGGCCGCCGCGGCCGCGTAGCCGCCGTCCTCGCTGAAGTCGCACGCCTGGACCAGGATCTCGCCGGCCAGCCCGTGGCGGGTCATGGCCGAGCGGTAGCCGGCGGCCCGCTCGGTGGCCACGGCCCCGCCGGCCCCGCCCAGGTGGGCGATGCGGCGGTGCCCACGGGCCACCAGGTGGTCGACCACCAGCTCCATGCCGGCGTCGTCGTCGCTGCGGACCGCGTCGGCCCGTTCCAGGCGCTCGGCCCGGGCGCCGACGACGACCACCGGCAGGTCGCCGACCACCTCGGCCAGCCGGGCCCGGTCGGGGACCGACCCGACCACCAGCAGGCCGTCGACGCGCAGGTCCCGCAGGGCCCCGACCACCCCGACGTCGAGCCGGGGCTGGCCGGCGGCGCTGGAGGGCAGCACCGCGCTGGTCAGCAGCGTGCTCAGCCGGGCCTCCTCCAGCACCTGGCCGACGGCCTCGACGATGTCCATCGACCAGGGGTTGCGCAGGTCCGCGGCCAGCACCCCGACCGTGCCCGACCGCACCGCCGACAGCGACCGGGCGGCCCAGTTGGTCCGGTAGCCGAGCTCGGCGGCGGCCTGCTGGACGCGTCGGCGCTTGTCCTCGCGGACCAGCGGCTCCCCCCGCATGACCAGCGACACCAGCGACTTGGAGACCCCGGCGCGCTCGGCCACGTCGCGGATCGTGGGCCGGCGCGGGGGGCCGGCGAGCTGCTCAGCCATGGCTGGGGCCCGGGGTCGAGGAGGGCTCGCGACCGAAGGTCGCCCCCGGGACGGCCGGGACCTTCTGCCAGGCGCCGCTGGCCGCCGAGGCGTCGGCGGCGGCGATGACCTCGGCCACGGCGTGGGCGTCCTCGATGGTGGCGTTGCGCCGCTCACCCCCGGCCACGGCGGCCAGGAACTTCCTGGCCTCGATGACCTTGAGGTCGTCGTAGCCCATGGCGATGCCCGGGCCGGGCTGGAAGTGGGCGTAGTCGCCCAGGTGGGGGTTGGCCAGCACGGTCGTGTAGCCCTGGTGGGGGCCGCCGCGGCCCAGGCAGAGCCGCAGCTCGTTCATCCGCTCGAAGTTCCAGGCGGCCGAGCCGTCGGTGCCGTACAGCTCGAAGCCCAGGCCGCACTGGGGCCCGACGATGGTCCGCGACGCCTCCAGGGTGCCCACCGCGCCCGGACCCTGGGCGGTCGGGGCGAAGCGGACCAGGGTGGCGACGTAGTCGTCGTTCTCCACCGGGCCCAGCTCGCCGTCCTCGATGACCGCGAAGTGGGTGGCCGACCCCATGGGCAGGATCGGCCGCTCGGCGTAGACGGTGCTGGTCAGCGCGCTGACCTCGGTGATCGGGGCGACCAGGTAGCTGACCAGGTCGACCACGTGGCTGAGGAGGTCGCCGAGGGCGCCGCTGCCGGCCAGCTCGCGCTTGAACCGCCATGACAGCGCCCCCTTGGGCTCGGCGGCGTAGCCGGAGAAGAACACCGCCCGGAGGTTGGTGACGCGCCCCAGCGCGCCCTGGGCGACCAGCTCGCGGACGTGCTCGACCGCCGGAGCATGGCGGTAGTTGTAGCCGATCGAGGTGGCCACCCCGGCGGCGCGGGCGGCCGCGGCCACCTCACCGGTCTCGCCGGCGTCGCGCCCCACCGGCTTCTCGATCCAGAAGTGCTTGCCGGCCTCGGCGGCGGCCACCCCGATCTCGCGGTGCAGGATGTTGGGGGCGCAGATGGAGACCACGTCGACCTCGGGGTCGGCCAGGACCTCGCGGTAGTCGGCGCTCCCCTTGGCGTAGCCGAGGGCGTCGCGGGCGTAGGCGACCCGGTCGGCGGCGGTGTCGGCGGCGCGCACCAGCCGGGGCCGCAGGCCGAGCTCCGGATAGACCGACGGCAGGGTCTGGTAGGCGCGGCTGTGGAGCTTGCCCATCCAGCCGACGCTGATCAGGCCCACGCCGATGTCGCGTGTCATGGGGAACCTCCCGGGGTGGCAGGGGCTGGCCGGCGGGCCCGCGCCAGCTCGGCGCCGACGGCCGCGGCCAGCAGGGTGGCGTCGGAGCCGATGGCCACGAGCCTCCAGCCCTCGGCGTGGCGGGCGGCCGCGGCCGCGCCGTCGCCGACCAGCAGCCCGCAGGCCTTGCCGTGACGCTCGGCGGCGCCGCGGACCCGCTCGACCGCCGCCAGGTAGGCGGGGGACTGGAGCTGAAAGGGGACCCCGAGGTTGTGGCTGAGGTCCTGGGGGCCGACGAACAGCACGTCGACCCCGTCGATGGCGGCGATCTGGTCGACCTGCTCGACGGCGGACGCCGACTCGACCTGGACCACGCCCAGGACCTCGGCGTTGGCCCGGGCGAGGGCGCCGGGGTCGAGCCCGAACCGGCAGGCCCGGTTGTAGGTGGCCACCCCGCGGTCCCCGGCGGGTGGGTAGCGCAGGTGCTGGACCGCCTGGCCGACCTCCTCGGCGGTGTCCATGCGGGGCAGCATCACCCCGGCGGCGCCCAGGTCCAGGACCCGGCCGATGCGGATGCGGGCGGCGGACTCCACCCGGACCACGGTCGGGACGCCGTAGGCGCCGGCGGCCGGGATCACGTGGCGGACCTGCTCCTCGCCGCCCGACCCGTGCTCCAGGTCCAGCAGCAGCCAGTCGACGCCGGCGGCGGCGCACGCCTCGGCGGTGACCGGCGAGGCCGCGCCCACGAAGGTGCCGATGGTCGCCTCGCCGGCGGCCAGCCGGGCCCGCAGCCGGCCCCGGTCCAGCGGGGACGGCCCGGCCGGGACGGTGCTCGCGGCGGCGCTCATCCGTGCCACCGCTGGGCGGCCAGCCCGTCCTCGTACTCGGCTCGGAGCCGGGCGACGGCCTGAAGGTCCAGTTCTGGAACGGCGGCGAGCAGGTCTCTTCGACCGAAGTCACGTTCGACGAAGTCAACACCTGGACCACGATTTCCTACGACGGACCGGTCGATCGCGTGAGCTTCCAGGGGTTCGGGAACAGCTTCCATCCCTACGGTGTCGACAACGTCATGTTCGGCCCGCGCTTCGAGTGCTACGCCGACTTCACCGGCGATGGCGTGCTCGAACTCTTTGACTTCCTGGCCTTTGTGAACGCGTTCAAC
>Ga0190274_10001810_pt1 | contig 12534 bp, 11 predicted proteins | sample Popmic531T_FD_133002 | JGI IMG/M metagenome (GOLD analysis project Ga0190274, IMG submission 133002) | Populus adjacent soil microbial communities from riparian zone of Yellowstone River, Montana, USA - 531 T | ecosystem: Environmental > Terrestrial > Soil > Riparian zone | place: USA: Montana...
CTTCGCCCATGAACCACCCGGCCGGGGCGCCTTCGCCCTGCGCTACCAGGTTGCCGTTGGCGAGCAGTCGCGGGAACCGCTCCTTGGCCGCGCAGATCGCGACGGTGTACTTCGCCATCACATCCGGCCGGTCGGGGAAATAGGTGATGCGGCGGAAGCCCTCGGCCTCGCATTGCGTGCAATAGGTGCCGCTCGATCGGTAAAGTCCCATCAATTGCGTGTTGGCTGACGGGTCGATGATGGTCTCGATCGAAAGTTCGAACGGGCGCTGCGGTGGCTGCGCAAGCGTCAGGCGGTCTGGCGAGGCGATATAAGCGTCAACCGCGAGCGGCTTTCCGTCGAGCGAGATCGACGACAGCGTGAGCCCGTCACCGTCCAGCACCAGCGGGGCCGGTGATGTGGCCGGATTGGGACGAAGGCTCAAGGTCGCGCGCACGTGCGAGGCGTTCGGCTGCAGCGACACATCGAGATGAACGCGATCGACCAGCCAGTCCGGCGGACGATAATCCTCAAGGCGGACGGGACGGGCCTGTTCGGTGCGCATGGGCGGGGGGAGTTCCTTCGAGCATGTGAAATTCGGACGATCAGCCGCAACGAGCAAATCGATGACCTCCATATCGGGAAATTTCATGACCTGATAGAAGGGACGTGAGCCGGCAGCATAGCCGGGAGGACCAAGGAGGACTTGATGCCGAGGACAGGCTTGATGCCGCGGATAAGCTTGGCGCTGCTCGCAGCCGCCACATTCATCCTGACGAATATCGGCGCGCAGGCGCAGCAGGGTTATCCGAACCAGGTCGTGCGCATCGTCGTGCCGTTCTCGGCCGGCAGCGCCACCGATCTGCTGGCGCGCGCGGTCGCCGACAAACTGAGCGAAAAGTGGAAACAGCAGGTCATCGTCGAGAACCGCCCGGGCATTGCCGGCACCACCACGGTCGCCAAGAGCACGGCCGATGGCTACACCCTGATGCTGACCTCGAACGGCCACACCGTTGCAGGCGTTCTCAACAAGGGGCTGCAATTCGATCCGGTGAAGGACTTCGCCGGCATCACGCCGATCGCGTCAGTGCCGCTGGTGCTGATCATCAATCCCGAATTGCAGGCCAAGACCGTGAAGGAATTCATCGATCTCGCGAAGGCAAAGCCCGGTTCGATGAATTTCGCCTCGCCCGGCTTGGGCTCGACCACTTTCATCGCAGGCGCATTGTTCAAGGACGCGGCCAAGCTCGATCTCGTGCATGTTCCCTACAAGGGCGCGCCGGAATCCAACATGAGCGTCGTGCGTGGCGACTCGCAGATGTATTTCACGCCGGCGAGTACGGCCATCGAGCTGGTGCAATCCGGCAAGGTACGCGCGATCGCGGTCGCGACCGACAAACGCGTACCGAGCATGCCCGACGTTCCAACCTTGAAGGAAGCGGGCCTGCCGAACTTCTCCTATGATTCCTGGTTCGGGCTGATGGCGCCCGCCGGTACGCCAGCGGCGATTATCGAAAAGGTCAACAAGGATGTCGTAGAGGGTTTGCAGGATCCGGCACTCCAGGACCGCATGGCGAAGCAGGGCGGTGTGCTGGTCATTACATCTTCGCCGAAGCAGTTCGACGAGATGATCAAGAGTGATACCGCGCGCTATACGAAAATCTTCCAGGATGCGGGGCTCGGCGCACAATAGCCGAAGACCGGATTCGATCTTTTTTATCGCGCCGGGCCGCTTCCGCGGTCCGGCGTTTTTTTGTGCGAGGATTTCAGTTTGGAATTGCCCTAAATCATTGTGTTTGCGACATGTTTTGTTCTTGGTTACTGACGTGGCCAATGTCCCATTCCATCGCCAGCGCGCAGTCCAAAACGTTTCGCATGAAGTCCAAATGGCCGCTCGGCAGCCGCGCCTTCTGGTTGCGTCAGATGCGCCAATGGCACTGGATCAGCGCCGCGGTTTGCCTGATTGGAATGCTTTTATTCGCGGTGACCGGCATCACGCTGAACCATGCCGGCAGCATCGAAGCGAAACCCGCCGTCTCCGAACGCATTGCCACCATCCCCCGAAGCCTCGCGCCCGCCATCGCCGCGTTGCCGCCGAAAGCGAAAATGCCGGTCCCATCCGTCCTCGCAGACTGGGCCTCGGTCGCGCTGAAGGTGGATATTGGCGGGCGCGAGGCTGAAATTTCCGAGACCGAAATCTATGTCGCGCTGCCGCGGCCGGGCGGCGATGCCTGGGTCAGTCTCGACCGCAAGAGCGGGGAGGCGCGCTACGAGGTAACAAGCCGCGGCTGGATTTCCTGGCTCAACGATCTGCACAAGGGCCGCAACACCGGCGCGATGTGGTCGTTATTCCTCGACGTGTTCGCTGTCGCCTGCGTGGTGTTCTGCCTGACCGGGCTTGTGCTCCTGCAATTATTGTCGGTCGGGCGGCCTTCCACCTGGCCGCTGGTCGGCCTGGGTCTTGTGATCCCGCTGCTGATCGCGATCTTTTTCATTCACTGAGGAAAGTCATGCGCGCCCTTGTCTCATTCACCCTTTCCGGCGCAATGGTCGTGCCTGCGCTTTCGGCCGAGATGAAGGTGAGCATCGAGATTCCTCGGCTCAGTGTTGCGGAATATCACAGGCCTTACGTCGCGGTCTGGCTGGAAAAGCCGGACCAGACCTTCGTCGGCAATATCGCGGTCTGGTACGACCTCAAGCTGAAGGACAATGAGGGCACCAAGTGGCTGAAGGACATGCGGCAATGGTGGCGCAAGTCCGGGCGCGAATTGTCGATGCCGGTCGACGGCCTCTCCAGCGCGACGCGCGCGCCCGGCGAGCATCAGGTCGCGGTCGCGCTGGACAAGGCACCGGTGAAAGATCTCTCGGCCGGCGAATATCATCTGGTGATCGAAGCCGCGCGCGAAGTCGGCGGTCGCGAAATCCTGCGTATCCCGTTCCAGTGGCCGGCCAAGGCTGGAAACAACTTGTCCGGTGACAATCTGAAGATCAAGGGCGAGCATGAGCTCGGCCAGGTCGCGCTAGAAATCAAACCGTGATTATTTAGGAGCATTGTCATGATCCCGTCCCGTAAGTGGCTCGTTCTGGCGTTGTGTGTTGGCCTGCCGCTGTCCGCGCAGGCGCATCGGGCGTGGCTGCTGCCGTCCGCCACCATTCTGTCCGGCGGTGAGGATCTCTGGGTCACCGTCGATGCCGCGGTGTCGAATGACCTGTTTTATTTCGAGCATCAGCCGATGCGCATCGCCAATATCGGAACGCGCCCGGAGACGACGGGAGCTCGCGGCGGTCCCGGCGCGCAGCTTTCGATCACCGCACCGGATGGTTCGCGGGTAGAGGCAGAGAACGGCTCAACCGGACGCTATCGTTCCACCTTCGACGTGCCGCTGAAGCAGAAGGGCACCTACAAGCTCGCGCTGATCAATGAAGGCGTGTTCGCAAGCTACAAGGAAGGCGGACAGGTCAAGCGATGGCGCGGGAGCGCGGAGAATTTCGCGAAGGAAGTGCCGCAGAATGCGGAAGGTCTGCAGGCTTCGTTCCTGCAAAGCCGGATCGAGACCTTTGTCACCTCCGGCAAGCCGACCAAGGAGACTTTGAAGATCACAGGCGCCGGTCTCGAGCTTGCGCCGATCACGCATCCGAATGACATGACCGCCGGCAGCGAGGCGAGCTTCCAGCTGGTGCTCGACGGCAAGCCCGCAAGCAACGTGAAGATCTCGGTCGTGCCGGGCGGCAACCGCTATCGCGACAAGCTCGGCGAGATCAACCTCGTCACCGATGCCGACGGCAAGTTCAAGGTCAAATGGCCGGAGCCCGGCATGTACTGGATGGAGGCCGTGGTTCGCGATGAAGCCGCGCCGGCAAAAGAAGTGAAGCAGCGCCGCGCCGGTTATATCGCCACCTTCGAGGTCCTGCCGCAATAATGCGGCGCGTTCTGATCCCGTTGCATGCGCCGGATGTTGCGCCACTCGCTCTGCGGGCGGCGCAAAACGTTTTCAAAGTCGTTTCGTTGTCCGGCGAGACGATGGGGACAACGTGGTCGGTGAAGGCGGCCGTGCGAGGCGATGCGCCGGAACGCGACCTTCGCCGCGTGATCGAAACTTGTCTGGCTCGCGTTATCGCGCAGATGAGCCAGTGGGAGCCGAATTCCGACGTCAGCCGGTTTAATCGAGCGCCAGCCGGTACGTGGCAGCTATTGCCGGAAGAATTCTGCCGGGTCCTGCAACAGGCGCTCGAACTCGCAGGCGACAGTAACGGCGCCTACGATCCCAGCATCGGCGCATTGTCTGATCTCTGGGGTTTCGGCTCGACCGGCCGGCGTCAAGTTGTGCCAGACAATTCCGCGATCATGGAAGCGAAGGCGCAGTGCGGCTGGCAACGTATCGCACTCGACGTCGTGCGGCGCGCCGTTCGGCAACCGGGCGGCGTGCGGCTCGATCTGTCGTCGATCGCGAAAGGATTTGCGGTCGATCTCGTTTCGGAGACGCTTTCGAAGCGGGGGCTCCCCGATCATCTGGTGGAGATCGGCGGCGAGTTGCGCGGGTCCGGCACCAAGCCCGACCTTTCGCCGTGGTGGGTGACGCTGGAGGACGCGGACGATATGGTGATCGCACTGCACGGGCTGTCGATCGCGACCTCCGGTGATGCGCGCCGCTATGTCGAGGATGGCGACCGCAGGCTCTCCCATACGCTCGATCCGCGCACCGGCTGGCCGATCCCCGACACCCTCGCATCCGTCACCGTGCTTAGCTCCTCCTGCATGAAAGCAGATGCGCTCGCGACCGCGCTGTCGGTGCTGGGGGCGGAGCAGGGCTACCGCTTCGCCTGCGAACGGAAGGTCGCAGCTCGGTTTCTGATGCGAACGGGCCAGGGACTTTGCCAGAGTGAAACCCCGGCTTTTGCGGCGATGCAGACCTGAGCCAGACTTGCGCGCCCGCACAAACTACGTCATCTGAACCGCTGAGCAGGAAGCAGCCCGACCGGCCTGCGAGGTTCGGAACACTAACCATGTATTCGAAAACCGCCCGGAGCACATTGTCTCCCGGCTGGATTGCTATTGTTGCGATTGCCGCAATGTTGGCGACGCCGTCCAGCGCGCAGGATCTGAAGCCGCAGGAACCGGCCAATGTCGGCGACGCGAAAATCGCGGCGAGCCGTTACTACACGTCCGGTGCCTATGAGCGCGAGGTGGTGGCGGTGATCGCGCAGGCGCGGAACTGGATCAAGGAGCGTGCACCGCAAGTGAGCAAGCCCGCGATCGTGCTCGATATCGACGATACGGCGCTGACCAATTGGCAGGTGATCCAGGCCAACGATTTTGGCCGTGTCTTCGGTGGCCCCTGTCGCGAATTGCCGAAAGGCCCCTGTGGCTGGGTGGCGTGGGACTTACGCGCCAAAATTCCGGCGCTAGTACCGACGCGCGAATTGTTCAAGGACGCGCGTGCGGCGAGGGTGGAGGTTTTTTTCATTACCGGGCGGGACGAGCCGCAGCGCGCGGCGACGCGCCTCAATCTGCGCATGCAAGGTTACGGCGACCATCGCGGACTTTACATGCCGGCGAGGGGGCAGCATTTTGCATCGGCTGCGGATTTCAAGGTCCCCCAACGCCAGAAAATCGAGGCGGCGGGATATACCATCATCGCCAATATCGGCGACCAGCCGTCGGATCTGGCTGGCGGTCATGCCGAACGCACTTATCTGTTGCCCAACCCGTTCTATCGGATTCCGTAAAGCGAATATGGCAGCCTTGTCGCAAATCGAGATTGAGCGAGCGCGCCGTTTCTCCGTTGCGCCGATGATGGATTGGACCGATCGGCACTGCCGGTTTTTCCACCGTCTGCTGACGCGGCGTGCGCTGCTTTATACCGAGATGATTACCACCGGCGCGGTGCTGCATGGCGACCGCACGCGGCTGCTGCGCTTCGATCCGGCCGAGCATCCGGTGGCGTTGCAGCTCGGCGGTTCCGATCCGCGCGATCTCGCGAAGTCAGCCCGCATCGCTGAAGACCTCGGCTATGACGAGGTCAATCTCAATGTCGGCTGTCCGTCCGACCGTGTCCAGGATGGCCGCTTCGGCGCCTGCCTGATGGCGGAGCCGCGGCTCGTCGGAGAATGTGTTGCTGCGATGAAGGCGGTCGTTGCGATCCCCATAACGGTGAAATGCCGCATCGGGATCGATCAGCAGGACCCGGAGATTGCGCTGGAAGCGCTCGCGCAATCGGTCCGGCACGCCGGCGTTGACGCGCTGATCGTGCATGCGCGCAAGGCCTGGCTCGATGGTCTCTCGCCGCGTGAGAACCGCGACATCCCGCCGCTCGACTACAATCGCGTCTATCGACTGAAAAAGACGCATCCGGACTTGCACATTTCGATCAATGGCGGCATCGGTTCGATCGAAGCCGCCAGTGAACACCTGCGTTATGTGGATGGCGTGATGATGGGGCGTGCCGCCTATCAGGAGCCGTGGCAATTGCTCGCGGCCGATCCGCGATTGTTTGGCGCCGATGCGCCTTTCGTCACCGCGCGACAGGCACTCGAAGCAATATTCCCATATATCGAGCGCGAGCTGACGCAAGGTGTGCGGCTTCACTCAATCACCCGCCACTTGCTCGGACTGTTCCGCGCCGTACCGGGGGCCCGTGCGTTCCGCCGGCATATCGCCGTTCACGCCGTCAAACCCGGCGCCAGCATAGGTGTCCTGCGCGAGGCGCTGGACCTTGTGATGGACACGCCAGCGCCAATGACGCAAACCGCAGCGGCGTGACGCCGGCCTGTTCGGGCCGGTTTTTCCCGGCGTGCGATCAGCAAACGTGGGTACCGGTTTTGCGCCCGATCGTACGTCCTCCAACAAAGGGCGAATGATGCTCGGCATCCCGGCCGGCGAGCTTGCCTGGCTTGCGGCCGCCATCGTTGTCGGCGGCGCAGTGACCGGCCTTCTCGCCGGGCTGTTCGGTGTCGGCGGCGGTGCCATCATCGTGCCGATCCTCTACGAAATTTTCCGCATTCTCGGCGTGTCGGAAGACATCCGGGTGCAGCTTTGCGTCGGTACGTCGCTTGCGATCATCATTCCCACTTCGATCCGCTCCTACCTTGCGCACCGGGCACAGGGCACGCTGCCGGCCGGCGTGCTGAAATCCTGGATCGTACCCATCGCGGCAGGCGTGACCGTCGGCGGCGTGATCGCGGCCGTGGCGCCGGCTGCTGTGTTCAAGAGCTTTTTCGCGGTGATGACGTTTCTGCTCGGCGTCAAATTCCTGTTCGCCCAGAATCGCTGGCGGATCGCCGATACGCTGCCGAGCCGTCCGCTGATGTGGGCCTACGGGCTCTTCATCGGCTTCTATTCCGCGATGATGGGAGTTGGCGGCGGCGCGGTGTCGACGCTGATCCTCAGCCTCTACGGGCAGCCGATCCATGCCGCGGTCGGCATTTCGGCCGGTGTCGGCGTTGTCATCTCGATCATCGGCACGATCGGCTTCGTGATCGCGGGGCTACCATATCAGGCGCTGATGCCGCCGTTGTCGATCGGATATGTGTCGCTGATCGGACTTGTGTTGATGGGCCCGGTGAGCGCGTTTGTTGCGCCGTATGGTGCTCGTGTCGCGCATCGGATGTCGAGACGCCATCTCGAATATGCGTTCGGAATATTCCTGTGGATCGTGGCGGCGCGATTTGCGATCAGTCTTGTCCGGTGATCACGGATAGCCGCGCAGGATGAGCTTGTCGCCGCGCACTTCCCAGCTTTCAAGCCGATTGAGAAAGCTCATGCCGAGCAGACTTTTCGTCAATTGTCCGGGCTGTGCGATCAGCGCCGGAACCGAGCGCTCGACGAGGCCGCCCACGCCAATCCGATCAAGGGTGACCGAAGCCGCGCGTGTCTTGCCATTCGCGGTATCGACGACAATGTTGTAATTCAGCACTTCCAGCGGCAACCCTGCGGCCTTCGCCGCTTCCTGCGTCAACACCACCGCGGTCGCGCCGGTATCGAGCACCATCGGAACGGTGCCGCCATTGACCTGCGTCGTGATACCGAACTCGCCGGCCTGGCCGCGCGCGATTTCGACGATACGCCCGCGGGTCGCGGCACGGCCGGGAACCAGCTCGGCCATGAGACGGTCATAGACGCCGCGCAGCTCGAAGCGATAGGTGTAGCCCAGCGCCAGCATCAGTGCGATTACGACCCAGATCAGTACGATGCGCAAAGCGCGCGCGACATTTTCGCGAAAGATGACCAGCGCCGCGCCTCCAAGTGCGACCAGCCAGACGATCTTCACCGAAAGCGATGCAAATTCGTCGGTCGACATGCCGGCGACCGTACCCTGGTCATGGCGCATCAGCAGCACGACCAGCGCGAGCGCGATCGCCGTCATCAGGATCCAGAACATGGTATTGCGCAAGAAACTATTCCCTCAGGCCACGCCGGATCGCGGCGCTATGCTGGCGGCCGCAAGCCGTGCCGGCAGCGCCGTCATGATGCGCCGCCGCTCGCCATCCGACATTGTAGACCAGCCGGCGATTTCCTCGATCGTGCGTCCGCAGCCCCGGCACAGTTTCGAGCCGGGTTCGAGCACGCATATTTTCAGGCAGGGGGATTCGATCGCTGGCATTCGATGGCTGATATGAGGGCGTCCGTCGCCGAAACATAAGCGCGACTGCGTGAATCGGGAAGTATCAGGCGCGGCGGCCGCCGGCCGTCGCCGCTCCGCCATGCTCGTCGATCGGAGCGTGCGGTTCCTTGGCATGCAGGGCGGGAGAGGGCTCGTTCATGGGAGCGAGCGCCGCCATTATGCGCTCGGGTGGTAGCGCGATGATGACCTCGGTGCCGACGCGCATCTTCGATTTCAACGTGAAAGAACCCCCGTGGAGGTCGACCAGGCTTTTGGCGATAGGCAGTCCGAGGCCCGCGCCCTGTTCGGCCGACTTGATCGCGTTCGAGCCCTGTCCGAATGACGCCAGCACGACCGGGATTTCGTCCTCCGGAATGCCGGGGCCGGTATCCTTGACACTGAAATATTGGCCGCCGGAGGCGGTCCAGCCGACTTTCATCCAGATTTCGCCGCCCTGCGGGGTGAACTTGATCGCATTGGAGAGCAGGTTGAGCGCGATCTGGCGGATGGCGCGCTCGTCAGCCCATACGCGCGGGAGACCGGGTTCGAAAATCTCGTGGACCGTGATCAGCCGGTTCTTGGCGCGCAGTTTCACGAGATGATGGCAATCCTCCACCACTGAGATGAGCGACACTGCCTCCTCATTCAGCTCGTAGCGGCCGGCCTCGATGCGCGACAGGTCGAGGATCTCGTTGATCAGGCCGAGCAGGTGTTGGCCGGAATCGTGGATGTCGTTTGAATAGTCCTTGTAGGCGGCAACCGAATGCGCACCGAAGATCTCGTTTTTCATGACTTCGGAAAAGCCGAGGATGGCATTGAGCGGAGTGCGCAATTCGTGGCTCATCTGGGCAAGAAAGCGCGACTTGGAGATGTTGGCGGCTTCGGCACGGTGGCGTGCCTCGTCGGAGATCGTCTTGGCCTGTTCCAGTTCTCCGATCAGCATGTCTTTCTCGGCGCGTGCCTGCAGCGTCTGCAAGGCCGAGGAATAGAGGCGATGGGCCAGAAGCAGGAAATATCCCTGCGCCGTTACCGCCATGATGGCGAGGATATAATCGTGCAGGTTGCCCTTCATCGCGAAATTGACCGCGACCGCGCCCGTGACCGGAACGGTTGCTGCGAATACCGCGATCGGCAGCGAGAAGGCGAGCATGCTTGAGACTGCGACCACCAGCAGCATCACGAACAGCATGAAGGTGCCGCTGCCTTCGGCGACTCCGATCGGCTGCACCAGATTGACCATCCAGGCGAGGCCGAAGAACAGATCCAGCAAGATGAAACGAATCCGCCAGGCCTTCAGATTTACGTCGATTGCGGGCAGGGCCAGAAACTGGCGGCATTTGGTGACGATAACGGCGTGGATCAGCAGGACGCCGGCGGTCCAGATGCTGGCGGTGGCGGCGCCGGTCCAAAGGCTCGACAGGAAGCCCACCGTTGCGACCAGCAGCAGGAGGACGAGCGAAGCCGACAGGCGGTTCTGGGCGAATAGCCGCAACATTTCGTAGTCGAAAACCGGACGGGTGCCGGTAGTCGAAGTAAGCCGGTCGCGGGCATCGCGAACGCGCTGGGTGGCTACCCTCCGCCTTTTGGCAGCAGCCTCCTCGCGCTGGTCGCTTGCGGTATTGGTCGTCATCCACCCGTCCCTGGAAATCCAGGTTAAATTCTCGCAAAAACCTTAAGGGCAAGCTTAATCGGCGGGTTAAACCCGTCTGAAACCGGAGAGAAAAAAGGTGAAGCTTTACGATGGCGGGCGGGCGCCGAATCCCCGGCGGGTTCGGATATTCCTGAAGGAGAAGGGGATAGAGGTGCCGATCGAGCCGGTCGATCTCGTCGCCATGCAGCACAAGTCCGAGCCCTTTACCGCGGTCAATCCGCTGCAGCGGGTTCCGGTGCTGGAACTCGACGACGGCACTATTGTCACCGAGTCCATCGCCATTTGCCGCTATTTCGAGGCCCTGCATCCCGAGCCGGCCCTGTTTGGGACCAGCCCGACAGAAATCGCCCGCATCGAAATGTGGCAGCGACGGATCGAATTGAACCTCATGCTGGGTCTCGCGCATGTGTTCCGGCACCTGCATCCCGGGATGAAGGAGTTCGAGGTGCCGCAGGTTGCCGAATGGGGCGAGGTCAACAAGGGCCGGGTTATGGATTTTCTTGCACTTTTGGACCGGGAATTAGCGAACCGGCGGTTCGCTGCCGGCGACCAATACTCGGTCGCCGACATCACCGGTTTGATTTCGATCGACTTTTTGCGACCCGCCAAGCTGCCGCTGCCCGCGGCGCTTGTTCATGTGGCGCGATGGCATGCGGAACTGGCGGCCCGGCCGAGTGCTGGCGCCTGAACGGCGGGTCTATGCTTAACCCGCTGTTAACGCAGGCAAATCGCGTTAAGTTTCGGGCACGTGAGCGGCGGCTGGATATCGGCCTTCGCAAGTCCCTGAAGATAAAGGGATCACGGGCGCGTTAGCGCGCTCAAATCGGTGAACCGCCCCTCCACAGCCAACGACGAACCTCCAAGGCAATCATCTGCTCATTCAGGAGGACGTCATGTTTCGGAAGGTCGCTTCAATCGCCGTCGCCGCTGCCGCAACCGCCCTCCTGTGGGCCGGTTCCGCCAACGCCCAAGTCCGCACCGCCGCGCTGGAAAACGGTTTCCAACTGGCACAGGCCCCGGCCGAGAACCGCATCGCGCTGGTGATCGGCAATTCGCAATATACCAGCAACAAGCCGCTGAATAATCCGACCAACGATGCCCAGGCGGTTTCGCAGCTCCTCAATAACGCCGGCTTCGAAGTCGTCATGGCTTTCGACCTTGCCCGCGATCTGATGAAGCAAACGGTCGAGGAATTCGCCGCCCGTGCGAACGAGAAGGGCAAGAATACCGTCGTGCTGGTCTATTACGCAGGCCACGGTATCCAGGTCGACGGCGAGAATTATCTGATCCCGACCGATGCCAAGTTCGAAGCGGAAGCCGATCTGCCCGACCAGGGCGTGAAGCTGGCCGAAGTCATGGGCGCGCTGGAAGCCGCGACTTCCAAGATGCGCATCGTGATCCTGGACGCCTGCCGCAACAATCCCTTCGGCGGCACTTCAAGCGGTCTTGCCATCGTCGACGCGCCCGCGGGCTCGATCGTCGCTTATTCGACCGCGCCGGGCACCGAGGCTTTCGACGGCAACGGCAAGCACAGCCCCTATGCAGCGGCATTCATGCGCACTGCGAAGACCCCCAATCTGCCGATCGAGCAGGTCTTCAAGAAGGTCCGCGTCCTCGTCAATGAAGCGACCGATACCAAGCAGACTCCCTGGGAAAGCTCCTCGTTGACCGACGATTTCGTGTTCTTCTCGAACGTGAACGTCAACAACGGCGCGCCGGCCCCGGACGTGCTCCCGGCCCGCGTGACGATCGCCGAACTCGGCTCGCGCCCCGTACAGACTGCGTATGAAGCCGCGATCGCCGAAGACACGGTCGAGTTTTACGAAGAATTCGTGCGTGTATATCCGACCGATCCGCGCTGCGACCACATCCGCCGGCTGCTTTCGCGCCGCCAGCAGATGGTCGCCTGGCAGGTTGCGACCCACTCGAACTCCCGCGACGCGTATGACGGCTTCGTCCGCCGCTTCGGCAACAGCGATCTCGCTTTCGCTGCTCGCCGCCTGCAGGAGCGCCCGCGTGTCGTCAACATCGCCTTCCCGCGTAAGGGTGAAGGCCGCTTCGGCGATGGCCGGTTTGGTGGCCGCATCGACTTCGGCCGGGTGAACAACAACAACAATCGTCCGGCGATCGACTTCTCGCGGATCAACAATGGTGGCCGTCAGGGTAACTTCCAGAACGGCAACAACAACAATGGCCGCTTCGGCCAGCAGCAGAACGGCGTGAACAACAACAACAACAACAACAACAACAACAACAACAACAACAACAACAACAACAACAACAACAACAACAACAACAACAACA
>Ga0190274_10001811_pt1 | contig 12527 bp, 12 predicted proteins | sample Popmic531T_FD_133002 | JGI IMG/M metagenome (GOLD analysis project Ga0190274, IMG submission 133002) | Populus adjacent soil microbial communities from riparian zone of Yellowstone River, Montana, USA - 531 T | ecosystem: Environmental > Terrestrial > Soil > Riparian zone | place: USA: Montana...
CCGCAGCGCTTCCGGACCGGGCTGTGCGCGCCGTCGGCGGCCACCAGGTAGTCGGCGCGGACGGTCTGCTCGGCGCCGCCGTCCCGGGGGCGGAGGACCGCCGTGACCCCGTCGTCGTCCTGCCGGAAGGAGACCAGCTCGGTGGCGTAGGCGTGCTCGGCGCCGCGGTCCTGGGCCGACCGGCGCAGCAGCGGCTCCAGCCCGATCTGGGTGATGAACAGCCGCGACGCCGGGCTCAGGGCCTCGACGCCCTCGTTGAAGTGCCGGAAGAAGAACTTCATCTCCGGGCTGGCCAGGCTCTCCACCGAGACGATGGCGCCGTTCTGCGCGAACTCCCGCACCGACGCGGACTCGATCTCCTCCTGCAGCCCCACACTGCGGAAGATCTCCATGGTCCGCTGGTGGAACGAGGCGGCCCGGGGGTGGACCGCGGTGCCGCGGTGCCGCTCGACCAGCAGGTGTGGCACCTCCTGCGCGGCCAGCAGCAACGACGTCGACAGCCCCACAAGGCTGCCTCCGACGATCAGCACGGGCACCTGACGGTCGCTCATCGAGACTTCCCCTCGCGGGTTCGACGGTCACGGACATTCGTCCCGCGTGGCGGCCCGCCGACGCCGATAGGGCCACCCTGTTGGGTGGGCTGGGGTGTGTCAAGGGTCACAAGAGCGCCCGGATTCACCCGCGCGCGGAACCCAGGTCCGAAATCAAACGTCGTAAAAACCACCGCTGTCAGGGAATTGTGTCCCTTGGAATATCCTCCAGGCATCCCCGGCATCGGACGAGATATATGACGCTTGTCCCTAATTTCGCGGCCCCACAACACAGTCGGCTTGTGATATTCGTCACACTCGGCTGAATCATCCGCAAAAAGGATTGACGATACTGGTCCGTCCGGCATACTGCAGTTCGTCTGCGACGACCGGACCGGGGGGTGCACCATGTCGGTCGACCAGCGTGTGGCGAGCGAGCCAACACAGGACGACACCGACGTCGAACTGCGCGAACGGGTCGAGAAGTGGTTCGCCCATCAGGGCGTCCCCCAGTTCGCCGACCGCTACCTCCCCGAGGACCGGTTGCGGTTCCTCGTCCTGCCTCTAGCCGTGCTGGTCGCCTTCGAGATCGGTGCGGCCCCCAAGCTCGGGTCGCTCCCCGCGCTGCTGATCGTCCCGCCTGTGGTGGTTGCGCTCATGGCCTGGGCGCGACCGTTCGTCTGGTGGCTGCTGGGCCACAAGCGAGACCCCGAGACGCTGAGCTGGCGGCGACTGGCGGGGCTGCTGGCCGTGCTGGTGACCCTCGTCGTCGGGCTGGCGCGGCTGAGCGACTGGCCGCCGCTGTGGTCGGACGCCTGGGTCGACTTCGGCGTCATCCTGTCGGCTGAGTTCGCCTCGATGGCCGTGTTCACCAAATACGTCTGGACCGAGACCGACGAGAAGGTGGCCCGCCTCCGCGGCCAACTGGTCCTGTGCACGGTTGGCGCGGTGCTCTTCTTCGCCCTGCTCCTCACCCTGGACCAAGGAGCCGCCATCGACTCCCAGCGGCTCCTGAACTTCCTCGCGCCGGGCGACGACACGGTGCCGCTGGCGGCACCGGTGCTGGGCTGCATGCTGTTCATCTTCGGCCTCGCCAACCGGGTATCGCTGGCCACCCGCGACGCGCGGGAGCGCAGAGGCGAGGCGGCAGCGTCCCCGGCCGCGGTCGCGGGCCCCGGGAGCGCCGCTTCCTGGGTCGCCGCCTGCTACCCCGCCCTACCGCTGCTGGTGCTCATGTTCGCCGCCCAGACCACCGCTCTCCGCGAGGCGGAACGGCTGGGATGGGCGCGAGCGTGGTTGCCGCTGGTGGCGACCGTCACCCTGTTCGCCCTGTCGGCGGCCGCCTGGGGTGTCTCCTCCACCGCCTGGTGGGCGAGTTGCGACTCCACCATCCGGAGGTGGCGCTCGCGACTGGCTGGCAGCTGGCCCGGGTCGCTCCGGCCCGAGCTCCGCGCCCGACCCCGCCTGCCTGGCCGGGCCGCCTGGGACCGGATGTTCGCGGGAGCTGGCAACCCGCTCTTCCTCACCCCCCTGCTGGCCGCCTGCCTGTTCGGCTATCCGGCCAAGGCGGGCGCGAGCATCGGCATCCAGCTGTTCGAATGGAAGATCGGGCTCGGCACGGCCGCCGTCCTGCTGTTCGCCGTCTATGTCGTCCTCGTCTTCCTGTTCGTCTGGTTCGGTCTCGACCGGGTCGGGGTCTGGGTCTGGCGGGAGATCAACAACGACGTGATGCAGATCGTCCAGGGTGTCGCCGGTGGGCTTCCCATGCTGCTGGTGTTCGCCGCCTTCTTCGCCCTCACGGCCGAGACCTGGGAGATCGTGGTCGAGACCGACACCCGGGAGTTCCTCCTCCTGGTCGGGCTGCTGGTCGCCCTCACCATCGTGGTCCTGGTCCTGCTCGCCAGCCAGCAGCTACGCCACGTCTGCCAGCAGCTGACAGCCCCGGACCGGCCCGACGCCGAGAACGAGCCGGGCAACGGTCGCCCCACCACAGCCTGGGGTGGCTCCAGCGGCGGGTCATACGGGACGGGGGGCCGTCCAAGGACGAGCCCACGACGGCTGCCGTCCGGGAGCTGTTCCACGCCACCACTCCACCTCCTGAGGACGAGGAGCTGTCGCCGGAACTGAAGCCGCGGATGCGGGTCAACGCGCTGCTGGTGATCGCCGCCTACCAGGCGCTGGTCCTCGTGCCGGTCGGGATCAGCGCCTTGCTGCTGTTCTGGGCAGTGGGCCGCCTCGCCGTCTCCCCCGACGTGGCCGCCGAGTGGGTCTACGGCGACAACGCTGGCGAACGGGAGACGCGTCTGGTGGACAATCTCTCGTTCCTGGGCGAACCGTGGACCCGGGTCCCCTTGGTGCTGGCGGCCTTCTCGGTCCTGTACCTGACGGTAACGCTCCTCACCAACAAGGAACAGCGGACCTACTTCTTCTCGGCCGCGAGCAAGGCCCTCCAGGAGCGTCTGGCCGTCCGCGTCGCCTACCACCGGCATTTCGACGACCCCCCTCCGGCCGCCGCGGAGCACGCCGCCGAGCCGATCGCCGCCGGGCCAGCGCGCCCCCGGCCAGCTCGCCCAGGGCAGCACCCGGGGCAGCAGCTCCAGCTCGGCCAGGGTCCGCTCCACCGGGTAGCCGCAGGGCTTGATCACCACCACCACCTCGGGTCCCCGAGCACCAACGCCCCCGCGGACTCCACGGTGCGACAGGACGCCCAACGGTAGGCACAGACAACCGCGGCGATGCGGTGGGGGATGGAGCCGGTAGCTCAGTCCCCCGCCGCATCGCCGACGTGGCCCTCACCCGGGGAGGGGGTGGAGCCGGGGATGGTGGCGGTCTCGTCGAGCGCGCCGGGGCTGCGCATGGGCTCGCGGCGGTGGTAGGCGGCCTGGGCGATGGCGTGGGCGGCCACCGGGGTGGTGAGGGCGAGCAGCACCACGGTCAGCACCACCCGGCTGACGATCTCCGGGCCGCCGCCGATGGCCGCGGCGACCAGCAGGGCCGAGACGCCGAGGAAGGCGGCCTTCCCGGAGGCGTGCAGCTGCGTGTAGACGTCGGGGAAGCGGACGATGCCGTAGACGCCCAGGGTCATGGTGGCCAGGCCGAGCACGACCAGCACGTCAGCGATGATCCCGCTCACGGCCCCTCCTCGTCGGGTTGGTCGAAGGGGCGCCGGTCGCCCAGGTAGCGGGCGCCGGCCAGGGTGGCCACGAACGACAGCAGGGCCAGGGCCAGGGCCGCGTCCAGGGCGTAGGAGCGCCGGTTCTCGGCCGCGACCAGGCCCAGCAGGCCGATCAGGATCAGCACGGCGGTGTCCAGGGCGACCAGGCGCTCGGCGGTGGTGCGGGCCCGGCCGATGGCGGCGATGGTCACCGCCAGCAGCACGGCCAGCCAGGCGATGCCGGCGAAGAAGACCAGGTCGTTCCTCACGGGAACACCCGCCGCTGGTAGCGGTGGTAGAAGCCGTCGATCTGGGCCCGGACGGCGTCGGGGTCGCGGGCGTCGATGACGTGGAACAGCATCGCCCGCCGCTCGGCGTCCACGTCCAGCAGCAGTGAGCCGGGCGACAGCCCGACCAGCAGGCCGGTGACGGCCACGCCCAGCTCGGAGCGCTCCCCGATCGGCACCAGTACGATCCCCGGCTGCTCGACCGGGCGAAGATGCAGCACGCGCAGGGCCACGTCCACGGTGCCGCGGGCGATCTCGGCCAGCAGGGCGGCCAGCAGCAGCGGGGCGGCGGCGAGCCGGGCGGCCAGCGGGGGCCCCGGGCCCTGGGGGCGCTGCAGGCGGCCGCGGAGCCCCAACGACAGCACCGCGGCCAGGACCACCCCGAAGGCCACGTCCAGGGGGCGGATGCTGCCCAGGGCGAGCAGGTAGACGGCGGCCAGCACGGCCACCCAGAGCACCCGCCCGCCCCTCACGAGGCCATCCTGGTCAGGGCGGCCCCGGCCTGGTCGCTCAGCGCCAGCAGCGGCTCGGGCCAGAGCCCGACGACCAGGACCACGACGGCCACCGCGGCCACCACCGCCCGGGCGCCGGCGGAGGCGCGCTGGGTGCCCTGGCCGGGCCGCCAGTAGGTGTGCTGGTAGATCTGGAACAGGTAGACGAAGGTGAGGGCGCCGCCCACGAACAGCAGGGCCACGGCGGCGGCGCTGCCGGCCTGGATGCCCGCGTCGAACAGGGCCGCCTTGCCGAAGAAGCCGGCGAACGGCGGCACCCCGGCCACGCTGAACGCCCCGACCGCGAAGGCGGCCCCGACCAGCGGCCCGCGCAGGTCGACGGCCAGGAACAGCAGCGCCTTGCCGAGCGCGTTGACCACCGTGAACAGGGCGGCCGCGGCCAGCGCGACCCGGCCGCCGACACCGAGGGCGACCAGGACATAGCCGGCGTGGCCGATGGCCGAGTAGGCCAGAACCTCGCGAGCGTCGCGGCGGCCGATGGCCTGTACCGCTCCGTAGATGATGCTGACGGTGCCGATGCCGACCAGCACCCCGCCGCCGAGGGCGAGCTCGCGGGGCAGCAGGCCGGCCTCGAAGCGCAGCAGCCCGTAGGCGCCGATGTTGGCCAGGGCTCCGGCCAGGACGGCGGTCACCGCCGGCAGGGCGCTGCCGTACACGCTGGGCAGCCAGAAGTGGAACGGGAACAGGCCCAGCTTGACCCCGAAGGCGACGAAGTAGAGGACCGCGATGACCACCGCGGTGTTGGGGTCGATGCCCCGGGCCCGGTCGGCCACGGCCAGCATCTCCAGGGTGCCGGTGGCCCGGTACAGGGCCGCCGTGGCGATCAGGAACAGGAACGAGCCGAGCAGGTTGACCACGGCGAAGATCAGCGCCGAGCCGACCATGCGGCCCTCCCCGCCAAGCGCCGACAGGGCGTAGCCCGAGATCATCGCCAGCTCGAAGAACACGTAGAAGCTGAACACATCGCCGGTCAGGAACAGCCCGTTCAGGCCGACGGACAGGAACAGCATCAGGGCCGGGAACAGCCGGGGTGACAGGCCCGAGACCACCCCGTGCACCAGCGCGGCCAGGACCACGGCGACCGAGACCAGGGCCATGACCACCCCCAGGGCATCGGCGCGCAGCCGGATGCCGACGTCGGCCGGCCAGCCCCCGGCGACCACCTCGACCGGTCCGTCGGCCGCGACCCGGACGGCCAGGGCGGCCAGCAGGGCGACCGCGGCGGCCAGCACGGCCACGGCCGCCCAGCCGGTGGCCCGGCGGCGCCCGTCGGCCAGGGCGGCCACGGCGGCGGCCGGCCACAGCAGGGCCAGGGGCGCGACCAGCAGGCTCATCGGGACACCTGGTTCTCGGCCGCGGCCTCGGTCTCGTCGTGCTCGACCGGGACGCCCCGCTCCAGCTCCTCCTCGGCGCGGCGCTCGCTGCGGGCCAGGTCGTCCAGGTCGACGCTGCGGTGGGTGGTGTAGACCCGGTAGGCCATGGCCAGCAGCAGGGCCGTGACCGCGAACCCGATGATCAGGGCGGTCAGGGTCATGGCCTGGGTGAGGGGGTCGCTGACCGGCTCGCCCTCGACCAGCGGCTGGATGGGGGCCTGGCCGCGGCGGAGGCCCGAGGCGATCACGGTCAGGCTGGCCGCGTTGGCGATCAGGACCAGCCCCACCACCACCCGGAACAGGTCGGGCTTGAGCAGCAGGGTGGCCCCGGTGCCGAACAGGACGGCCACGACCAGGGCCAGGAACAGGTTCATGGCGCCTCTCCCCGCTCGTCGACGGTGCTCGCCATCAGGTGGATGGTGGCCACCACCATCCCCAGGACCAGCGCGAACACCCCCACGTCGAAGGCCACGGCACCGAGCAGCTCCAGGGTGCCCAGGTGGATGACCTCGGCGCCCGGGGCCGGGGCGTGCTCCAGCGGCGCCCGGCCTCGAAGGGCCGGGACGAACGCGACGGCCAGGGCGAGCAGCAGGCCGCCCAGGGCCAGCTTGGGCGCGTGGCGGACCGGCAGCACCCGCTCCACCGCCGCCCGCCCGAAGGCCAGGTACTGGAGCAGCACGCCCAGGGCGGCGATAACGCCGGCCCCGAACCCGTCGCCCACGTCGACGTAGCCCTTGATCAGGAACGCGACCGCGACCATGAGGACCGGGACCAGCAGCAGGCGGGCCACCATCCTGGTGAGGACCGTGGTCACCACAGCTTGCCCCGGCGCAGCAGGGCGGCCACCCCGAGGAGGGCGACGACCACGACGGTGACCTCGACCAGGGTGTCGAGGCCGCGGAAGTCGGCCAGGATGACCGTGACCACGTCCTTGCCGTGGGCGGCCCCGGCCAGCTCCAGCTGGCGGTCGGCGCTGGCGTCGGTCGGGGTGGGCCGGGACAGGGCCGCCCACACCACCAGCAGCACCAGCGCGCCCGAGATCACCCCGACGACGGGGTCGCGGAACCGCCGGGAGCCGGCCACGGCCAGCCTGGACTCGCGCCGGAGCACGGCCCGCGGGAGCAGGGCGAACACGGCCACGAAGAGCAGCATGAACAGCGTCTCGATGACCACCGCGATCAGGGCCACGTCGGGCGCGCCGAGCAGCTCGTAGGCCACGGCCAGGCTGAACCCGACCCCCGACAGCCCCAGGGCCAGGGCCAGGTGCCGCCGCAGGCGGGTCACGACCAGCGCGGCCAGGGCGCAGGCGGCCAGGGCGACGACCAGCGGCAGGTCGCGCCGGGAGAACGAGCCGACCAGGTAGGCGCCCTCGAACGGCGTCACCGCGACCCCGACGCCGACCAGCGCCCCGGCCGGGACCAGCACCGCCACCACCCGGGTGCGCAGGTCGCGCAGCTCGACGTCGTGGATGGCGTTGGACAGCCGGTTGAGGGCGGCCAGGCCGGCCACGTACGCGCGCTCGGGCCCGACCCGCCGGCCCAGCCGGGCGAAGCCGGCGAGGACGCCGGCCAGGGCCGGGCGGCCGGCGACCAGGACCAGGCCGAGGGCGTAGGTGGCCAGGGCCATGACGTTCTCGGCCCGGAGGTCGAGGTGGTAGGCGGCCGCCACCGCGACCGGGGCGGCCGCGGTGACCTCGGCGGCGGCCTCGCTCAGGGCGGCGAACGGCGCCACCACCAGGCCGCCGGCCAGCACCAGGCCGCCAAGGACGACCACCGGGACCACCAGCCGGCCGGGCAGGGCGCGGGCCGGCCGGCGGAGGTCGCCCAGGAAGATCCCGGTCCAGAACCGGGTGATGTAGGCGAAGGTCAGGGCGGCGCTGGCCACGGCCAGGACGGCCAGCCAGGTGCCCCGCTCGGCGGCCGCCTTGAAGAACAGCTCGTCCTTGAAGAAGCCGATGGTCAGGGGCAGCGCGGCCAGCCCGGCCGCGGCCAGCCCACTGCCAACGGCCAGGGCGGGCATGGCCCTGGCCAGCCCGCCGACCTCGGACAGGGCCTTGCCCCCGGTGGCCTCGGTCACCGCGCCGCTGGTCATGAACAGGGCGCTCTTGGCCAGGGCGTGGGCCAGCACGTAGAAGCAGGCCGCGGCCGCCCCGGAGGCCCCGCCGACCCCGAGCATCGTGACCACGTAGCCGTACTGGGCGATGGTCGAGTAGGCGAGCAGCCGCTTGAGGTGGTCCGCGCCCAGGGCCAGCAGGCCTCCCACGGCCATCGAGACCAGCCCGACGACCAGCAGGCCGTCCAGCAGCGGCCGGCTGGTGGCCAGCAGCGGGTGCAGCCGGCTGAGCACGAACACCCCGGCGGCGACCATGGCCGCCGAGTGCAGGTAGGCCGAGACCGGCGTGGGCGCGGCCATGGCCCGCGGCAGCCAGAAGTGCAGCGGCACCTGGGCGCTCTTGGCCAGGGCCCCGACGGCGATCAGCGCCCCGGCCAGGGTGACGACCCTGCCCCCCTGGGCCCGCTCGAGCAGCGCCGGGATCGAGGTGGTCCCGAACTCGGCCCGGAGCACCAGAAGCCCGATCAGCAGCAGCACCGCCGACACCCCGGTCACCAGCAGCGCCATCAGCGCCGACAGGCGCGCCTCCCGGTGCTGGCGGTCGTAGCCGATGAGCAGGTACGACGCGATCGCGGTCAGGTCCCAGAAGACGAACAGCAGCAGGAGATCCTGGGCGGTGGACAGCCCCACCATGGCCACCATGAACAGCGCCATCAGCGCGTGGAAGCGGCCCCCCTCGGCCTGGGGCCGCTCCTCGTGCTCCAGGTGTCGGGGCAGGTACGCGGTGGCGTAGGTGAAGGTGGCCACCCCGATCCCGGTGGCCAGCAGGCCGTACAGGGCACCCAGACCGTCGAGCCGGAAGGCCAGCCGGGCACCCCAGCTCGGCAGCCAGGCGACATCGAAGCCGGCCCCACCCGACCGCCAGACGGCCAGCACCGCCACCGCGCCCACCACCGCCAAGGCAACCGCGGCCACGCCGGCGGCCGCGGCCGACCCGATCGATCTCATGAGCCCATGACGTTGATCCCCGCTGGCTAGAGGGAGCGGACGGCCTCGCGCGCCGGGACCTCGCCCTCGAACAGCTCGAACTCGACGCCGATCGTGTTCGGCGCCTGCAGACACTCCAGCAGCACCAGGGCGACGTCGTCGCGGGGGACCTCGGCGCGGCCGCCGAAGGCGCGGCTGACCTGGACGCGGCCGCTGCCGGGGGCATCGGTCAGGTGGCCCGGCTTGACGATCGTCCACTCCAGGCCGCTCTGCCTGAGCGCGTCGTCGGCGTCGCGTTTGGCCTGCAGGTACGGGCGCATCGCCTCCGCCGCGCCGGCGACGTCGTGGGTGCCGATCGAGGAGACGATCACGAACCGGGCGACGCCGAGGTCACCGGCCACTTCCATCGACCTGACGGCCGCGCCGTAGTCGACCGTCCGCTTGCGCGCCGGCCCGCTCCCGGGCCCGGCGCCGGCGGCGAACACGATCGCGTCGGCGGCGCCGACGCGGGGGCGCAGGTCCTCGCCGCCCTCGAGATCGCACACCACGGGCTCGGCGCCCGCCGCCTCCAGGTCGCCGGCCTGCTCGGCCTTGCGGATCACGCCACGGCCGCGGTGCCCGTCGCCCGCCAGCAGCCGCAGCAGGCGCAAGCCGACCTTGCCATGGCCGCCGACCACCAGCACCTCCATGGCCGGCAGTGTACCCAGGTCGACGCCGAGCATCCGGCTCATGGCTGGGGCTCGTCGCTGGCCGCTCCGAGGTTGAAGACGATCTCGCAGTCACAGTACGCATGCCCCTGCCTGCGAATGGAGGCCAGGGAAGCCCCCGGCTGGAAGCCCATCGCGGTGAGGACCTCGCGGGAATAGGCGAACGGGTCCTCGCCCTTGCCGCACAGCCACTGGGAGCCGCCGGGCTTGTCGCTGCGCTCGCGGAAGTCGAGCCGCTGTTCCAGGCGGGCGATGAACTCCTGCCAACGGGGATGGCCGATGGTGAGCTGGTCCATGGTGGGATCCTGTCGTCGCAACCGTTGGGTTCTCCGGCAAGGTAATGCCTGTCGCGCGGAGGTGCCGGAGCGTATCCACAGGGGTACTCAGGCCTATCGCCAGCCGTTAGGATTTGGGTGAATCATCCGTGGACTGGGGGAATGCGCCGAACGTCGTGATTGCGGCGCCGAGCGAAACGAGGTGGCTCATGCGGGGACGGCGCCGGCGTGGTCGCGGCAGGCTCGTCACGGCGGTGGTGGTCCTGGGGCTGGCCGTCGGGGCCCAGCTCACGGCGCCGCCGCCCCGCGCCGCCGCCCAGCCGGCGACGGCCCCGGACGGGCCGGGCGCCCTCTCCCACTTCGACCTGGCCCGCAAGGACTGCCTCGGCACCGCCCGCAACCGGACCGCCAAGGTCTGGTACACGGTGGCCAACGGCGTCCTCAGCGACGTCTACTACCCGACCGTCGACAACACCAACGTCGAGACCCTCCAGTACGTGGTGACCGACGGCGCCACCTTCACCGACCTCCAGACCCGCGACACCAGCTACACCGTCCGGCCGCTCGACCCCACCGGGATGAGCTGCCGGGTCACCACCACCGCGGACAGCGGCCGCTACCGGATCGTGACCGACTACGTCACCGACCCGGGCCGCGACGCCCTGCTGCTGCGGGTCCGGTTCCAGCCGCTGGTCCCCGGCGACCTGCGCCTCTACCTCCGCTTCGACCCGACTGTGAACGGCAACGGCGGGGGCGGGAGCGGCAACGGCGGGCCCGACAGCGGCACCGTCGACACCTCCACCGGCCACCCGGTGCCGGTCGCCGCCGACCCGGTGACCGCGACCAACGCCACCAACCGGGACTACGCCCGGCCGGTCCACGTCGCCCTCGACGCCTCCACCCCGCTCTCCGAGGTCAGCAACGGCTTCGCCGGCACCGCCAGCGACGGCCTGACCCAGCTCGACCGCGACCACGCCCTGACCGCCACCTACGCCGACGCCGCCCGGGGCAACCTGGTCCAGACCGCCCGGGTCGACCTGGCCGCCGGCAACGAGCTCACCCTGGCCCTCGGGTTCGGGGCGACCCAGGGCGAGGCCGTCGGCACCGCCGGGGCGGCGCTGCGGACCGGGTTCGGCCGGGCGCTGGTCCGCCACGCCGCCGGCTGGGTCGGCTACGACGCCGGGCTGGTCCCGCCGCCGGCGCGCTTCCCCGGCCTGGACGCGGCCACCGCCCGCGAGCTGGCCCGCGTCTACTACCTGAGCGCCAACGTCCTCAAGGCCTCCGAGGACAAGACCTTCCCCGGGGCGGTCGTGGCCAGCCTGGCCTCCCCCTGGGGCCAGGCGGTCTCGGCCGGCGACCCCAACAACACCTACTTCGGCTCCTACCGTGAGGTGTTCGCCCGCGACCTGTACGAGACCTTCACCGGGCTGCTGCTGGCCGGCGACCGCGCCACCGCCCGCGACACCGTCCGGTTCCTGTTCGAGCGCCAGCAGCTCCCCGACGGCTCGATGCCGCGCAACAGCCTGGTCAACGGCAAGCTCGCGCCCGACAGCTTCGGCATCCAGCTCGACGAGGTCACCTACCCGATCCTGATGGCCTGGCAGGCCGGCCTGACCGACCGGGCCTTCTACCGCGACCACATCTAGCGGGCGGCCGACTTCGCCATCAGCCATGGGCCCAGCTTCGGCTCCGAGCGCTGGGAGGAGCAGGGCGGCTTCTCGCCCTCGACCATCGCGGCCGAGATCGCCGGCCTGGTCGCCGCGGCCGACATCGCCCAGGCCAACGGCGACCGCGCCTCGGCCCGCGTGTACCGCGGGGTGGCCGACGACTTCCAGCGCTCGGTCAAGGGCTGGACGGTCACCAGCAACGGCCCCAAGAGCCCCGACCCCTACTTCATCCGGCTCTCCAAGACCGGCGACCCCAACGCCGACATCGACTACAACGTGGGCAACGGCGGGCCCACCCTCGACCAGCGCGAGGTCATCGACGCCGGCTTCCTGGAGCTGCCCCGCCTCGGCATCCTCCGCGCCGACGACCCCGACGTGCTCCGCTCCCTCCCGGTGGTCGACGCCGACATCAGGCGCGACACGGCCAGCGGCCCGGGCTGGCACCGCTACACCGGCGACGGCTACGGCGACCGCGACAGCGACGGCCGGCCCTGGGCGCCGACCGGCCAGGGCAACGGCCACCTGTGGCCCGTGCTGGCCGGCGAGCGGGCCGAGCACCACATCGCCCTGGGCGACCGCGCCGCCGCCTCGCGGCTGGCCGACGCCATGCGCCGCTTCGCCTCCGGGTTCGGCCTCATCCCCGAGCAGGGCTGGGAGAACCCCGACCTGGCGGCATCGCCGTTCGGCACCCCGCCCGAGGAGGCCTCGATCGGCTTCGTCAACGGCAAGCCGGTCGGCTCGGCGTCGCCCCTCACCTGGTCGGCGGCCCAGTACGTCCGGCTGGTGCGCGACATCGCCGCCGGCCGGCTGCTGGAGCAGCCGGCCAACACCGTGCGCCGGTACGTCACCAACCGCCAGCAGGCCACCACCCTGACCGTGACCGAGCCGCCCGACCGGACCCCGGTGACGGGCTCCCCGGTCACCGTCCGCGGCACCTCGGCGCCGGGCAACACCGTGGACGTGTCCGCCACCAACGTCGACGC
>Ga0190274_10001812_pt1 | contig 12527 bp, 7 predicted proteins | sample Popmic531T_FD_133002 | JGI IMG/M metagenome (GOLD analysis project Ga0190274, IMG submission 133002) | Populus adjacent soil microbial communities from riparian zone of Yellowstone River, Montana, USA - 531 T | ecosystem: Environmental > Terrestrial > Soil > Riparian zone | place: USA: Montana...
GGTCACCACCCATTACGTAGTAACCGTAACAGATTATTGCGGAGTGGTTACTGCAAGCGCACCGGTTACTATTCAAGTTAACCCGCTTCCGACCCTTACCGTAACACCTCCGGGTGGATCCATCTGTAACGGTTTGCCTGTCGGAATTTCTATGACGGCAAGCGGAGCTAACAGTTATGTTTGGAATCCTTCTACCGGATTATCTGCAACAACCGGAGCGATAGTCACGGCTTCGGCATCTGCAAGTACTACCTATACCGTAACAGGAACCAATTCGACTACGGGTTGTGTAAACAAAGCCACGGCTACCATATCCCGGACTGAATTTACTGTCGGTACGGCATCGGCAAGCCCGGCACAGGTTTGTGCAAGCCAGTCTTCGCAGTTGAATTCCCTGTTTGCAGTGAAGACCAATCCTGCTCTTCTGATTACGGAAGTTACACAGTTCGGAGCCGGTTCGGTAGGCGCAACAACCCCGCGCCCAGCCTACTTTGCAGCATCAGAAAATAATTTCATTGAAATCAGCAACCTGGATATAAATCCAACAAACGTAGGTGGTCTCACTTTTGAGCTTTGGATCAATTCCGTTCTGAACAGATCCTATACCATTCCTGCTGGTGTTGTTCTGCAAGGTCACAGTGTACTGGTTCTTCATATCGGACCCGGCACCGACAACCCTGCCAATAATTACTATCACACACTTGGTTCCAACGACCCGCTTTCCCCGACGAATGCATATGGTTACTTGTTGAAACAAGGAGCTACTATCATCGACGCAGTAGCTACAACTTCCACTACAGGCGATACCTATGCATGGCCTGCTGCATCCGGAGTTTCCAATGCAAATTGGAGCGGAACAATTCCATTTGGTTCTATTAATAGTGCCGGAGTTGTACGTGTTGGCGGCTTTGATTCTAACTCAGCGGCTGACTGGAGCTATGCAACCAATTCCGAACGCCAGAGTTTAGGTGTTTACAACAATGGATATGCCAGCAACTCCCAGCCTGCATTTACCTATGCCTGGAGCCCTGCTACCTACCTGAGCGATGCCACGCTTTCAAATCCTGTGGTAAGCGGATCAACAGGCGGAACACTGAATTATACAGTGACTGCTACCGATCCTGCATCCGGATGTTCAAGCAATGCTTCTACTACGCTGACGGTTACTCCGCTTCCAACGGTTAGCCTTAGCGGTCCTTCCAGCACTTGTACCGGAACAACGGCCACGCTTCAGTTCGCCTTTACCGGTGTAGGCCCATGGGTCTATAGTTATACGGATGGCGCAACGGTATTTGGTCCGTATACTTCCAATGTAGCAACGGCTTCTGCTATCGTCACTCCTCCGGGAGCGGCAGGTAGTGTCGTTACTTACACCCCCACAAGCATATCGGATTCACGTTGTGACGGTGACTCTGCTTCCCTGTCAGGTTCTGCCAGCATTACCCTTTCTTCTTATTCTTCTATCGCCGGCATTTCCCTGGTCAGCAACAAACCGTTTAACAACATCTGTGTGGGTGATAACATTACCATCAGCATGAGTGGTGTAACGTCGGCCAGCCTGGGAACAGGTGCACATTGGAAATGGTACACCGGATCTTGTATCGGCGGTACAGCTGTTGCCGGTTCCACCGACCAGACTTCTATCACTGTGAATCCTACGGTTACCACCACGTATTACGTGAAGGCTGAAGGAGCCTGCAATACGACAGGTTGTTTATCCCTGGAGGTTGTAGTGACTTCCACTCCTCCATCGGGTAACCCAGGTTTGATCTACACTCCTTCGATCGCCTATGCAGGTGCATCCGATTCGATTGTGGTGAACCCGGTTCCCGGAGCTACCTTCTATCACTGGACTACCAATGGCAACAGCAATATTCTTTTTGATGGACATGCCGCTCCATACGAAAGCAGTTCGAATAAAGTCATATTGACTTTCGTGAGCCCGTCAACCAGCGGAAACGGAATTGGTAATTATCATATCCAGTTCTTCGCCGGCAATGCCTGCGGAACTACCAATAGCACAAACTTCAAGATTCGTGCTACCGTAGCAACTCCGGATTCCGTTTACGGACCTCGCGTTGCCTGTACCGGCCAGACTAAGAACTATACGGTACAACCTATCGTGGGTGCGAAATCATACCAGTGGACCATTGGTGGCGGCGGTGCCGGTACCATCACCGGCAACGGTACGCAAAACGTAAATGTGATCTTCACTACTTTGCCTGCTACCCTCTGTGTTCACGGAGTGAGTGCCTTCGGTTCGGCAGGTCCTGATCTTTGCCTGAACGTCACTACGGTTACTGCTGCTCCCGGACTTATTGCCGGTAATGCAGCTCCATGCCAGGGCGGATCGGAAGTTTATTCGATCGACCCGGTAAGTGGTGCTAACAGCTATGACTGGACCACTACAGTTGCCGGTGCTACGATTAACGTCAGCGCTTCAGGTACTTCGGCTACGGTTAACTTCCCTACCGGCTCGTTCGCAGGAAGTGTATGCGTTTCGGCTAACTCGGGATGTGCATCCAGCCCGCTCACCTGCCTGCCTGTGATTTCCGGAACGACACCTTCACTGGGTGCCATCACCGGACCTACGGAAGCAATCTGCGGAGCAACCGGTGTAAACTACCAGGTTACCTCCATCGGGGCAGCCAATTACACATGGAATGTTCCCACTGGCCTAACGATCTCTTCCGGCCAGGGAAGCAACTCTATTCTTGTTGACTTTACCAGCACTTATACCGGCGGAAATATCACGGTGGTTTCAACCAGCCCATGTGGAAATGCAAACCAGTCACTTGCTGTGACCGGTGCGCCTTCTATCCCTGTATTTACAGAAGGCGAAACCAGCGCTTGTGACCAGGACTTCGGTTACAATGTAACTTCCAACGGAGCTACCGATTATACCTGGACGGTTATCGGAGGTGATGTTATTGAGACAGCCAATGCTAACAACATCATCGTTCAGTGGGGTTCAGTAGGCGGTTCGGTGTCAGTGGTTGCAACCAACAGTTGTGGCAGCTCTGCTGCTGCTGTCCTTACGATCACTTCCAACTGCAGGATGACAGGAAGCAACAACATGCTTAAAGCGTTGCAAGCCATGGTTTACCCGAATCCTTCACAAGGCCAGCTCACCCTCCAGTACAACAGTCCGGAAGTTACCGGTTACCAATTAAAAGTAACTGACCTTACCGGAAGGCTCCTGGTGCACGAGACCATCAAGGCCATCGAAGGCGTGAACAGACACGCTATCGATCTTGGCAACGTAGCCAAAGGAGTTTATTCTCTTTCGCTTGAAAATAACAGCGGCGAAAAAGTTGTGATTCGCCTGGTTATTGATTAAACGATTGTAACATTTCTAATATCAGCAGGGCTGCATCCTTACGGATGCGGCCCTGCTTGCTTTTACACTCAACCGATTCTTCCGGGACCACCGGGTTCGTAGCTTATATACCAGCAAATTCCAACACTGCACCCTCTTAACGCAACTGGGGCCAATACCCCCTTTTTACCTGTTCATTATTATTAGTAAATTTGGTTAAAATTCAATTCCGGCCTTTGCGAAAAGGTTGAATTAATTCAATAATTTTATCTTCTTCATCCTTTAGCCTTTTTTTTATTCAAATGTTAAACTAAATAGAACAAGCCAATGAATAAATCCATTACCTGCACACGCACGAAAATTTCCAGTGGACTGAAAACAGGAATGATTTTCGCTTTTTTTCTGTTATCCATAGGGCAATCAAACGCTGCCAACCGAATATGGACAGGGACTGCCAACAGCGATTTTAATAATCTCCTAAACTGGTCCACATTTGCAGTTCCTGGCGTCGGAGATACTGCCACTATTACCTTGACTAATACGGCCACTATTACTTTAAGCGCCGATGTTACGATCAGCCGCCTGAACTTTACGATTTCAGGCAATAGCAAAACAGGTATCCTGGACGTCGGCTCTCACACGTTAATTATTACCGGAACTACTAACATCGATGTTACTTCAGGAAATTCCAATACACTGCTTGAAGTCGGTGTAAATGGTGGCACCAGCGCCGGCACGGTTGATTTTGGAGGAGCGGTTGCTGCCAGCGTAGCTGCTGCAGGGAAAGCCGGATTTATAGGCAATCCCAACAGCACCTTGATTTTCCGTGGAGATCTCAGCTTCGGTCTCAGGGGCTATGTGGATCCAACCGATATTCCCGGCACTGCCCTGTTTGATGCTTCCGGAAGCCAGACGGTCACTTACAATAATGCGGGTTCTGCCGATGCAAATTTTGGTAATGTGATAATCGGTTCAACAAATAACCCAATTGTAACCCTGGCCGGCTTAGCTACTGCTGCCAACAGGAACATCAGCGGAAACCTGACTATCAATGGATCTTCTACGCTGGACTTTGCAACATTTGTCTGGAATCGTCTTACTGCCGGCGGAACGCTGGCCCTGAATAATACCGCCACCATGAAACTTGCCGCAAATACAGGCGGTCAGGCCGGAAGTAATTTTCCATCTAATTTCACCACCATGACGCTGGCTGCCGGAAGTACGGTTGAATACAATTCGGCTGGCGGTGTTGCACAAACTATCTATGCTGTTCCTACTTATGGAAACCTGACACTCTCTCAAGGTACCGGTACCGGTGGCACTATTAAAACAGCGGGTGCAGCATTGACCGTTGCGGGCAATTTCCTGATCAATCCGAATGCGACGTTTACAGCATCCACCTTCATTCATAATATGAAAGGCAATTGGACGAATAACGGAACGTTTACACAGGGGACTTCGACCATTATTTTAAGTGGAACCTCCAACCAGAGTGTTGGCGGATCTTCTGCGAACATATTCAATAATCTTACCGTCAATAATGCGGCCGGCGTTACCCTTACCGCCGATGCAACGGTCAATGCCACTGCTACACTTACTTCCGGTATCGTCACAACGAATGCATTCAAACTGATCATTGCTACCGGCGGAACTGTGGCACGAACCAGCGGATATGTGAACGGATTTCTTCAGAAAAACGTAGCTACAGGTGCCCCTTCCCGCACTTTTGAAGTGGGCGGCTCAAGCGTTTATTCTCCGGTCACCGTAGTCTTCACCGGCGTGACGACGGCAGGCAACCTCATAGCGAAAGCCACCGATGGCGATCATCCCGACATTGTGAACTCCGGGATCGATGCATCCAAAAGTGTGAACCGCTACTGGACTCTCACCAACAGCGGAATCGTTTTCGCATCGTACAGCGCCACCTTTACATTTGTTGCCGGCGATATCGATGGCGGTGCAAGCACAGCCAGTTTCATTGTTCGCAAGCGTAACGGTACCTGGGCTACCACAACTATAGGAACCCGCACAGGCACGACTACACAGGCCACAGGGATGACCTCACTCAGTGATTTCCAAATCGGGGAGATTTCAACACTCGCTGTAACTTGTCCATCCAACTTTACGGTTGGAAACGATGCCGGACTTTGCCAGGCTACTGTATCTTATACCGGAAGCCATGCAGCTACCTCCACAAGTACCCCTCCTCCAACGATTACTTATGCTCCTGCCGGCCCCTTTGCTGTTGGCAGCACCACTACCGTAACCGCTACAGCAGTCAATCTCAACGGCAGCGTCAATTGTACTTTCAATGTGACGGTTGCAGACAATGAAGCACCGGTAATTTCCTCCTGTCCCTCCAATATAAATATCTGTTCCTTTGTCGCTACCTGGTCAAGTCCATCTGCGAACGACAATTGCGGCATGCTGAGTTTCACGAGCGATCATAACAGCGGCGATGTATTCCCTCCGGGTACAACCACTGTCACGTATACAGCTACCGATATTCATAGCAATACTTCCACTTGCCAGTTTACAGTGACTACAACGGCCCCACCGACAGCCGATGCAAAAGGCGATGTGAATGGTTGTCATAGCGGCACCTTCACGCTGGCCGGTGCTATCGCTGGCGGTGCAACCAGCTCTACCTGGACCACACTCGGCGACGGAACATTTAACGACGCTACCTTGCTGGCAGCTGTATATACCCCCGGACCTAACGACAGCATTGCGGGATCCGCCACACTTGTGCTTACTACAAATGATCCGGCAGGACCCTGCAACGCTGCAACGGATTCCATGACGATTACATTTGCTTATGCCCCACCCAAACCCGACGCGGTAACAGGGCCCGGACCGTTGACAGCCTGTAATACCGATGTATTTAGTTACACCACATCGGCAGCGACAGCAACAAGCTATAACTGGAATTCATTTTTACCTGCAAGTGCTTCCATTACCGGCGGACAGGGTACCAATACAGCGCAGATAACCTTTGGTGCATTGCCGCAGTTCACATCTTATTATCCCTTTAGCGTAACTGCTCACAATGCCTGCGGAACGAGCGTGGCCCGTACATTTTCCATCCAGAATGTAGTGAGTGTTCCCATATTTACTCCGGGATTACCTACCCTGGTATGCCCGGGAACATCAGGTGTTGTATATTCAGTTACAGCCGGTGCCGGAGTGAGTACGTATAACTGGACCGTTCCTACCGGTGCAAATATTGTAGCGGGTGCCGGAACGAATTCCATTACCGTTGATTTCGGTTCGTCCTATACCGCAGGATATGTTGCAGTGAGCGCTTCCAATGCCTGCATGACTTCTGCTGAAAGAAGAATCTTTGTCGATTTCAAACCGGCCCAGCCCGCTGTTATCTCAGGCAATGCAACGCCATGTCCTGGAACTTCGGCATACAGTGTAACTGCTGTTACAGGTGCCGTAACATACACATGGACTCTGCCTACAGGAGTAACCATTCAATCAGGAGCCGGCACCAATGCCATCACAGCTCTGTTCTCAAACACATGGCAAAGCGGTAATATTACAGTAACGGCAGCCAGTGGATGTACGCCTGCAACCAATAGTGTGACACGGGTTAAGAACCTCACTTCGCCTCTTCCACAGATTCCAGCTTCCGTCACAGGACCGTCTACAAATTTATGCGGTCAAACAGTTACCTATACTTCATCCAGTGTTTCGGGAACATCCAGTTATCAATGGACCGTTCCGGCGGGATCCACGATTAATTCGGGACAAGGCACTACTTCGATATCCGTTACGTATCCTTCCTCCGGCCTCACCGGAGCGAACGTCTGCGTAAGCGCTGTCACCAATTCATGCTCCGCTCCTAACAACACACGCGGAAGCCGATGCCTGCCAGTGAGTACGGTGCCTTTGCATCCGGGCACCATTACCGGACCTGCTACCGTTTGTCCTGCTACTACTTATACATACAGCGTGACGAATGTTGCCGGACTTACGTATGCATGGGATGTGCCATCGAGTGCAACGATTACCAGCGGAACCGGAACGAATTCCATCCAGGTACTGTGGGGAAATGCCGACGGTATTGTCAATGTCACAGCATTTAATTCCTGCGGAGGATCGAACACGAGTTCAAAGCTTACCACTTTCGGAACTTGCAGGATTGCGAACCAGGAATTGTCATCGACGGAAACTGGTAACGGATTGAAAGCTTACCCCAATCCTGCCGGCGATCATTTAACGCTGGAGATTAACCGCAACACGGAAACCGGTTACCACCTTGAAATTTCAGACCTGGCGGGCCGGATCATTCAGCTTGAAGACGGGAATCTTTCGGAAGGAATAAATCAAATCGAACTTGACATGAGCTCTTTCAAAGCAGGAATTTACATTGCAACATTGAAAGATGGTGATAGCAAACATCAGGTTAGAATTGTGAAACAATAATGATTTTGAAAAGCAATACGAACTGATTTCCTCTTCGGAAATCGAATAGAAAAACCGGTGTGTGAATCGCACCGGTTTTTTTATTGTCGTAAGTCGATTCAACGGCCGGCATGCGTTGATGGAACTAACCACAAAGGACACAACGGAGCTGCACACTAAGTGCACAAAGAAAATTTCTTCGCCCCCTTTGTGTTCTTTGTGGTTTTTACTTTGTGCACTTTGTGGTTAAACAGGATCTTGAAACAAACGAAAAATGTTCCGGCGTGAATATTTCATTCATAAAAAAAGCTTCTTCCAGTAGGAAGAAGCTTTTCGGGTTGAAGGACTCTAATTGAATTAGTTCTTCAAAAAATCTTTGATGTGATCGTTGTGAACCACTTCTTCTCTGAAGCTATAGCTTCCGGTCTTGGCGTTTTTCACCATTTTAATAACTCTGGAAAACTCTTTTCCTTTACCTGTCTTGAGGGTTGCAACTACTTTCTTTGCCATGACTTAAACTGTTATAAGTTATTTGTTAAGTGTTATTCGATGTTTGACTTCCGAAAAACGATTACTATTTAATTTCTTTATGGAGTGTCATCTTTTTAAGAACCGCGTTGAACTTTTTCAACTCGATACGCTCCGTCGTATTCTTTTTGTTCTTGGTAGTAATATAGCGTGAAGTGCCAGCCATTCCGCTGTTCTTATGCTCGGTGCACTCCAGGATTACTTGTATACGATTGCCTTTCTTAGCCATTTTGGTTGGTTTTTACTGAATTCGGGCTGCAAATATAAAAAAAAAGAAGCTGAAAACCAGCAACCAATGCTTTTTTTTACCCTTTTTTCACCTATTTAACGAATGAAGGGCTTTGCCTCATCATTTTCTCTATTTCCATCACGGATCGGGGCACTTTTACAGACAGATTCTCGAACCCATTCGCGGTTACCAGGATGTCGTCTTCTATCCGAATACCAATATTCCACCAGCGAGGGTCACAAGGGCTTCCCTCAGGGATATAAACGCCCGGCTCAACGGTAATCACATTGCCTTCCTTTAATTTGCCGTAGGTGCCTACATCGTGTACGTCAAGGCCCAGGTAATGAGAAGTATAATGGGCGAAATACTTTATGTAATCCTTCTCGTTTCGGATGATCTCAAGATCCAATAAGCCTCTTTTTATCACTTCAACGGCAGCCTTATGGGGATCCTGGAATGAATTTCCGGGCTTACATTCCTTGAATGCAGCTTCCTGCGCCCTTAATACCATCTCATAAAGGATCTTTTGTTCAGCGGAAAAGCGACCGCTTACCGGGAATGTTCTTGTGATATCAGCTGTATATCCATGATACTCGGCGCCCATATCCAGCAAAATCAAATCCCCCTCAAAAAAACGCTTCCTGTTGGTTTCGTAATGCAGGACGGTTCCATTTTTGCCGCTGCCGCAGATACTGGGATAACCCGGGTTTTCGGCCCCGCTTTTCATAAAAACGTATTCACCGGTTGCCTGTACCTGGTATTCTGTCATTCCCGGATTCGTGGCTTTCATCATTTCAATATGCCCATCGCAACTCACATCGATCGCTTTACGCATTAAGGTAAGTTCTTCCTGTTGCTTAATAGCCCTGAGATCCGTAAGAATGCTGCGCAGCAGCCTGGCATCTCCATTTTCAGGCGGGTATCCTGACATCTTTTTAAAGGAATTAACCAAGTCAAACAGGTCATCCTTCTCTGTTAAATCATCCACTACTCCCTGCGGCATAGTGTATAATATCTTCGCGTATTTATTAAAATTGAGATGCAACGAATCGAAAGAAGTCGTCAGCCGAACCGTTTGAATACCCAGTAAATCCCGTACGCCTTCCTGGCCCATCCGGAGTCCGTTCCACATTTCCTTCTCTGCATTTCGCCCGGGTACAAAGATGATTTCATTGGTTTCGATCCCATCTATAAGCTCCTTCCCGCTAAAAACAACGAGGACTGAATGGGGCTCCGTAAATCCAGTGAGGTAATAAAAATCAGGGTTTTGATGGTAACGGTAATCGTTGTCCAGGCCATAATTCCGGACGGGGTTGGAAAAGATAAAAGCAATGGAATTGGCCGGCAATGCTGACCTTAAAGCTTCTCTCCTGGACCGGTGAAATTCCTTGGGTAAATAGTCCTGATCATAGGTGGTTTGCGGCAAATCCTGCGCTTCAAGCGAAGATTTGGCAAAGCAACATAAAGCTATGATTACGAACCTTTTTAATGCTTTCATAAAAGCAAAAATGCTAAACTCTTTTGTGAATTTAGCATTTTAATTAAGGACGGGTTATTAACCTTTAAATTTTGCCCTTTTTGATGGCTTTATTTAAAACGGCACTGATACCATTTTTGTTAATGGTACGTAAGGCAGAGGTAGATATTCTCAAGGAAATCCACTCACCCAACTCAGGCACAAAGAATTTTTTATTCTGAAGATTCGGATTGAATCTTCTCTTGGTTTTCTTATTGGAGAAGGAAACTTTGTTTCCTACAATCGCTTTTTTTCCTGTTAAGTCGCAAATTCTAGACATGGCTCTTATTCTTAAATGGACGGCAAAAGTAGTAAAAATTTCCATGAAACAAATGCCAAAATCGGACAGAATCTCTAAATTATTTTCTATCCATTCCGTACTGATTATGGTCTAATGACTGTCCAGGCATTTCAAATGGCAAAGCCATAAGGGTGTCAAATTGAGTTGACTTAGGAAAAGTGCATTATTTGCACAAAAAAACGAGTTTTAAACCATGGCTCGAGACAAAAACCAACTCCAGGACTGTACTTTACTTCGCAGCTGCCTCATGATAGGCATGTTTACCAACCAGAATTTTTCGCAGCATATTCAAGGCATTTAAAGACGTCTCAGAAATGATACGCAAACGGGTACTCCCCAGTGCCAATTTCCTGGTGATGCAACCTTCAGGAGTACTGATGGCAATCCATACCGTTCCTACAGGCTTGCCCGGAGTAGCTCCATCGGGACCTGCAATACCTGTGGAAGCAATGGCATAGGTTGTCTTGAATTTCCGGGCTGCGTTTTCAGCCATTACCTTGACCACCTCTTCACTAACCGCTCCATGCTGATTCATCAGCTCGAGAGGGACATCCAGGAAATTTTCTTTCACGAGGTTAGCATACGCTACCACCGACCCCATATAATAGTTAGAGCTTCCCGGCACGGTCGTGACCCTGTGTGCAATGTATCCGCCCGTGCAGCTTTCGGCTGTACTCAGCGTGGCTTCCTTTTTCGACAAAAGGTCGCCCACGATTTGTTCCAACGTATCGTCATCGAATCCAAACACGAAATCATCGATAATCCACAGTAGTTTTTTTATTTCTTCCATAACCTGGTTTTGCAGCGTTTCGGCGTTCTCGCCCGTACCCGAGAGTCGCAGCTTTACGGTACCCAACCCAGGGAGGTAGGCCAACTTAAGATTGGGTGGCAACGCATCTTCCCAGTCCTTTATCATGTCAGCAAGAAAAGATTCACCGATGCCTTGCGTGAGTACTGTTTTGTGAAAAATGGAAGGAGTCTGGAAACGCTGTTTCAGTGCAGGTAAAACGCTCTTCTCCATCATGGCCTTCATCTCATGCGGAACACCCGGCATGGAGACTACCACCTTACCGTCTTTTTCAAACCACATGCCGGGAGCCGTGCCCACGGAGTTGCGCAACACCTGGCATTTTTCCGGAACCTGGGCCTGCTTCCTGTTTACGTCGTTGACTTTTTTCCCGCGATCCGTAAATATTTTTTCTATGTCCATGAATACTTCTTCATCGAAGCGCAGGTTCGACTTGAAATATTTACAAAGTGTATACTTTGTCACGTCGTCGCGGGTAGGACCCAGTCCGCCGGTTACCAGGATCATATCGGCTCTCGATGCGGCTTCGTTCAAGGCGTTTACAATATGAACTTCGTCGTCAGAAACGGAAGTGATCTGTTTTACTTTCACGCCGATGAAATTCAGTTGCTGGGCGATCCAGGCGCTGTTGGTATCCACCACCTGACCGATGAGAAGCTCGTCTCCGATTGTTATTAGTTCTGCCAGTGCCATATTGAGTTATTAAGGGATTAAGTGATTATGGTAACTAAGGGAATTGTCGCAATTGGGATAAAGATAGTTGGCGAAATTGAAATGTTAGAATGTTGGAATATTGGAATTTTGAGCATTTCCTTATTCGTTAATTCGTGTTTTATTCGTTATTCGTTGGTTTGAACGATAACTTCTATGAATCCGCTTGCGTATGAATTCTAAATGAAAAAAATAGTGCTTTAAACTTTCTGGCAAACTAGTTGATCTTCCCATGCAAAACCATTCAATGAAAACAAAAGTAATTCTTTCGTTGCTGTTATTTACAACCATCCTGGGGTTCAGCCAGATTAATATTAACCAGATTGGCAATAGCATTAACAAAGCCGTAACCGGGAGTAAGAGCCTGAGCAACGACGATATCGTAAAAGGGCTGAAAGAGGCATTAAGCGTGGGTAGCAAACATGCTTCCGACAGTGCATCCAAAAAGGACGGCTATTTCAAAAACCCTAAGATCAAGATTCCCTTGCCAAAAGATGTAAAACAAGCGGAATCCACGCTCCGGTCTATGGGAATGGGAAGTACCGTCGACAACTTTGTGATGGCTATGAACCGTGCAGCTGAAGATGCCGCTAAAAAATCGACACCAATCTTTGTCAATGCTGTCACCAGCATGACCATCTCCGACGGGCTTCAGATCCTGAAAGGTGCCGATACGGCCGCTACCTCCTACCTGCGTAAAAC
>Ga0190274_10001813_pt1 | contig 12524 bp, 12 predicted proteins | sample Popmic531T_FD_133002 | JGI IMG/M metagenome (GOLD analysis project Ga0190274, IMG submission 133002) | Populus adjacent soil microbial communities from riparian zone of Yellowstone River, Montana, USA - 531 T | ecosystem: Environmental > Terrestrial > Soil > Riparian zone | place: USA: Montana...
AAGCTCGATCGACAGCGCCCGGTCGGCGGCATTGGCGATCTTCGTCTCCAGTTCGGCCAGTTCAGTCGTGGTGAAGCGCATGGCGCTCGCCATGGTCTGGCGGTGGATGAAGCGCGCCTTCGCCGCATCCGTGCCGGTCATGATCGCCTGGTGGTTGGCGGTGACCTCGATGTAGTAGCCGAGCACATTGTTGTGCCGGATCTTCAGCGAGCGGATGCCGGTCTCATCGGCCAAATCGCGCTCCATGGCCGCGATGACCTTGCGCGATTCCGTCGCCAGTGCCCGCATCTCGTCGAGTTCGGCGTCGTAGCCGGCGCGGACGAAACCGCCATCGCGCTTCAGCAGCGGCAGTTCGCCGTCCAGCGCATCGCCCAGATAGCTGGCAAATTCCACCGGCAGCGCCGTTATCGCCTTCAAGGCGAGGATGAGCTCTGGCGGCAATGCGAGCGGCTGGAGAAGAGCGGCCATTGCCCGCGCCGCGTCGAAACCGGCGCGCAACGCGCCAAGGTCGCGAGGGCCGCCACGGTTGAGCGCCAGCCGCGAGAGCGCGCGCGGCATGTCGGCAACAGCCTTGAGCGCCGAGCGCACCGCCTCGCAGGACCGCGTTTCGGCAAGGAAGAAGGCGATGGCGTCCTGCCGCTCGGCGATCTGCTTCGGATCGGTCAAGGGCGACATCAGGCGGTCCGCGAGCAGCCGCGCGCCGCCGCCGGTCAGCGTGCGGTCGATGGTCTTGAACAGCGAGCCGTCCCGGCTGCCGGAGAGCGTGCGCAGCAGTTCGAGATTGGAGCGCGTGGCCGGATCGATGAAGAGGGAGGAGCCCGCCTGCTCGCGTTCTGGCCGCGACAGCGGCGGGCGCTCCGCCTTCTGCGTCTTTTCCACATAGGCGATCGCGCCGGAGATGGCGGACAGCTCGGCCCGGCTGAAGACGCCAAAACTGTCCGGTGTTGCGACCCCGAAGAAGCGCGCGATGCGGCCGGGCGCCGAGGCCGAATCGAAAAGGCTGCCCGGCACCGGCCCGGCGATGCGCCCCACGACATCGAAGACCGGCTTCAGCGCTGGATCGTAAAACACCGGATCGGCGACGATCAGTTCACGCGGATCGACGCGGAAGATATCGGCAAGCAGGCGATCCGCGCTGGTTTCGGCGACCCGAAACGAACCCGTGGAGATGTCGATCCAAGCCAGACCGAAGGCGTCCCCCTGCGAACCTTTGACACGGCCCAGCGCCATGAGGAAATTGGCCTCGGAGGGAGCCAGCAGCTTGTCCTCGGTGATGGTGCCCGGCGTCACCAGACGGATGACATCGCGCTTCACCACCGATTTGGCGCCGCGCTTTTTCGCCTCCGCGGGGTCTTCGATCTGTTCGCACACCGCGACGCGGAAACCCAGGCCGATCAGCTTCTGCAGATAATCGTCCGCCGCATGCACCGGCACGCCGCACATCGGAATATCCTCGCCATTGTGCTTGCCGCGCTTGGTCAGCACGATGCCCAGCGCCCGCGAAGCCTTCTCGGCATCGTCGAAGAAGAGTTCGTAAAAATCGCCCATGCGGTAGAAAAGCAGCGAATCCGGATTCGCCGCCTTGATCTCGATGAACTGCTCCATCATCGGGGTGGGCGCGGAGACGGGTGAGGCCTTGCCGGTCAGTTCCATGTTCATGGTGACGCGACCTTCCGGCGCTGGCGTCGCCCCTCACTGTCCTGCCGGACATCTATCCCTGCAAGCGGGGAGAGAGTGGCCGTGTCGCTGCTTTCGCCGATCTCGAACATTGGCGATGGGCGAAACCGGAGATGAGAGCGTCTCTCGCCCCGTTTACGGGGAGAGATGTCCGGCAAGACAGTGAGGGGCGGCACGAACATCGGTGATTGCCAAATCCATACGCGAAGCACGCCCGTGCCTCGCATAAATCTCTCCTCCCTGCTTGGCGGTTTACGGCGGCAATGTGTAGCCCGAAAGCGCGCTGCTCCACAAAAAGAACGCCTCAGAGACTGATCATCGTTGTTCCCGCCACGGCGATTGCCGCGCCGATCCACGCCGCCGTCACGGGCGGAACGCCGGAGCGCAGCCAGACCATGGGAAGAATCATGATGGGGGTCATGGATGACAAGGTCGTCACGATGCCGACATTGCCGGTCACCAGAGCCGCCATCAACAGCGACATGCCGAGACCGGTGCCGAAGAAGGCCGAAGCGATGGCGATGCCGGCATCGCTCCGCCTGAATGCGTAGGGCTGGTGCAGAAACCGGAACGGCAGCGGCACCAGCGCGAGAAAGAACAACGCCGCGATGCCCGAGCGCACAGCCATAGCAGCGATCGGTTCCACGCCGGCCTCCATCGCCGGCCGCGCCATCAGACTGCCCAATGCCTGGCCAAGCGCCGTGACGATGCCCAGCGCGATGCCGACCCAGGCTGGCGTTGATTGTTTCAGCGCAATCGATGCGACGCCCGCCGCCGACACCTCGATTGCCGCAACCGTATCGCGCCGGCGCAGCCCCACGGCCATCGCTATCCCCGCCAGAACCAGCCCAACGCCAAGAGCTTGCCGCATATCGATGGTCTCGCCGAGAAAGAGATAGCCGAGCAGCAGCGAAAAGGGCGACGCAAGCGTGAACAGAAGCGCGGTGGTGCGCGGACCCGCCGTATAGATCGCGGCGAAATAGGTCGTACTCGCGATGATGATGCCAAAGAGGCTCGACGCAGCAAGCAGCGCGAATTCATCTGCGCCAATGGTCTTCCATCCGCCGATGACGAGGGCTGCACCGCCGGTCATGGCGAAGGCGGCCAGCATCTGCCAGCGCGCGAGACGGATCACGTCGACCCGGCCTTTGAGCTCGTTGATCAGCATGCCGCTCAGCGCAATGCAAAGTGCCGCCGAAATAGCCAGCAGTTCAGAGACGAACACGGCACACCGCGAATGCGAGGAAAGTCATTCTTCCTCCTTGGCGCTTCCCCCTCGCCAAGTGTAGCCTTAAAGCTCAACGCTCCAAAAAAAGAAGCATTTTAGGGAAACGCTCACCTCATGGCTGCAAAGAAGACCGAACGCACGGGACCCTCGGTTACCGACGAGGAGGCGCTGGAGTTCCACGCCATGGGCAGGCCCGGCAAGCTGGAGATCAACCCGACCAAGCCGATGGCGACGCAGCGCGACCTGTCGCTGGCATATTCGCCGGGCGTCGCCGTGCCGGTCAAGGCCATCGCCGAAGACAAGAGCCGCGCCTATGACTACACCACGCGCGGCAATATGGTCGCCGTCATCTCCAATGGCACCGCGATCCTCGGCTTGGGCAATCTCGGCGCCTTGGCGTCCAAGCCGGTGATGGAAGGCAAGGCGGTGCTGTTCAAGCGCTTTGCCGATGTCGACTCGATCGATCTCGAAGTGGATACGGAAGAGCCGGACGCCTTCATCAACTGCGTGCGCTATCTCGGCCCGTCCTTCGGCGGCATCAATCTTGAGGACATCAAGGCGCCGGACTGCTTCATCATCGAGCAGCGCCTGCGTGAACTGATGGACATTCCGGTCTTTCATGACGACCAGCACGGCACCGCGATCATCGCCACAGCCGGTCTCATCAATGCGCTGGAGATTACCGGTCGCGACATGAAGAACACGCGGCTGGTGTGCAATGGCGCCGGGGCTGCGGGCATCGCCTGCATCGAACTGGTCAAATCGCTCGGCTTCTCGCCGCAGAACGTCATCTTGTGCGACACGAAAGGTGTCGTCTACCAAGGCCGCGCCGAAGGGATGAACCAGTGGAAATCGGCGCATGCGGTCAAGACCGAGGCGCGCAGCCTGGCTGACGCGCTGGAAGGCGCAGACGTGTTCTTCGGTCTTTCGGCCAAGGGGGCGCTGACCCCGGCCATGGTGCAGTCCATGGCGAAAAACCCGATCATCTTCGCGATGGCCAATCCAGACCCGGAAATCACGCCGGAGGAGGTCGCCGAGATTCGCACGGACGCCATCATGGCGACCGGGCGCTCGGACTATCCCAACCAGGTCAACAATGTTCTTGGCTTCCCCTATATCTTCCGGGGCGCACTGGACGTGCGCGCCACGACCATCAACGACGCCATGAAAGTGGCCGCCGCCCACGCGCTGGCCGATCTTGCGCGTGAGGACGTACCCGACGATGTCGCCGCCGCCTACCAGGGCAACCGGCCGAAGTTCGGTCCCAACTACATCATTCCGGTGCCGTTCGATCCGCGCCTGATCTCGGCGATCCCCGTGGCAGTGGCGAAGGCGGCGATGGAAAGCGGTGTGGCCGGCCGGCCGATCCTCGATCTCAAGAAATATGCACAGGAATTGTCTGCCCGCCGCGACCCGATTGCCTCGACACTCCAGCGCATCTACGATCGCGTGCGGCGCCAGCCGAAGCGGGTCGTCTTCGCCGAGGGCGAGGAGGAGCAGGTGATGCGCGCCGCCGTCTCCTTCGTGAACCAGAACCTCGGCACCGCAATCCTGGTCGGCCGCGAGGACCAGATCCGCGACACGGCGCGCAACGCCGGCGTCGATCTCAACAAATCCGGCATCGAGATCATCAATGCGCGCCTGTCGCGCCGCAACGCCGTCTATGCCGACCATCTCTATGAGCGGATGCAGCGCAAGGGCTACCTGTTCCGCGACTGCCAGCGGCTGATCAACACGGACCGCAACCACTTTGCCGCCACCATGCTGGCGATGGGCGACGCCGACGCGGTGGTCACGGGCGTGACGCGCAACTACTCCACCGCGCTGGAGGAAGTGCGGCGCATTATCGACGCCAAGCCCGGCCACCGGGTCATCGGCGTTTCGATCGCGCTCTGCCGCGGCCGCACCGTGATCGTCGCCGACACTGCGGTGCATGACATGCCGAACGCCGAACAGATTGCCGATATTGCCGAGGAAGCCGCCGGCTTCGCGCGGCGCATGGGCTATGAGCCGCGCGTCGCGATGCTGGCCTACTCGACCTTCGGCCATCCGGCCGGCGAGCGCTCGGAGCGGGTGCAGGAGGCGGTGAAGATCCTCGACAAGCGCCGCGTCGATTTCGAGTATGACGGCGAGATGGCGGCGGACGTGGCGCTCAATGCGCGGCTTTTGCAGCAATATCCGTTCTGCCGCCTGTCGGGCCCGGCCAATGTGCTTGTCATGCCGGCGTTTCACTCGGCCAGCATTTCGACCAAGATGCTGCAGGAACTCGGCGGCTCGACGGTCATCGGGCCGCTGCTGGTGGGTTTGAATAAGCCGGTGCAGATCGTATCGCTCAATGCCAAGGACAGCGACATCGTCAACATGGCGGCGATTGCCGCCTACAATGCGGGAGCGTGAGGAGCGATTGCTTTAAGCCGGCGGGAGTGGGACGCCCCTTCATCCTGCCTCCGCTTGGCTCGGCCCCGCCCCTCTCCCCGCTGGGGAGAGGAGGTTTTCAAGGCTTTCGCCCGGTCCGGCCGGTCGTGCTCAGCGCGGCGCCAGCACCATCATCATCTGCCGGCCTTCAAGCTTCGGCTCGGCCTCGACCTTGGCGATGGTCGCGGTTTCTTCACGGACCTTGTTCAGGAGTTGCATGCCGAGTTCCATATGCGCCATTTCGCGGCCACGGAAGCGCAGTGTCAGCTTGACCTTGTCGCCTTCTTCGAAGAATCGGCGCACAGCGCGCATCTTCACTTCGTAGTCGTGGTCGTCGATGTTCGGCCGCATCTTGATCTCTTTGATCTCGATGATCTTCTGATGCTTGCGCGCCTCGGCGGCCTTCTTCTGGTTGGCGTATTTCAGCTTGCCGAGATCGAGGATCTTGACGACCGGCGGAACGGCATTTGGGGAGATTTCGACGAGGTCGAGCCCGGCTTCTTCAGCCGCCAGCAGTGCCTCGTTGATGGAAACGTCGCCGCGGTTGTGTCCGTCGGCATCGATAAGTTGAACGCGCGCGACACGAATGTCGAGATTGGCGCGGGGACCGTCCTTGACTGGGGCGGTAGCTTTAAAAGGTCTGCGAATGGCTTTTGTCTCCTCGGGCCGTTGATGATGTTTGCAGGGCCGCGCCTATGTGGCGGCGGCGAGCGCGAAGTCAATAGCACAAGATAACTGAAAAGACAGCCGCTTTGAGCGCTGGTTCAGCGGCGATGAGCTTCTGTGACAGCGGCTTTCGCCAATAACGGCGCTATGGCATGAGGCTTACACCAAGAAGGAGCGGCCATGCCAGACGAACCAAGACAGGACATCGACGTCGACGGCGTGAGCATAGCGCTGCGCGCCATTGCCGGCAAAGCGCCCGGCGTCGTCTGGCTCGGCGGCTATCGCTCCGACATGCTGGGCACCAAAGCGCAGCATCTCGCCGACATCTGCCGGGCGCAGGGGCGCGCTTTTCTACGGCACGATTATTCCGGCCACGGCGAGTCCGGCGGTGCGTTCGCCGATGGCACGATCTCGAAGTGGGTAGCGCAGAGCATCGGCGTCTTCCGCCAATTCTGCGAAGGCCCGCAGATCTTGGTCGGCTCGTCCATGGGCGCGTGGATCGCGCTGCGCATGGTGGAGGAACTGCGCAAGGCCGGCGAGGGCGCGCGCATTGCCGGATTGGTGCTCATCGCACCGGCGCCCGACTTCACGGTCGAGCTGATCGAACCGGCGCTGACGAAAAAGCAGAAGAAGGAGCTGGCGGACAAGGGCTATTTCGAGGAGCCGTCGGCCTATGATTTCAATCCGTATGTCTACACCAAGGCCCTGATCGATGACGGGCGGCTGAACCGGGTGATGGACAAGCCGATCGACACCCATTGTCCCGTGCACATCCTGCAGGGGCTGAAGGACGAGGACGTGCCGTCGGCGCACGCCCTAAAGCTTGCCAGCCTGATGCCGTCCGACGACGTGACCGTGGCGCTTATCCCCGACGGCGATCATCGCCTGTCGCGCCCGCAGGATTTGGACATGCTGGCGAAGGCGGTTGACGCGCTGGTCCAGCGGGCCGGCTGATGCGCCTTTCCATTCCCATTTCCGCCTTTGTCGCGGCAATCGTCGGCTTCGGCGGCACGCTGGCCATCATCATCGCCGCGGCACAGGCGGTCGGCGCAACCCAGGCGCAGACCGCGAGTTGGGTGACGGCGCTCTGCCTCGCCATGGCTGTCGAGAGCTTCTATTTGTCGTGGCGCACGAGAATGCCGGTCATCAGCGCATGGTCGACGCCGGGCGCGGCACTGATTGCCGCATCGACCGGCTTCACCATGCCGGAAGCGGTCGGCGCTTTCATCGTTGCGGCCGTGCTCTTGATTGTCACCGGTCTGTTTCGTCCGCTGACGGATCTGATTTCTAGGATTCCGGCCTCCATTGCGTCGGGCATGTTGGCCGGCATTGTCGCCACCTTCGCCATCAATGCCGTGAAAACCATTCCGGTCGATCCCTGGCTCATCCTGCCGCTCATCGCGGCGTTCTTCGTGATTCGCCTGTTCAATCCGTCGCTCTCCGTGCTGGCGGTCCTGCTCGGCGGCGGGCTGGCGGCATGGCTGACAGGGCGCGTCGGGCCGTTGCCCGGCGCCGAACTTTCGACGCTGACCTGGGTATGGCCGGAGTTCACCCTCTCGGCAGCCATCGGCCTGGGGCTGCCGCTCTATCTGGTCACAATGGCCTCGCAGAACCTCTCCGGCCTCGCTGTGCTCAAGGCCGCCGGCTATTCGCCCCCGGCGGGGCCGCTGATCGGCTTCACCGGCCTGATATCCTTGCTGACCGCGCCGCTTTGCGCCTCGACCAGCAACCTGGCCGCCATCTCGGCGGCAATCTGCACCGGCCCCGATGTGCATCCGGATCCAGCCGAGCGCTGGAAGACCGGGCCGTTCTACGCACTTGCCTATCTCGTCTTCGCGGCCTTTGGCGCCTCGCTGGTGGCGATTTTCGCCGTTCTGCCGGCAACGCTGATTGCGCTGGTGGCCGGCTTGGCCCTGCTGGCGTCGCTCGCCAACGCGTTGGCAATTGCCCTCAAGGACGACGCCGAGCGCATCGCGGCGACGATGACTTTCGTGGTGACGGCCTCCGGCCTTACGCTGTTCGGCGTGGGCGCTGCCTTCTGGGGCCTTGTCGGCGGGCTGATCGTGCTCGGGCTTGAGCGGTTGAGACGGCGCTGAGGCTGCCCGGAGCCTGTCATCTCCTTTTGCGATTAAGTCGCAGCTTTTCAGCAGTTTATGCGGATTTGGGCCAAGGGATCTTGAATCGCCATTTTTGTCATCCCATTTCGAATTCGTGCAGCCCAGACACATGCTGCGTTTGAACGGAAGGAATGGAAGTACGATGAACACCACTGCCTTGATCCGCCCGGCCTGGACGCCGGCGACCATTGCGCTGACGGTGATCGGCTTCATGGTTTTCTGGCCGCTCGGCCTGGCCATGCTGGCTTACATCATCTGGGGCGACCGGCTTGACGGGTTCAAGCGCGACGCCAACCGGGCGACCGACGGTTTCTTTGCCGGCTGCCGCCGCAGCGCCGACAAGGCGCATCGCTGGGGCCATGCTACCCGCACCGGCAACGTCGCCTTTGACGATTGGCGCGAAAAGGAACTCGAGCGCCTGGTCGCGGAGCGCCGCAAGCTTGACGAGATGTACGAGGAGTTCGACGCCTACGCCCGCGAATTGCGCCGCGCCAAGGACCAGGAAGAATTCGACCGCTTCATGTCCGACCGCGCACGGTCGACCGCCCCGGTCCCAACCTCGACGCCGTCGGCTCCGGCCAGGGGCCGCAACAAGCCCAGCGGCTTGCTCGACGAAGCGTAAGCTCGCCTGGCTCGAAGAGATACGGCGCCGCGTTCAGCGGCGCCGTTTTCGTATCGGCGTGGCGCAAAAGCGTTTGTCGCCTCCGCCTTATCAGACAGTCCCACCCCTGCTGCGAATCATCTAATCTGCCTTGCGATGTCCTTCGGCTTCTTCCGCACCCTGACGAAAGCGCGCCCGGTTCCGGCGACGGAACGCGAGCATGTCGTCGCCGGCCGCACCCTGCCGCTGCGCGTCGTCGAGAACGAGCGGGCACGTCGTCTGACGCTGCGTATCGACGCCGGCGGCCGTGGCCTTCGCGTCACCGTGCCGCCGGGCATCGCGCGCGGTGAGGTGGACCGCTTCCTTGTCCGGCATCAGGGCTGGCTGGAACAGAGGCTCGCCAAAACCCCTGATCGCCCCCAGGTGCGGCCGGGTATCAAGATCCCTGTGCGCGGCGCGGCGCATCTGATCGTTCACGAGCCGACGACTCGCGGCACCGTTACCGTCAGCAGCGACGAACGCGGGCCGCTGCTCATCGTCACCGGCGACCGGCGACACCTGCCGCGCCGCATCGCCGATTTTCTTAAGCGCGAGGCCAAGACCGAGATCGAGGCGCTGGTAGCGCGGCATACCGGCGCCATCGGCAAGCGGGCAAAGGCGATACGGTTCAAAGACACCACCAGCCGCTGGGGCTCCTGCACCTCGGAGGGGTCGTTGTCCTTCTCATGGCGCATCATGATGGCGCCGGCGCCGGTCATCAATTATCTCGTCGCGCATGAAGTGGCGCATCTCAAGGAGATGAATCACGGGCCGAAATTCTGGAAGCTGTGCACCGAGCTTTGCCCCGACACCAAGCGCTGCAAGGATTGGCTGAAGCGCAATGGCGGCGCGCTGCAAGCAATCCTGTTCGAGTAGCGGCGGCCTGCCGCTCATCGCTCGGAACAACCGCCATGGAACCGCGTTTTCGAACCAGGGACATGATGTTCAGGGAAGGAAACGAAAATGAAGAAACTTATTCTCGCAGCAGTATTGGGTCTCGCCATGGCTGGTGGCGCGATTGCACAGACTAATCCTCCGGCAGGATCGGCCGCTGGCGACCCCGGCGCGGCTGACAAGACGAAATCCGTAAGCGACCCGGCCGTCATTCAGGGTTTTTACAGCGATTCCTCGATGACGAAGCTGAAGACGGCTGAGGAAGTGAAGGCCGGTTGGGCCCGCCTGAACATTCAGGACCAGACCGCGGTCAAGGAACAGTGCAAGGCCACCGATATCACGGAGAACATGAAGCTTCTCTGCGCCGCTGTCGAGACGATGTAGAATAGTTGCGAAAATAGGCAAAGCGAGCGGCGGCCCAAGTGGCCGCCGTTTTTGTTGGCGCTCTACCGCAACCACTCCTCGATAAAATCCAGGAACACCTGCACGCGTGGAGCGCGGAAGCGGCCCTTGGGCACGACAGCCCACAGCGACATCGTGTTGGCGCGGTTGATGTCGGCGAGGATCTCCACAAGCCGACCCTCGCGCACAGCTTTGCCGACGACGAAATCCGCCAGGCGCACGATGCCATGGCCGGCGATCGCCATGTCGAACAGCATGCCGACATTGTCGCATGAGAATGGCCCCTTCTGGCTGGAAAGCGCGATGCAGCGGTGCCGCTGAGATCATCCGCCGTCAGCGGCGTTCCATATTTCCGGAGGTAGGAGGGTGCAGCGCAAATCAGGCGTCGACCCTCGGCGATCTTGCGCACTGCCATGTCGGATTCGGCCGAAGGGCTGCCCCGGATGACGATGTCTGCCTGCTCGGCCACCGGGTCGATCAGGCGGTCGCTCAGGCTAAGGTCGATCCGCACGTCCTGAAATTGTTCAAGGAAGACGGGGACCGCGTGCAGCAGCGTCTGCCGGGCGAAGCCCGTGCTGGCATTGATCCGCAGCAGGCCCCTCGGTTTGCCGCGCGAGGCGGAAACATCCGCTTCGGTGCGATCGATCAGGTCCAGCACCTCGCGGGCGCGCTCCAGATAGATCGCGCCTTCCGGCGTCAGCGCCAGCCGCCGCGTCGTGCGGGTCAGCAGCCGCACGCCGAGCCTGTCCTCCATGCGCGACACGGTCTTCGACAGCGCCGACGGAGTAACGCGCAGATCCTCCGCTGCCTTGGCGAAGCTGCCGAGATCGTTAATCCGCGCAAATGCCTTCATATCCTCAGACGTTGGCACTCATGATCTCCAGGCACGAATATCCGGCAAACTAAGCACATTATGAGCAATGGCGGCAGTGATATTTTCTCCCGGTCCTTCCTGGGAGATGACCCATGCGTCACGACCATCCATGCATGCCTACCGATTTTGACCACTATCGGCGGCTCGCTGCTCGGCGTCGCCGCGCGGCAAGGAGACTGTTCATGGCAAGGCTCGTGCAGCGGCTGCGCGCCGCGGCCGGCCTTCTGTCTCGACTCCGCCGATATTTCGTGTCACTGCCCGAAAATGGCTCTCGACATCAAAATCTGCGGCCTGAAGACGCCTGAGACAATTGCTGCGGCGATGGACGGCGGCGCGACGCATGTCGGCTTCATCTTCTTCGAGAAGAGCCCGCGATACATCGCGCCGGAGTTGGCAGGTGAACTGCGCAAGGCAGCGCTGGGCCGCGCGCTGGCCGTTGCAGTCACCGTCGACGCTGACGACGCGACGCTCGATCGGATCGTCGACCAACTGCACCCGGATTTGCTGCAGCTGCACGGCAAGGAACTGCCGGCGCGCGTGGATGCCATCGGCGCCCGCTACAGCCTGCCGGTGATGAAGGCCTTTGCCATTGAGAGCGCGGCTGATTTTGCGCAGATCGACGCTTATCGCAGCGTCGCGGACCGTTTCCTGTTTGACGCCAAGCCGCCCGCTGGCTCGGAACTGCCGGGCGGCAACGGCGTCTCGTTCGATTGGCCGATCCTGGCCGGTCTCGATCCTTCCGTGGACTATCTGCTCTCGGGCGGGCTGAACGCCGGCAATATCGGCGAGGCGCTGCGGCTCGCCAATCCCCCCGGGATCGACGTCTCGTCGGGCGTTGAAAGCGCGCCCGGCGTCAAGGATGTTCGCCTCATTGACGCATTTTTCCGGGCGACCCGCGCCGCGCTGGCTGAGACCGCCGCCTGAGACGGTTGGCATAGTTTACTTTTTGTCCGGGAGGCGCATAAGCGGTGGCAGCGTCCGCCCAGGCCGAAAGCGGATTGTCCCAAGCATTGCCGGATAATGATCATGAACAAGCCGATTGAGCCGAACTCCTTCCGCACAGGACCCAACGAACAGGGCATGTTCGGCATTTTCGGCGGGCGTTTCGTGGCCGAAACGCTGATGCCGCTGATCCTCGACCTCGAACGGCACTGGAACGAGGTCAAGACCGATCCCGAATTCAAGGCCGAATTGCAGAACCTTTCGACTCACTATGCCGGCCGGCCCTCGAAGCTCTATTTCGCAGAGGGCTTGACGCGCCACATTCGCAAACTTGCCGCGGAGAAGGGCCTGTCGGGCGGCGCGAAGGTCTATTTCAAGCGCGAGGACCTGAACCACACCGGCTCGCACAAGATCAACAACTGTCTCGGCCAGATCCTGCTCGCCAAGCGGATGGGCAAGAAGCGCATCATCGCCGAGACCGGCGCTGGCCAGCACGGTGTCGCCTCCGCCACGGTCGCGGCGCGTTTCGGTTTTCCCTGCGTCGTCTATATGGGCGCCACCGACGTCGAGCGTCAGGCGCCGAACGTTTTCCGCATGAAGCTGCTCGGCGCGGAAGTCAAGCCGGTCACGGCAGGCAGCGGCACGCTGAAGGACGCCATGAACGAGGCG
>Ga0190274_10001814_pt1 | contig 12520 bp, 11 predicted proteins | sample Popmic531T_FD_133002 | JGI IMG/M metagenome (GOLD analysis project Ga0190274, IMG submission 133002) | Populus adjacent soil microbial communities from riparian zone of Yellowstone River, Montana, USA - 531 T | ecosystem: Environmental > Terrestrial > Soil > Riparian zone | place: USA: Montana...
ATTATCCCAGAAGCCTTTCATATTCGCAATAAAGTTCAACTGGCTACTGACCATGTGAACCATGTGCAGGTATTTCTTCAGTGCTTTTTTTTCATGCGGGAATTTTTCTGCCAGCGACTTATACAGGTTTTCCTGTCCTGCAGGCATGTCGAATTTTTTATTTCCGATATGCACATGCTCATAGGCTTTCGGATTCATCCTGAAAAAAGTAAGGTCGTTGGCTATTCCAAGTCCTTCATACAAAACACTCGTTGATTCGCCTTTATCCATCATCCCGATGTAATGCACACCCGGACTGAATCGCTGACCTTCCAGCATAAAACTATGACACCAGCCACCAGGAACATCATGCTGTTCGAGCACTAAAACTTTTTGTCCCGCACGTGAGAGGCAGATGGCTGCAGAAAGTCCTGCAGCTCCGGAGCCGATGATGATGGTATCAAATTCCTGCATGAATGAAGGCAAGGTAAGATGAATGTTTGAAAAAGGAAAAGTATAACAAAGTGTGCCTTGATGTACAGACTCTTGAAAATCTTAAAAGCACTATGGATTCCGCATTAATGAATAGAATGGGATACAGGATTTTATTTTGATAATTTAAAATATATCAACAACCCCAAATGGAAACTGGGAATGACATGTGTCTTATAGAACGTTTTGCCTTTAGAGGCAACACTTTGGCCTTCCATGATAACAGGCCAGGTGATGTGGCTGTCAAGGACGCGAAAACCCATCCCGGTGAATTGCTTGAGGCAGATCCTGTTTTTTTGCCACTCGTATCCGATGCGGAAACTCAAACCGGAAATTTTCTGTTCGGCCGATTCGCTGTGTAATGTTCCATTGCTGCAAAATTGATAATGCTCATAATCCCGAAGCTTTATTAAATACTCAGCGGAAAGAAAAAGTCCCTTGGGAAGATGTTGTCCCAATTTCACTTCGTAGCCAAATCGAAAAGCAGGACCGTGGCCCCAGAAATATCTTTCCAGATCATCGTTCTCCTGCTCAATCGACTCTGCTAATCCCTGGCCTTGAGGATCAAGGTGCGTGTGCCTAATATCCAGTGCATTGAAATCGTATCCGCCGGCAATAAATACGGAATGACGACCGTGCATTTCGAACCGGGCATACAGTTCTACATCCGACAGGAAAAGTTGAGTAGGATTGGTTCCCAGGTAAAAATGATTTCTCTTTTCATCCTGTTGTTGGGTTGAATCGCGTAATGTATGTCCGGGAGTTGTTGCAGTTGCAGAAAGGGCCAGAGCAAAAAAGTAATATAGAAATGAATGACGCATCTCCTTTACAATACCTGAAAGATAGAGATAATAATTTAGATACGTCAAATCAGAATGTAACCGCGATATTATTTTTCTGATTTTGTACCGATGTAGAAAACCAGGCCAAATTCAAGGGAAGGAACCGTCAATCTGTAGGTAAAATTTTTCTCAGGAACATGAGGAGCAAATTCCGGCCAATGAATTTGGCTCTCAAGATATCTGACACCGGCACCTGCGTAGAGACGGAGCATAACTTTGTTCCATCTTTTATTTTTTCCAACAGTACAGGTTAAACCATATATCATCTGATCTGCCGATTCGCTATGAGAAATTCCTCCGCCAAAATAATACTCATCGTAGTTGCGGACTTTAACAATCGCTGAAGCAGAAATAAAATTATTCTGACGATCCCGCGCCGATGAGAATGCAAAATCATAATTCAGTCTGAACGAAGGACCTTCTCCCCAGAAATACCTTCCTGCTTCATTACTTTTCTCTTCACTGCTTATTAATTTCACCGGTTCATCGGAACCCCAATGTTTTCCAAAGTCGAGAAAATTTTCATCGTATCCTGCCCCTAGCGTGATGGCTTGTCTTTCAGAAATACAGTACATGGTATACAATTCGAAATCGCCCACAGCACATTGTGTAATGTTTAGACCAAAAAGAAATTCATGTGGATTAAATAAATCCTTATCCTGGGCATCACAGTTTAAATTTTGCCACTGGAGAAAAAGCAATAAGCAGAGTGTTCTTGCGGAGACGGCGTCCAAGTTTTAAAAATTATTTACGAATACATTAATAAGAAAACAAATTAGTCTCACAAAATGAATTCAAAAATTACAAGCAAGATAAAAAACATCGGTTACTGCCTTTTAAAATCATTTACCGGCTGCTTTAAAATAAAAAATAATTCCTCCATCAATAGAAGGTAATATGTGTTTCCTTGTAAATTCTTCTTTTTCGGGTTCGATTGAATATTTTTCCTGTTTTTCCCAATGCACATCATTCCATACAAAACGTAAACCCGCGCCCCCATAGAACCGGATAGAAAATTTTTTCCATTTTCTTTCAGCACCGTGATAGAAACAAAGGCCAAGAATAGATTGCTTTCCCGATTCGCAAACTGCCGCATAACCGCTAACGGGCAAGAATAGATAATCTTCGTAGACACGTGATTTGGCAATCACAGAAATTGAAACGGAATTCTCCCACTCATTCTTGGAATCATAAATGAAATCATACCACAATCTTCCGGATGGTCCATTTCCATAAAAATATGTTGTCCATTGCCTGGTGTGTTCACCAGATCCGTAACCGCTGATCAACTTATCAGGATCACACTCCGTACCCAGATCAATAAAATTCAGATCATAGCCTCCTGCGAGTGTGAATGAATGACGCTGATGAAATTTATATTTCACATACAATTCCATATCACCTACGATTACCTGTGCGATATTTAATCCAAACATTAAAGATTTTGTTCTCTTCGAATCAGAAACGGTTTCCTGAGCTGTGCAGGAAATGGCAATAGATAAAATAAAAATGAAACAGAAAAATGTTTTCTTCAATTGAAGCGGTGGTATCAAACAAAAGTAGTTAATAAAATTATTTTTGTATTTCCATTTCATCGTCTACATTTACTGCAACAAAAAAAATATGCATGGGAGCATTTGACGACGACGATTTCGATGCCGAAGATTTTTTCAAAAACTTCGAAGAGCCCACCGAGGAAGACCTGGCAGAAGCGAAGAAAGAGCGCGACCGCATACACAACATGCCTGTGATGCAGAAAGCAAAACAGATTTATGAACTTACCAAAGTACTGATGGGCGTGATTGACAATGACCATCCATTTGCTTCCGTGAAAGATATGATGCTTGAAGATGCAATGATGCTTGCACCAAAGATTGCTGGAGCCGAAGGTGGCGACCTTTATTCTTTACGAATGGAATGTGCCGTGCTTATACAATACCACGCAAAGCAACTTTCCATCCAGACGAACACGCTTGCCTATGAAAAAATGGTGGACCAGAAGTACCTGAAACTATTGCGCGAAGAGATCGAAGAATTCCGCAAGCTTTTTGTGAAATGGGTGGATACCTTCGATAATATGAATGATATTTATGACGGATGGATTAGGTTCAGTCCGCATGCGGAGTAGAACAGCCAGCCCCTCCTAACCTCCCCGAAGGGGAGGAATACATAGTAGATCAATTTATCATTAGTTTTCTTGTTCCAAGAATTGTATCTCCGGCTTTTGCCTGCAGGAAGTAAAATCCTGATTCAAGATTTTTACGACTGAATTCTGTTTCTGTTCCCGGATTTTCTTTCCAGGATTGGATTGATTGTCCTGTTGAATTGTACAACGACAGTTGCACATTTTCAACCGGAGCTCTCGGAATACGAACAGTTGCTTTTTCTGAAATGACATTGGGATAAACTGAAAAGCCGTTGAACCATTCGTCGATTTTGATTATTCGGTCAGGAAACTGAAGTGATAAATCGTCTATACAGAAATAAAGGCATTCACAACACGACATAGTCGTACAGGAACAAAAGGTATTGTAACATGACCAAAAACTAATGACTATTGAATCTGGATCATTACAAACAGAAAAGTCAGCAATATCAACCGTAAATGGGATATAAGAAAACGACTGACTCAGAAATAACCTCCCCAGTGCAATGGTGTCAGGACGTTGTAATGCCGTATTGTATTTCTTTAGTATTACATTCACAAATGCAGAATCAGGCTGTCCTGTATTCAGACCAAAATTATAGGTATAATATCCGTGAAGGCTTAGTGGTTTTGAAGATATCGGAGTACCTCCTGTGTATGCGTTTGATATTGAAAAATTCTGACCAGTTACATCGCCATTCACCATCCAACCTTTATTAAACCAGTTATAATTCCATACGCAAGCGGCATAGCTTCCTGAATTAGCGTCTAAAGATCTTCCTGAACCATCATTTGACATATTCCAGTTATCGGGAACTGTATCGCTTATAATAACTGTCCAGTTCTCAAATCCCGAATTAAGTATCTGAGCTGGAACATTTACTGCGGCGCATATCAAATAAACGACAAAATTAAATTTCACGCCTAGGGTATTTTTAGGCAAGGTATGAAATAAACTATTGTATTATTATTTTACGCGTGGAGATTACTGCGTTTTCAGATTGAAGCGAAAGAAAATATATTCCTTTCTCAAAACTACCTCTTTTGAATGACACTTCCGTTCCTGGTTTCTCATTCCATGACTGAATACGTTGTCCTGTAGAATTGTACAAAGACAACTTCACATTCTCAACTGCCGCTGAGGGAATACGTATTGTTGCATTTTCCGAAATTATATTGGGAGAGACGGTGAACTTGTCGAACCAATCATCAATTGAAATGATCCCGCTTGCAAGTTCCAGGGATAAATCATCCACGTAAAAGAACAGGCAATTGCCGGCACTGTTAGTATCGCAGAAACAATTGTTGTCGAAGCATGACCAGAAACTGATCACGATAGAATCAGGATCAACACCCTGCGCCATGTCTTCAATTTCGACTGTAAAAGGAATGAATGAAGATGCAGGTCCAAGGTGCAATCTTCCAAGTGCAACTGTATCCGGTTGCTGAAGGGTGCTGTTATATTTTTTTACAACGACGTTCACGAATGCAGAATCATCAAATGCGCCGTTGTCGCCACGCACATAAAAATAATAGCCATGAAGTCTCAAAGGTTTTTCATTGATGGGAGTACCGCCGGAGGAAGCATCATAGATGGAGAAGCCAGGACCAGGAGTCCCATTCGCAATCCATCCTTTAGCGTAGTAGTACCAGTTCCAGACATAAGCCGAATAATTTCCCGATTGCGCGACAGGAAAACGTCCGGCTCCATATCCGGAGGAAGACCAACCCTCGGGAATTGTATCATTTCCCTGGAAGACCCAGTTTTCAAAACCGGCATTGGGAATTTGTGCATGCATTAACAATGTCGTCAGAAGGAATGTAAGCGAGAGTAAAAGTTTTTTCATAGGGATTGAATTTAAAATGTCTCACAAAGATATACTTGATTCAACCCGACATAAATGGACAAATAACGCTGCTGCTGGTACAAATTACCCAAAAAAAAGAGGAAGACATTGTCCTCCTCTCTCATAGTTTTTAATGAAATATCTACCTGGCAATCGTGAACCTGTCGGCGCAAAGTTTCTTGCCTGACAAATCGCGAAGGTTTACGAAATAATTTCCAGCCGCGAGATTGCTTACATCAATCTTCTGCGTGTTTGAAAGCATTTTATCTGATGCTACAATGTTTCCATTGTTGTCGAGGATTTCATAAATCATAGAAACAGGACTTACCAGGTCCACTTTAACATTGATCTCATTCACAGCAGGAACAGGATAAGTAAGCATCACTTTAACCAGCGGAGAAATATCGTCAATGCCGATCTGGCCTGTATAGTAAAGTGAATCCACTCTCAATATGCTTCCTGTAACGCCGGCACCAATAGGGCTGCGCGGGCTGGATTGAATCCAAATCAGTGAGGAGTCAGGATCATCGGTGCTCATGGGAATAATAGGCATCGTAAAGTGGGTATACGTTCCAACGAGAAATGCAGCATCGAACACACCATTGGCAATTGTGTCGCGAGTAGCGCCGTTCCTTTTAAACAGGCACGTTTCGATTGAACCATGATCACTTCCTCCAGGAGTATATTGGTAATATCCAGAGAGAGCAGCGTGTCTCATAGCATCGGGAACGCCACCAATCGGAGAGACGGATAATCCCGTAACCAAAACATTTCCGTTAGATGCCGCACCTGGAACACCAGGAATTATTCCGCCGGCTGTCCAGGAAGTAAGCCGGATTGAGGAAGTACCCTCATATACATTTCCGGTTTCGTGTTCAGCGCTGTGAACGTGGGTTGAAGAATTCTGCTGTGAGATAAGATCCGTTGTCATCCAATGAACCAGCGAATCATATGTATATGCTCCTACGGTACTATCGGTCCAAGTTTCAAATCTTCCATTGTCAATCTGCGCATTTGATATCATCGCAGTGGTCATGAGTGAAAAAATAAATAGTGTAATTTTTTTCATAAAGGTTTTTTTTGAGTGAGATTTCAAAAGTAATTAAAAACCGTTAATCCTTAACCGTCAACCGTTATCCGTTAATCGTTAATCGCTATTTATTTCTTAGTTAGCCATTCTTCATTCAGAGTTCGGCGTTCGATATTGGCTGCTGGCTATTGAGAATCGAGCGTGGATTATTTATTTTCCGGCGGCGGATTTCCTCCACCCTGCGGTGGTGGTGGCCTTCTCTGCCTGTTTTGCTGCTGGTTACGGTTTTGATTCTGGTTAGGATTCTGGCTAGGATTCTGGCTAGGATTCTGCGGCCGCTGTCCTCCACCCTGCTGATTTTTATTTTGATCCTGTCCTGGATTTCCCTGGCGTTGTCCTCCACCCTGCTGGTTCCTGTTTGAATTCTGCCTCTGAGGTTGCTGTTGTTGACCCGGCTGCTGACCTTTCTGCTGTTGCTGTCCGCCGCCCTGTTGATTGCGCTGTGCCGTAGAGGAACCTTTGGCAGCCGAAGGGCTCCCTTGATCCGGTTTCCTGCGTTTGTGCTTTTTCTTCTTCTTGTGATCCATCCTGTCGATGCGATCCTGGCCAACCACATTTTCAAAGTCGGGCTGGTATTCAACCTCCACTTCTTCGTGAATGCGCAACTCTGAAGGCCTTTCATTCTTTTTGTTCATCGCAATGATTTCATTCACGCGGTCAACAGGCAATGGTATCCAGTTACCATCATAACCTGCCTCGACCTCCTGCTGTCCCTGCTCCGGCGTAAATGCAAACCACATCATACGTTTGAAAATATCCGTCTTGCGGTGAAAAGCTTTTCCCGTTTCAGTTTCAAGCACCGTATTCACATTCGGAAAATCCCTGAGTGCATCCATGTATGAATCCAATTCATAGTTCAGGCAGCACTTCAGCTTACCACATTGTCCGGCAAGTTTGGCCGGATTCAACGCTAGGTTCTGGTAACGCGCAGCACTGGTTGTAACCGTTCTGAAATCAGTGAGCCAAGTAGAGCAGCACAATTCTCTTCCGCATGAACCGATGCCTCCGAGGCGGCCGGCTTCCTGACGCATGCCTACCTGGCGCATCTCCACGCGCGTTTTGAATTCATCGGCCAATCGTTTGATCAGCTCGCGGAAATCCACACGTTCGTCGGCAGTATAATAAAAGGTGGCTTTTTTCCCGTCGGCCTGGTACTCCACATCGCTGAGTTTCATCTGCAGGTTGAGCGATTTAATGATATCGCGCGTACGCATGAGCACCGGTTTTTCCTTTCCGCGCATTTCATGCCACTTGTCGATTTCATTTTGCTTGGCCTTACGGTAGAGTGCTTTGATTACTTCCGAATTCTCAGGGATATTCTTCTTCTTTAATTGCAACCGCACCAGCTCCCCGGAAAGCGAAACAACACCAACATCGTGGCCCGGCATGGATTCAACGGCAACTACATCGCCGACACCAAGACTGAAATTTTCCTTATTCCTGAAAAATTCCTTCCGTGTGCCTTTGAAGCGGACTTCAATGATGTCGAAAGGTTTTTGACCTGTGGGCAAGGCCATTCCGGTCAGCCAGTCGTAAACGTTCAGCTTGTTGCATCCTCCCGTACTGCACGAACCTCCTGTTGAGCAACCTTTGCTGCCATCCTTACTTGGTACACATCCCATAACTGGTTATCTGAATAAAAATTTTACTGGTTGGGAAAATTTGAATTACAAGGGAACAAATGTAACAATTGGGAAAATATCGAAATCTGAGTATCGAAATCCGAAAAAATTCTCAATAAAAAATATCAAAATTCGACATTATGTTATTATTTTATGTGCAGTAATGAATTCACCTTCAGCGACAAATCCGCAAACAGTATTTTGGAATTCGCATTTCGTTCGAGGTGAAAGTGTGCCTGGTTGAATTCATCGATAAACCGTTCGGCATTTTTACCATTCACAAACGTGGAGAACTTTTTAAATGAATCCAACTCTTCACCTTCAAGCCGCACCATCGACCGGTCAGCGTAATTGATCATCAGGCATTCTCGGAGAATATGCAGGCTATTCTGCAGAAACAACTTTTGTTTTTCCCTGCTCGTTCCGGCAAACTCCTGCGTAATATCGTTGATGGATTTCAGGTTCATCTTCAGGCAGGCCCGCATCCATTCCAGGAAACGCTTGTTTTCATTCTGCTCTTCATCGTGATGATGGATCAGGTGGATCGCTTCCAGGTAATTTCCTCCTGCTCGGTGTGCAATCTTCTGGGCTGATTCCCTGCTGAGCGAATGAATCTGCATCAGCGATGACGCCATATCCTCATCAATGATTTTTTTCACCTTTACAAGTTGCGTCCGTGAAAGGATTGTCGGAAGGATCTGCTCGTAATTTTCAGCGACAAGAAAGAAAAATGTCTGTTCGGGTGGCTCTTCAATGATCTTCAGCAATTTGTTTGCAGCAGGCGCATTCATTTTTTCCGCAAGCCAAATCACAACGATCTTATAAGGCGCTTCCACGCTCTTTAGGCTCAACCGCGAAAGAATATCGGCACTCTCATCCACTGAAATATTTCCCTGCTTGTTTTCGCTGTCAAGCTCCGTGATCCATTCATTATAATTGAGGTATGGATTGGCGAGTACGGCCTTACGCCAGTCGCTGATAAAATCAACACTCTTCGGGTTTTTTAATTTCTCACGTGTTGTAACAGGGAATGAAAACGTAACATCAGGATGCACAAGCTTCTTCATTTTGATGCACCCTGGACATTTCCCGCAAGAATCATCAGCGTTTTTGTTTTCACAAACAAGGTATTGGGCAAAGGCCAGCGCCAAAGGCAAATTACCTGATCCTTCTGAACCCAAAAACAGCAAAGCATGGCTGACCCTGTTTTCGTTTACCGAACGGAGCAATCTCTCCTTCACTTCGGACTGGCCTATGACATCCTTGAAAAACATGGGGCAAAGCTACTACGAATTACGCATTCTGATGACCCCATCTAATAACGAATGAGTGTCCAACGAAAATACGAATTACAAATTTTCAATAGCCCTCCAGGAAAGAGAGCAGGGAATTTCGGATTACGATTAACGGTTAACGGATAACGATTCTATCTTTGCGCCCCAATTCCAAAAATGAAAACGATAGACAATTTCAATTTCAATGGCCAGAAAGCATTGGTCCGTGTTGATTTCAACGTGCCTTTGGATAAAAAAACATTTGCTGTAACTGACGATACACGCATTAAAGCAGCAATTCCTACCATCAAAAAAATTCTCAATGATGGCGGAAGCGCAATACTGATGAGCCATTTGGGTCGTCCATTGAAAAAGCTGAAAGAAGATGGTACCGTGGACTACGAAAAACATTCGTTGAAGCATGTGGTGAAACTGCTTTCTGAGAAACTTGGCACAACAGTAAAATTTGTTGATGATTGTATCGGGGAATCCGCAGTAAAAGCTGCTGGTGAATTAAAGTCAGGGGAAGTTTTATTGCTTGAGAATCTTCGTTTCTATAAAGAAGAAGAAAAAGGAGATGAAACATTTGCGCAGAAACTTGCTTCACTTGGAACATGGTATGTAAATGATGCCTTCGGGACAGCTCACCGTGCGCATGCGTCCACTGCGGTGATCGCAAAATTTTTTCCCGGGAAAAAATGCTCCGGGTATCTCCTCCGCGATGAAATCATCAACGCAGAGCGCGTGTTGAAAAGTGCAGAGAAACCGTTCACTGCGATTCTCGGGGGTGCAAAAGTGAGCGATAAGATTTTACTCATTGAAAGTCTTCTATCCCGGGCTGATAACATCATCATCGGCGGTGGCATGGCCTATACATTTTTCAAAGCCATGGGAGGAAACATCGGGAATTCGCTCGTGGAGGATGACAGGTTGGAGCTTGCAAAGTCATTGATGGAAAAAGCCAAGGCACAAAATGTAAAATTGCTGCTGCCCTCGGATTCAGTTGTTGCCGACCGTTTTGAAGCCAACGCCGCTACAGCAGAATCAGCCAGCGATCATATTCCTGAAGGATGGATGGGACTTGATATTGGCAAAAAAGCGATTTCGGATTTTTCAAATACCATTCTCAAATCAAAAACAATTTTGTGGAATGGACCGATGGGCGTTTTTGAAATGGAAAAATTTCAAAACGGAACGAAGTCAATTGCTGCTTCTGTTGCTGAAGCCACTTCACATGGAGCATTTTCTCTTGTCGGGGGTGGAGATTCAGTTGCAGCCGTGAACAAATTCGGTTTGGCTGATAAAGTCAGCTACGTTTCCACCGGCGGCGGAGCAATGCTGGAATTTTTTGAAGGAAAAGTGCTGCCGGGCGTAAAGGCATTGGAAGAATAGTATCAGTAGGTCCGCCAAAGGACGGATCCGACGAGGCGGACAGTACCAGTAGGCAGCCCAGCAGCCAATGGCGATTGGGAAATGGGAAACAGGAAAGGGCAAAAAGCCAATAGCCAATGGCAGATGTACGTAAGGCTAAATTTATCTACTAATTCTTACTGGAAGAAATCCCGCATTGTTCCTTCTCCGTACCCATTTCTAATTTTCCTGATCATTCCTTTCTCGTCAATGAGAATGAATTGAGGCGCTGCAGTCACAAAATATTTATCTGCAATCGGCTGGCCGTCCTCAATGGATTTGAGAGTAATGTTCCTTTTCGAGAGCAGGTCAGAAAGATTTTTTCCATTCACATCGATGCCGATGAGCAGCACCTCTATGTCCCTGTTTGAGTTTTGAAATTCCTGCACAGCACTCAATGCCTTCAGGGATGGATAACTTGAACGGTGAAAGAAGAACAGCATTACTTTTTTTCCTGAAAATGTTTTTAATGAAATGCTGTCGGCGCCCAAAAGTTTTCCTTTAAAATCAGGAGCAGTCATACCTGTTTTCAGGTGATGATGATAAACCGTTTCAAGAACATTCCTTAACCTGAACCACGGAGGGATATTTTTAAAAGCGAACAATGAATCGTGAACGGCTGTTAGTTCCAGCTTTGAAAGTTTGTAGCTGGTTTCTTTATAAACAGAATCGTTGTTCAGTTTCATGATGCTGTTCTCCGAATAATAAACCGGAAGAAATGTCTGTTTATCGATGAGAAAAAATTTTTCCTGCCGTTGTCCGTCCGGTAAAGTGGCCCGGATGAGGTCAATGATCTTGATGCTGTAACATGATTTACCCATTGCCTCTTCATCTTTTCCCTGGCGGATGATGAATGTGGATTGGTCGGCGCGGTCGAGACTAAAAACTACCTGTGGTTGAAAAAACGGTGGGAACAATCCTTCACTTTGAAATGCTCCGCGGTACATAGCCTGGTTGCTGCTGCGTGAATAAATAACACCCGTACTGTCTTTTCCTTTCATCTGAACCAAATCATTGCTGGTGCAAAGTGAACCATCGCCGTTGTTCAGCGATACAGAAAATTTAAATGGTGAAGCTGAATCTCCTTCAACCCTTAGAAACGTGGTTGATGCATTTTTAACCGTTGCAATGTTTTCATTGAATCCCTTTTTCGAAATGTCCATTGCATAAGAGCCCCCCTGCAGGTTTATGCATCTTACAAAGCACTTTTCAAGAATTGTTTTTGGATCTTCTGCAGCAAAAGAGAAACAAGAAACAAGAAGCAAGAAAAATAAAAGCCGGCAGGTTTTTTTCATCTTACTTTTTTATCTCCTTCTTTACTTCCTGAACTGTTTCAGAAAAAGTTTTTTTCACTTCCCACTGCAGGCTTGCCGTATTCACATTGTCTTTCATCTCCTTCATTAATGGAAGCAATGCAGGCGACATCTTCGCCACAGGATAATATAAACGTGATTCAGCTTTTGTATCTGCAGAAAGAAAATGGTGGCGTGCATCGAGCAGATTGAAAAAATAAATGAACACACTGGCGATGAATGCATACTTCAGCAACCCGAAAACAGCCCCGAGAATTTTATTGAACACTCCAAGTGCTGCTATATTGATGAGCCCGGTGAAAAGTTTGGCAAGAAAAAAAAGTCCCACGCAAATCAGCGTAAACATCAGGATTGAACAAACGATGTTCACAGTGAATGGATTCATGTCGCCCATCTTCAGAATCCACGGCTGCAGCAAATAACTCAGCTTGAATGCCGCATACGTACCTAAAAATAATGCGCTTACGACGGCGATTTCAAAAATAAATCCCTTCATAAATCCGCG
>Ga0190274_10001815_pt1 | contig 12517 bp, 15 predicted proteins | sample Popmic531T_FD_133002 | JGI IMG/M metagenome (GOLD analysis project Ga0190274, IMG submission 133002) | Populus adjacent soil microbial communities from riparian zone of Yellowstone River, Montana, USA - 531 T | ecosystem: Environmental > Terrestrial > Soil > Riparian zone | place: USA: Montana...
CACGCCGCTACGATGGTCCTGCTCGTCGCGTGCGGCGAGCCCGCCTTCCACAAATTCGGGATACAGCCGGTCGCGGCATTTTTCCAGGTAACAACGGTCCGCCATTTGCGCAATGATGTCCGCCGTACCGAGCATGTTGCCGAGCAGGCGGAACGTCAGGTTGGGCACTTCGATCCTGGCGATCGGTTTCTCATAGCCGGTGAAATGGATGATCTGGGAAGCGATCGGCGCGAATTCCGCCATGCCGATCCTGTTCATGTATTCCTCTACGAACTTCGCGCCCCGCGTCACGTGTTTCAGCGTGTACTCGGCGCCGTTCTTGTGGCGGGTATCGTTGATCTTGCGCAGGTAGCCGATGTCGTGGAACAGCGCCGTCACGATACCGAAGCGGAACAGCCGGGAACCAATGGCATCGGAACGTTCGCGCGTGCGTTCGTATCCATCCATGAGACGGGCCATTGCCAGCGTGACGTCGAGCGAATGCTGCAAGTTGTGATAACCGGTATCGCAGGCGCGATAACCGGGATATTCGCCAGTCTGCAGACGAGTCAGGTCCCGGAATCCGCGATTGAGGACATGCACGGATGCGTCGGGATAGAGCTCGAGAAAAATGCGAACGACTTCGGCATTGACCGCGTGCGGGTCGGTGGTATTGACCCGGTTGGTAACGTCGTAGTCATTCTTGCGGTGTTCCATATCAACCCAGTATCCGGAAATTCCGGTTAGACTCAGTACAATCATGCCATATTAACCTTGCAAGCTTCGGTTTATCAAGGAAAATTTACCTTCTTCAAGCCGATCGGCAAAGCGCGCTCATGCATGTCATTTCGGTGACAGATCAGGGGTTTGCATGCCCTGACTGACGCCATCCGGCGACAGCCATGGGAACACCCATCACCGTCAAGTTCCATTGGCTGAAAATAATCTGCACATGAGACCCCTTCTGCGGACGTTTGCCGGTTTTTGCCTTCTGGTTCTGGCGCTATGCTCATGGAAGGCGCTGAATCCGGCTGAGGCAGGCAACGCCGCCCAAGAAGCAATCTCAGGGGTGACGCTGGCCGAACTGCCGGCGGAGGCACGCGAAACCCTTGGCCTCATACGCCGCGGCGGCCCCTTTCCCTACTCAAGGGACGGCATCGTGTTCGGTAACCGCGAGGGCCTTCTGCCGCATGCGCCGCGGGGCAACTATCGCGAATACACGGTCATGACACCGGGCAGGCGCGACCGCGGCGCCCGCCGCATCATTGCGTCGGCCAAGGGAGAGTTCTACTACACTGCGGATCACTATCGAAGCTTCCGGCGCATCCTCGAATGAAGGCTGATTTTTCCACTCTCATCAAGACCGGCAAGGGCGGGGTGTTCCGCTCGCACATCGCAGTGCCGGACAAGATGCTGGATGCCGCGGCGCATGCCGGCGTGCGAGTGGGGAAAGTGGGATTGCAGGGTGCGCGCGACCGGAATGCATTCCTCAAGTCCGTCGCGAAGTCGCTGCGGTTCCCGGAATACTTCGGGCACAACTGGGACGCCTTTTACGACTGTCTCATCGACCTCGAACACGAAAAAGGCGAAGGCATCCTGGTGCTGCTGCGCGAAGCCTCGGGATTCGCGAGGGCGGAACCGGAGGAATTCGCGGCCGCCGTGGACACGCTGCAGGATGCCGCGGAATTCTGGGATGACGACGGGAAGATGCTGCTGGTGATCGTCGAACTCGAGGCTCCGGTGCTGGCGCCCGAACTGCCGGAGATCAGCGTTCAGCCGGGGTGATGGATTGCGGCACCTTGGCGCCATGCTGGCGTGTGCCGCTCAGGTAGCGGGACAATTCCTGCAGCGCGCGGCCATAGACGTCGCGCTTGAACTCGATGACGCTGTCGAGCGGAATCCAGTACTCGTGCCAGCGCCAGGCGTCGAACTCGGGATGGTCGCAATTGCGCAGGCAGACGTCGCAGTCCCGCCCGACCAGCCGCAGCAGGAACCAGATCTGTTTCTGGCCGCGATAAATGCCGCGGCTCTCCCGCCTCACCCAGGTCTGGGGCACTTCATAGCGCAGCCATTCCCGAGTGCGGCCGAGAATCTTCACATGGCAGGGGTCAAGGCCGACTTCCTCCTTGAGCTCGCGGAACATGGCCTGCTCGGGCGTTTCCCCGGACTTGATGCCGCCCTGCGGGAACTGCCAGGCATGCTCCTTGACCCGCTTGCCCCAGAACACCTCGTTCCTGCCATTGCAAATTACGATCCCGACATTCGGGCGATAGCCGTCACGGTCAATCATGTCAGCCACCCAACCAGATATTCACTGGTCCCGATTTTTCCACAAAACCGGCGCCAGAAGAAGTTTCGGATACCGGCGGTCAGGCCTGCAGACGCCCTTCCGCGTGGGCATTGAGTTCCCGCAGGCCCTCTACAAATCCAAGGAATTCAAGCCCATAGAGTGTCTGCAGCCGGCGCGCCCGCTGCCGCAGTTCATCCCATCGCGGCCGGCCCGGCGAACGCGCAAAAGCGAGCACGATCACGTTTCCCCGTCTTTCCGCCGGCACGCAGACCACGGCGCTGAAAATGCGCTCCATGCGCTGCAGGTAGCTGTCGAAGCGGTTATCCGAAGTCCACAGGTTGGTCACCAGCACGCCCTCGTCCGTGAGGGCCTCGCGGGCGTCGGCATAAAAGCTCTCGGTTGCCAACGCCTGCACCTGCTCGTGCCCGTCGTAGCCATCCACCAGCATCACGTCGCAACTACGCGGGTTCTGCGCAACCCACGCGCTGCCTTCGCCGAGTTCCGCACGGAATCGTTCGTCGTTCTCGGGCACATGGAAATACTGGCGCGCGGCGAATATCACCGCGGGCTCGCACTCCACCGCCACCAGTTCGACTGCCGGCATCCGGTGGTAGACGAACTTGGCCAGCGAGCCGCCGCCCAGTCCGATCATCAGGATCCGGCGCGGCTCGGGGGCGAACAGCAGGAAGGCCATCATCGCCCGGGTATAGGAAAGCACCAGTTCCGCAGGATCGGACAGTTTCATCGAACTCTGCACCGTTTCGCTGCCCAGGTGCAGCGAGCGAATGCCATCCTTCTCGCTAACTTCCACGCTGACTTCCGGCTTCGCCTTGCGCTGCTTTTTCCAGTTGCCGAACACCCGATTCCATCCTCTTTCGCCTTGGACACTGCCTGTAGAATAGCGGCTTTTCGTTTGCGGCAGAGTCATGCGGACCTCACAGTTCTTCATTTCCACCCTCAAGGAAGCGCCCAGTGAAGCGGAACTGGTCAGCCACAAGCTGATGCTGCGCGCCGGCCTGATCAAGAAACTGGGCAGCGGGCTCTATACCTGGATGCCGCTCGGACTGCGCGTGCTGCGCCAGGTGGAAAACATCGTGCGGGAGGAAATGAACCGCGCCGGCGCAGTTGAGTTGCTGATGCCCGCGGTGCAGCCTGCCGAGCTCTGGCAGGAAAGCGGCCGCTGGGACGTGTTCGGCCCGCAAATGCTCAAGATCAAGGACCGGCATGACCGCGATTTCTGTTTCGGACCGACCCATGAAGAAGTGATCACCGACATTGCCCGCAAGGAAATCCGTTCCTACCGCCAGCTGCCGCTCAACCTGTACCAGATCCAGACCAAGTTCCGGGACGAGATCCGTCCGCGATTCGGCGTCATGCGCGCGCGCGAATTCGTGATGAAGGACGCCTATTCCTTCCACGCGAACTACGACGACCTGCAGCGCGAATACCGCAATATGTACGACGCTTATTCGCGCGTCTTCACGCGCCTGGGGCTGAAATTCCGCGCCGTCGCCGCCGATACGGGCGCCATCGGCGGCACCGGCTCCCATGAATTCCATGTGCTGGCCGATTCGGGCGAAGATGCAATCGCCTACGCGCCCGCCTCCGACTATGCCGCCAATGTTGAGCTGGCGGAAGCCGTCGCTCCCTCCCAGGCTCGTGGTGAAGCTACCCGGAAGCTCGAGAGAGTGGCCACGCCGGGCAAGAAGACCATCGAGGACGTCGCCGAATTCCTCAAGGTCCCGGCAGCCAAAGTCCTCAAGGCCATTGCCGTGATCAGCGAGGAACGTCTCTGCGTCCTGCTGCTTCGGGGCGACCACACGCTGAACGAGGTCAAGGTCAACAAGATCCCGGGCCTCGCTACATTCCGTTTCGCGACCGAAGAGGAAATACACAAACATACCCAGTCACGCGCAGGCTATCTCGGCCCTGTCGGGCTGCCGCAGACGGTCGAGCTGATCGCCGATCGCTCGGCGCTGGCAATGAGCGATTTTGTCTGTGGCGCGAACGAATCCGGATTTCACTACACCGGTGCGAACTTTGGCCGTGATCTTCCGCTTCCCGCGAAAAGTGCCGATATCCGCAACGCGATCGGCGGCGATCCTTCGCCGGACGGCAAGGGCACGCTCGAAATATGCCGTGGCATCGAAGTCGGCCATATATTCCAGCTGCGCACCAAGTATTCCGAAGCCATGAGCGCGAGCTTTCTCGACGAAGCCGGCAAGTCGCAGGTCATGGAGATGGGCTGCTACGGCATCGGTGTGTCGCGCATCGTCGCCGCGGCAATCGAGCAGGGTAATGACGAACGCGGCATCGTCTGGCCGCTGCCCATGGCGCCGTTCCAGGTGGCGATCGCGCCGATCGGCTACCGCAAGAATGCCGATGTGAAGAAGGCAGCCGACCAGATCCACGATGAACTGCAGGCGGCCGGCATCGATGTGCTGCTCGACGATCGCGACGAACGTCCTGGCGTGATGTTCGCGGATCTCGAACTACTGGGCATCCCCTACCGGGTGACCATTGGCGATCGTGGCCTGAAGGAGGGAAAGGTCGAAATACAGGCCCGCACCGAAAAGGCTGCCACGGCTTTCGAATTGCAAAAGTCGGCTGACCATTTGAAATCCGTGGCGCTGCGGCCCGGAGTTCCTTCTTGAGCCAGGACAGCACGCACGCATTCCCGCTCTGGCAATGCCTGCTGGCAGGCCTGCTCTCCATTCTTGCGGCGGGCGCGTTCGCCGGCGAGCAAAAATATGAACCCCTGTCTGCCAGTGTCCGGGCGTCATTGCATCGCTCGGTCGCCGACCAGGCCAGCCCGAAGCATGCTTTTCTTGCACAGGAGGAAGGTGCCGCCTGGCTGCTGCAGATGTCCAGGCGCCTGGAAACGCAGATCCCGAATGTCGAGGAGCGCGATAAATTCCTGACCACGGTTTACTACGAAGCCACGCGCGCCGGGCTCGATCCGCAGATGGTGCTGGGCGTGATCTACGTGGAAAGCCGGTTCCGCAAGTACGCGGTATCGCGCGCGGGAGCGCGCGGCTACATGCAGGTCATGCCTTTCTGGGTGGAACTAATCGGCGACGAGAAGCAGAACCTGTTCAGCCTGCGTACCAACCTGCGCTACGGCTGCACCATCCTGCGCCACTACGTGGACATCGAGCGCGGCGACCTGTATCGCGCCCTCGGCCGTTACAACGGCTCACTCGGGAAATCCCGCTACCCGAACGCCGTGCTGAGCGCATGGCGGGACGGGTGGGAAGTGAATCGCGCAACCGTGGTCAGCAAGGCCAATGCGCAAGCGCCTGCCCGCAAATCCCTCAAACGCGCGAAAACAACCAGCTATCTCGGCGACAGCTGAGGCGCATCGATCGCCGCATTGATCGCTCGGCTGCCCGGACTTTCCGTTCCGATCAGCCGTTCGATCTGGCTGCGGGTCAATTTTCCGACATGGCGCGTCGCCAGCTCGCCGAGCGGGTTGTAGATGAACGTGGTCGGCAATCCGGCCACCTTGCCGATGCCTGCCGCAACTTTCTCGTTGCCCAGCACGATCGGATAGTTGACGAACATGCCGTCGGCGAATTGCAGCACCTGCTTCGCATCCTGGAATTCCATCGCGATACCAAACACCTGCACATCCCTGCGCGTTTCCTTGATGGAAACCAGATCGGGAATCTCCTCGAGGCAGGGCGGGCACCAGGTCGCCCAGAAATTGACGATCACCCACTTGCCCCGGTAGTCGGCAAGCCTGTGCGACTTGCCGCTTGCGTCGGTCAGGGTGAAATCTTCCGCGGCGCCTGCGCACAGCCATGACGCCGTGAGTATCAGAAGCATGATCCGCAGGCAGTTATTCAGCATGGGGGCCTTCACGCGATCCTTGCCGCACGGGCAGGGCCGGTTGCAAACAGATCCTTGAGTGTCATGTCGAGCTGATCGTCCACGCTCGACAGTACCTTGGACACCAGCCGCCTTACAGAGGTTTCCTCGCTGGCGTGGGCGGCATCCTTGCCGAACACGAACAGGCGGAATACTTCGCTGATGCGGATCCCGCCCGCGTCCCGCGCGAGCACCCAGCCATTGCCCTGCAGCTTCGCCACCCATCCTGCCAGGACCAGCCTGTCGAGTATGGCCTCGGCGTCTTCCCAGGACAATCGAAGTGCCATGCGTAGCTGCTGCAGGTTCAGAACATTGCCGTCCAGATAGGCCCGGTACAACAGCTTCAGAATCTCGACCGCCTCGACGAACTGCGAACCGGGTTCATGCTTGAGCAAAACCCCGCCGCTGCGCCAATACGGCAGCACCGCCGTTATCACCGCGGCGAAAATCACCACGACCCAGGAAAGATAAACCCACATCAGGAAAATCGGCAGGCTGGCGAACGTGCCATACACTACCTTGTAGTTCGAAAAGTGGATCAGGAATTGTCCGAATACCGACTTCATGGCTTCGAAGGCCAGGGCGGCGATGAGGCCGCCGACGACGGCGTCCAGGACCGTGACCTGGCGATTGGGCACCGTCCGGTAAAGGAAGCCGAATGCCAAAGACGTGAAGAACAGCGGCAGGAGCTTGAAGGCGGCGACCATGAGTTCGGAATACTGCCTGCCCAGGCCCATCGATTGCGTCACCAGCCAGGACGACATCGAAAGGCTCGACCCGACCAGGATCGGGCCGATGGTCAGCACGGACCAGTAGATCAGCACGCGCTGGATCAGCGGACGCGGACGCTTGACCCGCCAGATCGTATTGAAGGCCCGGTCGATGGTCAGCATCAGCATGATCGAGGTTGCCCCGAGGAGCACGATGCCGACCGCCGTCAGCTTGGCCGCATTTTCCGCGAACTGCTGCATGTAGACCGTCACCGAGCGCGAAGAAGCTTGCGGCATGAAATTGCTGGCGACAAAGTTCTTCAGCACTTCGATGAGATTGTCGAACACGGGAAATGCCGTCATCACCGTGAGCATGATGGTGACCAGCGGAACCAGCGCAAGCATCGAGGTGAAAGTCAGGCTGCCGCAGAGCTGGAAGCAGCGCTCTTCCTTGAATCTCCGGTAGACCAGGACGATGAAATGCCCCAGCAGGCGAAACTGGCTTCCGAGGTCCTTGAGCGATTGCAGTCGGAGTTTCATCGGCAGGGCACGCAATCCATGCCGATATAATACGGGCTTAAGCGGCGGGAAAACAGGTCATCATGGCGACGCGGGACATCCTCGTTCTGTATTACAGCCACACCGGGGCGGTGCGGCAGATGGCGCAACTTGTGGCACGCGGAATCGAGAAGGTGCCGGAAATGCGGGCCAGGTTGCGAACGGTGCCGCGCGTGTCCAGCGTGGCCGAGGCGGTCGAGCCCCAGGTACCGGACAGCGGCGCGCCATATGCGGAGCTCAGGGACCTGGAGGAATGTGCGGGCCTGGCGCTGGGCAGCCCCACCCGGTTCGGCAACATGGCCGCCCCGTTGAAGTATTTCCTCGACACCACCTCATCGCTCTGGCTCAAGGGCACGCTGTCGGGAAAGCCCGCCGCCTTGTTCACGTCCACCGCTTCGCTGCACGGCGGCCAGGAAAGCACCCTTCTATCGATGATGCTCCCGCTCCTGCATCACGGCATGCTGATCGTCGGCCTGCCTTATTCGGAACCGGAACTGATGACGACCCGCAGTGGCGGTTCGCCCTATGGCGCCAGCCATCTCGCAGGCGTGAATGCGGATCAGCCGGTCAGCGAAGAGGAGCGAAGGCTTTGCATTGCCCTCGGCACCCGGCTCGCCAGTGTCGCAATGAGGCTCGCGCCATGAAATCCAGTGTCGCAAGAATCCGATGACCGGCGCGGAATCGACATCTGGAACTCGCGGCGTCCAGGCCAGGCGCCTGATACGCAAGTTCCGCGATGGCGCGCTGGCAACGCAATCACTGAAATTTCCCGGCTACCCTTATGTTTCTGCCTTGCCGTTCTGCACCGACCAGCGGGGACGCATCGTCGTTCTGATCAGCCACCTGGCGGAGCACACGCGCAACGCCGAAGCGGATGGGCGGGCCGGTTTCCTGGTGTCGCCTGCGGGGCCCGACATGCAGGAACTGGCGCGCGTCAACCAGATTGGCGACATTGCCGCGATCGAGGATCCCCAGGCGGCATCCCGCTACCTGCGTTTCTTCCCCGAGGCCGCGCAATACCTGCAGATCGGCGGATTCCGTTTCTTCAGGGTCGAACCGAAATCGGTGCGCTACATTGCCGGCTTCGGCAGCATCCATACCATTGCGGGCGAGAGCTACCTGGCACCCGAGTTGCCACTGGCTGCTTCGGAAGAAGACATCCTTTCGCACATGAACCAGGACCACGCACAAAACCTGCGCGACTACTGCCGCCATGTTCATGGCGTGGAGACCAGCGGCGCGCAAATGGCGGGAATCGACTGCGATGGATTCGACGTGCGTGCCGACGGAAGGATCCTGCGCTTTGATTTCGAGCGCCAGGTTGCCGACGCTGTCCAGGCTCGCGCAGAACTCGTCGCGCTCGCGAAGGCGAGCAGGACATGAAAGCCTCGCTGCAATGGATTGCGATCGCGAGCCTTGTCGCCTTGATTGCATTGTGCCTTGCCTGGGAGTTGTGGCTGGCGCCCTTGCGGCAGGGTGGCTCGGCGCTGGCATTCAAGGCTCTGCCCCTGCTGCTGCCGATGTTCGGGATATTGCGCGGCAAGCGGTACACCTTCCAGTGGGCCTGGCTGCTGGGACTGGCCTATTTCACGGAAGGTGTCGTTCGAGGATGGAGCGAACGCGGCATAAGCCAGCAACTGGCGGTCGCGGAAATCGTCCTGTCGCTCACCTTTTTCGCGGCAACGGTGTTCTATGCGCGTTTTACCGGCGGGCAGGCCACCCGCAGCCGATGAGGCGTTATCGCGGCCGATTCGCGCCGACGCCGTCCGGGCCGCTGCATTTCGGTTCCATGGTGGCCGCCGTCGGCAGCTACCTCGATGCGAAGTCGGAGGGTGGCGACTGGTTGCTCCGGATCGACGACCTGGATCCTCCGCGAGTCATGCCCGGCGCAACCGACGGCATTCTGTACGCCCTGGAACGAGTCGGCCTGCGCTGGGATGAAGCCGTCGTATTCCAGAGCGGGCGGGGGGAGGCCTATCGGGACGCGCTCGAACGCCTGCGTGCACGGAACCTGATATACCCCTGTGGCTGCAGCCGGAAGGAAATCGACGAAGCCGCGATTGCCGGAATCGACAGCTCCGTTTATCCGGGCACCTGCCGCCACGGCATGCCGCCCGGTCGCACCATGCGCTCGCAGCGGGTGCGCACGGACGGCGCATCGGTGGAGTTCGATGACCGGCTGCAAGGCCGGATCCGCCAGCAACTCGCGGCCGAGATTGGCGATTTCGTTCTCTGGCGCATCGACGGCGTCTTTTCCTATCACCTCGCCTGCGCGGTTGATGATGGCGACGCGGGTATCACCCACGTTGTGCGTGGAGCGGACCTGATCGATTCGACGCCGCGGCAGATTTACCTGCAGCGTTTGCTGGGGTTGCCGGAACCCGAATACCTTCACCTGCCGATCGCGGTCAATGCGCAGGGCGAGAAGCTCTCCAAGCAGACACTGGCTCCCGCCGTGGACACGCGCAGTCCCGCCGAAGTCGTGGCGCAGGTCCTGCAATTCCTGGGACAGGTGCCACCGCCCGATCTGGCGGGCGCAAAGGTCGACGAACTGCTGTCGTGGGCCATCTCCCACTGGCGTCGCGCATCGTTGCCGCGCAGCGCCGCGGGCACATCCGCAGCCGGCTAGATGGTCACCGGCGCGCCGTCCTGAAAGGCGAGCAGTTCTCCTGCGCCAAGGCGGGTCCAGGTCTCATTATCGGTGAGCGGTTCGGTGGCGATGATCGCGACCTTATCGTCCGGCGTCGTGACTTCGCTGAAATCCACCTCGATGTCCTGGTCCATCAGGTGCGCCGTCGTAAACGGTGCATGCCGCAGCACATAGCAAAGCTTGTCGGTGCAATGGGCAAAGAGATACTCGCCGTTCGACAGCATGTAGTTGAATGTGCCGTGGCCCGCGATTTCCACGGACAGGGTCGCCAGCGTGCCGTAGAGTTCCCGGAGTGACGGCTGCCCGTCTGGATAACGCAGCCTCAGCGTGTCGAGCAAATAACAGAAGGCCTGCTCGCTATCCGTGGCCCCGACGGGACGATACTGCTTTCCCGAATCCGGTTTGTAGTGCTTTAGCGTGCCGTTGTGAGCAAATATCCAGTAGCGGCCCCAGAGTTCGCGCATGAAAGGATGCGTATTCACCAGGGCCACCGCGCCCTGCGTCGCCTTTCGGATGTGGGCGATGACGTTCTGGCTGCGAATCGGATAGCTCGCCACCAGCGCGGCGACAGGTGAATCGACCGCCGGTCGGGCATCCACGAATATGCGGCAGCCGGAACCCTCAAAAAATGCGACGCCGAATCCATCCGCATGATCGGCAGTACGTCCACCGCGCTGGTGAAATCCGCGGAACGAAAAACAGATGTCGGTGGGGACGTTGCAATTCATCCCCAGTAGCTGGCACATGTGGGTGTAATTCCGGATTGTCTGCCGGTCAGGGATTGACCGGATTTCCGGCTGCATTTTCAGGTCATAGGGAACGCCATGTCCAACAAGACCTTCACGCTATCCGACACGCTGTATCGCTATCTTGTCGAAAACTCCGTACGCGAGCCGGCAATACTGCGCAAGCTGCGCGAGGAGACTGCCGTCGACTCCATGTCCCGCATGCAAATCGGCCCGGAGCAGGGGCAGTTCATGCAGTTACTCGTCAGGATGACCAATGCGCGCCGCTGCCTCGAAATCGGCGTTTTCACGGGATACAGCAGTCTGGCCGTGGCCCTCGCCCTGCCGGCGGACGGGCGCCTTCTGGCGTGCGACATCTCCGAAAAATGGACCGCGATTGCCCGCAAGTACTGGACCGCCGCCGGGGTGGCGGACAAGATCGAGCTCAGACTTGCCCCGGCCCTTGAGACGCTGGGCGATCTAGTCCGGTCCGGCGCGGCCGGAAGCTTCGATTTCGCCTTCATCGACGCCGACAAAGCCAATTACCAACCTTATTATGAGCGGGTACTCACACTTGTGCGACCGGGTGGCCTGATTGCCGTCGACAATACCCTCTGGCAGGGCGCAGTGGCCGATCCCAAGGTCCGGGACGAGGATACCGAGGCCATCCGGACGTTCAATCGCCTGCTGAAGGCAGACCAGCGAGTGTTTCCCTCCATGATCCCGATCGGGGATGGCCTGTCTCTGGCACTGAAACTCTAAAAGTATTGTTTTTCAGTCGCTTAGCGTGAGAATCTGTATGGGCTGATTTTTGATGCATCGCACAAAAATATCCCCTTCAGGCCTTGACCTGGCGTCCTGAAGCCCCGATAATTTGAATTGTGCAATGCAACAAAACAGTTTTCTGATCGGCAGATCAGGCGCGTCCCATCAACCCTTTAATGAAGGAGCATCATATGACCGCCATTCCGGAACAGTTTTCCGCGCTGGGCAAGGCACAGCTGGATGCCGCCCTGCGTTTTGCCACCGTCGCCGCCGAAAGCGCGGAAAAGCTGGTGGACCTGCAACTCAAGACCGCCCGTACCGCTTTTAGCGACGGCGCGAAGAATGTGAAGGCATTTTCCGAAGTGAAGGATGTTGCCGAACTGCCGGCCTGGTCCAGCGCCAACATGCAGCCCGGCATCGACAAGGCCACCGCTTACGCGCGCAGCCTGTACGACCTGGCATCTGGGACCCAGTCCGAAATCAACGCACTTCTGGAAGGCCAGATCGCCGAGTTCAACAAGCAGCTGTCGGCGGCCCTGGAAGCCGCCGTCAAGGCAGCTCCCGCAGGTTCCGAAGCCCTGATTCCGTCCCTCAAATCGGTCATCGGTACGGCGAATTCCGTGTATGAAAGCATCGCCAAGGCCGGCAAGCAACTGGCTGCAATGACCGAAGCCAATCTGGCTACCATGGCGCCCGCCGCAACGCCGGCGAAAAAGAAGTCCGCCTGAGTTTTCAGGCCGGCCGTGAAAGCCCCGCTCCCGCGGGGCTTTTTTATTTTGTGTCCGGTTGTGCTTCGCGTTCGAATGCCTGCAAGGCATCCGGCAAGCGGTAGTCCGGATAACGCTTGTGAAACTCGGCGAGCTGCAGGCGAGCGTCGGCCTGCCTGCCATTCCTTATCAGCTCTTCGATGTCCCGCAGCATTTGCTCCGGGGACTGCGGAGCCGCGACAGCCGCCGACTGCTGCTTGCGC
>Ga0190274_10001816_pt1 | contig 12509 bp, 12 predicted proteins | sample Popmic531T_FD_133002 | JGI IMG/M metagenome (GOLD analysis project Ga0190274, IMG submission 133002) | Populus adjacent soil microbial communities from riparian zone of Yellowstone River, Montana, USA - 531 T | ecosystem: Environmental > Terrestrial > Soil > Riparian zone | place: USA: Montana...
GACAAACCCGCTCTGACCAGCTCCCAGAACTCCCGACGAACACTCGACCGATAACCCGGACGACCAACCACGACAACACCACCAAAGCTCAGGTGTTGCATCGACCCCTTGAACTCAAGCCCCGGAAATCTGCGGTTGGTGACCAAACCGCGTGCCTGGGTGCCGACGATCAGGTGTACCGCACACACCGCTCGGGACCGGTGAAGCCGTAGAGCACCAGCCCGGACTCCTGCGCCAGCCGCACCGACAGCGACGTGGGGGCGCCCACGGCGACCAGCGAGCCGACGCCGGCGGCGATCGCCTTCTGCACCAGCTCGAAGCCGGCCCGTCCGCTCACGACCAGGCAGGCCTCGGCGGGCGCGGCACCCGCCAGGACCCGCGCGCCGGTGACCTTGTCGACGGCGTTGTGCCGCCCGACGTCCTCGCGTACGACGAGCAGGTCGCCGCCCGCGGTGGCCAGGGCCGCGGCGTGCACCCCGCCGGTCCGGTCGAAGACGGACTGGTGCGCCCGGACCAGGTCCGGCAGCCGGCGTACGACCTCGGCCGAGGGCAGGACGCCGGGCCAGCGCCCGGCTGCGGGCGCGGCCAGGGCCTCGGCGATGCTGTCCTTGCCGCAGACCCCGCAGGCGGACGACCCGGAGGACTGGCCGACGTGACGGTGGCCAGGGTCGCGCAGGGGCGCGGCGGCGAGCGTCACCGTCACGACGTTGAACTCCTGCTCCGGCGCCAGGTCGGCGTCGGTGCAGTAGGCGACGCCGTGGATGGTCGCCGGGGCCACGAGTCCCTCGTGCAGCAGCCATCCGGCCGCGAGCTCGAAGTCGTTGCCGGGCGTCCGCATGGTGACCCACACCCGGCGCGCGGGTGCGCCGGGCCAGGCGAGCCGGATCTCCAACGGCTCCTCCGTCGCCAACCGGTCCTCGCGGTCGCGCTCGCCGTCGAGCGAGACCTCGTGCACGCGCGTGCGGACGGTCGGTCCGGGACGGCGCGCGCGGTCGAGGGTCATGAGGTCGGGTAGGCCTTGCGGATGGCGAGCTTGCGGGCCAGGTCGTCCGCGGCGTCGCCCAGGCGACGACGTACGGAGAGGTCGAGAGTCTCGTCGCCAGCGAGCAGCCTCGCGCGGCCCAGCGTCTCCTCGGTCAGCGACGTCACCGGGAAGAAGAACTCGGTGGCGTCGGCCAGCACCCAGCCGCTGCGCACCTTGACTGTGTAGGGGAGCTCGTCGAAGTAGCGGTCGACGTACGGCGCCGTGAGCTCCTCCTGGCCACCGCGCCACATGCCGAGCCCGGCGGCTTCGAGCTCGTAGTTGGGCACGTCGAGCCGTCCGGTGAAGACGTCCCAGGCGAGCGCCTTGGCCTCCGCCGTCGGCAGCGACACCGCCGCACGCATGTGCGCGACGCGGGACTCTCCGGTCGGTTCCGCGTCGAGCGCGGCGCGCAGCTCGTCGGCGTCTGTCGCACCGATGGCAGCGAGCCGGACCAGGATCCGCCAGCGCAGGTCGAGGTCGAGGTCGATGCCGTCAGGGGTGGCCGCCTGCCAGCCGCGCAGCTCGGCGGGGTCGGTCGCCGTGGAGACGGTCATCCGGAAGGCCGAGAGCTGGTGCTCCGACCCGACCTCGGTCGACCCGAGCTTCCCCAGTGCGGCCGTGTGCACCCGCTCGGCTGAGCCGGCCGGCGCCAGGGGGAGCACGTCGCTCAGCAGCCAGGTGCCCAGCCGCCGCTTGCCGTCCTCGGTCGACTCCACGGGTGGGCTGGCCACCATCAGGTCCACGACGTCGGCGGGGGAGAGGGAGCCGTTGTGGAAGGCGCTGTAGACGTTGTTCCAGACGCCGGCCCGCAGCGCCGGGTCCTCGACGGCCGAGAGCAGGGTCTCGAGCCGGTCCGCGGACACGGCGTCGGTCTCGAGGGACGCCCAGGTGTCCTCGAAGGGATCGAGCACGATCGCCCGGCCGTCGAGCTCGTACGGCGTCTCCGGACCGTCCAGCGTCAAGGAGCTGGTCTCCCAGCCGTCGGGCGTCTCGACCGCGACCCGGAAGGTGTGCGACCGGTCGGCCGGGTGCTCCGACGGAGGGGTACGGCGGATCACGCCGGCCGCGCGGTCGACCACGATCCGGTCCGGGCCGGCGGTGCGCAGCCAGTTGCTCGTGAAGGACGACAGGTCGCCGGCCCCGGCGCGTTCCCAGGACTCGAACAGGTCGTGCATCGTCGCGTTGCCGAAGCGGTGCCGCGTGAAGTGGTCGATCGCGCCCGCGAAGAAGACGTCGTCGCCCATCGTCGCGTTGAGCTGCTTGAGGATGCTGGAGCCCTTGGCGTAGGAGATGCCGTCGAAGTCCTGCAGGGCGGCGGTCGCGTCCTTGGCCCCGTTGCCGGCGACCGGGTGGGTGCTCGGGCGCTGGTCGGCCTTCAGGCCCCACTGCCGACGGGCGTAGGCGTTGTCGACCCACGCGTCGTCGTACTGCGTGACGTCGGCGGTGACCCGGTTGCCCATGTACTCCGCGAACGACTCGTTGAGCCACAGGTCGTCCCACCAGGCAGGGGTGACGATGTTGCCGAACCACTGGTGCGCCATCTCGTGGGCCAGCGTCGTCGCCCGCTGGATCCGCATCCCACGAGTCACCCGGCTGGTGAAGACGAGCGGGTCGCGGAAGGTCACACAGCCCGGGTTCTCCATCGCGCCCGCGTTGAACTCCGGGACGAACGCCTGGTGGTAGTTGCCGAACGGGTAGCGGATGCCGAAGAGCCGGTGGAACTCGTCGAAGCACTGCTTGGTCATCGTGAACAGCTCGTCCGCGTCGGCGTCGAGCGCGCTCGCCATGCTGGCGCGCACCGACAGCCCGAGCGGAATGCCGTCGTGGTGGTCGCTGATCAGGTGGTAGGGCCCGGCGACCACGGTGACGAAGTACGTCGACAGCGGCTGCGTGCGCTCGAACTCCCACAGCGCTGAATTTCCTGGGCCAGGCTCCGCGTTGATCCCGGGCGCGTTGGCGACGACGGTCCAGTCCTCGGGAGCCTGCACGTGCAGCGTGTACGGCGCCTTCAGGTCGGGCTGGTCGAAGCAGGCGAAGACGGACGGCGCCGCGTCCATGAACATCATCCCGTAGACGTACGACCTCCCGTCCGCGGGATCGGTGCTGCGGTGCAACCCCTCGCCGTCGTTGCGGAAGGGCATCACGGCGTCGACGACGAGCTCGTTGTCGCCCTCGACGGTCCGGATCGGCAGTCGGCCGCGATGGAGCAGGTCGGGGTCGACCACGTCGCCGTTGAGCCGGATCTCGTTGACCCACACGGGCTTCAGGTCGACGAACGTCTCGCCGCCGCGGCTGGTGAACCGGATCGTGGTCACCGACCCGAAGGTCTTCTCGTCGCCGGCGAGGTCGAGGCGCAGGTCGTAGCCCTGGACCTCCAGGAGCTCGCGGCGGGCGACCGCCTCGGTGCGTTGGAGGCTCTGGGACGGGCTGTTCACGCCGGCCAGCCTATGACGGACCTATCGTGGTCGACATGACCGCCCCGGGCGCCGACAAGCAGGAGCTCCTGGCGCTGATCCGGGACTCCGTGATCGGCGAGGACCACGTGATGGAGACGCCGTACGGCGCCCGCCGGGTGACGTACGCCGACTACACGGCCTCCGGTCGCGCACTGAGCTTCATCGAGGACTTCATCCGCGACCAGGTGCTGCCCAGCTATGCCAACACCCACACGGAGTCGAGCGGCACGGGACTGCAGACCACGCGGCTGCGCGAGGAGGCCCGAGCGATCATCCGCGACGCCGTCGGGGGCGACGACGACACGGTCGTGCTGTTCGCGGGCTCCGGCTGCACCGGCGCGATCGCCAAGCTGATCGGCGTCCTGGGCCTGCGGGTCCCGTCGGTGCTCGACGACGCACATGCGCTGACCGAGCACATCGCGCCGTCGCAGCGCCCGGTGGTCTTCATCGGGCCGTACGAGCACCACTCGAACGAGCTCCCGTGGCGGGAGTCGATCGCCGACGTCGTGACGATCCACCAGGACGCCGACGGCGGCGTCGACACCGACGACCTGCGCGAGCAGCTGGAGAAGTACGCCGAGCGCCCGCTCAAGATCGGGTCGTTCTCGGCGGCGTCCAACGTCACCGGCATCGTCTCCGACACGGCCGCGATCGCGACCCTCCTGCACGAGCACGGCGCGCTGAGCTTCTGGGACTTCGCCGCGGCCGCGCCGTACGTCGACATCTCGATGCAGGCCACCGAGGGCCGATCGCTGTCCTACAAGGACGCCATCTTCATCTCGCCGCACAAGTTCATCGGCGGCCCGTCCACGCCGGGGTTGCTGGTCGCGCGGCGCCAGCTCTTCGTCAACCGGGTGCCGGACGTGCCGGGCGGCGGCACGGTCGCCTACGTGAACGACGACGACCACCGCTATCTCGACGACATCACGCACCGCGAGGAGGGCGGCACGCCCGCGATCATCGAGTCCATCCGCGCCGGGCTGGTCTTCCAGCTCAAGGAGGCGGTCGGCACCGACACCATCCGGGCACAGGAGGAGCGGCACCTGCGGCGCGCGGTCGAGGCCTGGCGCGACGAGCCGGGCATCGAGCTGCTCGGCAACCTCGACGCCGAGCGCCTCTCGATCGTCTCGTTCATCCTGCGCTCACCGTCGGGCCGGTACCTGCACCACAACTACGTGGTGGCGCTGCTCAACGACCTCTTCGGCATCCAGTCGCGCGGTGGCTGCTCCTGCGCCGGTCCGTACGGCCACCGCCTGCTCGGGATCGACCTCGAGCGCTCGCACGAGTTCGAGCGCGAGATCACCGGCGGCTGCGAGGGCATCAAGCCGGGCTGGGTCCGGATGAACTTCAACTACTTCGTCTCCGACGCGGTCGTCGACTACCTGATCCAGGCGGTCCTGGTGACCGCACGCGACGGCTGGAAGCTGCTCGGCGACTACCGCTTCGACCCGGTCACCGGGCTGTGGCGACACCGCAACGGCCTGGTCACGCCGCCGCTGTCGCTGGGCGACGTGTCGTACGCCGGGGGCCGGGTGACGACGCCGAGCAACCACGCCATCGGGGGAGAGGAGCTGCTCGCGGAGCACCTCAGGGAGGGCACGGCTCTGCTGGCCGCCACCCGCGGCCCGGACCTCTCCGGTCACCCCGGCAACGTCAGCACCGACTTCGAGCACCTGCGCTGGTTTGATCTCCCCGCCTCGGCTCTGGCCTGAACGGAGGCTGTGGTTTCCCGCAAGCCCCGAAGTGTTGAGCCCCGAAATCGCCGAGCCGGGGGATGATGTCGCGGTGAACGAGTTCCTAACAGAGTGGAACGCCTGGCGCGACGCGCGTGAGGAAGGCCTGCGCGACCCAAGCGGTTGGCTCGCGATCACGGCCATCCACTGGCTGACCCTCTCCCCGCAACGGTTCGACGGCCTCCCAGGGGACTGGGCCGGGCACGAAGCCGGAGCCGCCGTCTCCCTCGGCCCCGAAGAGTCCGTCACCGTCCGGGGCGTCACGCTCGGCGACGGGGTGCACCTGCTCGGTCCCCTGGACGAGACGGGGCTGATGGTGTCCTACGGAGACACCGTCGCGCAGGTGGCCGACCGCGGCGGCCGACCGATCGTGCGGCCACGGCACCCAGACGCGCCCAACCTGCGCACCTACCGCGGCACGCCCTGCTACCCGCCGGACCCGGGGTGGGTGCTGCCCGGCCGGTTCGAGCCGTACCCGGAGCCCGACGGCGACGCCGTGGGCGAGGTCGCCTTCTCGTACGACGGCGGCGAACACCGCCTGGTCGCTTGGGGCCAGGAGGACGCCAGCCTCTGGATCCTCTTCCGCGACGCGACATCGGGCGTCACGACGCACCCGGCCAACCGTCAGCTGTTGGTCGAGCCGCCCGCTCCCGACAGCTCCGTGAGCATCGACTTCAACCGCGCCATCAACATGCCCTCCGCCTACACCGACTTCGCCACCTGCCCGGTGCCCCCGGCGGCCAACACCTTGCCGTTCGCGGTCGAGTCGGGCGAGCAGGTCCCGGTGTCCGCTTGACCCGAGTCTCCCTGTCTCGGCAGCCGGGCGACCGGGTGCGGATCGTCGACGGTGACGGGGAGCAGCAGGTGGGCCTCGCCGACCTGCCGGCGTACGTGAGAGCCCGCGAGCCCGACGCGCCGCGGTGGGTGTGGGACGACACGGCGCGGTGGTACCCGCCGCTGTTGGCAGCCGGGGTGCGGGTCGCGCGCTGTCACGACCTCCGGCTGGGCCACCACCTGCTGCGGCGCGCACCCGCGATCGACGTACGGCTGCTGGCGGGGGAGCAGGCGGAGCATTGGGACCGGCTCGGGCCGAGCCTGCCGTCCGCTCCAGCGCTGTTCTCCATCGACGACACGGCCGAGCACCTCCGCGCCGACCTCGAGGACGCCCGTCAGCTGGCCGCCGTGGCGGCGTCGAGCGAGTCCGTGCGTCTCGGGCTGCTGCTCGCGGCGGAGTCGGCGGGCGCCCTGGTCGCGGCCGAGATGACGTACGCCGGGATGCCGTGGCGCGCCGACATCCACGAGCAGCTGCTCACCGACCTGCTCGGGCCGCGACCGCCACGCGGCGCGCGGCCACCGGGCCTGGAGGCCGTCGCCGCCGAGGTGCGCGCCGCCTTCGACGCACCCGGCCTCAACCCCGACTCACGCCCCGAGCTGCTGGCCGCGCTGCGCCGGGCCGGGCTCGAGGCCACGGACACCCGCAAGTCCTCGCTGCGGGCCCTCGACCATCCGGGGATCGTGCCGCTGCTGCGCTACCGGCAGCTCTCTCACCTCTTCTCGACCAACGGTTGGGCCTGGGCCGACGAGTGGGTCAGCGGTGGCCGGTTCCGGCCGTCGTACCAACCGGCCGGCTCCACCACCGGCCGGTGGTCCTCGAACGGCGGGGGAGCGCTATCCTTCCCGGCGCAGGTCCGGCCGGCGGCGATGGCGGACGAGGGCTGGGTGCTCGTCGTCGCCGACGTCGCGCAGCTCGAGCCCCGCATGCTCGCCGGCATGAGTGGTGACAGTGCGCTGGCGAGCGCGGCACGCGGCGCCGACCTCTACCAGGGGATGGTCGACGCCGGCGCGGTGGCGAGCCGCAACGACGCCAAGCTGGGTCTGCTCGGGGCGATGTACGGCGCCACCAGCGGTGAGAGCGGCCGGATGGTGGCCGGGCTGACCCGGCGCTATCCCGACGCCTTCGGGCTGGTCGAGGAGGCGGCCCGGGCCGGTGAACGGGGTCAGGTGGTGCGGACGCTGCTCGGGCGCGGCTCGCCCGCCCTCGGCGACACGTGGGAACGCGACCCCGACGATCCGCCGCCCGACGCGGACAGCCAGGCCCGCTACCGGCGCGCGTACGGCCGGTTCACCCGCAACTTCGTGGTCCAGGGCACCGGCGCCGAGTGGGCGCTGTGCTGGATCGCCGACCTGCGCAACCGGCTCTGGCGGCTGGGTGCGGGCCCGCTCGTCGAACGGCCGCACCTGGTCTTCTTCCTGCACGACGAGGTCGTCGTGCACACGCCGATCGCGCTGGCGGACGCGGTCGCGACCCAGGCCCGTGAGGCTGCCGCGACGGCCGCCGGCCTGCTCTTCCGTGACCTCGCCATCGACTTCCCGCTCACCATCTCGACCGTGCGGTCGTACGCCGACGCGGGCAAGGCTTAGGGCTCCTCGGTCGAAAGTGGTGAGCTGCCGCATGGGCCGCGTTGCCCAGGTTGGTTGTCGACAACCAACCCAGGGAAGCCATGCCGCGGAGCCCTAGGGGCGGGCCCGCCGGTACTGCACCGGCCACAGCTCGGCGTCGGTCTGGCTCAGCTCGTAGGTGGCGAGCTGCCGCATGGCCGCTTGCCCGGGTTGGTTGTCGACAACCAACCTAGGAAAGGCGTGCCGCGGAGCCCTAGGGGCGGGCCCGCCGGTACTGCACCGGCCACAGCTCGGCGCCGGTCTCGCCCAGCTCGTACGCCGCACGCAGCGGCCAGTGCGGGTCGCGGAGCAGCTCACGCCCCAGCAGGACGACGTCGGCGGAGCCCTCGGCGAGGATCTCCTCGGCCTGCTTGGGCTCGGTGATGAGGCCGACGGCACCCGACGGGATCCCGGCCTCGGTGCGGACGCGTCGGGCGAAGGGCACCTGGAAGCCCGGAGCGACCGGGATGTCGGCGAGCACGTTGCCGCCCGTGGAGGTGTCGACCAGATCGACGCCCTCCTCGCGCAGCACCCCGGCGAGCCGCACGGTGTCGTCGCCGCTCCAGCCGCCCTCGGCCCAGTCGGTCGCCGAGAGCCGGACGACGACCGGCACCCCCACCGCCACCCGGGCCCGGACCTCCCGGACCACCTCGGTCACCAGCCGGACGCGGTTGTCGAAGGAGCCGCCGTACTCGTCCTCGCGGTGGTTCGACAGCGGTGAGAGGAACTCGTGGAGGAGGTAGCCGTGCGCGGCATGGACCTCGAGCACGTCGAAGCCGGCCGCGACGGCGCGCTCGGCGGCGTCACCGAACGCGGTGACGACGCGGGCGATACCGGCGAGGTCCAACGGCTCAGGGTCGTCGCGCAGCTGCGGGAAAGGCTCCGCGGACGGCGCGACCGGCCGCCATCCGCCGTCCGTGTCGGCGACGGCGCCGCGCTCGACCGTGAAGCCGGAGTACGTCGACGCCTTGCGGCCGGCGTGCGCGAGCTGGATGCCGGCCGTCGCTCCCTGACCGTGCACGAAGTCCACGATCCGGGCCCAGGCGGCCTGCTGTTCGTCGTTCCAGAGCCCGGTGTCCTCGGGCGAGATCCGTCCTTCCGGCACCACCGCGGTCGCCTCCGTGAAGACGAGCCCCGCGCCTCCGCGGGCGAAGGAGCCGAGGTGGACGAGGTGCCAGTCGTTCGGCACGCCGTCGACCGCGGAGTACTGGCACATCGGGGCCACCCACACCCGGTTGCGGACGGTGACGTCGCGGAGCGTGATGGGGCTGAAGAGTTGACTCACGCGAGGCCCAACCCCGGGAAGGACCTGCGGATTCCCTCAGGCGGTCGCTGTCCGGACGTCCACGTCGTCGTACTGGACGAACGCCTTCGAGCCGAGCACCGGACCGATGTGCTCGCTCACCACGGCGACGTGGGCGGGGTGCTTGCCGTAGGCCCGCCACGCGTCCTCGGACTCGAATCGCATGTGGAAGCGCAGGGTCGCGTTGCCGTCGGTCAGGCCGGCGTCGCGGACGACCTGGGCCTCGACCAGTCCGTCGATCCGACCGGGCAGGCCGAGGAGGCCGGTCAGGATCGCCTCCACCTGGGCGTCGTCGGTCTCGGGCGCGAGGGTGAGGTGGCCTACGTGGTTGAACATCAGTGCAGCTCCATCAGTGATCCGTAGCCGGCGATGCGGTCGTCGATGCCGTTGACGCGGAAGGCGTGCCACATGGTGGCGAGGTTGATCGCGATGACCGGCTTGCCCAGCTCCTTCTCGAGCTCGGCGGCCACGGCGATGCACTCGAGGTTGGTGCCGCACTGGATCAGTGCGTCGACGTCCGGACCGTCGACGGAGAGGAAGGCGGCGCGCAGCGTCTCCGGGGTCTCGCCCGCGATCGACGTCGCCGACGCCGAGCAGAGCCCGGTGATGGCGGCCACGTCGTACCCCAGCTCGGTGAAGTACGCGACGACCTGCTCGTCGCCGACCGGCTGGTACGGCGTGACGATGCCGATCCGCTTGGCGCCGAACGCCTTCAGCGCCTCCCCAGCGGCGGTCGCGCCGGTCGTCACCTCGAGCCCGGTCATCTCGCGCACGCCCTGCTCGAACGCCGCGTTGCCCTGCACGCCGCCCCAGAAGGTCTCGGCGGACATGCCCATCACGATGTAGTCGGGCTCGCAGGTCATCACGGTCTCGAGCGCGCTCGGCAGCGCCTCGTTGAGGCACTCGCGGAACGCCTGGAACGCGTTGGCCGAGTCGAGCGCCGGAGCCTTGATCATGATCCGGCCGGTGTGCCAGGAGCAGTCCTGGGGCCGGAGGTGGTGGAACTCGCGCTCCACCGAGGTGTTGGTCGAGGGCAGGACCAGGGCGAACTTTCGGCCCTTGGTGACGGCACTACTCATGCGGGCTCCTTGGCGGCACGCGAGCGGAGGGCCCGCTCGGTTGAATCATAGAGAATATATTCACGGGTGTCGGGGGTGACCGACGACACGTCGAACCGCGAGACGTCCGGACCGGCCGATGCCACCATCGCCGCGTGCACCTTCCCGCCTCCGCCCCGCCGTCAGCACATGCCACGCCCTTGACCGGCACCGTGGTCCACCTGGTCGATGACGCGCCCGTGCCAGCGCCACCTCCGAACACTGGGAACGCGATTCTGGTTGCGGCGCTGCTGGCGCTCTTCGGCGTCTTCGTCAGCCAACTGATGCAAGGCTGGCTCGGCTGGGGCTCGAACCGACGATCTCAGGAGTCTCTCGCCCAGGCCCGGGAACAGGCCCAGGACGTGTCCCGCCGGGCACACCAGGACGCACTCAACCAGCGCTACCACGACGCCGCGGCCCAGCTGGGGCATGCCGAGGCTCCGGTACGGCTCGCTGGTGTGTACGCCATGTCGAGGCTCGCGGATGACTGGGTCGAGAGGCGGCAGCAGTGCGTCGACGTGCTGTGCGCCTACCTCCGGCTTCCGTACGAGCCGAAGGCAGGCGCCAAGGGACATCGCCCCGGCGACCGTGAGGTCCGCCGAACCATCATCCGGCAGATCCGCGACCACATGCGTCCGTCTAGTGAGGCGCGTTGGGATGGCTGCAACTTCATCTTCGAGGGAGCGGTGTTCGACTGCGGAGACCTGTCGAAGGCCGAGTTCCGGAAGGGCTGCCACGTCTCGTTCTACGGAGCGAGATTTGTCGACGGCACCTTCGATCTCTGGAAGATCCGTCTCCTGGATGGCAGCCGGATGTACTTCGAGAAGGCGGAGACCCGGGGCGGCTCGATCCGCCTGGCGAACGCCTGGATTGCCAAGGGAGGCAACCTCAGTCTCAAGGGGGCGACCCTCGCCGAGGGCAGCGTCGTGCGCGATGACGTCAAGGTCGAAGCCGGGGCAAAGGTCGACTGGGGTCCGTTGGGCGCCCTGGAGTGATGCGCGCCGGGACTCAGAGTCGGACGAGCATCTTCCCGGTGTTGTCACCACGGTGCAGGCCCAGGAACGCGTCGACCGCGTTGTCGATCCCGTCGACGACGGTCTCGCGCCACTGCAGCGAGCCGTCGGCGACCCAGGCGCCCGCGCGGCGGTAGAACTCGGAGGCCGCGTCGTTGTGGTCGGTGACGATGAAGCCGCGCATCGTCAGCCGCTTGCTCACGAACATCATCATGTTGCGCGGCCCGGGCGAGGGTGCGTCGGCGTTGTACTCGGCGATCGCGCCGCACGCCGCGATCCGGCCGCGGTCGGCCATCGCGAAGATCGCGGCCTCCAGATGGTCCCCGCCCACGTTGTCGAAGTAGACGTCCACCGGTCCGTGCTCGCGCAGCTGCCGGCCGATGGGGGCTTCCTTGTAGTTCAGGGCGACGTCGAAGCCGAGCTCGGTCAGCCACGCGCACTTCTCCGGCGATCCGGCCGAGCCGATCACCTTCGCGGCGCCGAGCTGCTTGGCGATCTGTCCGGCCACGGAGCCGACCGCACCGGCCGCCCCGGAGACGAAGACCGTGTCGCCCTCCTCGACCTCGGCGATCCGGGTGAGGCCGACGTACGCCGTCATCCCGGGCATGCCGAGGACCCCGAGGTACGCCGACGCGGGGACCTGCGACACGTCGACCTTGCGGGCCGCGCGGTCCGAGAGCAGCGCGTGGGTGCGCCAGCCGGCCTGGTGCAGCACGATGTCACCAGGCTGCAGCGTGTCCGATCCGGATGCGACCACCTCGCCGACGGCACCGCCGTCCATGACGGCGTCGAGGGCGAACGGCGGGACGTAGGACTTCACGTCGTTCATCCGGCCGCGCATGTAGGGGTCGACCGAGAGGTAGGTGTTGCGCACCAGGACCTCGCCGGGTCCGGGGTCGGGCAGCTCGGTGTCGACGGTGCGGAAGTCGTCGAGAGTCGGCCAGCCCTGGGGACGGGCGGCCAGGTGGATCTCGCGCGCGGTGGTCATGGGGTCCAATCTTTCACTCTGTCGTTCCGCCGGAGCGGGCGGTTTCTGGACAGGGCGACGGGCCCCGGCTTCCGTGTTGCCGGGACCCGTCTGACGGTGGGACGACCTGGTTGCGGTCAGCCCTGCAGCGCGAGGGCGAACTCGACCTTGCCGGCCGGGTCGACGGCCGCGTCGAGCACCTTGTCGTCGAGCAGCTGGGCGGCCGACTCGTCGAGGTAGATCGTGGCGCCGCCCTGTTCGACGATGTGGTCTCCCGGCTCGCCCTGGGCGGCCGCGGTGACCTCGAACGAGGGTTCAGGGGTGGGCGCCGAGGTGATCCGCAAGCCGGCCTCTTCGGTGAGTCCGGGCTGGGTGGTGATCTCGTTGACGATGGCAGTGGCGTTCTCGGTGAGGGTGAGCATGCTCGCCTTTCCGATGGGCGTTGCTGGTCCAGACCACCGTTGCCGATTCGTGGCC
>Ga0190274_10001817_pt1 | contig 12501 bp, 13 predicted proteins | sample Popmic531T_FD_133002 | JGI IMG/M metagenome (GOLD analysis project Ga0190274, IMG submission 133002) | Populus adjacent soil microbial communities from riparian zone of Yellowstone River, Montana, USA - 531 T | ecosystem: Environmental > Terrestrial > Soil > Riparian zone | place: USA: Montana...
GTGAAGATCACCGAGATGAAGTCGTCGACCTCGAGCCCGTTGGACTCCATGACGTCGGTGACCATCTCGGCCACGCGCTCGAGCATGTGGTCACGTACGTCGTCCTCGAGCTGGGTCGCTCCTCGCACTGCCCTGACTGCCACGCGGGCAACATTAACGGGGTTGATAGGACCCGAACGACCACTGGTTGCCCTCTGGATCCTCCACCGTGCCGCCGCGACCGCCGTAGTCCTGGTCGACCATCGCCCGGACCACCGTGGCACCGGCCGCCACGGCCCGGTCGAAGACGTCGTCCGGGTCGTCCATGACGAGGTACGCCGCGGAGCCGCCGAGGTTCCGCACCACCCCGTCCTCGCGCTGGCTGCCGAACATCACTCCCCCGCCGCCGGACCACAGCCACTCGGCGTGGACCACGACGCTGGCGTCGGTCTCGTCGCGGTACGTCGCGTGCTCGGTGAAGCCGATCGCGCTCAGCCACGCCATCATCGCGTCGGCATCGCGGAAGGACATGGTCTGCCAGTACCGGACGTCTGCTGCTTCGCTCATGCCCTCAGCCTGGCCCGTCCTCGGCCCGGTGGTCTTGAAGAAATGGGAACTCCTCGCGCAGCCAGGTGGTCGGCGTGCAGCCCGCCAACGCGACCCACTCCCGGGTGAGGTGGGCCTGGTCGGCGTACCCGCACGCGTGCGCCACCCCCGCCAGGTGGGCCCGGCCCAGCATCGTCCTGGACGCCTCGAAGCGGCCGATGCGCTGCACCTCCTTCGGCGTGAGGCCGCACTCGGCCCGCACCAGGGAGCTGAGGTGCCGCCGGCTGTAGCCGACCTCGTCGGCGACCCGCTGCACGCTCACGCCCCGGGTCAGCCCGGCGAGCGCCCGCCCGACCTCGCGTCGCGCCGCCGGGGCACCGTGGCGGGCGAGCTCGGCGACCAACGCCCGCTCCACGACCATGCCTCGCCGCTCCACGGGAGCCTCGGCGAGCTGCTCGGGCAGGTGTCGCAGCAGCGGCGCGGCCTCCGCGAGCTCGAGCAGCTCCCCCGACAGCTCGGCCGCCGGCAGCCCGAACAACGCCCGCGCCCCGGCCGTGGTGAGCGCGAGCTGGAAGCCGCGCTGGTGTCCGTCGTGGTGGATCTCCGCGGGATGAGCGTGCAGTCCGGACACCGTCGACCAGCGTGCGGCTCGACTCGCCGGCACGCCCTGCCAGCCCACGTCGAGCGGCTCTCCCACCGGGAGGACGAAGGTCAGCGTCGTCCCCGGCAGCCCGCGGTGCACCCCGGGCGCGCCCAGGTCCACGTCGTACGCCGTCAGCGAGGCGACGTACGGCGCCAGCGCGGGTGCCACCGGTGCCATGTGACCCACCGTACGTCCGAGATGGCCCGCCGGGGTGAGGCGCAATCGCGACCGAGCGTGTAGACAACCCCCGTGACCACCATCGACGACCACCCGGTCCTGGCCATCAGCGACGAGCTCGTCGGCGAGATCCGCGTGGTGAGCTGTGTCGGCGAGATCGACCTCGCCACCGTTCCCGGCCTCCGCGACCGGGTCGCCGGCCTCCAGGTCGACGGCCCGTCACGGCTGGTGATCGACCTGACCGGCGTCACCTTCATCGACTCGCTCGGCCTCGGCGCCCTGATCGGCTTCCACAAGCGGGCACGGGTGCTGCAGGGCTCGTTGGTGGTCGTGCCCAGCCCGGCCGCTTCCCGGGTCCTCGCCGCGACGGCGCTGGACCGGGTCTTCGAGATCCGGGCGACGGTGGACGACGCGCTCGCTCTGTAGCCGGGTGGTGGTTTCGAGGCTCAGGCGCCAGGGCGCCTTCGCACCTCAACCACCGTGTCGGTGGTTGAGGTGCGAGGCCCGCTAGGGCCGAGCCTCGAAACCACCACCGCCCGCTACAGCTGAGCGTTGTCCAGCAGCTCGCCGAGCTCGTCCAGCGTCAGGTCCCGCATCTCCCCCGACAGCAGACCCCTCAGCGGGACCGGGCCGATCTGGGTGCGGGTCAGCCGGCGTACGGGGTAGCCGATGTGGTCCATCAGCCGCCGCACGATCCGGTTGCGACCCTCGTGGATCACGATCTCGACGATCGACTTGTCCTTGCCGGCCTCGATGATGCGCGCCTTGCTGACGGTGACCGGCCCGTCGTCGAGCGTGACGCCCTCGAGCAGCTGCTTCAGCGTCCGGCGGTAGATCTCCCCGTCGACCTCGGCGACGTACGTCTTGTCCACTTCGTACGACGGGTGCGCCAGCCGCTGCGCGAAGTCGCCGTCGTTGGTGAGGATGATCAGCCCGGCCGTGTCGGTGTCGAGCCGGCCGACGTGGAAGAGCCGCTCGGGCCGGTCGGCGACCAGGTCCTGCAGCGTCCGGCGACCCTCGGGGTCCGACATCGTCGAGACGACGCCGCGCGGCTTGTTGACGGCGAGGTAGACCTTCTCCGAGATCGGGGGCAGGCGCTTGCCGTTGACCCGGATCACGGCGGTGCGCGGGTCGACCTTGGTGCCGAGGCGGGTGACGACCTCGCCGTCGACCTCGACCAGGCCCTCGAGCATCAGCTCCTCGCACTTGCGGCGGGAGGCGACGTTGGACATGGCGAGCAGCTTCTGCAGCCGGATCAGCCCGTCGTCGTCCATCTCGAGGCCGGAGCTGTGCGTCTCATTCATGGCAGGTTCATGTCGGTTCGGTGCCGCCGTCCGGCTCGGTGCCGTCACCGCTGTGCGGGGACGAGTGGGGGTGCTCCTCCGGAGCGGGCTCGCTCGCCATCGGGGCCGGCGCGACCATCTCGGCCAGCTCGTCCTCGAGGTCCGCCATGTCGGGCAGGTACGGCGCCAGCTCGGGCAGCTCGTCGAGCGACTGGACCCCGATCCGCTCCAGGAAGTAGCCGGTGGTCCGGTAGAGGTTCGCCTGGGTCTCGTGGTCCTGCCCTGCCTCCTCGACCAGGCCGCGGTTGAGCAGCGTGCGCATCACGCCGTCGACGTTGACCCCGCGGATCGCCGAGACCCGGGCCCGCGAGATGGGCTGCTTGTAGGCGACCACCGCGAGCGTCTCGAGCGCCGCCTGGGTCAGCCGCGCCTGCTGACCCTCGAGCACGTAGCCCTCCACGACCGCGGCGTACTCCTCGCGCGTGTAGTAGCGCCAGCCGCCGCCGACGTTACGCAGCTCGAAGCCACGCCCCTGCTCGTCGTACTCCTGGACGAGCGCCGTCAGCGCCGCGATGACCTCGTCGGTCGGATAGCCGACGGCGGCGGCGAGCGCCATCGTCTCCATCGGCTGGTCGGCGACCATCAGCAGCGCCTCCAGTGCCGGGCGCAACGCGGTCAGCGGTACGGCGAGCGTCTCCTCGACCTCGGCCTCAGTCGTCTCGCTCATCGCGGTCTTCCTCCTGTGGTTCCACTGCTCGTACGTCGCTCGCCTCGGGCGGGGCGCCGTCGAACTCGTCCGTGATCAGCTCGTCGACGTCCGCGTCGTCGTCACCCGTCCACCGTACGGTGAGCTCCCCCAGAGGCGTGAGCTGCTCGAAGCCGACCGCTCCCTCGCGGAAGAGCTCCAGCAACGACAGGAAGCGAGCCACCGTCGTCAGCCGGTCCGGTGAGTCGCCGCACAGCGCCCGGAAGGTCATCGCGCCGTTGCGCCGCAGCCGGTCGACGACCAGCCCGGCCTGCTCTCGCACGCTCACCTTGGCAGCGTGGATGTGGTGCAGCGACAGCTCGAGCACAGGCTTGGGCTCCAGCGCCTTGGCCGCCAGCTGCGCGAACTGCTCCAGGCCGATGCCGATCAGCACCTCCGGCAGCAGCCCGGCGTAACGCTCCTCCAGGCCGACGGCGCGCGGGTGTCGCTTCGACTCCCCCGCGAGCCGCTGCGCGAGGACCGAGGCGACCTGCTTGAACGCGCGGTACTGCAGCAGCCGCGCGAAGAGCAGGTCTCGCGCCTCGAGCAGCGCGAGGTCCTCCTCGTCCTCGACGTCGCCCGACGGCAGCAACCGCGCGGCCTTCAGGTCGAGCAGCGTGGAGGCGACGAGCAGGAACGACGTGGTCTGCTCGAGGTCCCACTGCGCTGGATTCTCTGGGGACCCACCGGCCTTGATGTGCGCGATGAACTCGTCGGTGACCTTCGACAGCGCGACCTCGGTGATGTCGAGCTTGTGCTTGGAGATCAGGCTCAGGAGCAGGTCGAAGGGGCCTTCGAAGTTGTCGAGGTGCAGCGCGAAGGCCGGCGCGACCTCCCCCGCCGTCGAGTCGACGACCGGAGTGGTCATCCCTCGGTCAATCGTCGGACCAGGGCGCTGTCGTCACCGTTGGCCTCGAAGTCGGCGAGCACCATGGCGATCGCCTCGCGCACCAGGCGCCCCCGGTCCACGGCCAGGCCGTGCGCCCGGCGCAGCCCCAACCGGGCGTGCTCGATGTCGAGCAGCTCGTCCGAGGTGACGTAGACCGTCATCTTCTCGTCGTGCCGCACCCGCCCGCTGGGCTTCTTGGGCGCGGGCTCGACGTCCTCCGCCGCCTCCGGGACGGCGGCGACCGGTGACTCGACCGCGGTCTCAGACGTACGGCGGAAGAGGTCGTCGGCTGCGGGCAGGCTCACTCGTCGGGCCAACGAGCCAGCACCTCCTTGGCCAGCTGACGGTAGGAGTCAGCACCGGCGGAGCTCGAGGCGTACGCCGTGATCGGCTCGCCGGCGACGGTCGCGTCGGAGAACTTCACGGTCCTGCGGATCACCGTGTGGAAGACGGTGTCGCCCCAGGCCTGGACGAGCCGCTCCATGACCTCGCGGCTGTGCAGCGTGCGCCCGTCGTACATAGTGCCGAGCACGCCGTAGATCTCCAGCTTGGGGTTGAGCCGCTCGCGCACCTTGTCGATGGTCGTCTTGAGCAGCGCGACACCGCGCAGCGCGAAGTACTCGCACTCCAGCGGCACGATCACGCCGTCGGAGGCCGTGAGGGCGTTGACCGTCAGCAGGCCGAGCGAGGGCTGGCAGTCGATGAGGATGACGTCGTACTGCGAGAGCGCCGGCGCGAGCACCCGTTGCAGGGTCTGCTCACGGGCGACCTCGTGCACGAGCTGCACCTCGGCGGCCGAGAGGTCGATGTTGGAGGGCAGCAGGTCCATCCCGTCGACGCCGGTCGGCACGACGACCTCGTCGAGGGTGGTGTCCTTGTCCATCAGGAGGTTGTAGATGGACACGTCCATCTCGTGGGGGTTGAGCCCCAGGCCGACGGAGAGCGAGCCCTGCGGGTCGAAGTCGACGAGCAGCACCTTGCGGCCGTACTCGGCCAGCGACGCGCCCAGGTTGATCGTCGTCGTGGTCTTGCCGACGCCGCCCTTCTGGTTGCACATCGAGACCACGCGAGCCCGGCCGTGCGCCTTCACCGGCCCGGGCTCGGGCAGGAAGGGCATCGGGCGGCCGGTCGGGCCGAGCTTGGGCTCCACCGGAGGGGCACTCGCCGGGCGCTCGAAGGGCAGGGGGTCGGACACGGGCAGCTCATCTCGCGGATCGGGGGAAGGCGGGTCGACAGGGGTGGGGGTACGGACCACGGGCGGCATCTCGCCGGCTTCGAACGTGCCACCTGCGCTCATCCCACGCTCCTCCACGACATGTCGACACGGCGACTTGTGGTCGACTCCCGGCGAGCCTAGGACCGCCCTCCGACAGCGACAACAGCGGGGCGGAAACCCCCAAGCAGACTGGGAAATCTGTGCACTCGGGCCCGCGTGGGTGCACAGGGCAGGGGTCGCCTGTGCACTTACCTGTGGAGGACGGTTAGTCCAGGTCGGCGCTCGTGGACGCCCCACGGACCAGGTCCGCGTAGTCCGGGTGCTTGCCGATCCAGCCCTTGATGAACGGGCACAGCGGCAGCACCTCGCGGGTGCCGGCGGCCCGTACGTCGTCCAGCGCGAAGCGCGCGAGCGCCGAACCGACGCCCTTGCCCTCGAACTTCGGGTCCACCTCGGTGTGCGTGAAGATCACCAGCGCGTCGGTCAGCTCGTACGCCGCGAACCCGGCGAGCTCACCGTCGAGGTGCGCCTCGTAGCGGTGCTCGTCGGGATTGTGGGTGGTCTCGACATCGGCCATGACGCCAGCCTACGGGCGGGTCAGGGCAGGCAGCCCGCGGGAGCCCCGACCTTCTGCATGCCGGTGATGTCGCCGGCGCCGAACTGGTAGTTCGTCGACGTGGCCATGCCGTACATCAGCTGGTTGGCACTCGTCGCGTGACCGAGGCCGAGCGCGTGCAGGATCTCGTGCATCATCACCTGGCCCCAGCCGCTGCCGTCGAAGCCCGGGGCCAGCGGGGTCAATGGGTCGTTGTCGAGCGTCAGGTAGCCCCGGAACATCTGCCGGTCGATGTCGGTGCCGGAGACGGGGTGCGCGAGCCCGCCACCGATGCCGACGGTGGGGCCGGACAGCTCGGGGAACTCGTCCTCGTCGGACCATCCCACGACCAGCTGCTCGGTCGTGGCCGCGAGGGCGACGTTGTCACCCACGTAGTGGTACGCCTGCTGGTTGCCCAGGTACTTGAACCGCAGCCCGGACACCCCGGCGATCTTGGCGAACGCCCGGCGTACGTCGGCGAGCGCGGGGTATGCCTCACCGGTCGGGTTGTAGGTCCAGGTGATGACCGTGCACGGGTCCCACCGACTGCCGAACGAGTCGGGCTGGGTGTCGAAGAGGTAGGCCCAGTCCGACGCCGACCCCGCCGCGGCGTACCCGACCGGCAGTCCCTCCGCGGGGTCGTAGTCGGCCGTGCCCGGGATCGTCGGGCCGGTGGTCGTGACGGGCTTCTTCGCGACCTTGATCCGCAGGTTGCCGGTGCGGAGGCCGGCCAGCCCTCGCGCAGCCGGCGCCTCGGTGCGGAACACCCGGCTGCCGGCCAGGCCACCGGCGGCGATCCGCACCCTGAACGTCCCGTTGCGCTTCGACGTGGTCCTGCCGACCACGCGCCACCGGCCGGCCTTGAGCTCGGCGACCTCGACCCGACGGGGTTTCCGCGCCCTCACGACGACGTCGCCGACGAACCGGATCGTGCCACCGGCCGTGACCGACTTCGGGGCCGTGACGACGAGCGGCGCCGGCTTGCGCAGGCGTACGGCGTCCTGGACGCTCATGACCTCTGAGGTCGCGGCCGGGACCGAGGGGCCGCCGGTGGCGGACACCAGCCCAACGGCCAGCAAGGACAGGACAACGGCTCCGCCTGCGAGGCGTCGGCGTCGCGCGGCGACGGGCGGGGTCATGCGGTCCTGCTTCCGATCGAGCGGTCGTCGTGGACGGTTCTATCAGCAGCATCGGCCGCCCGTGGCCGGTACCTGAGAGGTCGGCGAGACCTGTCCAGAGCATTCACCGGACCCCGCCGTGTGCGGCGTACGCTGACCCGGTGCTGCCACGGTGGGGGGCCGTTCGGCTCGTGCTCGTCGGGTTGCTCGCGGGCGGTTTGATCGCGTCCGGGGCGACCACCGTCGGCGCGCGCCCGCACAAGCCGCACAAGCCGCCGAAGGTGACGCTGACGGCGCGCGTCGCTCCCACCGCCGTACCTGTCGGCGACCCGGCCACCCTGACGATCCGCCTTCGCCCCGCCGCCCGCGGCGTCCGACTGGTCGTCCAGCGCCGCGCCGGGTCGCGGTGGGTGACGCTCGCCCGTCCCCGGACCGATGCCCAGGGCACCGCCCGGCTGCGCCTCGGTACGTCGGCCGCCGGTGAGCAGCGGCTCCGAGTGCTCAGGAAGTCCGCGCAGCGCAGTCGGCGCGCGGTCTCGCGTCCCGTGACGCTCACGGTTGTCGCGTCCGCACCGGGCTGCACCCCGCGCGCCGCGCTCGTGGACCCCCAGGCGGCTGCGGCCGCCCGTTGCCTGGCCGCCCGCCTCGACCGTTGGCAGGCGGCCGGTGCGATGGGCGTCGGGCAGCAGCTCAACGTCTCCAACAACGCCTACCTATCCCCGTTGGCCGCCCTCGGTGGCCGTCCGGTCAAGGTGGTCGGCTTCGACCTCAAGGAGCTCGGTGAGGGCGAGACCTACCAGTTCCCGGACCCGCCCCTCGAGCGGCTCGTCGCCCTGGCCCAGGCGGGCGCGGTCCTCAGCGCGTCGTGGCACCCCGCCAACCCGCACACGGGCGGCTACTACGGCGACCGCGGCTGGCACGACCTCGGAGCGCTGCTCGACGAGTCCACCCCCGAGTACGCCCAGTTCTGGGCGGACTACGCCGGCAGGCTGGAGCTCCTGAGGCGCTTCCAGGACGCCGGGGTGGCGGTGGTCTTCCGACCGCTGCACGAAGCCAACGGCGACTGGTTCTGGTGGGGCCATCCGGACCCGGCCACCTACCGCCGGGTCTGGGCCCTGATGCAGCAGAAGACCTGGGCGGCCGGCGTACACAACGTCCTCTGGGCCTACAGCTTCAACGCCGTCACGGGTGCCAACACCGGTGACCCGGTCAGGCTGCTGCCGAGCAAGGTGGACCTCGCCGGCCTGGACTCGTACGACGAGGAGGCGAGCAACCCCGGCGACCAGCTCTCCGTCGGTGGGTACGACGCCGTCGCCGCCAAGGTCAAGCGGATGGCGATCACCGAGGCCGGCCCCCACAACAGTTACGACGGCTCCTGGGACCCGGGCGTGATCACTCGCACCGCCCGCACCCTGTCCACCCCGCCTCTCTGGTCGATGCTCTGGTTCGACGACGGCACCGGCAAGAAGCAGATCGGCTCCCTCCAGCGCGGCCCCGCCTGGCTGGACTCCTGTCGCGGCGGCTTCTGCTCCCTCGGCTGACGCCGATTCAGCCGCCCAGCCGGTGCATCGCCACCGCCGCCAGCACCAGCTCACCGGTCTCGTCGGACGCCTCGATGTCCACGATCCCGTCGATGACCCAGTCGTGGTGGCCCTCGGGGTCGTGGATGGTCTGCCGCACCTGCCACGTCGTACCGGACTCGGTGACCGACAGCAGCGCCGGGCCACGGGCGTCGGCGTCCAGCAGCACCCGGTCGTGCTCGGCGTAGTACTCCTCGAGCGCCGCGTCCCACGCCGAGCGCGTCATCACGACCTCGGCAGGCGGGTCGGTGCGGTCGGCAGCTGCCCGCTCCATCGCGATCAGCCCGTCCAGGTTGTCACGGGCCACCAGCTCGACGCGGCGCCACATCGCGTTGCGGATCATCACCCGGAAGGCCCTGGTCTGCTTGGAGATCGCGCGCGGGGACGGCGGCGGCTCGTGGTGGGCGACGTCGGTGCGGACATGCGACGGGTCCGCCAGCGCCTCCCACTCGTCGAGCAGCGACGAGTCGGTCTGCCGGACGGTCTCCCCCAGCCACTCGACCAGGTCGTCGAGCTCCGGCGTGCGGTGCGCCTCCGGCACCGTCTGACGCAGCGTCCGGTACGCGTCCGTCAGGTAGCGCAGCACCAGGCCCTCGGACCGGGCGAGCTGGTAGCGGCTCACGAAGTCGGTGAAGCTCATCCCCTGCTCGTAGATCTCGCGCACGATCGACTTGGGTGACAGCGCGTCCTCGCGTAGCCACGGGTGCCGCTCGCGATAGATCTCGTACGTCGCGGTGAGCAGCTCGGCCAGTGGCTGCGGCCAGGTCACCTCCTCGAGCAGCAGCATCCGCTCCTCGTACTCGATTCCGTCGGCCTTCATCTCGGCCACGGCCTCGCCGCGCGCGACGTACTGCTGCTGGAAGAGGATCTGCCGCGGCCCCTCCAGCACCGCCTCGATGACCGAGACGATGTCGAGCGTGTAGTCCTCGGACTCCGGGTCGAGTACGTCGAGCGCCGCGAGGGCGAAGTGCGCGAGCGGCTGGTTGAGCGCGAAGTCCGCGGGCAGGTCGACGGTCATCACGTAGCGCCGCCCGAACTCGTCGGGCTCGTCCAGCCGCGTCAGGGTCCCCGACCGGACCAGTGAGCGGGCCAGCCGCAGCGCGCGCCGCGCCAGCCGGAGCTGTTGGCGACGGTCCTCGTGGTTGTCCATCAGCAGTCGCCGCATCACCGCGAAGGCGTCCTCCTCGCGGGCGAGGACGTTGATCAGCATCGCGTTGTCGACCTTCATCCGCGACACCAGCGGCTCGGGCTTGCCCTCGACCAGCTTGTCGTAGGTCTGCTCCGTCCACACGACGGTGCCCTCGGGCGGCTTCTTCAGCTGCGCCTTGCTGCCCCGCTTGGCCTGCTTCTCGGCGCTCATCGCGGCGTTCTTGGCCGCCGACTTCGCCTTGGCGCGCTCGTTGGCGATCGTGTGCTCGGGAGCCTGTACGACGACGTACCCGGCCGTGTCGTAGCCGGCCCGTCCGGCGCGGCCGGCGATCTGCAGGAACTCGCGGCTACGCAGCACCCGCGACCGGTTGCCGTCGTACTTCGCGAGGGCCGTAAACAGCACGGTCCGGATCGGCACGTTGATGCCGACGCCCAGGGTGTCGGTGCCGCAGATGACCCGGAGCAGCCCGGCCTGGGCCAGCTGCTCGACGACCCGGCGGTAGCGCGGCAGCATCCCGGCGTGGTGGACGCCGATCCCCCGGCGCAGCAGCTTCGAGAGCGTCTTACCGAAGCCGGCACCGAACCGGAAGCCCTCCAGCCGCTCGGCGATCCGGTCTCTCTGCTCACGGTCGGCGGAGGCCCACCCGGCGTTGAGCAGCGACGTCGCGCCCTCCACGGCGTCCTTCTGGGTGAAGTGCACGACGTAGACCGGACCCTGCCCGGTCGTCACCAGCTCCTCGAGCGTCTCGATGAGCGGGGTCAGCTGCCAGGAGAAGTTCAGCGGCACCGGTCGTACGGCGTCGTCGACGACCGTCGTGTCCCGGCCGTTGCGCCGGGTGATGTCCGCGGCGAGGTCCGTGACGTCGCCGAGGGTGGCGGACATCAGCAGGAACTGCGCCTGCGGCAGCTCGAGCAGCGGCACCTGCCAGGCCCAGCCGCGGTCCGGCTCGGCGTAGAAGTGGAACTCGTCCATGACCACGAGCCCGACGTCGGCGTGCCGGCCCTCGCGGAGCGCGATGTTGGCGAGCACCTCGGCCGTGCAGCAGATGATCGGGGCGTCCGGGTTGACCGAGGCGTCACCGGTCAGCATCCCGACGTCGTCGGCCCCGAAGACCTCGCACAGCGCGAAGAACTTCTCGCTCACCAGCGCCTTGATCGGCGCGGTGTAGAAGGACACCCGGTCCTCGGCCAGGGCCGCGCGATGGGCCGCCTCCGCGACGAGCGACTTCCCGGAACCGGTCGGCGTCGCGAGGATGACGTTGTCGCCGGCGAGGATCCCAAGGATCGCCTCCTCCTGGTGTGGGTAGAGCGTGAGCCCGCGCTCGGCGGCGGCCTCGGTGATCTGGTCGAGGAGGTCCACTAGTCACGCGCTCTCGGGTGGGCGGTCGCGAAGACCTCACGCAGGTTGTCCACGGTCACCAGTGTGTACACCTGGGTGGTGGTCACCGACGCGTGCCCCAGGAGCTCCTGCACGACGCGTACGTCGGCACCGCCGTCGAGCAGGTGCGTGGCGAAGGAGTGCCGCAGGGTGTGCGGCGAGACGTCCTTGGTGATGCCCGCGCGATCAGCGGCCTTGACCAGGACCGACCACGCCGACTGCCGGGAGAGCCGACCGCCGCGCGCGTTGAGGAAGAGCGCTCCCCCGTTGGTCGCGTTCGTCGAGGCAACGGCGAGCTCGGGTCGCCCGCGCACCAGGTAGGCGTCGATCGCCTCCCGGGCGAACGAGCCGACCGGCACGATCCGTTGCTTGCTGCCCTTGCCGCGCAGCAGCACCGTGCCGTCGACAGCGTCGAGGTCGTCGACGTCGAGCCCGACGGCCTCGGAGATGCGCGCGCCGGTGCCGTAGAGCAGCTCGAGCAGAGCCCGGTCGCGCAGCGCCAGCGTGGTGCCCGGAGTGCCCGCGACCTCCAGGATCGCCTCGACGTCCGCCAGGGGCAGCGCCTTCGGCAGCCGCTTCGCCGGCGTCGGCGGCTTCACGCCGCTGGCCGGGTCGGCACCGGCAAGTCCGTCGGCGACGGCGAACTTGTGGAACCCCCGCACCGCCACCACGGTCCGCGCCGCCGACGTCGAGCTCAGCGCCGGGTGCTCGGCGTCGCCCTCACGCAGCCGCACCAGGAAGTCGGTGACCGTCGCCTCGGTCACCTGGTCGAGATCGGCGATGTCGCGCTCCGCCAGGTAGCCGACGTACCGCCTCAGGTCGCGCCGGTACGACGTCAGGGTGTTGGCCGCCAGCCCGCGCTCGACCGACAGGTGGTCGAGGTAGGTGCGGACCGCCCGCTGGACGTCACTCACGTTCTTGGGGTCCCCGCGGAATCGCGAGCGCAGCGAGGGATTTCGTGGGGTTAATCAGGCGAGCACTCCGTCCAGGCTGACCGCGTCGATGCCGACCGCGTCGCCGACCGGTGCGTTGGTGAGCCGGCCCGCCTGCGTGTTGAGACCCAGCGCGAGCGACCGGTCGTCACGGCACGCCTGCGCCCACCCCTTGTCGGCCAACGCCACCGCATAGGGCAGCGTCGCGTTCGTCAACGCGTACGTCGAGGTGTTCGGCACCGCACCCGGCATGTTCGCCACGCAGTAGAAC
>Ga0190274_10001818_pt1 | contig 12499 bp, 7 predicted proteins | sample Popmic531T_FD_133002 | JGI IMG/M metagenome (GOLD analysis project Ga0190274, IMG submission 133002) | Populus adjacent soil microbial communities from riparian zone of Yellowstone River, Montana, USA - 531 T | ecosystem: Environmental > Terrestrial > Soil > Riparian zone | place: USA: Montana...
CACGTTTATCTCCGTGATGATCGTCATAATCCGGCCTATGCTCCGAAGGCGCGCCCGCCGGCACGCCCTCGATCCTGATCCAGAGCCAGGCCGTTAGTAATCTTGTTAGAGGTGCGAATTCCGGCGGGACTCTAAAAACTATGCGATTTGTTTTGGGAGTCAAGAAACCGATAGGACAGCAGCCGGGAACCTAAAACAGATTCATGGCACAGCGGCCTTTCCGATCGTTGACCCAGTTCTCCTGAATGAGGAAGTCGCGATAGCCCAACTTTATGTTGGCGCGGGCTCCGGTTACAGTTAGATAAGTTTCTCCGAATTGACCATCACACTTAACTGCGTTTTCCAATCCATATCTGTCAAACCAGGCTCCACCACTTGGGTTAGTGACTATCCGATTCAATAGATTGGCCAGCGTGGAAGCCATCGCATCTGCAGCGAGACTTCCGTTGGGAGTTGGCAGCTGATTTCCGTTCTCAATGAATTGCGGCGCCGCAACACTCGGACAGCGCATCGGGTTTCCGACAAAGGCGTATTTAGTGGCCACTCCAAGTGCTTGCGTAAGGCCATGGTGTGGATTAGCTGAGGGTATACAAAAACCCGTTGCATTCGAGCTCACGTCAGCGGACGCAAGCACTACGTAGATTCCTACCGGATCCTGAGGGAGTGCGTTGCTGACGATCTTATCGGCAACAATTCCCTGAATGTCAGATGCGCTAAGCTCGGGACCGCGTGAATAACGATCGACAACTTCGCCGGCGTAGAACGCGGCGCCAGTGGGTATTTGGCCATTGACGTTGGGGTACGTCCTGTTTATCTGGAGATAGGGCGATCCGCCAATGCTGGACGTAAAGTCTCGCAAAATAGTTTGGATGGTGGTATTGCCGGCCAAACCGCAGTTATCGTCCCAACAACCGTACCAGATGAGATAGATATCAAGCGCGCCCGCCATGACCGGTCCACCGTGGAAGGCCATTTTACTGTTGGTTTTCACATGGTCTTCAGGTTTTTGACCAGGATCTGGTTTTTGAGCCAGTGCACTTTTGTCTAACCCAACTACAAGCACCGTGAATAGCATAAGCAGTAATCGTAGATGTTTTGTCATGTCGCTTCCTTTCATTTTTCATGTGATGAGCAGAACTATAGGACGACCGCGGCGAGGCGCGCATCGGCGGTATTGCCTAATTTGGAGTTGATGGTTGCCTAATTTGCGATGAGGCCGGCGGAAAACGCTTTAGACACCGCTTCAGCACGGGTGCGGGCGTCGAGCTTTGCGAGGATAGCGGAGACGTGGTGATCAACCGTTCGGGTGGATATGAAGAGACGGTTGGCAATCTCAGCGTTGCTGAGCCCGTCAACCATTAAGGCGAGCACCTCCGCCTGGCGAGCTGTCAGACCAGCAGGATTATCTTTGGTGCTGGGCCTCGGGCCGCGAGGAATGCCACGTACACCTTTTGCGCGCAACGCCTGGCGCACCATTTCTGCAGCCGGGCGCGCACCGAGTTTCTCCAAAAGCTCAAGCGACGTGAGTTGTGCTACTTCGTCTCCGTCTGCGAGTGCGATCGCTTCTTCATAAGGACACCCAATTTCCTCCCAGGCCGCGGCTGCCGCTCTCCAGTGACCTGAACGCTGTAGTGAATAAGGAGTGATAATCGTAACTGGTAGTTCCGGAGAAGGTGAGCCCGCACGCCATAACCAGAACTCAAACTCATCCTGGATCCACGGATCGCGGTGCCCGGTTGCCATTTGCAAAACAGACTCGGCAACAGCGATCAACTTCTTGTGGTCGCCATTGAGCCAGGCAAACTCAGCTTGTGCGGATGCGACGGGACCAACCCGCTGAAGTTCCCTGGTTGCGATGGCCAGCTCATGAGCTTCAGCCAGCAACGAGGCAGCATCAGGGTCGCCACGCCGAATTCGCAGGTGGGCCAGCACCGCAAGTGCCGAGATCTTTGTGACAATTGCAATACGGGAGTGTCCCAATACGAAGCCGGCGTCATCAGCAGCCTGGTCCCAGTCGCCCTTGTCAAAATGCAATCGGGCCCTGGACGCCAGCAGATACAATTTGTAAAAAAGGTCATACTCCGTTGAGTGGGCGATACCATCTTCAAGATAAGCAGCGGCCAGATCGTATTTGCGGTTCTTCACCGTGACGGACGCGAGATTGGTGTAAGCGCGTGCCGCATGGTCATGGAGATCGTTAGCCAGAGCGATTCGCAAACTCTCTTCAAGTTTGATCCGGCCTTCGTCGTTGTCAGCAAATAATTCTGCGCTTCCGACATTGTTTAGCGCATGAACAAGGGTTTCAGTCGCGCCAAGTTTCTGCGCCAGATCGATTGCCAGGGTGCCCCACGAGACAGCTTCCTCCAGTTCTTGAGCAAGCATATGAAGTTGCGCCCGGTTACTGTAGGCCATCGCTAGTTCCGGACCCGGCGGTAACTTCTTGAGAATAGTTACGGCCTCAGTGCCGTAATCTTCAGCTTCTTTTCCGTAAGCCGCGCCCCAGGCGAGTCGTGACGCCCATCGCAGGTTGTCGCCCAACCGCAACTCGTCTCCCAATTCTTTCCACAGTTCAACGGCTTGGCGGCGCACCGTTAAGGCCTTATCAACCTGGCCGCTGAGATAATATTCATATGAGCAAGATTCAAGTAAGGCGGCATGTTCGTGGGGAGCGAGACTTTTGGCATAGCTGAGTGCAGTTGTGTAATGCGACGCGGCTTCCCGATGTGAGTTGAGAGCGGCGGCCTGCCTGGCTGCGGCCGGCGCATATGCAATCACTGTCGCCATGTCGCCGGCTTGAACGGCATGATGAACTATGCGCGGCAAAAGCGTTTCGGACTTCCGTTCGAGTAACCGCTCCAACACCCGCGAGTGAAGAGTTCGTTGCCGTGGAACGGCAAGTGAAGCTTCGGTGGCTCGGCGGGCCAATTCGTGTCGAAATGCCAAAGCTTCACCGTCGCTGCGCAGCATTCCGGAGCCTAAGCATTCTTCGAGCACCGTAGTGCTCGCCGGAATCGTTTCATCCACCAACCACATTTCAGCTTTCGCCGGAATCACTGACACGAACTCCAACATTTCTCGGGCGGCAAACGAAAGTCGGGCCACGCGCGACAACACGGCATCGGTGACCGTAACCGGAACGTCCGGATCTTTACTTGCCAGCACCTCGGTGACAAAAAATGGATTACCACCTGTGACCGTGTGGAGGTCATCAATACGCCGGCCGGCACGTTTGGTAAGCGTCTCTACGGCAGTCTCGGAAAGCGGCGGCAAACGCAACCGGGTGACTGAGCGATGAGGCAAATCACCCAGAACAGGTCGTAGCGGATGATCTGTTGCGATTTCATCGTCGCGGTAGGTAACGATGATCATCGCTTTCGTTCGATTAATTCGGCGGCCGAGAAACTTAATCAGATCGAGTGTGCTTTCGTCAGCCCAGTGAATATCTTCGATAACGATTAACGTCAACCCGCTCTCACCATGTATCTCATCGAGAACAGCCGAGAAGATAGGGCCACAGGGCGCTCCTTCCTCGAGCAGTCTCAGCAGCTTGCCGTGTGTTTGCTGGGCTATGTCATAGAGTGGGCCAAGAGGTCGCGGCGTAAACAACGCGTCACAGGCGCCCCACAATACGTGTTGTTGTTGGGCGGCGAGGCGTTCGATCAGGGCAGTCTTTCCGATCCCGGCTTCACCGCTGACGAGTACAAATCTTCCTTTTCCCGCAGCCACATCATTCCTTATGGCCTCCAGGTCGGACAGGAATTCGTCGCGTTCGAGAAGTTCCATGCCTCTCTAATCCCTTAACGTTATAAGCCAGGCGGCCGATGTTATCTCAAATGACAAATGAGAAATTCGGATACTTCTGACTTTGCAGCCGTTTCGGAGTCTTTCCGTCTATCTGCTAAACGGATCGATCAGACTCCGGGCCGTTCGCGCGAACGCGAGACGCTTCACGCGCCATTCGAAGTTCGAGATTCTGTCGCTGTCCGCTTTTGATTTATCAGACCGGCTTGCAAAGCAACCGCGACTGCTTCTCCACGCGTTCGCGCGTCGAGCTTACTGAGAATCGCAGACACGTGATGATCGACCGTCTTGGCGGAAATGAACAGCCGGCCGCCGATTTCCGCGTTGCCTAATCCATCAGCCATTAAGGTGAGGACTTCGAGTTGCCGGTTTGTAAGACCTGAGGGGTTTTCTTTTGTGCTTGGCCGTGGTCCACGTGGAATACCTCTGGCGCCACTTGCGCGCAGTGTCTGCCGCAACTTTTCAGCAGCTGGGCCGGCCCCTAGTCGTTCAAGAATCTCAAGCGCTTCTCGTTTGGCGTTTTCGTCACCATCAGCCAGCGCCACAGCTTCTTCGTAAGGGCAGCCGATTTCTTTCCACGCGTTTGCGGCGGCTTGCCAATCGCCTGACATGTGGAGTGCGTAAGGTGCCGCAATGCATCCATGCGGTTTGGGGGCATGCGTTTGTGGAGCACCCCCAGCACGCCAAATCCAAAACGCAAACTCTCCGTAAAGCCATGGATCGTCTTCTGCTCCTGGCATTGCCAGCACAGCTTGCGCTTGACCCACAGTTTGTTCGACGTCGCCTTTTAGCCACGCGAATTCCGCACTCGCTGAGGCAATGGGAGCGATTCGTTGAAGTTCACCGGACTTCATGGCCAGGTCGCGACCTTCGGTCAACAACGTCTCAACCTCAGGGTCGCCCCGGCGAATGCGCACGTGGGCCAGAACTGCAAGAGCCGGGATCCTGGTAATCGCCGATAGTCGATACTGGCCCAGCACAAAGGATGCATCTTCCGCCGCTCTTCCCCAATCGCCTTGCTCCAGATAGGCGCGGGCCCGCCAGCCCATTATATAAAGTGTCCGCGCTTCAAGACCGTGCTCAGTGGAGTAAGCGAGCAGGTCATCAAGATAACGCATGGCCCGAGGATAATTCTTAGCTCTCACGGAGAAAGAAACGAGATTGGTAAAAGCGCGAGCCACATAATCTTGTAGATTATTTGCGAGTGCGAGACGTAGACTTTCTTCGAGTTTGACGCGCCCTTGTTCATTTTGCATAAGCAGTTCTGCGCTACCTACGTTGTTAAGTGCGTGAACGAGTGTTTCGGTAGCGCCGAGTCGTTCAGCTAACTCGATTGCGCGCGAGCCCCATAGCACCGCCTCCTGGCCCTCATCTGCCAGCATATGCAGTTGCGATCGATTGCTGTAGGCCATTGCCAGTTCCGGACTGGCGGGCAGCGTTTCGAGAATTGTGACTGCCGCAAGACCGTAGCTTTCAGCTTCTTCCTTATGACTCAGGAACCAGGCGTGTCGTGACATCCATCGCAGGTTGTCTCCCTGTCGTCGTTTGTCGCCGAGTTTAGTCCAGATCTCAAGAGCGTCACGCCGTGCTGCCAGCGCTTGCTCATTTTGATCTGTAAGGTGTAGTTCATACGAGCGGCTTTCAATTAGCTCGGCGCGAGCTTCTGGCGAGAGACTACCGGCGTATCTCAATGCGGTCTGGTAATGCGATGCTGATTCGCGATGAGCGCTGAGCCCAGCTGCCTGCCTGGCGGCGACGGGCGCATATTCGAGCACAGCCGCCTCGTCTCCCGCTTGAGCTGCATGGTGAACGATCCGCGCCAACAGAGCTTCGGACTTGCGATTCAGTAGCGCCTTCAAGATAAGGCGATGCAGACTCTGCCGGCGTGGAACAGCCAGCGAATCTTCCGTCGCTCGCCTCGCGAGTTCGTGACGAAAAGCTAAGGCTTCGTCTTCGCTTCGCAGCATTCCTGCGTTGATGCATTCTTCGAGCGCCATCGTGGTTGGGCTAATCGAGTCATTTATCAACCACATTTCCGCCTTCGCCGGAACTACTGAAACCAGCTCCAACACCTCGCGTGCGGCAGGCGAGAGTCGCCGCCCGCGAGACAACACCGCATCGCTGACCGTAACCGGAACGCCCGCTTCGTTACTCGATAACACCTCTGTAACGAAGAAGGGATTGCCGCCGGTCACAGCATGCAAGTCTTCAATGCGGCGACCGGCGCGTTCAGCCAGGGTGTTTACACCAGTATTCGAAAGCGGCGGAAGACGTAGACGGAAGAGCGAGCGACTTGGCAGGTCTCCCAAAACAAGTCTCAAAGGATGGTCTAAGCCAACTTCATCGTCGCGGTAACTAACAATCAGCATTGATTTCACCTTGCTGATGCGACGACCCAGGAACTTCAGGAGATCAAGGGTAGCCTCATCTGCCCAGTGAACATCTTCAATCACGAATATTACCGGTCTGGTGTCGTTCTCCAGTTCTTCGAGAACGGCAAAAAGAATAGACGTGCGTGGCGCTCCTTCTTCGAGGAGGGTAAACAGATCGCTTTGAGTTTGTGGAGCTATGTCGTACAGCGGACCGAGTGCGCGAGGCGTAAAGAGTGCGTCGCAGGCGCCCCAGAGGATCCGCGCCTGCTTCTGATGTGTTTCCGCGAACCGTTCAATAAGAGATGTTTTTCCAATACCGGCTTCGCCGCTAACAAGCACAAACCGGCCACGGCCCCCAACTACCTCCGCAAAGACGGCCTCCAATTCCTCGAAGAATTGTTCGCGTTCGAGCAGATCCATGGTTGTCCAGATCGGGAACTATACACCTTGATGAGTGATTTGTGAGGAGTGAAAGGGTCAGGAGAGGGGCATTCGGATAAAGACAAGTATGGGCTGGCGTAGCCGCCAGCCCACTTGAAAACCAGTGTGTTGGGTCAGGCTGAATTAGTAATTGATGTTTCCAACCATGGTGAACGTGTAGGCGCCGGTGACGAAGTTCTGCTCGACTACGATTGCGGCTCTTCCACTTGCCCCTTCGAAACGGCCAGTGCCGCTTTGGAACACCATGTCTCCGGTCGCGATTCCAGTGCGAAGGTCCATCTGACCATTCTCGATAACGGTCGGCAGACGATCGCCGTTGGCAGCGACATAGGTAACTTCGCCGGCAGGATGCGAGATGTTCGGGTCGGTGGCGTCAGGTAGGAATTGAAGCGTGCCGGTACCGCTGAACAGGCCCAGGTGAGTTCCGTTCCCCGTTACCACGACGGTAGCACCGAAATTCCCGGCGCCATCTGTGATGAAAGTTGCGAGGCCATTTCCATTGGAGGCAAATGGACGCTCAGCTGCGCTTACCTGGATGCTTCCCAACAGCAGGGCGAAAACCAGGATCAAATTTGTGACTGTGACAAAACGTTTCATGATGATCTCCTTCACATCGATTCAAAAATTTTGGGCCGGTTAACGAAGTTGGCGGCCTCAATTCGCACGGAAATATACAGACGCGTGATCAACTACACATCGGAGGTATTCCCCAATTTGGAAGGGACCGTTACCTATTTTGATCGATGAGACCCGATTGGAAAGTTCAATGCGGCGAGCGCACAAGGCCTCTCCTTGGAGTGCGGCGGCCAGGCGCCGCCTTGGCCCCGATCTAGCGCTTCGAGACCAAAGCGGCGCCAGGCCGCCGCACTCCAAGGAGAGGCTTTGTGCGCTCGCCAGTCATGGCTACTCTGGAGAAGTGCCACGCGTAGAAAGCTCACATTTATTCTCACAGCGACGAGTTCATCGCACAGTGTCCCTTTCGATCGTTGATCCAATTCTGCTGAATCAAGTAGTCGCGTTGGCCCAATCTGAGATTGGCGCGACCGCCATTTGGCATGGAATAAGTAGGTCCGAATTGGCCAACGCACTTATCTGCATTTTGCAATCCATACCTGTCAAACCAGGCGTTGCCGTAAGGATTTGTTACTACGACATTCATCAAATGAGCTATCGTCGCCACCATCGCATCCGCCGCCAGATTGCCATTGGGTGTTGGCAGCTGAGCTCCGTTTGAATCTAAAAACTGCGGCGCGGCTACGCTCGGACATCGCAATGCGTTGCCTACGAATGCATACCGGGTGGCTGACCCTAAGGCCTCACCAATTCCATGATGCGGAAGCGCTCCGGGTATACAAAGGCCGGTGGCGTTTGAGCTAACGTCAGCGGAGGCAATCACCACATAGATCGAAGCAGGATCCTGTGGCAGACGATTGCTTTCAATCGCATCTTTAACGATTTCTTGCATATCCGCTGCCGTGAGCTCGAGACCATGCGAATAGCGATCGACAGTGTCACCTCCGTAGAGCAAAGCTCCACTGGGGCCACCACCTGAACCGTTGGGATACATCGCGTTTATTTGAAAATACGGTGACCCCCCAACTCTAATGATGAAGTCGTAGATAATCGATTGCGTCGCCGTATTACCGGCTTGGCAAGTTTCATCCCAACAGCCGTACCAGATGAAATACACATCGGCAGTCCCATGCATAATTGGGCCATTGTGATAGGTGATTGGACTGTCAGTCTTCGGATGGTTCTTTGGTTTCTTGTTATCAGGTCCGTTTTGGGCTGATAACGATTGGCCTAATCCCGCGAACATCAGGAGCATTAGGGCCAACAATACTTGCAACTGGGTCTTATTCTTTTTCATGTCTTCTTCCTTTCTATATGCAAATGTATTCTCTTCAAGTTCAGGTTACGGACAACCAAGACTTGTCTTGATCTGATTGGCCGAGTTGATGAGTTGAGCGCTCTGTGCAGCGGTTAACTTCTTGCCCGATTGAGCTCGACACTCATTGGTGAAAGCGGTCAGTAAACTGCACGCCGTCGCCGTGTCAGACGCGTTAATCGCATCGATTGCATGCTGTAACTTGGTGATGAGGCTGTTCGAGATTCCTGGCGGAAGATTTAAGCCCCGGATTAGCGCAATGAGATCGTCGAGCTGGTCTTCGGCATCGCTCGGAAGGCTCGGAACCTGGAATGTAAACCCGTAGATGTCGAACGCGTCTTCACCGAGAGTGTGATAGAGGATGCGACCGGTGTCGCCGCAAACGTTGATATCGCTCCACGACTCGCTGTCCGACGGGTTTGTGACTCGATAAACAATTTCACTGCGAATGTCATAGACAAAGATCTCGCGGCGGAGTTGGTCTATCTGCTCAAAGGAGATTAGGTCGCCCGAAATCCTCGGATTCCACTGGGCGCCGGGAATGGAGAGGTGAACCTCGGTTCCGCCAGTCAGTGGTTGATAGTAGATGTCTCTGTCACCAGTCCGGTTTGAGATATAGACCGCTACTTCACCGTTCGTAGACGTGTCGTAAGTGCTCTGACGGTTCCCATCGGTAAGCGCTCTGGTGGTGAACACACCTGGTGAGGTTTGGGTGGCAGAATAGATGTCACAAGCTTCTGCAGCAGGGGAGCATTTCGACCAGATTATGGATCCGCCGTCAGGGCTGACTTTAGGATTCAGGTTATAAGATGCGTCATTGGTTAGGTTCGTGACTGTTCCTGAGCTCAGATCGTAAGTGCCAATCTGAAAAACGCGTGAGCCAAAGTCCTGGAATGCGACGAGATTTCCACCGATCGAGGGATTCATAAGCCACAAACCGGGAATGACAGTGGTCGTCTGCGAAATAGTGTCGAAGATCCTGACTGTATCTCCGGTGAAGGTAACTTCAGTAAAGACGACGCGAGATCCAGAAATGTCCGCCAGTAGATCAACTTCGTTTCCCGGAATTACACTATCGGCGCCAGTCGAAAGGTCCTGGTAATGAATCGTAGAAACTCCCTGAAAGTTGTCATAGGTGTAGGTAGCGGCGTCGCATTCCACACGGGGATTCCATTCATTGCCGGGCACCGCGGATACAACCTGACGCGTGCCTGGCAGTAACGGGGCACCGGTGGTTTGTAAGACAATCGTTGATTCCGTTGGTGCGGTTGTGACTGGCGGGTTACTAGGCCGCGCGATAACCGGCATAGTTAGCATGATTACGCTGATGGCGATGGCGAGCGCGCGTTGCGATCGCAAGTTTTTCGTCCTGGTTTTCATTTCAATATCTCCTTTCAACTGGAACCATTAATTTCCGCTCTTCTGCGAGCGGGTAGGCTCGACTCGAAGACACACCTCTCCTTAAACAAGCCCAGCTTGAGCTTGTGCTTGGTTATCCGGCGCGTGACACCTATCTGTTCGGTGTCATCGAGCTACTATCGGTAGAAGTAAGGATCGAGAACGCGCACCTGAGTGATTCGATCTACCGGCAGGTTATTGCGTCTTGCGGCCCGGCGAATTGCCTCCGGCGAAGGCGCATCGTACTCACAGAAACTTTTCTTGCCGTCTTCGCTTACATAAGACCGAATCCAGGTCACGCCATCTTCGTCGTTTATCATTACGACCGTCCGGCAGATTTCGGCGCCTTGATCATTGACCGGAATTTTTAGACCTTCCGGAAAGCTCCGTTCAATGATGTAGCGTGGCATAGTTCCTTCCTTCCTTCTTTCTTCTAACCGTTCAAAGCGAGACGAATATAGAGATTCAGGAGGGAGTGCGAATCGGAGGTGTTCCCTATTTTGGGATGGATCGATACCTATTTTGGATTGAGTTGAGGTTGATTCTCTCGTTCGCTTTTCAGCGTGGCCAGCACCGCGACTCGAAGGTGACGCGCATTCAAGCTCCTCGACCCTCGCAAGCAATGTCAAAGCCCAGGCGTACACGGCGGCAGGACCTGGATCGCCAATGCTACCGGCGGATCCGCGCGACCTGTCACAGCTGTGTCGGTGCACAAGCGCAAGATCAGAGATTCTCAAGGCCGTCAAACCACGTTAGTCGAGACATCGGGCCGGTGATGGGTTGATCTCACGGTGATCTGTTACTAATTTTGCATCTGCCGTAACATCCTTCGAGAAATGAGTCTGCCGGAACATCTAATGCAACAGGAGAGGAATCAGTTTCTAATGAACATAAAAGCTATGGTGAATGCGGGACGATGCCCTTTTCTGGCAGCAGTAACAGTTTTCACACTGGTTTGTTCACCATTGATTTGGGTTGGCGCCCAGCAGAATCAGGAGGACAGGAGGCAGGGGCAGGAGGCAGGAGCACGAGGCAGGAAAGCTGGCGGAAAATTAGTTCAAACGGAACAAGAGGCAGTAAAGCAAAGTGCGGTTGACCAGCAGGCACGGCGGCGGGCAGATGCGCTGCTGGCCCAAATGACTCTTGCTGAGAAGATCGGGCAACTCAATCAACTCTTCTTTTTCAGTTCGTTGCAAAAGGAAGAGTTCATGCGTGACGGAATTCGGAAAGGCGAGATCAGTTCATTACTCTTTGTCACCGATCCAGCGATGATAAATCGCTTTCAGAAAATTGCGGTCACCGAATCGCGTCTCAAGATTCCGCTTATCTTCGGTTTCGACGTCATTCACGGTTTTCACACGATCTTCCCGGTGCCGATCGCAATGGCTGCTTCATGGGATCCGGAAATGGTCGAGGGAGCTCAAACGATTGCCGCCCGTGAAGCGCGCGCCGCTGGCATCAACTGGACGTTCGCGCCGATGGTAGATATTGCGCGCGACCCGCGCTGGGGACGCATTGTTGAAGGCGCCGGCGAAGACCCCTATCTCGGGGCGGCGATGTCAGCAGCGCAAGTGCGTGGCTTTCAAGGTGATCGCATCGGCAGCCCTGAACATCTTTTAGCCTGCGTTAAGCATTTCGCCGGCTACGGCGCTGCCGAAGGCGGGCGCGATTACGATGCGTCGAATATCTCAGATGCGCAACTGTGGAATGTTTATCTGCGGCCGTTTAAGGCGGCAGTTGACGCCGGTGTTGGAAGCGTGATGAGCGCTTATATGGATCTAAACGACGTTCCGGCGTCGGGAAATCGCTGGCTGATGCGGGACGTTCTGCGAAGAGACTGGAAATTCAGTGGGTTTGTCGTCAGCGACGCCAATGCCGTAATCGATTTGAAAACTCACGGATTTGCGCGTGATGCGCAGGATGCCGCCGTTAAAGCGCTGACCGCCGGCATCAACATGGAAATGTCTCTCAACGCCGCTGTCTATAGTAAAAATCTTGCCAACGCAGTACAGCAAAATCAGATTTCTGTTAAAGAGATCAATGACATGGTGCGCCCGGTGATTGAAACTAAAATCAAACTTGGTTTGTTTGAGAATCCTTATGTAGAGGAAGCGAAAGTAAAATCAACTTTTGATAATCCTGCCCATCGTGCCGCTGCAAAAATTGCGGCGGAGCGCTCGGCGGTGCTTTTGAAAAACGAAAACAATCTGCTGCCTCTGAGCAAAACTGCTTACAAGAAGATCGCCGTTATCGGTCCGCTCGCTGATTCGAGACAGAACACGCTTGGCTCCTGGAGTTTTGCGATGGACATAAATGAGACGTCGACAATTCTTGCTGGGCTAAAAACCAAACTCGGCACCGGTGCTGAAGTCGAATTTGCACCCGGCGTACAAATCAATCGCTTTTCCCATCCCTCGATCTTCGACATGACATTGAAAGAAAAGCATCCGCCTGCCTGGACGGAACTGCGAGCCGCCGATGAATTCAACAAGGCGGTTGAGTTAGCGAAGAGCTCTGATATTGCCGTGATGGTCCTGGGCGAAAATCAGGATATGAGCGGCGAGTATGCATCGCGCTCGACGCTCGATTTGCCGGGACG
>Ga0190274_10001819_pt1 | contig 12496 bp, 3 predicted proteins | sample Popmic531T_FD_133002 | JGI IMG/M metagenome (GOLD analysis project Ga0190274, IMG submission 133002) | Populus adjacent soil microbial communities from riparian zone of Yellowstone River, Montana, USA - 531 T | ecosystem: Environmental > Terrestrial > Soil > Riparian zone | place: USA: Montana...
CCGCCGTTGAGGGAGACGATCAGGCTGCCCTCCTGTGCCCGCTCGGCCATCGCCGGGACCGCCGCGAGGGCGACTATGACGAGAACCGCGACTACGGCGCGCAGCTTCATGATTCCCTAAAACATTCCCTCTTGAATCCCCGTCGGCTCGGCGATTGCCGAGGCCGTCCAAGGGGAAAACTTTAGCGTTTATGACCTCCACCCGGGGTACGCGCGCGTTCCGCAAAAAGGGCGCCCCCTGGGCGCCCTTTGCGGCTTCCTATGCGGGAAAGCGAGCTACTTGGCTTTTCGGCCGCAGTTCGTCTTCACCTTGACGTTCTGGTCGAGCTGCTTGCCGTTCTGGCCCGCGAAGGAAACCTTGACCAAAGGTGTTCGCGCGCAGATGCTGCGGGTGTTGGCCAGGTAGCCGTTCTTGCCGCCGAAGACCGTGAGGCTGAAGTGGCCGATCGGGGCATCCGGCACGACCGGGACCGTTGTCTTCAGCTTGCCGTTTACCGCCTTCGTGTCGGCCCTCGGCAGCAGGTCGACCTGGCCGTTGAGGATGAACGCCAGGCGCGGCAGGCCGCCCGATCCGGATACGGCGTAGACCGGTCCCGAGAGCGGCTGGTCGAGCAACGGCGTCGTCGTCGTCGCCTTGCCGATCGCGGTCCGCCCCGCGCATTCTTTCGCGGTCAGCTCTTTCTCCGCGCAGATGTTGCCGAGGTGGCGCTGATCGATCTCGAACGCTTTCGGCAGCATCACCGAGAGGGAGCGGATGTTGGCGTCGCCCGGCCGCGTGGTCAGGTCGAACTTCATCGTCGGGTTCTGGCTGCGGTTGTTCTTCTTGCCGACCGTGCGCACCTTCATCTTCGGCTTGAAGGCCAGCGCGGCGCAGTTGACCGCCTGGAAGTAGGAGGAGAAGTCGGTGACCGTCCCTTCGTCGCCGATGCCCTGCGAGTCGACCGTGGACGGTTCGCAGTTGGTCGGATTGATCGTGAAGTTGGGCCGGTCGATGTTGACCTGGATCGTCCGCATCCGGATCGGGATCCCACCGATCACCGAGGGGACGGTGTCGGAAGCGGCGAAGACCTGGGCCGTGAGGGGATTGATGTGGAGGGCGACCCGGACGACGACGACGCCGTAGTCGTAGGGGCCGGCGAGGGCCGGAGTGACGGCGACCACCGAGAGTGGCGCGCCCTTGAACGGGCCGGCCAGGTACATCGTGCCGACCGCGTGGAAGGGGTGTCCCCCGGGCCCGGCGGCGACGTTCGAGGTCCCGACCGCCGAGCTCGCCGGGCAGCTCGGAGCCGCCTTCTCGCTGAGGCCGAGGTTCTGGGCGGCGGCAGCGATGCTCGAGTCCGGGCAGTAAGAGATCCCGCTGAGGTCACCCGTGAACCCCGGCGGCAACCTGAAGTTGAGGTCGCCGAGGAACTGGTCGCCGTCGTCGCGATCGAGGCGCAGGATGAAGGAGCTGAAGTCACCCGCCTTGGAGTTCGACGTGCCGGCCGCCAGGCGCGGCTCGAAGGGTCGAATCTGACCCGGGCAGGGCGACCCGGCCGGGCCGGACGTGATCCCGAAGCTCGGTTCGGAGTCCTGCGAGGAGAGCAGGTCGTTCCATGGCACGAGGTGCGCCGCCGCGCGGTAGATCGTGCAGCGGGTCGGCGTCGCCATCAGGCCGCGGTCGGAGGCGAAGAGGTGCAGGTTGAAGGTTTCGAACGGAACCTGGGGCAGGTCCGTCATCGAGATCGTCAGCTGCCCCGTGACTGGGTCCGGGTGGACGTCGGCGTTGAGCTTGGCGTGGACGCCGAAGCCGTCGAAGAGCATGAACAACCGGTACTGGTTGCCGGGCTGCGGGGCGCCGATGTAGATCGAGCCTTCGAGCGGAGCGTCGAGGGCCGGGGTGATCACTTCGACCGTCCCGATCTTCGCGTTGTCCGGGCACTGGCCCTGAGCGTCGGTGCCGAAGCCCGCCTCTGCGTCGGTGCACGAGGTCTGGCCGTCGGCGGCGTCGGGGTTGATCGAGACCCCGACCGGAAGCGTCAGCGACGCGTGGCGAAGCTCCGAGGGCGAGGGGGCGGTGCCGATGAACTGATCGGCCTTGAGCTGGATGTCGATCCCCGCCGGCGAGTCGGACTCGACCGTGGTCAGGCCGCCGTTGAAGAACGGCTTGAAGGTCTGTTTCTCACACCCCGTGGTCGGTTTGAAACTGTCCGTGAATTTGCTGACATCGTTCGGGTCCTGGTAGGTGACGACTTCCAGTGTCACCGGCAGCGGTTCGGACGTGCAGACGCTCGGGTTGTGTGTGAAGGGCTTCGGCAAGAGACCGACTTTGTTGTTGCCGGCGCATTTCGCGTCTTCTTTTTCGGGGCAGCCCGGAGGAAGACCGGGCGAGCCTTTGGGGAAGCGTTCGCCGTTGTGAATACCGAGCGCCGGGATTCCCCAGACTTCGAGGTCGACGTGGCTGACCGGGATCGACTGCGGAATGCCCGAGACCTTGATGTTGAGGCCGTAATCGGAGGCGGAGCGCACGGTCACCGGAACCGAGACCGGGACGTTCGCCTGGGGCGCGACAAAGGCAAAGCGCGCAGCTTCGTCTTCGCTGATCCGCACCATGTTGAAGAGCGGTGCGGTCCCGAGCAGGTGATTCTGTTCGCCTTCGTAGTTGGCGTAGAGCGTGATCAGGCCGGCCTGGGTGTCAGGCGCGCATTCGTTGAGAACGAAGTCGGAGGCGGGGCATTTGTTGATCGCCCCCGGGTTGCCGAAGATCCCCGCCGGAAGGTTGGCGCTGATGTCCTTGGCTGTTTCGGGGTTGCCCGCTTTTTCCAGCGAGAAGGAGGCCCTAAGGTTGGGATGGGCGCCGGCCTGTGTCTGGCTGGAGCCGACGGAGTAGTCGATGATCGTCTGTTTCGCCGCTGCCGGCGAGGCAAACGCTCCGAGGGCGAAGGCGAGTGCCAGGCCCAGGTAGGCGAGCGTACGTTTCATGCTCAACGTCATCGATTCCCCCGCTTCTTGTGCTTGCGCTTCTTCTTGTGCTTCTTCACGCACTTGCCCTTGCGCTTTACGAAGCCCTTCTTGCAGTGCTTCTTGGTGGTCTTGGCGTTGCCGCGGTTGGGACCGCCGCCCGTGTAGGTGTTGATGTTCGGGTCGGGCGGCGTTTCCGTCCCTGGCCCGTGGCACTCGTCCGAGGCGGCGCACGCTTTCTTCGGCGGCAAGTAGTCGAAGCCGCCGAAGGCGCGTGCCGAGTAGAGCTTCACCGCGTTGCCGTTTTCGTCTTCGGTGGCGAGCGTGTCGTGGGTGAAGAAGAAGGCGTCGACGCCGTCGGCGGTGATCCCCAGCAGGTGGGAGTCCAGCGGGCTGGTTCCGGTCGAGATCAGCTGCTGTTCACCGGTCGGGTGTTCGTCGTCCTTGAGCCACTCGTAGGCGTCGGCTTTTTTGTTCGTGTCGCGGAGGACGAGCTGCTCGGTGGTGCTGAAGAACACTTTGCCGCTGTCGCTGAGACCGAGGCCGTAGGGCGGCGGCGTCGTGTCGGCGGTGGCGGTGATTTCGCTGATCGGGCAGGAGGCGCAATCGATGCCGGACTGTGCGTCGAAGCGGTAGAGCAGGTAGTGGCCTCCGTTCGGGTAACCGATCACCGGGTCGGTCGAGCTGAAGATCGCGTAGCGACCGTCCGTGCTGACCTGGAAGTCGGAGAGGTCGTGCGTCCCGTTCTGCTCGAGCGCGTTGATCACGGCCGGGTTCTCGATCGTGCCGCTGTCGATCGTGGCGACGAACTTCGTCGGCTGCCCGGCGCTCTTCATATAGAGGTTGACCTCATCGGCTTCCCCTTCGGAGCCGTCGAGCTGCTCCGGGCTGAGGAAGTAGATCGAGCCGCTGCGGGAGACGCCGGCGGCACCGGCGAAGGGCAGGGCGCTGCAGTCGGAGGCGCCCGAAGCGATGTTCCAGTCGTCGCTCGGGGTGCAGGAATCGGAGTTGCTGGGGGTGGTGCCGTCGACCGAGACGAGGCTCAGCGAGGCCGGGCCGCCGCCGGAGACGTCGGCTTCGTAGATGTCGGCGCTGGAGTCGGTGTCGGCGCCAAGCAGTTTGTCGCGGGTCGCGTAGAAGACGCTGGTGCCATCGGCGCTCATGCCGGCGTAGAGGACGCCGGTGGTGCTGGGCGCCAGGTCGACCGTCTGGGCGTTTGTGCCGATGTGCAGGTAGGGGTGCCAGAGGGCGTTGCCCTCGCCGTCGGTGCCGAGCTGCTGGGCGACGACGATCCGTGAGCCGTCGCTCGAGATCCCGAGCTCGGCGACCTGGCCGCCGGTCATCACCGTGCCGGCCGGAAGCGTCGAGACGACCTGGGTGTCGCCGCCGGGGGCGAGGTCGCGGTCGTAGATCGAGCCGCCGCTGTCGCCGTTGCTCTCAAATTTCTCTTTCGAGCCGAAGACGAAGTGGCTGCCGTCGTCGGAGAAAGGCTGCAGGACGGTGCCGAACGGCTCACCGGCGGGTTCCTGAGAGCCCCGCATGCCCTTTTCGATCCCGCCGCCGTCGGCGTGGTGAAGCGGGATGTTGGTCGAGCCGTCGGCGAAGCACGGGTCGCAGATGTTGGGGCCGCCGAAGGCGAAGACGGTGAGGTTGCCGTCGTAGCCGAGCAGCGGCGACCCGTAGGGGTCTTCGTCGTCGGCCATGCCGCCGGCCGGCAGGCCCACGTACTGGGTGGTCCAGCCATCGGAGCCCCTCACCGCAAGGTAGGGGTCGTGGCCGAAGTTGGTCGGGTTGCCGGCGGCGCCCGGGAGGGTCCCGTAATGGAGTGCGTAGGTCGCGCGACCGTCAGCCAGGGGCGAAGTAACCAGCGGCGTTTCGCCCGGGCTGAGGTCGGATTCGACGTCGTAGCCGCCGGCGTTGGCGGCGGAGACGAGCTCGTAGGCGCGGCAGTCGAGCAGCAGCCTGGTCCCGGTCTGCTGGCGCACGTGCGCATTGGGACAGTCGTCGCCGAATTTGTCTTTGCCGAAGGTGGTGAATTTCTGCGGCGGCGCCGCTGTCGAGCCGGCGTCGTTGAATGCGACAAAGCGGAAGTAGTAGGTCGTGTGCGCTTCCAATCCCTGGAGCTGCACGTCGACGTGTTTCGGCGTCGTCGAGCGATAGTCGTAGACGGCGTTCTCGGGGGGATTCAGCGGCCTGTATTCCGTGTAGTTCCCCGGTTCCGTGCCGATTTCGAATTTGAAATGGGTGTAGGCGCCGTTGGGAAGGACGTCGGCGACGAGATGGGCGCCGCCGGTCTCCACGTTGGAGGCGGTGATGTTCGACACCTCCGGCGGGCTCGAGGCTTTGAAGGCGGCTATCCGCCCGTAGGCCGTCCCGTTGGCGTTTTTGGCGATCAGCCGGTAGTGGTATTCGAGGTTTTTGGTGAGACCGGTGAGTTCGGCGTGGACGGCGTGGTCGCCGCTGCCGCCGCTGAAGACATCACCCTCGACGCAGGGGGTTTCGTTGATGAATTCTTTGCTCGTTTCCCGGTCGAGTCCGAAACCCCACTGGAAATAGCATTCGGTGGTGTCGATCCCGTCGCCGTTGATCGTGGCGTGGACGGTCGCGACGGTCGGGGTGACGTCGGCGCCACCGGTTTTCGCGGTCGGAACCTGGATCGCGGCGCCGCGCACGTACTTCTCGATGCGCCCTCCCCTGGAGGCGAAGACGGCATGCGAATCGGCGTCGACGGAGAGCCCGGCGGCGGAACCGAATCCTTCAAGTGTGAACTCGCTCTCCAGCCCGCCTTCCTCGTCGTATTGGCGGACGGCGCCTGCGTTGGAGATGAAGACGTCGTCGTTCGAGGGGTCGATCGCGATTCGCTGTCGCTCGACGAACCCGTATTGATCGATCGAGCCCCGCACCTTGGTGCCGTCGGGCAGATATTTCGAGATCCCGCCGTGGTTGTGGATGACGCTTTCGATTTTGCCGTTTTCGCTGGCGGAGTAATAGAAGTTGCCTTTGCTGTCGATCTGGAGTTCGCAGGGGAAGGATTCCGAGCCCGGAGTCACGGACTCCGTGTAGACGCGGTTTCCGGTCAGGTTCCCTTCGGAGTCGAACTCTTCGAGCCATCCGGTCGGTTCCTCGAAGCCGATGTCGTTGGAGAAGTGGTTGATCCAGATGTCTCCCTGCGGATCGACCGCGATGCCGCAGTTGAGGCCGGCGGTGAAACGCTTCGGCCAGTTGCCGTCGTTGACTTCTTCACCCGACGGTTCGAAGGCGAAGATGCCGGTGTCGCCGTTACGGGCCATGGTGTAGATGCGCCCCTGGTGCGGCCCGCCGCTGTTGTCGACCGCGAACTGGCGGTCGGCGTGCGAGGGAGCGAACCAGGTATCGGGGTCGTAGGCGGCCCACGGCTTTGATTTGCCGGCGAAGTCGAACTTGTAGAAGCGATCCATCAGCGGTTTGCCGAATTCCGGGTACGGGCTCTCCGCCACGTAGAGGGCGTTTGCCGACTGGTCGATACGCGACTCGCGGAAGCCAAAGTAGGTTTCGACGGGCGTGCCGCCTGGGTCGGCGTCGGCCCCGTTGAAGCTCCCGGAGTAGCTCCAGGTGTAGACGGTCTTGGCCGATGCCGAGGCCGCGAAGAGGGTCGCCATCAGGGCGACGGCCGCGATCGCCGTTGCGATCGTCCGACCCCGTCCGCTGCCGTTCCCGTTGCGCATGATCACTCGCTCTCTCCTCCTGATCCCCATTGCCTAACCCACCGTCCTCGCGCGTCGCGCGTCTCGGGCATGTCGGGCCCGCCGCTGACTCGATTTACAGGCCGTCAGGAGCTTCTGCTTGCCGCTCTTGACGACGCCGTTCTGGCCGACCATCCGCACGGTCACCTTCTTATTGCGCCCGCAGACGCCTTCGCTGTTCTGCAGGAGGCCGCGGGAGCCGCCCTTCATGTCGAGGACGAAACGGCTGACAGGCACGTCCGGCAGGGACTGGAAGCGGACTCGCAGCCGCTCCTGAACGCTGTCGACACTGCCGATCAGATCGACGTCGATCTGGCCCTTCAGCTTGATCGCCAGGTCCGGCAGCCTGATCGCCGATGTGCGCAGGTAGGCGATCCCCTTCAGGGGAGCGTCGAGAGCCGGGCTCGTGGCTTCCGCGGTGCCGAGGATGGAAGCGTCCGGGCAGGCGTCCTGGGCGAACTGGACTTTGGTGCAGACATCGCCGAGGTGGGCGTTGTCGAGCAGCTCGCCGGCCGGAAGCGTGACCGAGGTGGAGCGGGTGTTGGCTTCACCAGGCTGGGTCTGCAGGACAGCGTGGATCGCCGGGTGGCCGCGTCGTTTCAGCCCGCCGCTCAGTTTGACGCTGAGCTTCGGAGCGAAGCCGAGGTCGGCGCAGTTGGCCACCTGGAAGTGATTGCTGACCGAGGCCACGGCGCCTTCGTCGCCGAACAGTTGCCCATCGATCGAGAACGGATCGCAGTTGGTCGGGTTGAAGGTGAAGTTGGGCCGATCGAGATTGATTTCGATCAGGCGCGTGCGCAGCGGGATCCCGCCGAGGATCGTCGGCAGCGGGTCGGAGACCGTGGACACCTGAGCGGTGTTCGGATCGACGAAGGTCGCAGCGCGAACGGCGACGACACCGAGGTCATATGGGCCGGAGACCGCGGGGATCACGACCATGAGGCTGAGGGGCGCGCCCTTGTATGGACCGGCCAGGTAGACCTTGCCTTGGACGTAGACCGGGTGGCTGCCTGGGCCCACGCCCGCGGTCGCCGTCCCGATCTGGCTCGAGTCGGGACAGGCCGCGGTCGCCTGCTCGGCTTTGCCCGAGTAGTCGGGCGATGCCAGCGTGGCGAGGCCCGCCTCGGGGCAGTACGCGACGCCCTTGAGCGTCGCTGCGAAGCCCGGTGCCGCCTTGACGTTGAGGTCGACCAGGTTCTGATCGCCGTCCTGCCTGTGGATGGCGAGGTTGAACGGCGCATGGGCGCCCGCGGTCGGGTTTTCGCTGCCCGAGTCGAGGGTCGGGGCGAACGGCCTGGTCAGGCCTGGGCAGGGCCCGCCGCCCGGGCCGGAGGTGATGTCGAACGAGCTTTTCGACGTCTGCGTCGGGGAGCTCGTGTTCCAGGGAACGAACTCGGTTTCGACGTCGTAGGTGCCGCACTTCTTCGGTGTCGCGAGCGGTCCGCGCTCGGAGCCGAAGATGTGCATGTCGAATTCGGTCAGCGGCGTCTGCGGAAGGTCGATGAAGGAAATCACCAGACGTCCCGTCCCCGGATCGGGTTTGACCGAGCCGGGCAGCTTGATGTGCGTCCCGAACCCGTCACCGGTGAGGACGAGGCGATACGTGTTGCCCGGCTTCGGCTCGCCGAGGTAGATGCCGCCGTTGACGGGGCCGGGCAGCGCGGTGCTGTCGATCCGCGCCGATCCGATCTTCGAGAATTCCGGGCAGGTGGCGGGGCCGCGGCTGAGGCCGATTGCGCTCTGGACATCGGAGCAGGACGTCTTGCCGTCCGCAGCGGCCGGGTTGAAGGTGAATCCCTCCGGCAGCGTCAAGGTCGCCGAGCGGATCTCCGACGGCGAGGGTGTGTCGGGGCTCGAGAGCTGCGGGACTTTGAGGTTGACGTCCAATCCCGCCGGCGTGTCGGCCTGCGTCGTCGTCGGCTGAGCAGTCAGGCTCGGGTTGAACGAGAGCGCGTCGCAGCCGGTCATCGCCGGGTACGGAACGTCCCTGTGGATGACGTTGTGACTGTAATATTCGAGGTCGATTGCGCCCATCAGCGGGACCCCACACGTGGTCGGGTTCTGCATGAACGGCGTCCTCGGAGCCTGAGAGCTCACCCCGACCGGACACGAGCCCGGGAGGCAGCCCCCGAAGGGTGACGGGAAGCGGGTCGAGTCGTTGCTCGGGTCGGCCGGGACCCCCCAGAGGTTGACTTCCAGCGGCGGTTCGAAGACCAGAAGGTGGTAGATGGGGCCGGCGGTGGTGACGAGGCCGTAGTCGCTCTCGGTCCTCGAGCCGATGTCGACGAAGACCGGCACTTCCACGAAGGGGACGGAGAACCCGAGCAGTCCGGCCTGGTCGGGATGGGGAACCATGTTGTAGATCGGGGCCGCCACCACGCCGCTGACACCCGTCCAGCCGATCTGGGACTCGACCGGGCATTCGCCCACCGAGAAGGCCTCGAGCGTGCAGGTCGGAATCGCGTGCGGGTTACCGATCAACCCCTCCGGCAGGCTGGTGATGATCGTCCGCGGGTCGTCGCAATGACACTCTTCGTTTTTGGGCTGTTCGGCTCCGTATTTGTAGCCGTAGATGAACTTGACGTTGGGATGCCCGCCCGCCGTCGTTTCCGACGGGATGATCTCGGCCGCGCCGAGGCCCTCGGCCGCGGAGGCGGGACCGGCGGCGATCGCCAGCGCGACGAGCGCCCCGGCCAGGACCAGGAGCGTTGCCAGGCCACGCGGGAGGCGTCGCTTGCGAAGAGTGGATTCCATGGTGTTCGTCATCTCTTTCTCGTCTGCGGGTCGCGTTCGCTCAGCCATTGCTCCTCCTCGAGTGGCGACGCTTGCGATGCCGCTTCTTCGCCTTGCGCTTGTTGGCTTTTTTCTTCGCCTTTTTGGTCTTCTTGGGCGGCGAAGTCACGTTGCCGCTCTGGCCGAGGGCGCCCTGGGTGCCGATGATCGGCGCCGGCGGCGCGGAGCTGTCTTCGCCGTGGCACTCGTCCGCCGCCTCGCAGGGGGCGACCTGATACCTGTTGGTGAAGCCGCCGTTGACGCGGGCGTCGTAGAACTTCACGAACGGTCCGTTTTCGTCCTCGGGGACCAGCGTGTCGTAGCTGGCGAAGAAGACATCGGTGCCGTTGCGAGATACCGCCTCGAGGCCCATCTGGGTGGCCGGGAAGAAGACCCCGGCCCCGGCCAGGTCGCGAGCGGAGATCGCGGCGCTGATCAGCTGCGGGCGGCCGTCGACGTACTCGTAGACGTCGACGATGCTGCCGTTGTTGTCCTCGGGAACCAGTGAGTCCTGGCTGGCGAAGAAGACGCGACCGTCTTCGGTCATGAAGCGCCCACCCTGGCTCGCTTCGACGTTTTCGGTCGGTTTGAGGCCGTTCGGCCGGCAGGAGGCGCAACGGATGTCGCCCGTTTCCGGATCGTAGGTGTACATCTCCTGGCGACCGTTGTTGTCATAGCCGGTGAAGCGGGAGCCGGTGAGGAAGCCCGCGTGGTCGCCGTCGGCGGAGATCTGCATGCGGTCGATCTGGGTGCCCGGGTCGAGGCTGGCCACGAGCTTCACGGCGCCGTTCCGGTACAGGTAGAGGTTCTTCTCGTTCTGCACGCCGGGCGAGGTCGGGTCGAGCAGTTTCTCCGGCGAGTAGAAATAGACGTCACCGCTCTCTTCGGCGATCTTGTCGTCGAGGCCGGGGACACCGACGAGGTTGAAGAAGCTGTCCCGTTCGGTGTCGAGCTGGGTGACGCTGCAGGCGCCGCCGCTGCAGGTGTCGACGTTGCCGACCGAGCCGGGGCCCTTGGAGAGGCGCGTGATTTCGTCCGACGCCTCTTTCCACACGTAGAGGTCGGCGCCGTTGTCGGTGTCGTCGGTGGTGATCTGCTGGTTGGCGATGAAGAACACTTCCGAGCCGTCCCTGGTCATGTCGACGAATTCGACTCCGAAGCCTTCGGAGACGTCGTAGACCGGCAGGTCGTTGACGCTCATGTAGAGGTGCATCGGGCCGCCTTCGCCGGCGACCGACATCAGGATGTGCGAGCCGTCCTCTGAGATCGCCGGGAATTTGATCGCCTGGTCGCAGCAGGTGTCGCGGGGGATGTCTTCCCCGTTTTTGAGCTTCGAGATCAGGGTCACCGATTTCGTCGCCAGGTCGTTGTCGTAGGCCGAGCCGGGCGAGGCGCCGGAGCCGTCGAGGCCGTCAGGCGTGAATTTGACGTTGTTCGACGAGAAAGCGAAGTGGCTGAAGTCCGGCGAGGGACGCTGTTCGCCCGTCCAGAAGACACCGTCTTTGATCACGTTCACGTTGCTCGGCAGGCGACCGAGGTTTTTACCGGCGGCGTTGAACAGGGCCGGAGCGGTCTCGGCCTGCCAGGTGCTGCCGAGGGCGTCGATGGCGAAGTGGTCGATGCAGAACTCGAGCGAGTCCGAGCATTCCTTTTCGCCCGTGTATTTGGCTTCGTTGCCGTGAATGATCGGCGCGGTCTGGACCCAGCCGGTCGGCGTGCGGGTCCCCAGGTACATGTCGAAAGTCGAGTTCGGCGCGTCGATGCCGGTCGCCGATCCCTCACCGCCCCAGAAGGTGAAGCGAGGCGGATTGTCGGCGAAGCCGCGGTTGTTGGGCCAGGCGTAGAAGCCGGGAAGCATCGAGATGAACGATTTGTTCAGCAACAGCGAGGGGAAGAAGAGAACCGCGCCGGCATTCGGCGGCGAGACGAGCTCGTACGCCCGGCAGTCCGGCAGGTAGTTGGCGCCCGTCTGCTGACGCACGTGCGAGTTCGGGCACGAGGGAGGCGCGAAGTTGAAGGTCGTGTTCTCACTGACCGATGTGCCCCAGAAGTTTTTGGCGACCACCCGGAAGTAGTAGGTGACGCCTTCCTGGAGGTTGGAGATGTCCTGGGAGACCGGGACGAAGCCGCTGCCGGACCCGATCGACTCACCTTCTTCGCCGAGCGGAATTTTCTGCCCGAATTCGGGAGTCGGCCCGTATTCGAACCAGTAATGGGTTTCGTAGGCGACAGGGTCGATGCGGGCGTTCAGGGTCGCTGAATTGGCGGTGACTTTGGTCGCGACGACGCCGGCGATGTCCGGGGGGGACGCGGTGCGGAAGATCCTGTCTTCCCCGTTGGTGACATTCCCTCCGGAGTCTTTGGCGACGATCCGGTAGTGGAAGGTCTTGCCGGCGGGAAGTTCCGAGACGACGGCGGTGGCGTTGAATTTCCCTGGCGCGCTGACGGGGCCTTGGACTTCGGTCGACTGTCCGTAGCCGGTCGTGGCGCCGTACTCGAAGTAGTAGGTGGTCGCGTCGCCGTCCGGGTCCAAGGAGCCGTGCAGGGTCGCGGAGACTACGTCCACCTCGGCCCCTTCGGTGACGACGTCGAGGACGTAGGGGGGGACGAAGCTGCGCAACATGCCGTAGTTCGAGCCGTCTTCGTTTTCCGCTTCGAAGCGGTAGTAGTAGGTCGTGCCCTCGGTGAGCCCGGTCGGCGTCCCGGCGACTTCGGTCTCGTTCGCGGTGAACGGCGTGCCCGACGGGTCTGGCGAGCAAGCTGCTTCGTCGGTCCAGGAGGCCTGGTTGGTGCTCGTGCCCCAGCGAACCTTGCAGTCGACGATCGGCGTGCCGGTGCCGTTCGGCGTCACGCTGCGTTCGACGTGGGCATGGAGCGTCGCCGATTCGTGCTCGAGCTCGGTTACGTTCGGCTTCGGCGTTCGGATGTCCGGCACTATGTCGCCGGGCCCCCAGGTGTAAATCCGCCGTCCCTGGGTTGCGAAGACGTAGCCGTCGTAGGTGAGCTCGAAGGCCTCGGAAGTCGAAATCGTGCCTGCGCCGACCACCGGGCCGGTCTCGTGCG
>Ga0190274_10001820_pt1 | contig 12494 bp, 10 predicted proteins | sample Popmic531T_FD_133002 | JGI IMG/M metagenome (GOLD analysis project Ga0190274, IMG submission 133002) | Populus adjacent soil microbial communities from riparian zone of Yellowstone River, Montana, USA - 531 T | ecosystem: Environmental > Terrestrial > Soil > Riparian zone | place: USA: Montana...
AAAGCCGACCATCGAAAAGTAAAAGAACTTTTCGATCGGTTTGATGAGGCCTCGGCGTCAACGGAGAAGCAGGAGATCGTTGCCGAAGCGGTGATGGAATTAAAAATCCACGCGACGATCGAAGAAGAGTTCTTTTATCCCGCAATCCGACAGCATATCGAGGACAAAGACGGAATTATGGACGAGGCCGACGAGGAGCACCATGTTGCCAAAATTCTGATCGCCGAACTCGAGCAGATGCAAGGCGACGAAGATCATTGGGAAGCGAAATTCAAAGTGCTTGCAGAGAGTGTTCGTCATCACATCAAGGAAGAAGAAGGCGAAATATTTCCCCAAGCGAGAAAAACCAATATCGATTTCGACGTCCTGGCGCAGCGCATGATGGAGTTGAAATCGGAGTTACAGTCGAGCGGCGTGCCACCGGGCACGGAAGCGCAGATGATCAAGAACGCCGGGTTGCGAGGCCAAAGTCCAGCCCGAAAAAAGCAAGAGACCCTGCAGGTACCCATGCGGGCGGCATAGGCATCACCGACAAGCGGAGTTCGGGCCGTGTCGGGTGTCTAGCCGCCTACCGATGCGACTTGGACGCCTGATTGCTTCGACTCTCAATGGACTTAATGCATCGGAGTGGAGGTGACTGTTGAGACAAACTCGTATTCTGCTTCTGAGTTCGTTGATGCTTTTAACCGTTATCCCTGCTGCTGCGCAGCAAGCGGCTCCCCAAACCAGCAGCACGCATAAATTCAGGACAATCTTGACGGTCGCGGGAGCGGCAGGTGGATTCGCCACTGGTTTCGTCATCAGCCGCGCCGCTTACGATACGCCTGATTCACGCGGCAAAGTGTGGGCCGCTTCGACAATTTCCGCGGCCGCTGGAGGCGCTGGAGGCTACTTGATCGGGTGGGCTGTCGACCGGCACCGCAATCGCAATCGCATCACGCTCGGCTCCGACAAATTCAATTTGACTCCAGTCGTGTCGAAGGACACGAAAGGCGTGCAGTTTAGTTGGCGTTTGAGCACACCCTAACCTGCGACGGATACCGACACTCGAGCGCAGTTCTCCACTTCAGTAGCTTCTGACTTCTCTCGCCTGCAAGGATCTCTTTTTGACTCGCGAAAACAGGGAAGTTCAAGGCCAGTCGCGCAGGATATCCGACAGTTGCAGGATCCGGCCTGCCAGCACCGCGTCCATAACTTCGCGGATGGGGCTTAGGGAAGATTGGGCAATTCCGGGTTGGGAGCCGGAGCCCTGCGCCGAACGAATAAAAACGCTGGACGAGGCAAGCGGCATCGTCGCGATGCTCTCGTAGAAAACCTTCAGGCTCGCGGGACTGAGGTATTGCTCCACATTTGAGACGTAGAATACAGACAGTGCCGCTTGGTGGCCACGCAGGTATTCACCCACGGCTTTGAGCGTCTTGGGTCCGGCAAAATCCCCAACCAGTGGCACGATTCGATTCTGTCTTTGCATCTCGCGAACAGATTCGTAGTTTGCGTCGTTCGCAAGATAACTCCAGTTCATTCCCGCGCCATCGGTGGCCGTCATCAGGTTCGTATAATTGGGAAATGCAGGCGCCGCAACGACAGGAGCTTGCGGCCCAACCACGACGCCGTTGCCCAAAAAAGTAATAATCCCCGAATCAATGATCAGCGGACCTGCTGGGGTCACCACGGACGTCGGGGGCAGAGCAGTCACCCCAGGCCGTCCCTCCCTGGCACGCCGATTGATTTCGCGCATCAGGTCGGGGTCGCTCACGGAATACCCCACGTTCGTTCCCTGCCGCGCAAACTGGACATAGACGCGTTCCAGCCCGGCAACATCCGCAGTTGTGAGGGCAAATCCGTGTTTCTCGAGCAATAGATCCTTGACTGCCCGGAGGTTCTCCCCGTAGAACTCCTCGTCGAGCGGGGCCGCGGCCATTGCGTCGAAAAGTTTCTTTACGTCGGGCTCGGAAGCCAGGTCTTTCGGCAGTCTTCGGCTGAAGAGATGAGAAAGGAATTCCGGCCGTGTGGGCGACATTTCAAAGACGGCCTTGTACAGCAGAAGCTCGACCATGTTTTGACGTCGGATATCCACGACGAAGGCGATCTGTGGCCGCAGCGCCGCGACGTAGGTAAAGTTCTGTTCTGGTCCGACTCCGAGATACACACCGCCGGCTTGAACCTTTTCCCGCAGTGTTGGTATCACGTATTGGAATCCAAGCTCGTTCGAGAGCAGGTTTTCCGAGAAGAAGACGCCGTCGGGTTCTGACGATTCGTTAATGAGTTTCCAGAATTCGGCGTCCGAGAGCCGCGCCGGCAGCGACTCCGCGGCGCGGAATGGGGGCGTCGCTACAACAAGCGCGACCAGGACAACCAGAACAAGTCGGCTAACAGGAGTCATCGCCCGAGAAGTCATGAGGTCATTTTGACGCGGGTTCAGCCGAACGTCTACCTGCAGTTTTGGATTCCGGCATTAAAACTTGACTGTTTGTCCCGCTCCCAATAGCGAACCTCACGACAGGCTCAGGAACGTCTTGACGTCTTACGCACTGCCCGCGCCTTCTTTGCGGCCGGTTTCGCTGGTTTCTTTTTCCTGGCGACACTGGCGCTCCGCGGCTTCGCAGGCTTCGGCGCTGTTGAGGCTGCAGCGGTGCGGCCAACTATCGCGGCGACCTTCCCAGCCGCTCGCCCAATAGTTTGCGCCACGGTGATCAGCACTCCCTCTTGCGGCTTCCGGGGTGTGGTTTTTTTCTTTGTCATATGGCGAACGTTGGCTCCTCTGTCATTCGGGATTAATTCAGAGTCAGAATTTTACTGTCTCCTCCCGTTTCCAATATCGAACATCACGACAGGCGCTCAGGAACGTCTTGACGCTCTTCGGCCCCTTGAGCTCGACGCATCCTGCGTCAAGGCTCTGAGCAATGCCGACTTTATTGAACAGGGGCATGGCGTCGGAAACCCAGGCGATGAATTTCAAATGGCCGAACGCGTCGGAGACGAAGTCTGCAGCGGCGCCATTCTTCGTCAACAGAGCGGCGCCTTGTTCTGACGGGAGCAAAGCGACCGCGTCGTACAGTACCGAGGGACCGCCCCCGATTTTCTGATTGGCCGCAATGTGGGATCCATCATCGGCCTTCACACCGCCCACTGTGGGAGCCACAATCTCGAGAGTTGCGTCCTGTGCCTCGACTTCTTTTCTTAGGGCGTCAAGCAGCGACCGGCTTACGCCATCGGTCACCAGGACTCCGACCTTGCGTCCCGCGAATGTGTCAGGGGGATTCAACATGATGCTCAGCGCTTTGGATGGCTTGAGATCGGTTCGTGGCTCGACTGCGGCTTTCGCGGCCTTGATCTTCTCCTGAATTCCGAGGCCCTGAGCAACGCGCTCCGCCAGTCCGCTGTCGATATTGGGCAGGTGCGAGACAAGACGCGATCGAATCGCGGGATTTTCAACCTTACTCAATTCGAAAACCAATGCGTCGGAAATATGGCCCTGCTCGATGCTTGTCTGGCTGATGTAGAACTGACGTGCCTGGCTGTAGTGATCTGCAAAAGTCTGGGATCTTTCACGAACCTTGGCGCCGTCTTCCTCCGCCTGAAAGCTGCGAAATCCAATTTCGTGCGATTCGCGCGGGCCGCCCTCCGGACCAGTTGTCGAATTGGGTTCGTAGTTGATTCGGCCCTTGGGGTTCATCATCGCCATGTGTCCGTCCTGCTGGAGGTGGTGGAAGGGGCACTTCGGCGCGTTGATGGGAATCTGCGCGAAGTTCGGGCCGCCAAGGCGTTTCACCTGCGTGTCGAGATAGGAGAAGTTGCGCCCCTGCAACAAGGGATCGTTACTGAAATCCACCCCGGGGATGATGTTGTTCGTGCAGAAAGCTACCTGTTCCGTTTCGGCGAAGAAGTTGTCCACACATCGATCCAGCACCAGCCGCCCGACACGCTTGATGGGAACCACTTCTTCCGGAATCAGCTTGGTGGCATCGAGGACGTCAAACTCGAAGGATTCCGCGAACTTGTCGTCAAAAAGCTGAAGCCCCAATTCCCATTCCGGAAAATTGCCGGACTGGATTGCATTCCACAAGTCCCGGCGATGAAAGTCGGGATCGGCGCCGTTGATCTTCACGGCTTCATTCCACAGAACCGATTGAAGCCCGAGCTTCGGCTTCCAATGAAACTTTACGAACGTCGACTTGCCACTGGAATTCACTAGACGATACGTGTGGACTCCAAAGCCCTCCATGAACCGAAAAGATCGCGGGATAGCCCGGTCCGACATCGCCCACATGATCATGTGCATGCTTTCGGGCATCAGGGAAATGAAGTCCCAGAAATTGTCATGAGCCGTTTGGGCCTGGGGGAAATCGCGGTCGGGCTCCGCCTTGGCCGCATGGATGAGGTCGGGGAATTTTATGGAGTCCTGAATAAAGAAGACCGGGATGTTGTTTCCGACAATGTCCCAGTTGCCTTGCTTTGTATAGAGCTTGACGGCAAACCCTCGGACGTCGCGCGCGAGGTCCGCTGACCCCTTGTTTCCGGCGACGGTGGAGAATCGGACAAACGCTGGCGTCTTTTCCCCTCGTCTCTGGAAGAGATCCGCCGCGGTAATGCCGGCAAGAGACTCGTAGGTTTCGAAGAAACCGTGAGCGCCGAAGCCGCGTGCATGAACGACACGCTCCGGGATGCGCTCGTGATCAAAGTGGAAGAGCTTTTCTCGAAGATGAAAATCCTCGAGGGTGACCGGACCGCGAACTCCGATCTTGAGGGAATTCTGGTCATCGGATACAGGTACGCCTTGCTCGGTTGTCAGTACCGGAACGTCTCCGCCGGCAGTCTGATGAAGCTCTCCACCTTGCGCGGATCTGCTTTCGGAACCTTTTCGTGCGACTTTCGAGCCTTGGGACTGCCGATTCTTCTTCATTGATGCTTACTCCATGGGCAAATTTGCAGGTGACACCTGTGGTCATTGAACGCATTCGTGTGCATTTTGTATGCCGTCACCTGGCCCGAGAGAAACTGTGTCCCTCTGGTGGGGCAAGACAGAAGTGCCGCACAGTTCCGGAGAATTCAATGTCCTACGGCCGCAGGTAGTCAGGGTTCACTTCGTGTACCTGGCGATCAGAGCAGCGAATTCTTGCGAGAAAACTCGTCATCGACGACGCGGCTCCTGTTGGTCAAACGCTCCTACAGACTATGATTCTCATCCGACTATTGCCGATTTCCGCCTGTAACGGTAAACGCCGTGCTCTTTAAATTTAGAGTCAGCTCAGAGGAGGCTTTAAAGCCATGGAACGGTGTCGTCGCGGTACACCTATCGGTCAGAAACAATACAAAATGTGGTCGGGGCCAACCGTTATCAAGGAGCTTCGGTGAACGGAGCAATCGTATTGGTCATCGACGATGACGAGGCGCTGGTTGCCCTGGCGACGACGATCCTCAACGCGGCCGGTTTCCCGACGTGGGGCACTACCAAGCCGCACGAAGCGCTGAGGTGGATTGGAGCCAATCCCTCGATAAAAGTACTGATCTCGGATGTCATGATGCCGGAAATTACGGGCCCTGAGCTGGTTCGCCGTGCGCAGAGAATTCGCCACGGAAGGCTGCGCGTCCTCTTCATGACAGGCGGGTTTGACGGTGTGCAGTTTCGCAAGGCAGATCGAATCCTGGAGAAGCCGTGGACTTCCGAAGAACTTCTCCATGAGACTCGACGGACTCTATCGGATGTTCCTTCGGATGTGCCATGGGATGGCCCGGAGCGCCGCAACCGTCGAGCCGCTTAGCAGGCCAGGGAGCGAGGCCATGAAGTTGTTTGCCTGTACGGCATGCCAACAGACTGTCCACTTCGAGAATTCGGAGTGCACCAAGTGCGGCCACCAGCTCGCCTACCTGCCGGATCGCGCGACGATGGCGGCGCTTGAGCCCGCGGAGGGAGAAGGGCAGGGTCTTTTCGTTGCGCTCGGGCCCCTCGCCGCTCGAGCCGGTTACCGGCAGTGCGGTAACTGGATTGACCACGGCGCCTGTAACTGGGCAGTACCGGAAAGCGAGGAGCAGCGATTCTGTCGAGCTTGCCGCCTGAACGAGGTTATACCGAATCTGGAGGATCCAAAGGCGTTGCAAGCCTGGATAAAGCTGGAGCAGAGCAAGCGGCGCCTGATTTACACGCTGTTACAGTTGGGCTTGCCGGTGGAATCGCGGTCCGACGCCCCGGAACGCGGTTTGGCGTTCGCGTTCAAGCAGGACCAGCCGGAAGAACGAGTCTACATCGGCCACGATCACGGACTGATTACGATCAACGTCGCCGAAGCCGACTCTCCTTTTCGCGAGAAAACGCGGATCGAGCTGGGAGAGAGCTATCGCACCCTGTTGGGACACTTTCGTCACGAGATTGGTCATTACTATTGGGAGCGGTTGGTCGCAGATACGCCTTGTCTTGAACCGTTCCGCAAGTTGTTCGGTGACGAACGCGCGTCGTACGAAGAGGCGATCACGGTTCACTACCAGAACGGCGCGTCGCCCGACTGGCCCTCGCGCTTCGTCAGCTCGTATGCGTCGATGCACCCGTGGGAGGACTGGGCCGAGAGCTGGGCTCACTATCTGCACATGGTCGACACGCTCGATACGGCGCGTAGCTTCGGCCTGGCGCTGCGCCCGCAGGCCGGCCTCCGCGATCGCCACAAACTGGAGGCGGGAATGCGCCGCCTCGACTTTGATGACTTCGACGATCTCGAAGCAGCCTGGGTGCCGCTGACGGTCGCGCTCAACAGCCTGAACCGCAGCATGGGACTACCAGACTCCTATCCCTTCGCACTGGCCGATGCAGCGCTGAAAAAGATCCGCTTCGTACACGATGTCGTCGAAAAGCCCAGCAGTATTGCAGACAAGGCGGCGTGACGAGCAGTTCAGGGACCCCGCAGAGGTGCATAGAAATTTAGGGTGCAGAGGAATTAGGGACAGAGAGGAATTAGCAGCGCCATTCTTAAGTTCGGAGGATGCGGCTGCTAATTCCTCTCTGTCCCTAATTCCTCTGCACCCCTAAATTTCTATGCAACCCTCCGGGCTGCGATCCGGTTAACTCACTTTTCTATTTGTCGGATCTTCCATCGTCGGTTCGCTTCCGCGCTGCATGGGGCGATCGGATTTCTGGAAGTCGGCTGCAGACTCGCCGGTCGAGGCAACATCTTCAGCGCCGGTGTTCTCCAGGATTTCCTTCGCTTTTTTAGTCCACTCTGAATCGTCGCAGTGCACCGAGAGAAGGATTCCCCCGTCTTTCACGCGTCCTTCATAGCGCTTGGCTTCATACTCCGGGAAGCCCATTCCGATGAGTGCTCCCACGACACCGCCGGTCGTTCCGCCCACGGCTGCTCCTGCGAGAGCGGCCATGATGGGCCCCGCTGCAATGAAGGGACCGAGGCCGGGAATGGCGAGAGCTCCGATGCCCGCGAGCCATCCCAGCGTCCCTCCAACGAGGACGCCAGTCCCTGCGCCGGCCGTGGCGCCTTCGGGCGCCTTTGTGTTCTTCTCGTGCGCGAAATCCTTGGTTCCTGAGTTCTCCGGGAACAGGACGGATATGTCCGTGTTGCGATAGCCGGCGGCCTTAAGCGCGTCTACGGCATTTTCAACCGCTGCACGAGTCGTATAGATTCCAAACGCTGCTGTGTTCTTACCTGCCATGATGAAACTCCCTGGGTTTAACAGACGTTGTTGTTGATTGAAATGCGATTGGCTTGAGAGCGAGAGAACGGAGTGCTAGTGAGCAGCCTCGATTTCAAGTTGGTTGTCGACTTTGGTTACACCCGCCACCTGTTTAGCCTTCTCTTCGATGGCCGTCTTTTCCTGTTGGCTCTTCACGGGTCCACGCAGCGTGACGATACCCGTGTTCGTGATCACTTTTACGTTCTGCGCGTTGATGGAAAGCGCCTTGTCGTCCACGATCGCCTGGCGGATCTTTGCGGTGATGGCCAGGTCCGTTTCGTTCTCTCCCTGATCTGGAGGCGTCGCGGTCGCGCCTGAACTGTCTCGAGTGTTGACCGCAGTGTTATCAGCCGATGCAGCAGGCGTTGCAGGTTCTGGTTCCTTCGTGTCCGCCCCGCAGGCAGACGCGGCGGCAGCCATAAGAATTACCAGGAGAACCCGAATGTGTCTGGTCATGAATCTCCTTCCAAGTTGTGAGTGTTTGGCATCTGATCATCTTCTGGATTGCACGCGGCATGCCGTCCCTTAAGGCACAAATTGCTAGGATTATTCATTCTAACTTTCGCAGGGGTGGCATTTCGGAACCTTTATGTGGCGAGCGTGAGTAACAATGTGCCCGCGTGGGCTTTGGACCCCCGCCTGGATCAGGCGGGGTGGCTGCGCGCTCAAGAAAATTTCGCGAAGCTTCCTCACTGCAAGCAGGCGGGGCGGTCAATTAAACTCCAAAACTAATTCTTTGTTGAACTTACTCAACCGCCCCGCCGCTCCCTCTAAGGAGTATCCCCACTGTCCTGCTGGCCAGCCAATAACAGTAAGGAACTTTTCATTGATCGAGTCGCTGACGTGTTCTAAAGATTGGACACGGTAACGGTAAGCGTAGGTCGTTAGGCCATTGGTGCTTGCTTCGGCGAGCCCGTTAAGGAGTTTGATCCCAGGTCCGTGCCCAGTAACATTGGTGACGCCGCAGTTGCTTTTTCTATTGCGATGATCCCGCTCAAGAGATTTCTCTTTTTGCACGCCTGGCTCGTTGCCGAGTTTTTGTGACGGAGGCAATCCATGGCGAGGCCAAAGAAAAGGAAGTATAAGAAGTTGGATCGGAGTTTACCTGTAATGAGACCCAATGCTGGCGGTATCGACGTCGGAGCCAGGGAGATCTTCGTCGCTGTGCCTGCCGACCGGGATACGGATTCGGTGCGGTCATTTCCCACTTTTACCGAGGATCTGCACGCCCTGGCCGACTGGCTAAAGGGATGCCGCGTCGATACGGTCGCCATGGAATCCACTGGTGTTTATTGGATACCGTTGTTCCAGATCCTGGAGGCTCGCGGCATTGAAGTCTATTTAGTCAATGCTCAGCATGTTCATCACGTTCCCGGCCGCAAGTCCGACGTGCTGGATTGCCAGTGGCTTCAATATCTGCATTCGGTGGGTATGTTGAAAGCGTCGTTTCGTCCCGAACACGCCGTTTGCGAAGTCCGCGCTTTGATGCGGCACCGGGATAATCTCGTTCAGATGGCTTGCGTGCATGTGCAGCACATGCACAAATCCCTGGACCAGATGAATCTTCAGATTCATCACGTGATCAGCGACATCACCGGGGTCACCGGACTGGCAATCGCTGATGCCATTGTGGAGGGGAAAACCAACCCCGAAGAGCTAGCCCAATTGCGCGACTATCGGATCAAAGCCTCAATCGAAACCGTCACCAAAAGCCTGGTCGGCGACTATCGTCCCGAACACATCTTCACGCTCAAGCAATCGCTGGTCTCCTACCGCCATTACCAAAAACTTATTGCCGACTGCGATCAAGAAGTTCAGCAGCGTGTTCAGGCGTTTGGTGCCAAACCCGCCGACCCCACCGCCCCTGCCGATTCTTCCAGCACCACGACCTCTTCGGCACCCCCCTTCGATCTGCACAGTCATCTGGAACGTATCTTTGGAGTTGATCTCACCCTCATCCCCGGTTTCCAATCCCTAAGCATTCAGACCATCTTCAGCGAGATCGGTACCGATCTTTCAAAGTTTCCCACCGAAGGCAGTTTCTCTTCCTGGCTCAACCTCTGTCCCAAAGACGGCACCAGCGCGGGACGCCGAATCCGTGCGCCAAAGCTCAAGACCAAAAACCGCGTTGCCACCGTTTTTCGCTTGGCGGCTCTCTCGCTCCACCACAACAAAACCTATCTGGGAGACTATTACCGATCTCAGCGCGCTCGGCATGGCGCAGTCAAAGCCATCAAGAACACCGCCCATAAACTTGCCCGTATCTTCTATGTTCTGGTCACCACCCGGCAGCCCTTCGATGAAACCGTCTTTGCCAAACTCGAAACCCGTAACCAAAAACACCGTCTCCACAAGCTGCAAACCCTCGCACGACAAATGGGTTACTCCCTTGTGGAGCAAAACGCATGACCCCACAGTTCCTCAAGAGAGTTTTGATGAAGGGTCGCTCAGGATTGACAGTTTTGCGCGACCTGGAAAGTTGTTCACCGCGAGTGTTGGCCTGATGGTGACCGATGTTGGTACTCTCAAGCAGGCCCTCACCAAGCAGATTGTCGATGCTGTGATTCGAATCCTGCGAGGGCCCTGAAGCGACACACGGCATAGAAGGCGCGGCAGACCGACGAGCGGCGCCTCCAGTAGATCGGCAGCAAGGAGCACTTCATGCAGTTGACGACTCATCTCAGTTTTACCGGCCAGTGCGAGGCCGCGTTCAAGTTCTACGAGAAGGCGCTGGGCGCGAAGATCGTGTTCAGCGTCACGTGGGGAGCCTCGCCGATGGCGAGCGATGCACCGCCGGAGTGGGGAGAGAAGATCCTGCACTCCACTCTGGTTCTGGGTGATGCGCACCTGTCGGGCGCGGACATGCCGCCGGGCGATGAAAGCAAGCCGCAAGCTTTTGCGTTAACACTCAGCATGAAAGACCCTGCGGAAGCCGAAAAGGTTTTCGCTGCGTTGGCAGAAAACGGGAAAGTGACTATCCCCCTTGCCGAGACTTTTTGGGCGTTCCGCTTCGGCGGACTGACGGATCAGTTCGGAATGCCGTGGATGATCAACTGCGAAAAACCTATGTGAGTTCCGCGAGCGGCTTTGCGTCGAGGACGACGGTCTTCTGGCCGCGGGTACGTGTTTGTTCGACAAGGTCCCCCGTGCCGCCGGGACCATCGCCTTCGGCGCCGTTCCATAGTGCAATGAGAGTGACTCGTTTGGATTCGGTCGCCAGGGCGTTGAACAGCATCCAGAGGTTGTTGCGTTGCCAGATGGTGTAGTCGTCTTTGGTGCGAAGCCATCGCGGGAGCTCTTTCGATTGGGACAGCACCCGCGTGTCGAGTTGTTGGGTGAGTCTCCAATAGCGCTCGACCCAGTCCGGCCCGCCGTGTACGACGGAGGCAGCCGCGAACTGATCCTGCGGTAAGGCAAGAAACAGTTCTGTCTTGATCCCGAGCTGGGCACAGACTTCATGGAAAAGAATGTCGCCGCCGCAGGCGCCGCCGGCGATTCCCACCAGTGGACGGGGATCCTCCTTCCGTTCCTTTTCGATAGCCTCTTGAATGAGGCGGCGGGCTTCCGTTTCCGCGCGCTTCGTATTCGGAAATCGTGGAGGCGGTTTGCGATCCGGGGCGTCAACCATGTGGCCGGTAAACAGCAGCATCCGCGCCGCAGGCGCCTGAGGCTGTGTGGATGGCGGAGCGCCGCCCAGCTCGTCGATGACCTTGAGAGCCTCGCTTGCAAACTCGCTGCGCACACCCAGACGAGCGAATAGATTCAACTGGGCGCGCGCCGAGTGGATCGGAAATCCACTTTTTCCCTGCAGGGCCTCACGATAGCGCTGTGCAACGCGTCCGGGGCGGTTAGACACCAGAAACGCGAGATCCGCTTCGCTGATCTCCAACCACATCATTTTTACGGGATCCGGCGTCCGATCGCGTTCCAAAACCTGGCGACTGGCTTCGACGGACATCTGCACTGCTCCAGCGAGCTGATCGAACCGTTTAATCTCGTTTAAAAGTTCCTGGTCGGGGTCGTCGCTTTCAGCCACGTTATTCCAGACCTCAGGTAAGGTCTTTGCAAGGTCCACCCGAATGCGCAAGAGCGAGAGGGCATTAAGACCCGGATAGAACGCGTTGAGGTCGTTTGAGAAGCCCTGAGAGTAGGCGCTCTCGGCATCGCGGAGTTGCCCCGCCCTCAACGCCGCGGCGCGTTGCCCAGGCGTTGCCGGCGCTGGTGCTCCTTCGGCAAAAGTTCTGGTCCAGGTGTCTTTCAAATTGCGCGCGCGCAACGCGAACGCCTCTGCGAGGTCTTCCCGCCGGCTTGCCGTTTGGTCCAGCACGCGATCGAGCGCTGCGTCTGATTGCGGAAGTTTGCCGAGCCGCTGATAGATCGTGGCCATCCGCAGGTTTGCCTCAACGTCGTTCGGGACGTTCTCGATCAGTGCCTCATACGTTTCCCGGGCACCTTCAAATGCCTTCAACATGAACTGCGCCTGCCCGACGGCGCGCAGCCCTTCAGTTGCCCATGGAAACCATAGTGCTTCGTGTGCAAGCAGGCGCAAGTCCCCGCGGCGATTCTCCCTGGCCGCGAGCAGTACTTCCTCGCCAAATTCCCGGGGCACGGCTTTGAGTACAGATGGATCAGGGGCTACAAGCTTGGGCAGGAGTTGGTATACGGGGCTATCCGTTCTGCCGGATGCATACGTTGCCCTGAGGGTTGTCGCAAGATCGTCAACCATTTTGGCAGGGTCAGAATGGTCGTAGACAAGATAGCGATCCGTTTGCAGGTCGAACGGATGTTTCAGGTCGCCGATCTGCGCGCGAATCATCACT
>Ga0190274_10001821_pt1 | contig 12493 bp, 11 predicted proteins | sample Popmic531T_FD_133002 | JGI IMG/M metagenome (GOLD analysis project Ga0190274, IMG submission 133002) | Populus adjacent soil microbial communities from riparian zone of Yellowstone River, Montana, USA - 531 T | ecosystem: Environmental > Terrestrial > Soil > Riparian zone | place: USA: Montana...
GGCTGCGGTGCCATCACTTTTCCAGAGCACATTCCCGGTGCCGGGCGTAACTATCATCACATATAAATTATTGCCTGCTACCATGAGGTTGCTGGCAATGAACTGGGTCAGCCCGAAATCATAAAGCATATAGGTGCCTGCTGTTGTGCCATCGCTGCGCCACAACTGGTCCACGCCACTGCTATAACGGTCGTATACATCAAAATAAAGCACCCCGTTCATTTCTTTGAATATAACGACCTCGGGTAAATTGAACTGGGTGAAATCATATACCACGGAAGTGCCTGCCGGCGTGCCGTCTGTCTTTTTTAATAAAGCATGATTTGAATTGTCGATCACACTATAGAGAACTTCATTCCCCACTTTTGCCAGTTCAAATACAGGCCCCCTGTTGGAACCCGTTGGCTGAAACCTTTCTAAAGCGATCGTTCCCGTCTGTGTTCCATCGCTTGACCACATTTCGCCATAGAACCCACCAAAATTATCACCCGCGAAAATGATCTTGTCTCCCAGGGCTGTCAGTTTCTCCGCTTTGGTGCTGAGGTAAGTGGGGTATGTAAGATTCAGTTTGATCGTTCCGCCGGGGGTGCCATCCGTTCGGTAAAGCCCGCGATCCGGATCGGCATCATCATCCTCCGCATTGAAAAAAGTATAGTTACTTGTTTTGACGATCTGCTGGATGCCGCTCCCGGTGGCTCCGGGGTATACATCTTTCAGCAACTGGGGATTCTGACCAAAAGAAAAAGCTGCTGTAAAAATGAACAGCAGGCAGAGGTGGACTTTTCTCATAAATAATAATTGAAAATGTTTGAGTTAATGGCCGGCAGAGGGTATGGATCGTAACGGAGGTAGTTTAGAAGGCTGGATCGGGACGCAAACTAAGCAGGTGAGATACCAACGCCTATACCTACTTATAGGTAATTAATATTGTCAATACCGAGAACGGGGTATTTTTCATAATGAAAGAAGAAGAATAGCAGGGATCATTTGATCAATCCTTCTCTCACGGCCCAGCCGACCAATTGTTGCGTGTTATTGAACTGTGTTTTCCGGAGCATGTTCCGGCGGTGCGTCTGTACGGTTGATTTTGCGATAGCCAGTATCTCACCGATCTTTTCGCTGGTGTAACCAAGAGCGACAAGCTCAAGTATCTTCAGCTCCTGTTTGCTTATCAGGAGGGTTGCTTCTGCTTTCATCCGGTACTGTGGTCGTTTATGATTTATCGGTCAAAGATTAATTATCCCCCTCCTGCGACCAATACCTACTTATGAGTATTTATTCTGCTGCAAAGCGGCCATTTCTATGAGATTTCTTTTATCTTAGTCCCATGCCGCTACCCAAACTGACCGGTTTTTTTATTATCTCCTTTTTTATTATCAGCCAGCTCTCTTATGGGCAGACCAGCAACCGCCAACTGTTCTATTTGTATGAGGACAGTGCCAAAAAACTCACAGCCGTCCAGGCCCTTGAGCTGTACCAGCAACAAAAATTCACTAAACAGGTAAAAGAAGAGGCGAATGTCGGGTTCACCCGTTCGGTATTCTGGCTGGCATTCGAGAACGACCGGGATGTCCCTGCCGATTCATTATTATTATATATAGGTCATCATCATATCAACCGGATCCATTTCTTTTTTTCGGGGGACAGTCCTATAAAGCAGCAGTGGCTTACCGGGGATTATTACCCCTTCTCACAGCGGCCGGTCAATGCCACCGGCTTCTATTTCCCCATTTATAAAAAAGGGATCTACCTGGCAAGGATCGATAAATCGAACGAGTCCCTGCAAATGTCCTTCCATCTGGTATCCAGGATCAACGCTCTCTCCACCGAAGCGGATAACAGAACGGTCATGGCCATTTTTACCGGGATGATACTGCTGCTGCTCATTTTTGGCATTTACCTTTTTATCATTTCCCGGGACAGCATTTATATCTTTTATATTTTGTACATCGCATCGGGATGGCTTTGGGTATTGGCGAATGCGGGGTATGGATTCCAGTATCTCTGGCCCGATCTGCCCTGGTTTGCCAGTAAAGCCAGGCCTGTTTTTGCTTTGGCGCCTATGGGATTCTCGTTGTTATTCCTGAGCCGTTATATCGGGGGTATCAGGAACAAGTGGATCCGTACTATTCTTGTTATCACCAGTATCATACTGCTGACCTTCATCATCACCATTTTGACTTTTAACGAGGAAGGATACCAGAATAAATGGTGGTTCTATATCCAGTATTGCATCCCGCTGATATCGCTTTTCTATGTCCTGCTGATCATGGGAATTCTCATCACAGCTTCGCTGCGACGTAATAAATTGGCGATATTCTACCTGGCAGCGGTGCTCGTATTAATGATCTCTGCAATTCTGCAGGTTTCTTTTTCGCTGGGAAGTATCAATAAATTCAGTGGACTGTTCAGTCATTTCGGTATGGCCTTCGGTTACGTGATGGAATCCATCATCCTCACAGCGGGATTGGTGTATCGCTTCAACCAATACCGGCTGGAAAAGGAAAAGTTATTGGTGCAAATGAATAAAAGCCAGCAGGAAAATACCCGTATCCTGATCGAAGTGCAGGAAGCGGAACGAAGCCAGGTGGCTAACCAGTTGCATGATGTGGCAGGTTCCTTATTATCTGCAGCTAAACTCAACCTGTCAAGCTTGCGGGAAAAGGATTTGATGTTAAACGAACAAAGCAGGTCTCACCTGCTTAAAACAGAGGAAGCAGTGGGAATGGTATCAGAGATGGTACGGAACCTCAGCCATGCGCTGAGCCCTGTGATGCTGGAAAAGGTAGGCTTTAAAACATCGTTGGAAAAAGTAGTGGCGATCGTAAATGCATCAGGGAAAATAAAAGTGGTGCTGCTGGTGACCGGGTTTGAAAAATATGAACCGCAATTCCATACGCATTATAATGCCCTGTACGGTATCATCTATGAACTGCTCAATAATATTGTAAAACATGCAGGGGCTAAAAATGTATTGGTGCAGGTCACCGAGCATGAAGACTGTTTTTCGCTGATCGTGGAAGATGATGGTAAAGGGATTGACCCTGATCAAGCGAATACGAAAAATTATATGGGGATGGCGGGGATAAGATCCAAAATCCACTATTTTGGGGGATTAGTAGCATTTGATACGAACAAACCATCGGGTCTGATCGTCACCATTGAAATACCTGTAATCCGTAATAATGAATAAGATTGTACTGGCTGATGACCACCAGTTTTTATTGGAAGGCATTCTCACGATCCTGAAAGAGGAACCCACCCTTGAAGTAGTAGCGACGGCCCAAAACGGCTTTGAGCTGATGGATGCCGTGGCCAAACAAAGACCGGAGCTGGTGATACTGGACCTGAATATGCCCGGTTATGACGGGCTACAGTGCCTGCAAAAAATAAAAACGAATTATCCTGCCACCAAAGTGCTGGTACTCTCCAATTACAGCCAGCCAGAACTGGTAGAAGAAGTAAAAAAAATGCAGGCGGACGGTTACCTTATCAAAAACTCTTCCGCGGCCCAGTTAAAAGAAGCTGTCATGGATGTTTTAGCCGGGAAGAAATATTTCCCTCCCGCGCATGAACTCAAAACTACCGATGATGACTCCTATTTCTTTGATGATTTCTTAAAAAAATACCAACTGACCAAACGGGAAGTGGAGATCATCAAACTGATATGCCGGGAAATGACCACTAAAGAGATCGCTGCTATACTTTTCCTCAGCGAACTAACGGTCAATACGCACCGGAGGAATATCCTCCGCAAACTCGAAGTAAAGAATGTCGCCGGCCTGGTGAACTTTGCCAAGCAAAATCAATTACTATAACCCCTGCTCCTTTTATTAACGGCATTGATAATACAAACTCTTTGTATTTGAATTTTATGTCATGCGAATCGACGGGTATTAAAAATACCTAGTTGTAAGTATTGTTTGATCTGCAGGTCACCGGTAGTTTCGTAAATCTTCCGGTATCCTTCCTGCCAAACCATTCATTTTTTAAATCTGTGTTGTATGAAAAGAAAATTCGTAGTCTTTTTAGTATTGGCTTTTAGCGTTAACGGTAAAGCCCAGTTTGTAACCCAGGGAATATGTACCAAATCCGGGAATGCATTTACACTGAATGGGATAAGCCAGGCTCCTTATGCCGGGAGGTTTTTTAATACAACGGCACTTAACCTCAATAGTAATTTCGACCTGCGGTTCAATACTTACCTGGGAAATGTCTTCAACAACGGAATGGCCTTTGTGCTTCTGCCAGGTGCCCAGCCTACGGCCGCTTATCCGCCGGTAGTAATTGGTACGGATAATATTCAAAATTTTGGTACGGGCAGTATTCCTACAGACTTTGTGATCGAGTTTGATATCCGGGGAAGCTTTTGTGTTGCCGGACAGAATACAAATTATGAACCCACCACTGATATCAACCATATAGCTTACTGGAAGAATAATTCGCCCTGCACTTTCGGTAACTACTACTCACCCTACTCTGCCCTTGGGACCATTAACTATTATGCTTATGAGCCTTATCGCATTCAATGGACGAAAAGCACCAATACGCTGCAAACGTATTATAATAATGTGCTGATAAAATCGAACGTAGTGGACCTGGTAGGATTATTGGGTAGTAACGTGTACTGGGGGTTTTCAACCGGTTGTTATTGCGTGACCGGCGGGCCTGTTGTACAAGACATCACCCTGAATGGAATTGCGCTGCTGCCACTGACCTTGCTGGAATTCAAAGGCAGCGTGGTCAATCATAACGGCGTCATCAGCTGGAAAACAGCCGAAGAGATCAACACCCATTCTTTTGATATTGAAAGAAGTGTGGATGGGATCAATTATACAGCCGTTGGAAATGTGGCTGCTGCCAACCGGCCAGGCGATCATCAATATACTTACACCGATAATGCTACCAGTTCACTGGGGGCAGCGGTGGTTTACTATCGTCTCAAACAAATAGATATTGACGGCCGCTACACGTATTCAAAAATTGTGGTATTATCTCTTGATAACAGTAAGAACATCGTCCTGCTTTATCCCAACCCGGTCAGTGATAACGGCAGTTTAACCATTACAGTCAACAGGCCCGGAAAAGTGCAGGGAAGGATCATTGACCTTTCCGGGAAGCTGGTGAAGGAGTACCAATGGCAGTTGATCGCCGGGAGCACCGCCCTTTCCCTTGACCTCAGCAAACTGGCCAAAGGCATGTATTATCTTGAATTGAAAGGAGAAGCCATCAATGAAAGAAAGCAGTTTGTGAAACAATAGTTCTTAGGTCTATCACAAGCAAAGCAGGCCCCGGCCTGCTTTTTTAGTTAAAGAAAAACCGGGAATTTATTGATTTGGCAGTGAAAGGATAAATGTAACTTTATAGCAGTTCTTTTATTTATTACTTAAAACATTGCTATATGAACCTCCTTCAGCGCCTTGAATACTGGGGTGACAGGCACCACCCCCGGTGGATGGACATTGTACGTATTGCTTTGGGTATCTTTCTTGTTTATAAAGGGGTCGACTTTCTCAGTAACATGAGCGACCTGGTAACCCTGATGTCCAGCGAAACATCTTTCGGATCCTTTGCTTATGTTTTGGCGGGACACTACACTGCTTTTGCCCATATACTCGGGGGTATTCTTCTTATAGTGGGCGTACTGACACGGTTTGCCTGTATCATACAAATCCCTGTGCTGCTGGGAGCCCTTTTCTTTGTCAGTACAAACAAAGAAATGCTGAAACCTTATTCGGAAATACTTCTTACCGTTGTGGTCTTATTGCTGCTGATCTATTTTTTAATTGCAGGCAACGGCCCCTGGTCTTTAAAAATAACAGAAGAGAAGAGGGAAAACAGATGACCTTGCAGACGTCCTGGTCAATAACCGGCAGGAAGGAGCTTTTTTTCAATAAACTAAAATGGCACAGGGAAAGGATATATTGATCATTGAGAACCTCGCTGATTTTGAGAAGAAGATCAACCGGGACAACCACCCTTATGATATCAACATGATGGTGATGCCGGGTACGCTGGAAGAGAAACATAAAGATGTGGACCCCGATAAAGGGATCCAGGCATTGCGCCGGCAGTTCAATCTTATCTATATTTTACTGGAGGGGGTACATGATGTACACCTGGGAGCTGATTACCGCTGGCTAAAACCCAACGACCTGGTCATCGTGCCGGAGAACTTTTTGTATGCTTCTTCCAATGTCCGCAATTGCCGGGGTTATTGTATGCATTTTAAAACAGAGTTCGTACAGTCCCTGTTAAAAGGGTCGCTGGCGGAAGAGTTTCCTTTTTTTGATCTCCAGGCGGAACATATCGTCAATGTAACGGTGGAAGAAAGTGAACTGATACAGCAGTCCTTCAGGGATATCATTACGGAATACCAGCGCTTCTCTCCCGAGAAGGATTACCTGTTGCGTAATTATATCCATATCCTCTTATTACGTATCCGGGAAATATACCGGCCGCATGCCCGCAAACTGGATGAAACGGCGACCCGGCCCATGAAGATCACCAACCAGTTCAAACACCTCGTCGAGAAGAACTTTATTGACGTACGCGAAGTAAAGCAGTATGCGGAAATGCTCCATATTACTCCCAAACATCTTTCGGAAGTGGTAAAAGCAACCACCGGGAAATCCCCGCGGGATATCATCAACGATATGTTGCTGCTGGAATCAAAGGTCCTGCTGGGCTCCACAGATAAGACCGTAACGGAGATCGCCCATGAACTCCGTTTTGAGGACCAGTCCCATTTTCACCGTTTTATCAGACAGCATACCGCCTGTACACCCCTCCAACTCCGTAAAAAAAGCAGTTAGGTACATATTCTGCCGAACTCTGTACAAGGAACCAGGCCCTTGTTCACCGCATCTTTACAAGGTTAACAGTTGATCGTTCTTCATTCCCGGCGCCGGTTATGCTGACCACCGATCAATCATCACGCTTACATTTTTAAAACTTAATAAAATGAAAACGATCTTATTATTATTTGTCATGGGCCTGAGTACTTTATTGCTGTCCCATCGCCCGCAACCCGTTACGGCGAAGTATGACGGTAAAGCGGAGCTCAAACATTTTGACAAACCCGATGAAGTGCGGGAATTCCCCAAAGGAAAAGTAGAGCTGGTAACGATCGGCAACGCCACGGTCGGGAGGGCAACTTTTCAACCGGGCTGGAAATGGTCGACTTCCGTACAGCCGCTGGTAAAAACAAAAAGCTGTGAAGCGCCGCATTTTCAATATCATGTATCAGGTGTGCTGATGGTAAAAATGGATGATGGCACACTGCTGGAATGCAAACCTGGTGATATTTCTTTGCTGCCGCTGGGACATGATGCCTGGGTGGTAGGGAATGAGCCGGTGGTCGTGGTGGATTTCCAGGGTATGCTGGACTATGCGAAAAAGAAATAGGGAACAGGCACTGTCATTCTTCCTGTTCTTCGGTTTGTACTATCGCTGTTTTGCGTTCGCCGATCTGCTGGCGCCACATAGCATAGTACAAACCTTTTCTTTCCAGCAGTTCCGCATGGGTCCCCTGTTCGGTGATCCTGCCTTTCTCCAGCACAAAGATCGTATCGGCATGCATGATGGTCGAAAGGCGGTGCGCAATGAGAATGGTGATCTGTTGTTTTAAAGCCGATATTTCTTTTACTGTTTGTGTGATCTGCAGTTCGGTAAGAGAGTCCAGCGCCGAAGTGGCTTCGTCGAAGATCAGTAACCTGGGTTTGCGCAAAAGAGCTCTTGCAATGGACAGGCGCTGTTTTTCACCACCGGATACCTTTTTACCTCCTTCCCCCAGCACGGTATCCAATCCTTTGCCTGTGCCATGAACGATATTCGTTGCCGAGGCCTGTTCAAGGGCGGCATTGATCTCCTCATCGGTCGCATCCGGTTTTACAAATTTCATATTATCGCGGATGGTGCCTGAAAATAGCTGGGTGTCCTGTGTTACAAAACCAAGTTGTCTTCGCATGCGGTTGTAACGGATATCACGGGAGGAAATATTATCATAGAGTATATCACCGCTGACAGGAGCGTACAGCCCCACCAATAACTTGACCAGCGTTGATTTGCCCGATCCCGACGGGCCCACAAAAGCGATCGTGTCGCCGATACCCGCTTTGAAAGAAATATCCTCCAGCGCATTCGAACTGGCACTACGATGACGGAAACTGACATGATCGAAACGGAGCTGTTCTATTTCACCAACATCTATAGGTTCTTCGGGACGGTATTCAGGTTCTTTTTTCATTAATTCATTGAATAATACGAGAGAGGCTTCAGCCTCCCTGTAAGAAAGAATGATACTGCCAAGGTCTTGCAAGGGGCCGATGATCCCCGTGGAAATAAACTGCATGGTGATCAGCTCACCGGTTGATAATACATTGCGGAAGATGAGCCATAATAATATAAAGAGGATGGATTGTTTTAAGAAAGTAAGCACAACACCCTGGAAAAAACTAAGGGTCCTTACTTTTTTTACCTTTTCCATTTCCAGGTCATAGATATCCTGTGTATGCTGGCGTAAGCGTTTTATTTCGGGATAGGTAAGACCCAAACTTTTTACCAGTTCGATGTTGCGCAGGGATTCGGTGATGGTCCCGCTCATCTGCCTGTTTTGCCGGATCAGGGATCGTTGCAGGGCTTTGATGGAACGGCTCAGGATACTGGTCAGTCCGCCCAATAGGACCACACCGACCAGGAAAACAGGGATCAATGCCCAGTGTTTTGTAACAGCATACCAGAGAAGGAACCCGATGCCAACGATGGAGGAGAAAAGGATATTGATAAAAGCGGTAATGAACCGTTCTGTGTCGTTTCTTACTTTTTGTAAAATGGAAAGGATCTCGCCGCTGCTCTGGTCCTCAAAATCCTGGTAAGGCAACCGCAATGTTTGGCGCAGCCCGTCATTGAATATCTGCATCCCGAATTTCTGTACCACCAGCCTCATTACGTAATCCCGGAATGCCATGAGCAGGCGGGCTGCCAGGGCTATGACAATGGCGATTCCGAGCCAGAAAGAAACACCTTTTACGAGTTCATCCTCCGTTTTAGTTCCTTTATTAAAGGCGTATTTGTCAATTATTTTTCCAAAGATGACCGGGTCGTATAAGAAAAGGACCTGTGCTATTCCCGCCAGCGATAAAGCGAGGGCGATCCACCACCGGTATGGTTTAAGGTATGTCCACAGAATTTTCATGCAGTAAAATCTCTCTCACCAATTCTTGTTATGAAGCCATCTTTGCTTTGATAGCAGCGAGGCCTTTTAGCGTTTCATCGCTGTTGTTCTTAAATACACCCATCTTGTGGGAATCGAAATAATATTTCTCCCCGTCAGCCGTAGTAACAGAGAACCATTTCAACCATCGCCAGTCCTCTTCGGCCTGGACAGTACAGGCAGTAAGATCAAAAGAGACAGGTGTGCCGGTGGGGCTGGTCTTATAATACAAGTTCATTCCCACGAGGTAGAGTACGCCATAAGAATCAAAGAACTTAAAGGAGTGCTTATATCTTTTGGCGGAAGCATAATGATAGAGCGCCGTATACTCCATGGGACCGGTAATACTGCTCAGCACTTTATTGAACCGCTGTTCTTTGCTAAAAAAAGTGAACACTACTACCAGCAGGCCAATGATGCCGCCGATGATTGCCCCCATTATCATGTCTAAATAGTTTTAGTTGATGGTTGATTGATTCCTTAATGCCCTGCCTGCGCGGGCCCCGGTATGTTTTTCATTATCCACTGTAAGCACCCCGTTGACGATCACATAATGAAACCCTTTGGAATAAGCATGTGGTTTGTCAAAAGTGGAAACGTCCTGTACCTCTTTTTCATCAAAGATCACAATGTCTGCCGCAAAACCTTCCCGCAGCAGACCCCTGTCTTTCAACTGGAATTTTTGCGCGGGCAACGAGGTCATTCTTCTTACAGCTTCTTCCAGGGTGATCACCTTTTCATCCCGTACATATTTCGCGAGCACTCTTGCATTGGTACCATATCCACGGGGATGCGGGAAACCGAACCCGAAGGTTCTGATCGTAGCATCACTGGCAAACATATTGAAGGGGTATTGCATGATGCGTTTGATATCCTCTTCGCTCATACCATGAAAGACGGCACTGGCACCCCCGTTCATCATGATATCAATGACAGTGAGTGCTTCTTCTTTTGCCTTATGTTTTCTTCCCTTCATCAGGTTGATCTGCTCAATGCTTTTGCCGTTATAACTGGTATCAGGAGAGTAATAAGCTACGACAGCATAACTGAAATGTTTCAGTTTTCTCTTTTTAAGTCTTGCCAGCATCGAACTGATCACATACTTTTTTGTTTCGGGTCGTTGTAGTCTTGCCCGGATGGAATCCTGCCCGTCTGCCAATACCTCGTCGGGGATCAATGTACTGATGGAAGTACTGCTAGCAGTATAGGGGTACTGATCGATCGTTACCTCGATCCCTTCTTTCCGGGCCGCTTCGATCATGGGCACGGTTTCTTTACTTCTTCCCCAGTTATGCTGACCGCTCAGTTTGAAATGGGATATCTCTACGGGGATCTTTGCTTCCCGACCAATGGTCAATGCTTCATTGATCGCATAAGTGACACTGTCGCCTTCATCCCGCATGTGGGTGGCATACACACCATTATACTTCGCGGCAATTTTTGCCAGGTCAACGATCTCCGGTGTTTTGGTAAAAGTGCCCGGTATATAAATAAGACCGGTTGACAAACCCACAGCGCCATCCTTCATCGCTTTGTCAACGATATTTTCCATTTGTTTCATTTCCTCCTCGGTGGCATCCCGGTTGGCCCTTCCCATTACTGCTTTACGGACATCATTATGTCCCACCAAACTGGCCACATTGATAGAGAGTTTTAAAGAATCCACCCAACGCAGGTATTTCCCGATATCCGTGTTCGAAGAACCGCAGTTGCCGGTAATGCAGGTGGTCACACCATCAAGGATAAAATTGGTGGCATTGGGGTCGGCTTTTTCATCGCCTTCCAGGTGGGTATGGACATCAATAAAACCGGGAGCAACGATCAGTCCTTTTGCATCAAGGGTCTTTTTTGCAGAAAGAGTTATATCTCTCCCCATCTTAATGATCTTGCCATCTTTTATCGCAATGGTCCCGTAATACCAGTTATTACCGGTACCATCAATGATCTTTCCGTTGGTGATCAGGATATCACAATCCTGTGCAAAGGCAACCGTAGGGAATAACAAAATAAAAAGCATCCGTTTCATGCCGTCAAGTTACAGAATATTGCAGGACCATGATTGTTAATTGCTATGACCGGGCATCAGCGACATCCGTTTTTTTCTTTCGGAAGGGTTGCCATTTTTTATAGGTAGCGCTCCGCCACAACCATTCCAGCGGGCCATAATTGAAATAGCGTAACCAGATCGTACTCAGAATGACCTGGATGATGAAGAACCCGATACCAAAGATCGTGTACCAGAACGGACCTACCTGTCCTCCATATCCCAGGCCGGGCCCGAGGAATACAAAATTACCGGCCAGCGATTGAAGGATATAATTACTAAAAGCCATTTTACCGACAGGGGCCAGCACGGATAATATTTTTTTACCGGCTGTTTTTTGATAACTCAGCATGAACAGGGCAACATATACCATGGCCAGTTCCGCCACACCCAATGCATAAGCAATGGTCTGGTAAAGGCCCTTTGTTTGCAGGTTGTAATAATCCCCTTCAAACTTTGACATATAATGCGCCAGGAAATAATTAGCGGGCAGGCCGACCGCGAGACCGATCCCGATCACCCAGTACAGCAATTTTTTATGCTGTAAAATGTTTTTATAAAAATCAGAACGGCCTACTACATAACCGATCAGGAACATGCCGAGTACTTTGGGGATACGGCTGACAAAAAACAAGTAGCCATAACGGTAAAAGAAACCGGCCATATTGCCTTTCAAAACATCCCACCAGGTTGCATTTTTCATTAACGCTATATATTCTTCCTGGCTTTTGATATCCTTTAGCTTTGGATTCAGTTTCATATTCGCCCAGTCACCCGTGTCGAATAATTTTTGAGCCGGGTAGTTCAGATCGTGAAACGTCATTTTCAGCCAATACAATAAAACGGGAGAAAGAACAAGCAGGACGCCTGTTATCAAGAGCGTTTTGTTGGAAAGCTTCCGCAAAGGGAGCAATAAAAATCCCAGCAGGGCATAGAAGAAAACAATATCACCCGGCCAGATCATTAAATGAATAAAACCGAGCAGCAGCATAAAACCCAGTCTTCTCCTGACCGTTGGCGCGGCATTGATCCCTTTAGCCATCCCTCTTCTTATCTGCAGGGCAATACCCCAGCCAAACAATAAACTGAAAATGGAATAGAATTTTCCTTCAATGAACATATGATGAAGGAAAGTCATAGTATGATCCAGTCTCGGGGCCAGCAGAGGGCCGCTTAAATGGGCATCCTCGCTATACCCGCTGAACCCGCTTCCGAGGTTGGCGATAAAAATTCCC
>Ga0190274_10001822_pt1 | contig 12490 bp, 11 predicted proteins | sample Popmic531T_FD_133002 | JGI IMG/M metagenome (GOLD analysis project Ga0190274, IMG submission 133002) | Populus adjacent soil microbial communities from riparian zone of Yellowstone River, Montana, USA - 531 T | ecosystem: Environmental > Terrestrial > Soil > Riparian zone | place: USA: Montana...
GCAAAGGAATTTGGAATTAAAGTCTACACGATCGGGATCGGAAGTTATGGACAGGCACTCTCACCAGTGCGGAGAAGAGCGAATGGCGATTATATGTTTGGCCTTACCAATGTGGAGATAGATGAAGAACTTTTAAAAACAATCGCTGATGAAACCGGGGGAAAATATTACCGGGCTGCATCGGAAGCTTCCCTGCAGCAGACGTATAATGACATTGATAAATTAGAAAAAACGCAAGTGGAGGTGACGGCGTATAAACAGTATCATGAATTGTATTACATCCCCTTGATCCTGGGATTATTGGTGCTGGCGATTTTGCTCTTGTTGAGGGCTACTGTGATCAGGACCTTGCCGTATTAAGAAATTAAAATAGGTAGGGGCTCAAAATCTTGAGCCCCTACCTATTTTAATTTCTTACGTTAAACAAAAAAGGGCAACACATCGTGTTGCCCTTTTTTGTTTTAACGGTTTTTATTTACCGCCTTTCATTTGTTCTTTCACCAGGTCTAAATACTGGATAGAAAGGTTGTCTGTAGTATCCATTTCAATGGCTTTCATAAACTCATCCTTGGCCAGTGCTAAACTATCGGTTTGAACATGATAGATAGCTACATAACGGTAAGCCTCATTAAGGCCTTTTTTATAGCTTTCTGTGATTCCTTTCTTGGCTATATCTTCATTGGCGTAGGTGATATAGGATGTATAAAAAGGGAAAGCCAGTGCCTGTTTACCTTCAGGATCCATTTTAACAGCGTTGCGAGCACGATACAACCATCCCACTGCATAATTGGGTGTGAGCGAGAGTATCTGGGCGAAACAACTATCCGATTGTAAATTTTGGTTGGTATAGAAATAGGCTAACCCCAGGTAGTAATTGTCTGTTGTGGATAGTGGTTTTTCTCCACTTTTTCTGTGGTAATAAGCAATAGCTTGTTCATAATTCTTGGCATCAAAATAAGCTTTAGCCAGCATTCCATAGATCTCTTGTGCAGGTGCCGTAGTATCCAGCTCAATAAATTTCCTGTAAATATGAGCTGCTTCATCAAGGTCACCCAATTTCAAAGCTGCCTTGGCCATGTATTCATAATCAGAGGCATAAGCCTGGCGTTCACTGTTTTTTGCGATCTCATCAAAGAGCATCTTACTGTGATCGTAGGATTTCTGGAATTCACCTTTCTCAAAACTGGCCCAGGCTAACCATCTATGCAGGGTGTATTGTTCCGGGTTGGTTATCATTAATGGTTCGCCGATCTCAATGGCGCGATCATAATCTTTCGCCTGGAAGGTGAGGAATTTCACCTGGCGAACTTTAGCATCAATGTCATCTCCGGCAAGCTCTGTATACTTGGCCAACAGGGGCGCTACCTTATCATATTGCTGAGTGTGAATATATAATTCGATAAGATCCTTATAGGGCTGAGCATCATTAGGTGATAATGCAATGGCTTTCTTGAGGTAGACAATAGCTGTATCATATTGCTTAGCCCCTGTCCAGATATGGGCGATACTGATGTAAGCAGCTGTATTGGTCGGGTCTTTCCTGACGGCTGTTTCATAATGGGTCATCGCTTCTCCATTATTACCCTGCATTTCATAGGCATCGCCGAGACGAGCCCAATATTTAGCTACATTATAATTTAAGTCCCGTGCATTTCCGAGATAGGTAACTGCTTTATTAGCATCAGGATGCTTACTGTCGAGGTAGGCATCGCCGACCAGGAAGTATACTTCAGGATTCTTTTTGTCGAGGCGCATGGCGGACTCAAAATATTCCTGGGCTTCAGACGTCTTGCCGGCATCTAATGCAATTTTTCCAAGGCCGATTTTACATTCAGCACAACTGGAATTGATACTCAATCCTTTTTTATAAGCTTTCTCAGCTTCAGTGAAATTGTCCTGCACATAGCTGACTTCACCGATATAATAATAGATCGTTCCATTTTTAGGATCAGCTTTGGCAATCGAGTTGAATTGATCAAGAGCCCCTTTATAGTTCTCATTCTCGAGCATTTGGCAACCTTCCTTCAAGGCAGGTTGAGCCATGGCGGTCATGGTCATGAAGCCAAGGATATGTATAAACAAGAGTTTTTTCATAGCAGAGGTGTTTTTAAAACCAGCGCACAAAAATGCAACAGGTTTATGATGTAAAGTGTTCATTTTACGACTTTAATGTCAGGAGTATAATTAATCTCAATATTTCGTTCAGTTTGGAATTTGGGCAATAAACCAGCTTTCAGGATGATTTTTTGCCCTATTTCTCCGCAAATAAAGGAAGCAAAACCCGTTCCCACATCTTCTTTCCCTGTTTTGCTAATGAAATACAAATCCCTTGTAAACGGATATTTATTGGTCACCAGGTTGTATTGGTAGGGCTGAACAAATCCCACCTGGGTGGAATCGGCCGGCCGGGATATCCCCAGCAAGTGGATCTTACCCAACACATCTTTCGTGAATGCACTGTCACTGTCACTGATGTCACTATAGTCCACAATGCCTATAGCATTGTCATGAGCCTGCACGTATTCCAGTACTTCCTGCTTGGTGTTCAACGCATAGAAATGTTTAGGTAGTTGTTCTTTGCCCATCAGGCCTAAAATTTCCTGGGTAATACCAGACTTTGCATTTTCCAAAACGAAGACGTCACCCGAGGTTTCATTGGTAAAGCGTTGCATCAACTCTTCGTACACGACAGTGGTGTCAATTGCTTTTATATTTTTAATAAAAGCGATTGCTCCAGTCGCAAACTGAGTTACCCTCGGATAAGATTTCTGCTCATTGAAATAAGTAAGCTCTTCCGGGGATAACGGACGGGTAGTCATGATGGTCCTTATGCTGTCTCTCAAAAAAGATTCAAACAAGTCGAACTCATTAGTATAACGGATATGGAGATGAGCATATTTATAGGTTCTCTCGAATATTTCTTCTTCCTGTATCACGATATTTTTCATGCTTTCATCAGCGACGATTTCCAGCGTACCCATAGTCGGACCCACCATGGTCTCCACTTTACGGACACATGCGATCGGCAGTGCCAGGGATAAAAGGAGGACCAGTTTTGGAATCCGTTTCATGTTGGTGTTTACTTTCATCTCGCTATTAGAAAGACGCGAATTAGGATGCAATTGCAGTTAACCTCGTGTTAAAGGCCGTTAAGGTTGGATTAAGGATTTCTCGAGGAAAACAAAGGTCTGATTCCGTTGGGAGATCAGACCTTTGCTATGAATGAGTTGTCTTTTTAAGATTTCAATTTGAAGGCTCTGTACATTCTCCAGCTACCATACACCGTGAAAACGATCAGCAGGACGATTCCCCACGGGTCCGGAAGCATTTTCCGGATGTAAATGAATACACCGGCAATGAGGTAAGTTAAGCCCAGGAACAGGAAGAAAATCCGCCTGACCACTATCGCATCCATCGATTACTGGAGTTCGAACAGGATCGGCAACGTAAAGGTTACCGGAACTGTGCGGCCATTATGTTTTCCAGGAACCCATCTTGGCATAGCATTGACGACGCGGAGTGCTTCTTCGTTGCATCCCCCGCCAATACCACGGACTACTTTGGCATTCTTGATGTCCCCATCTTTGGACACCACGAACTGCACAATCACGCGACCTTCAATTCCATTTTCACGAGCAATATTAGGATACTTGATATTGTCCCGGAGATACTTCATCATGGCAGTCTCTCCATTCGGGAAAGTAGGCATCTGCTCCACGAATTTGAAGGGCTCTTCTTCTTTGGGCTCTTCCAATACAGGCGCCGTAATTTCTACCGGTTCATCCAGGGTATAATCTTTCCCAAGAGAATCACCTTTCTCGGTGACGACTGCAATTTCTTTATCCTTAAGTGAATCAATCGGAGGTGGATCCTCTTCTTCTTCCACTTCTTCATCCTTCATGACCACCGGGGGCACAAACCGGATTTGATCTTTGATCGGAGGTGGTTTTACTTCTGGAGGAGGTGGCGGAGGCGGCTTCAGTGGATCGATAGGAGGTGGTTCAGCCAGTGTCACTTCTTTCATGATCAGTTCGTCCTGCTTTTCCGGAAGGAAGCCTTTGATCATGGAAATGATTTGTGGTGAACTGATCACCAGCAAGAAAAACAAGATACCGGAGATCATGGCCCGGGACATATGCTTATCATATATCCTGCGGAGCAGGAATGCACCGTAGCTCTTGTTGCGGCCTTCAAAGACGATATCATCTATCGATTTTTTTTGCCAGTCTGTACCTTCCATGGTTATTCTTTTATTGGACATTATAAGGATGCAAATCACCCTATAAATGCATAAAATTCACTTTATCGAAAAGCTGATCATTAGCGTTTGATGACGTCAGTTAATGTCGGCCTTTCAGTTAATCTATTTTTCTTTTTTGCCCTGTTTTCAAAGCGATCAGTGAATCGATTGGATCATTGGCTTCCAGGATCGCGTATCGCTTGACATCGTTGATGGTCATCTCATCGAGGACATCCACTATATTCTTAACGTTAGAGCCAGGGAGAGGTTTGATCATCACGAAGAGTAGATCTTGATCACCCCATTGTTGCTTGACTTCCCGCTGGCGGCGTTGGATAAATTTCCTTAAACCGTTTGGGCTGTAATCGATGCTGTCAATGGTCAATTCGGTAGTGGCATCAATTTCGTCAGGGGAAACATAGGCATATAATTTGTCGCGGGCACCCAACATCAGCGAGGCCGTTTTGGACATTTTGATAGGTGGTTCTTTCTCCTTGTCATCCTTCTCTTTGGCCGGTTTGTTGACTTCCATGGTCTTGGGTTTGTTGAAAGTCGTTGCCAGCATGAAAAAGGTGATCAGGAGGAATCCGAGATCCACCATAGCCGTGAGATCTACTCGTGTAGACATCTTTTTACCCCGAACCTTCTTTGGCCCTTTTTTATGTCCACCTCCTCCGGAGGCATTCATTTCAGCCATAACTTATTGTTTTGGTCAGTGAATGATTATTATTCCTTCGCCGCTCTGGCCGAAGTGATCAGGTTAAACTTATTGACTTTCCGGTTTTGCAAAGCCTGGATGAGCCTGTCAAAATACCGGTATTCAGTAGTCTTGTCGCCTTTGATGGCAATACGCAGGTTGTTGTTTTCCTGCCGGGAAAAGAGGATCAGATCCTCCACCTGGTGTTGCCCTCCTGTAGTGTCAATGGTGAGCCCGGGCTGTTGAATGGTAGCCCGTGTTACCGGATCCTTAGACAGAAAATCAGGCAGGGATCGAATATCCATTCCCCAATTCTCAAGTGTACGGAATGCATCCTTTTGCTCAGCCGTAAACGGCATACTGTATGCTGTAGACAACCGCTCCAGTAGTTTAAGCCTGGTCGGTTGATCATCCAGGTTGAAAAACAGGCGGCCGTCCGGCGCGATCTGGAACATCATGATGTCCCGGTCCGGAATTGGAATCTGGGCGGTAGAGGCAGGGATGTCGATCTGCACTGCTTCCTGCGGTCTGAATTTAGTAGTCAGAATAAAGAAGGTCAGCAAAAGGAACGCCACATCACACATGGCGGTCATATCGATCGCCGTACTCTTCCGCGGTATCTTAACCTTTGGCATAATTTATAATCTAACGGAACAGGTTGAATTAATGTTTCGCTGCAAAAGACTGGGCAAGACTGAATCCGGCTTCATCGATTCCATACGTCAAGCCATCGATTTTCGTCGTGAAGTAGTTGTAAGCAATGATCGCGATCGCAGAGGTTGAAATACCCAATGCTGTGTTGATCAACGCTTCAGAAATACCGGTAGATAATGCTACAGCATCAGGAGCTCCCGCGGTAGCGATAGCCGAGAAGGCCCGGATCATCCCGAATACTGTTCCCAAAAGACCCATAAGGGTTGCAATGGAAGAGATCGTAGCCAGGATCACCAGGTTTTTCTCCAGCATAGGGAGTTCCAGTGAAGTAGCCTCTTCTATTTCCTTTTGAATAGCCAGTACTTTTTCAGCCTTTTCCATTCCTGGCTGGCTGGACATTTCGCTGTACTTGCGTAATCCTTCACGAATTACATTGGCCACTGAACCTCGCTGAGCATCGCAGGCTTTCATGGCACCATTGATATCATTATTGTCAAGGTAGCTTTTGATACTACGGACGAATTTCGGAACGGAGCCTTTTCCCTGGGCTACACGAATGGTGACAAACCTTTCGATGATCACACAGATGACGATCATCATCAAACCCATCAGGATAGGCACCAGGTACCCGCCCTTGTACATCATACCCAGGTAGTTACCCGGATGAGGATGGCCAGAAGGATCGTTGTTTTCAAAGTTGCTGGGGTTGCCAAGGATGAACATGAATACCAGGATCCCCACCACTATTGACACCGGAATCAAGATCGACGCAAAAAGCGTGCTGAACGAACTACTTCCTGTAGTCTTTTCGGGTTTGACATTTGTATTGCTCATAAAAAAGTTGATTTATTGTTTTAGTTATCGCAATAAGTTGTTGAAGGAAAAAAAGTGAGTGTGTGCCCCGTCGACGGAGATCATCATTGCAAAAATATTTTTATTTTTTAAATGCATGCTGTGGGGTCTCTATATTTTGGCCGCACGCTCTAAGGCAAAATATATGAAAACTTTTCCGGGCTTTTGATATGGAATAAATATCCCACATGTTGGTCTTTGAGAACCACAAGTATAGGCTGTTTTCATGCAGTTGACCCGCCATGGTGCCAGGATATTTCCAATAACCTCTTTCGTCATTTATTTTACGTTTAGTTGAAATTAGACCTTCCATAAGTTCTGTTTTCCGTCCGCATTTCAGATAAAGCCGGAACACCTTCACCTGCGTTTGCCGAAATAGCCAATGGAAGACAGGGCAAGGGGCTTATTTTTGACAAATCGTTGACGATTTTAATTTGGCATTAGCTACTGAGTTGGGATATCTTTTCGTTTAAATCCGAGAGGCAGGGCAAAAGAGGTAATCTTGCCTCCACCTCTATAAGGATAGATTCCAAACAACCATAGAATACACACTTTTAGAACTTAAAAAGCAACTATCTGCATGTTTCGGTTTGAACATCCTGAATTTTTCTGGCTCATGGTCATACCGGCCCTCAGTGTGCTGCTCTTCCAGTTTCGGAAGCGATTAGCCCTGAAGTCCTGGTCCTCCTGGGGGAGTGAAGCCTCCAACCTGAAGGCCATGTCGCAATCAGTCATTAGCCCAAGGCACCTTTGGATGGGAATGGTGGGTGTTGCCCTTTTATCCCTGGCTGCCACCAATCCGCAATGGGGATATAAAAAATCGGAAGTTGAAAACAGGTCAGCGGAGATTTACCTGGTACTGGACATTTCTAACAGTATGCTCGCTGAGGATGTGGCTCCCAGTCGCCTCGAAAGGGCTAAAAAGATGGCTATTGATATCTCTGCCCAATTTAAATCAGACAAAGTGGGGTTGATCCTGTTTGCCGGTAATGCTTATGTACAGAGTCCACTCACTACGGACTGGCACGCTATCCAGTTATATCTCAATGCTGCCAATCCTGACCAGGCCGGCACACAAGGCACTGCTATCGGGGATGCCGTGCGATTGGCCATTAAAACCAAAAAGGAAAAGGAATCCGAAGGTGGTGGGGCCATCATCATCCTGACTGACGGTGAGGATCATGACAGTGATGCGCCATTGGCTATAGATGAAGCCACTAATGATGGATGGGTTACTTATATCATAGGGGTGGGTACCGAAAACGGTGGCCACATTCCGATCATGGTGGATGGCAATAAAGATTTAAAGCGCGATGAAAGCGGGCAACCGGTCATCACCAAATTGAATGAAACACTGATGAAGCAATTGGCCGAGAAAGGGCGTGGTCGATATTTCAATTTGGACAACGGGGATATTATCCTGGATGATCTCAAAAAAGAAATGTCCTCGCTGGAACGCAGTCAATTCGAAGAGCGATCTTTTTCGGAGCACAAAAGTTATTTCCAGTGGTTTCTATTGCCAGGGCTCTTGTTGATCATCGGTTGCGTAGGGCTTAACTTTAGATTTGATGTAGTATGAATAGTAGGTTTAAAACAATTTGTTTTTATCTGCTCCCCTTCAGGGGTTGGGGGCAGAATGTATACCTCACGCAAAGACGCAATAGTTCGACTCCGCTCACTAACCGAGACGCAATTAGATTTATCAATATAGGTGTGTTTATTTTTTTTAAAATCCTATCTGGAAATAGCCAGGCGGACTATCCGTTGCTTCGTAACGGGGACCTTTTGTTTCAAGGCGAAAATTATGCAGCCGCCGAAACGCAGTATCGAAAAGCACTAGAGGAAAAACAAAGGCCTACTTCAAACTATAATTTAGGCAATAGTGTTTATGAACAAAACCGGATGCAGGAGGCTGCAGAATCATATAAAAAAGCAATTGCCGGCACCTCCGATCCTCAACTCAAATCCAATGCGTGGTTCAACCTGGGAAATACATATTACCAACAATCGGATTTCGGTGAGAGCATCAAGGCCTATAAAGAATCTCTAAAGCTGCAGCCCAATGATGCAGAAGCCAAGAAAAACCTGATGCTCGCTATGCGACAGTTGCAACAACAACAGCAGGAGCAAAAACAACAGGAGCAGAATGAGCAACAACAAAATAAGGATCAGCAGGACCAACAAGACAAACAGGATCAACAGCAGCAACAACAACAGCAAAAGCAACAGCAGCAACAACAGCCCAAGGATTCACCTGGCAACGAGAAAGACAATGTGAGCAAGGATGAAGCGAGGGAAATACTTAAAGCCATTGAGCGGGAAGATCAGCGTGTGCAGGAAAAACTGAAAAAAGTTTCGGGGACTAAAACAGCACCAGTCAAAGATTGGTGAAAGGCGGAAAGGCAGAAAAGGCGGAAGAGGCAGAAAAGAAAAATTTCTCTGCGTCTCTGCGTGAAATAAATTACGTCTTTGCGTGAGTAAATTAAAAGTTAAAATGAAAACACTAATCACACTGCTAAGCATTGTGTCCTGGATGACCATCCAGGCACAACCTACCGTCAAGGTGGAAGTAAGTGCGGATACCATCGCCGTCGGGGAAATAGTAGAAGTCACCTACACGATCGAAAATGGAGATGGTAAATTTCAAGCTCCTGATCTAAGTGAACTGCCGGTCATCGGCGGGCCGAATACCTCATCCAGTTTTGTATATCAGAACGGGAAAATGAGTTCAAGCCAATCCTATGCGTATCTTTTCCAACCCGTGGAGGAAGGGAAATTGAAAATTCCACCAGCTTCCTATGTGGATAAGTCCCAAACACTTAAAATAGACTCCGTCGAAGTGATAGTCAACCGATACGGACAACAATCCACTGTCAAAAAATCAACTCCTTCATCCGAACCCGTCAAGCCCAGCCGTGAAAAGAAGAAGTTCTGATTTCCCAATTGTATTGATTTTCTTTTTCCTTGTATTGGGGAATCCCCGGGAGATAAAAGCACAGGTAACCTTTACTGTCCAGGTTTCCGATCATCGCGTTGTGCAAAATGGAATCTTTGATATACAATTCGAACTCACCAATGCTCAAGGATCCAATTTTGAACCTCCTTCTTTTGCAGATTTCAAAGTAGTGGGCGGGCCATCCCGTGGGCAGAGCACGAGCATCATCAACGGCGAAATGAGTAGCAGCCAGACATATTCGTATTCTTTACTCGCTACAAAAAAAGGAAGATTCCAGATTGGCCGTGCATCTATTGTAGCGGGCCATAAAAAATTGACGACCGTGCCAGTAGGCATTGAAGTGGTGCAAGGAAAAGAGCTGGTACAAAAAGGAAATGAATCCCAGGCTACAGGTGATGTGATGTTGGTAGCAGAAACGGATAAGAAAGATTACTATCCTGGTGAACAGATCATTTTAAATTATCGTCTCCTCTTTACACAAAACATACAGTCGCTGGACATTCTATCAGAAGATGATTATGCTGATTTCTATGTACAGAATTTTGCAGATTTCAGTAAACAACCCGCTATTGAAAAAATAAATGGTAAGGAATATACTTCCCGCATCATTAAATCCCTGGCCTTGTTTCCTCACCAATCCGGCTCCTTTGAACTTGATCCGCTGTTGATGTCAGTGGGGATTAACGCTCCTTTTTCGGGGATACAAGGATTCTTTACCATGCGAAGGATGCAGGACATGAAAGTATCATCGGATTCGATTAAAATAAATGTATTGCCCTTGCCCGCTAATGTGCCATCTACCTTTCGTGGTGCTGTAGGTCAGTATACACTGAAGACTCATCCGGGCTCAATGGATATCACTACCGATGATGCATTGACTTTTGAAATCGAACTTCATGGCAATGGGGATGCCAAGCGTTGGGATCCACCAACACCGGTCATTGATACTTCCTTTGAAAGTTATGATCCCAAAATCCTGGATGATCAACAAACGGAATCAGGCGGCGCCATTGATCACAGGCGATCAGTTGAATACCAGTTGATCCCAAAAAAGACAGGACAATATTCAGTGTATGTTCCTTTCACTTATTTTGATCCTGATCAGAAAAGATTTGTCACGATCAGCAGTGATACCCTTATTGTAAATGTTTCTCAAGGGACATCAGCAGGGCGGAATAAAGGAAATGGAGAGGAGGATGAGATGAATAAATTCGAAATTCAACCTGTTCGGCATGCATTTATTTCTGACCTCTACTGGAGATCCTGGCCCCATCTATTTCTTTTTGGATTGCTGGTGACAGGTTCCTGTTGGGCACTGATTTTTAATGCGAAAACTAAAAAGGAAGAAAGAATTTCCCGCGCCGAAAAAATAAAAAATGCTGCAGCCTCCAATGCGACTTTGCAACTTGATGAATTATTGCATCACTCCTCTGCTTTAGATTCAAAGTCATTTTTTGAAAAGGCTACTGAAATTTATTACCGGTTTTTATGTGATCGTTTGGTGATTCCACCTTCCGAATTGGATGAGGCCCGTTTGCCTGGTTATCTCCATAGAGCTGGTGTGCCTGATGAAACTATAGACCGTGTCAATCGCTTCTACACGGCATGTCTACCAGTCCGGTATGGTGGAGCGCCTGCAGGATATTCCAGGGAGGAGATGGTGGAGGAGTGTAAGGGGATTATTGGGAATATATAATTCATATATTCTTTTTTCTTCATATCATTGTTACCGCATTTCGCCTGCCTGACTCAAGGTCTTTCACTTTTTTCTTTGCACACTAATGGCACAAAAGAAACAGAAACCAGCTTCCACTAAAAAGCCTGTTGTCAAACTTAAACTTTGGCATTACCTGTTGTTGATCGGGCTGCCGGCTTTGGTTTTTGGTCGGTCATTGATGTTCGGATACGTGATGCATGATGATGACAAGATGATCCTGGAGAACCCGATGGTAAAGAAGGGAGTGAGTCCCGCCATCGCGTTTACTACCGATGCCTGGTTTATGAATGCCCAAATCGAGTTATACCGCCCCTGGCAGAGTATCACCTACATGGTCGATTATGCCATCGGGAAGGATCAACCTTTAATCTACCATTTACATAATCTCCTCATTTTTTTACTGGGCGCTTATCTCTTATTTGTTTTTCTAAAATTCTATTTCAAGCCCATCCTGGCCTGGGCTGGTGCATTGTTGTACAGCGTTAACTTGTTAACACCTCATGCGACGGGTTGGATTGCGGCGAGAGGTGACTTGTATCTCATGGTGTTTGGGTTGTTGTTTCTAATTCTTTTGCAGCGGTATTTAAAAAATAATTCTTCTACATCGCTATGGTTGAGTGTGGCAGCTTTTTTCATGGCCCTATTGTCAAAAGAATCGGCAATAGCGTTGCTGCCAATAGCAGTTACTGTAATCTATGCAGAGAAAGGCAGATTCCCATCTGGAAAGGAATGGCTTTGGTTAGCCGTAAATGCTATTGCTTTAGCAGGATACTTCGTCATGCGAAAAGGAGCCATTGCAGTTGCCGGTAATATGTCTCCTAAAGCCTTCGTCAGCAACTTGCGGTCGTTGGGAGAAGAAATATTTAAGATGATCGTTCCCCTTGGCTTCAGCGTGATGCCGGGATATAACATTATCTGGACAATAGGTGGTTTGCTTTTGATCGGTGCCATCATTTACCTGGTCAAAAAGTATGATGTGCCCAAAAGAATTCTGTGGTCAGGAGCCGCTATACTCTTATTCAGTTTGTTGCCATCGATGGCGTATGAGCCTTCTTTCGCCGGGGTTGCTTATGATTACCTGGATCACCGGTCCTGGTTTCCTTACGTAGGAGTATGGCTGATTATTTTAGGCATCATCGATCAAAGTAAAGTAGCCACACAGAAAAATGCAGTTTACATTTTCGGTGCTGTGTTATTGATTTGGTCGGGTGTGAATGCATGGCGAATCGGAACTTACGCCGGTTGGCAAACCTATTATAGTAATGCTCTCAAAACCAATCCCGGTTCCGGTCTGGCGAATCTAAATTATGGATCGATGTTGCGTGATGAAGGGAAATGGGAGGAAGCATTGCCTTATGCAGAGGAAGGTGTTAA
>Ga0190274_10001823_pt1 | contig 12483 bp, 7 predicted proteins | sample Popmic531T_FD_133002 | JGI IMG/M metagenome (GOLD analysis project Ga0190274, IMG submission 133002) | Populus adjacent soil microbial communities from riparian zone of Yellowstone River, Montana, USA - 531 T | ecosystem: Environmental > Terrestrial > Soil > Riparian zone | place: USA: Montana...
CGGCGGCCAACGGGCAACTGGCGACGGCTGACCCGACGGTCCGGGCTCTGCTGTCGTCCATGCGCACGGCTGCGGGCACGACCGGTTCCATCCAGGAGATCGCGAGCAGCCCGAACACGGCGTCGTTTGCCTGGCAGGTGAAACGCGAGACGATCCGCCACGCACCGACGACGAACATCACGGTGAACCTGACGCCGCAGCACCGCCTGCAGGGCTCGTACTACTGGCAGCGGTTCAACGACACGCCGGACACCCTGAACCAGGGCGATCCGTCGTATCCCGGTTTCCCGCACTTCGTCGACCAGAGCTCGTTCCGCACCACGGCCTCGATGAGCCTGCGATCCACGCTGTCTTCGTCCAAGGTGAACGAGCTGCGCGGCGGCTGGCAGTGGTCGCCGGTGCAGTTCTTCATCAACGAAACCGCGGACATGTTCAGCAACCAGGCCGGATACAACGTGAACCTGGGCTTCGGGCTGACGAATGCCGTGTGGGGCAGCTTCGCGAACGCCCCCGAAGAGCGCAACACCTGGAACTGGACGATTGACGATTCGTTCAGCTGGCTGAAGGGCGGCCACACGATGATGTTCGGTGGCAACTTCTCGCGCGCCATCAACTGGATCGACGACTGGAACACGGTGCAGGACGTGAACCTCGGGTTCAACACCACGTTCGACCCCGCTGAGTCGATGTTCAACACCACGAACGGCCCGATCAACTTTCCGGGCTCGTCCACGGCCGACCGCACCAACGCCCGGGCGCTCTACGCGACCCTCACGGGCCGCGTGTCGTCGCTGCCGGGCACGGTCCGCCTGAACGAGGCGGGCAGCGAGTACATCTACAACGGGCACATCATTCAGCGCTCGCGGCAGGATGAGTACTCGTTCTTCGCGCAGGATCAGTGGCGCTGGAAGCCGACCCTGACGGTCACGGCCGGCGTGCGTTACGAGCTGCAGTTTCCGATCATCCCGTCCAACGGGGTGTTCACGGCGACGGGCGTGGCTGACGTCTGCGGCCCGTCCGGCGAGGGCAGCGGCCCTGGCGGCCGGTTCTGCAACATGTTCAACCCGGGCAGCTTGCTGAATCCCACGATCGTCCCGCAGTTCGTCCCGTACTCGGCGAACACCAAGGGCTACTCGGTGGATTACAACAACTTCGCTCCGAACATCGGGTTCTCGTGGCGTCCGAACGTCCAGAGCGGCATCTTCCGCTCGATCCTCGGCGATCCCGAAGTGGCGACGGTCAGCAGCGGTTTCTCCCGCAGCTACAATCGTGAGCGCTTCGATCGATTCAACACGGTGTTTGCCGGCAACCCGGGTGCCACGCTCAACGCAACCCGCAACACGGCCACCGGGGGGTACCCGCTCGTGCCCGCTGGCGAGTCCTGGCCGATCCTGCTCCGCGAGACCAGCCGCCTCGGCCCGCCGGCGTTCAATCCGACGCCGAGCTATCCGATCATCGCGACGCCGTCGAACAACCTGCGCATCTTCGATCCGGACATCGAAGTGCCGTACACGGATTCGTGGCAGATTGGCCTGCAGCGCGCGCTCGACCGCAACACCGTCGTGGAGGCCCGCTACGTGGGCAACCATAACGCGTTGCCCTGGACCAACGAGAACTGGAACCAGATCAACATCTACGAGAACAACTTCTACAGCGAGTTCCAACTGGCCCAGGCGAACCTGCGCGCCAACGTGCTCGCGGGTAGAGCGGCAGATGGGTTCCGGTACACGGGCATTCCGGGCACCAGCCCGCTGCCGATCATGCTGGCGCACTTCAGCGGCCTGCCGTCGGCGAACGCCAGCAATCCGTGCGCGTACATCGCGAGCACGGCGAGCTGCCCGACGGGCGGCAGCGGCATCGGCGGCGCGAACGCGTCGCAGTTCACAGCCGCCGGCCCCATCGGCAACCTCGATCCGTTCTTTCCCAGCCCCACGGGTCTGGCCGGCACGTTACACACCGGCAACACGGGTGCCTACTTCAACAGTGCGAAGGCCCTTGGCACTCCGCTGAACTTCTGGGTGATGAACCCGCTCGGCAGCGCGGCGTCCGTCATGCGGAACTTCGGTGGCGGCACCAACCACAACATCATCGGTGAAGTCCGCCGTCGTCTGTCGGCAGGCCTCGCCGTGAACCTGAGCTACACGTGGCAGCGTCAGTATCAAATCCTGACGTCGGCCAACGCAGGCAGCACCGCACTCGGTCCCGGATCGAACTTCGAGATCCACCAGCCCGAGTTCAGGCTGCAGGGGCAGGGCGTGCCGCACGCGTTCAAGATGCTGTGGACGTACGACATTCCGTACGGCCGTGGCAAGCGCTTTGGCGCCAACATCAACCAGTTCGCGGACTACATCGTCGGCGGCTGGACGTTCTCCGGCACCGGCCGCGTGCAGATCCAGGACTTCGTGCTCCGCAACTCGACGCTGGTCGGGATGACGCTGGATGAGGCCCGTGCGGCGCTGAAGGAAGTACGGTTCGTGACGGACGCTGCGGGCGTCACCACGGTCTGGAACTTCCCGCAGGACATCATCGACAACACGCGGAAGGCCTACAACACCGACGAAACCCAGCCGACGTTCTACGCGCCTGGCACCGAGCCCTCGGGCCGGTACTTCGCGCCAGCCGGCGGCCCGGGCTGCAACTACCTGTACGCGGGTGACTGCAACACCGCCGACATGTGGTTCCGCGGCCGGTGGTTCGGTGAGTTCGACTTCCGCATCTCCAAGATGGTTCCGCTGCCGACCAAGGCCAGGTTCGAGATCAGCGCCGAGGTGTTCAACGCCCTGATGGCGAAGAACTTCCCGGTGTCCCTCAATCCGGGCAACGGTGCGAACATCTTCCGCATCACCAGCACGCAGAGCGCGGCGCGCACGGCGCAGCTCGTGTTCCGCGTGAGCTGGTAGTCAGTCCCTGACGTCCGGGGCGGTGACACCGCCCCGGCGAGTTTCACAACAGCCGGGTGGGCAACTACCCGGCTGTTTTTTTTGGCCTATAGTTGCACCCGAATGACGGAGCAAGGGTCCGCCCGGCCGAGGGTCGTGGTGGTGATGCCGGCCTACAACGCGGCCCTGACACTGGAACGCACGTGGCGCGAGGTCATCGCCCACGACATCGTCGATCTCGTGATCGTGGTGGACGATGCCAGCCGCGATGCGACGCTGGAAGTGGCGTCGAAGCTGGACAAGGTCGTGACGCACGCGCACCCGGCCAATCGGGGCTACGGCGCCAACCAGAAGACGTGCTATCGCCTGGCCCTCGACCACGGCGCCGACATCGTGGTGATGGTGCATCCCGATTACCAGTACACGCCCAAGCTCATCCCGGCCATGGCCGGAATGGTGGCCAGCGGCCTGTACTCGTGCGTGTTGGCATCGCGCATCCTGGGAGGGCAGGCACGGGCCGGCGGCATGCCGCTGTGGCGCTACGTGTCGAACCGCGCACTGACGTTCGCGGGCAACCTGCTGCTCGGCACCAAGGTGTCGGAGTTCCACACCGGCTATCGCGCCTACTCGCGCGAGCTGCTCGAGCGGCTGCCGCTGGACGCCAACTCGGATGATTTCGTGTTCGACAATGAAGTGCTGGCGGAGACCGCCTGGCTGGGCCATGCGATCGGAGAAGTCTCGTGCCCGACGCGGTATGCGCCCGATGCGTCTTCAATTAATTTCCGGCGCAGTGTGAAGTACGGCTTCGGTTGCCTCGCGACGGCTGCCGCGTTCCGGCTCGCGAAGTGGGGCGTCATCCGCGATTCGCGGTTCCCGCGGCAGACGCCGCGATGATAGGCTGGTGAGCCAGCAGGCGGAATTCATGAGCGTGATTGGAAAATCCATCCACATTTCCGGCGAAGTGCGAGCGGCGTCGGATCTCACCATCGAAGGCGAAGTCACCGGACCCGTGATCTGCGAAGGCGTCAGCGTCACGCTGACGGCGACGGCCACGGTGACCGGCGACGTCATTGGCGGCGAGATTACCGTGTTCGGCCGTTCAACCGGCCAGCTCGTCGCCACCGGCGTCGTGGACATCCGTGCCGGTGCCATTGTCGACGGCACCATCATCGCGCCCCGGCTCATCCTGCACGACGGGGCCCGGGTCAACGGCCTCGTCGATCCCGGGAAAGTCGATGCCGCCATGAGCGTGATGAAGTTCCAGCAGAAGAAGCGCGACGCCAGTTAAGCCTCCATTCGTTACCTCCTCGTAACGTCCTCGTCATATCGCCGTCGCGCCTGGCTGCTATTTCTTGCAGCTCTCTGGAGGCGTGATGAGGCAGATGTTGATGAGTCGGAGTGCGGTGGTGGGCGCGGTGCTGACCGCGGCGGTCGGTGTGTTGCTCGGAAGTATCCGGATTGCCGGTCAGCCGCCGGAGAAGGCGATTTCGCTGACGCCGCTGGGCGTGTACCGGACCGGCCTGTTCGACAAGGGCGGCTCGGAGATTGCGGCCTACGACCCGGCCACGCGGCGGGTGTTCACCGTGAACCTCGATGGAAAGCGCATCGACGTGATCGACATTTCCACTCCATCGGCGCCGTTCCTGACGCACACGATCGACATCACGCCGTGGGGCAGCCAGGCCAACAGCGTGGCGGTTCACGACGGCGTGCTGGCGGTGGCCGTGGAGGCCGCGGTGAAGACCAATCCGGGCAAGGCCGTGTTCTTCAACGCCTTCGGAGGATTGCTGGCGTCAGTCACGGTAGGCGCTCTGCCCGACATGCTGACCTTCACGCCGAATGGCCAGCTGGTACTCGTGGCCAACGAAGCCGAGCCGAACAGCTACGGGTTCGCGGATTCCGCTGACCCGGAAGGCAGCGTCAGCATCATCGACGTCTCGGAAGGCGTTGCGTCGCTGACGCAGGCGGACGTGACCACGGCAGGCTTCAGGGCGTTCAACGGCACGACGCTCGATCCCTCGATTCGCATTTACGGCCCCGGTGCGACCGTCGCGCAAGACCTGGAGCCCGAGTACATCGCCGTGTCGCACGACTCGAAGACGGCCTGGGTCACGCTGCAGGAGAACAACGCGCTCGGCATCATCGACCTCAAAGAGAAGCGCGTGACGAAGCTCGTGGGCCTCGGCTTCAAGAACCACAACGTAGCGGGCGCCGGAATGGATTCGAGCGACCGCGACAACCACACCAACGCAATCGAGCCGCGGCCGGTGCTCGGCATGTATCAGCCCGACGGCATCTCGACGGTGCAGTTCAGGAACCGGACGTACCTGCTGCTGGCCAACGAGGGCGACGTGCGCGAGTGGAAGGGCGTAGCCCAGGCGGGCGTGGACAACGCCAACGCCAATACCGAGGCCAGGCGCGTGTCGGCGCTGACGCTCGACACGGGGGCGTTCCCGAATGCGGCCACGCTCATCGGCAACGCGGTCCTTGGGCGCCTGAACGTCACGATGTACAAGGGCAATACCGACGGCGATCCGGCCTTCGAGCAGCTGTATTCATTCGGCGCGCGGTCATTTTCGGTACGTGACGAAGAGGGCCGCCTCGTGTTCGACAGCGGCGACGCCCTCGAGCAGCTCATCAAGCTGCGGAACCCGGCGTACTTCAACGCGAACCACACGAACAACGTGAACACCGGCAATCCGAACGACTGGACGCACGACAGCCGGAGCGACGACAAGGGGCCGGAGCCGGAGAACGTGACAGTGGCCAAGCTGTTCGGCCGGGACTTCGCGTTCGTCGTGCTCGAGCGCATCGGCGGCGTGATGATCTACGAGCTGGTCGATCCCACGCGCCCGACGTTCGTGGACTACGTGAACCCGCGCGTGTTCGGCGTGGCGGCCGAGTCTGCCGCAGCCGAGGACCTCGGACCCGAAGGCGTCATCGTCGTCCAGGCCGAGGACAGCCCCAACGGCAAGCCGCTGCTCATCGTCGCCAACGAAGTCAGCGGGACGACGCGCATCTACGAGATCGCGCAGGTCAAGAAGTAGGAACTACCGCACCTTCCGCGCGGGATCCGCGCGATTGTTGATGAGACCGGTGACGCGCCCCTGCGCGTCCCGGACGAACTCCACGTGATCGACGTCGACGTCAAAGACGCGGCCATCGGTCGTCGTCATTTCACGCGGCCTGGGGCGGTCGCCGGCGCGGCCCACGAACTTGCCGTTCTCCACAGCGAACGACAGCTCGAAGCCGTCCTCGAAGCGGTACCGCCCCACGGCATCGCGGACTTCGTCGAGACGCACCGGGACACGTGTCGCATCCACCTGCCGGTTGTACTGGCCGAGGGGATGCGTGCCACCGCAGATGGCGCACAGCGCCGGCGCATTGATGTTGTCGATCGAATGCTTCGCCGGGCGGAACGCGGTCAGATAGTCGAACAGCGCGTCGAGGTCGGCGTCGTTCAGATGGCGGAAGGCGGTCCATGGCATCAACGGGCTGACTTCGCGTGATCTCAGCTTGCCCGTGCGGATGACTTCGCGAAACAGGCCGCGATCGAAGTGCGCAAGGCCGGAGGCGTCGCGCGTGATGTTGGTCGAGTACGCCTTCAGGTTGCCACGCTCGATCAGGTTGCCCCCCGCGAACAGTCCGGGATTGCGTGGTGTGTACCACGACGTATGGCAGCCGGAACAGTCGGCCACTGCAGCGAGATACCGGCCTCGCGATAGCGGATCCGACGGATCGGGTGGCGCCACGGGCCCATCGATCGGCTTCGGCACACGGAGCCTGGCGGCCTGGTCCGGCGGAATCGTGGTGGCCGGCAGGGGATTGTTGACGGGTTTCATCGAACGCAGGAACACGACGACGGCGGCGACGTCTTCGTCTGAGAGCCGGCTGAATGACGCGGACCACATCTGCGGATGCAGGGGCCGTCCGTCGTGCGCCACGCCTTCGCGAATGGCACGGACGAGCATGTCGTCCGTCCAGCGGCCCACTCCAGTTTCCGGGTCTGGCGTCAGATTGTGCGCAACCAGCCAAGGCTTGTCCCACCACACGGCGCCGGCGCCGGCACGGCCGGGCTTCGGCGGGGCACCGCGTTTCGTCCAATCGCGTTCGGAGTGGCAGACAAAACACTGCAGCGGTCCTTCGACCAGGTACTGTCCGCGCGTCCGCCGCTCGTCGGTGCGCTCGTACGTCACGTTAGTGAGCGGGCGAGGCTGATACACGACCCTGGCCGCTGACGGCGTCGGCTCCGGTGCGGTTGTCGTATCGCGACCGCAGGCAGACACCATTCCGCATGCAACGATCCCCATCACACCGGCGAGCGTTCGATTCGTGAGGCGCATAGGTCGCATGCTACTCTCACCCTTCGGAATAAGGGGGCGAATCGATGTCCAGGAACGGAGTGACGTTCTACCGCTGGGACGACATGCCGAAAGAGCAGGTCAATGCCGGCCTGTCGCGGCGGCTCGTGACCGGCGATCGCATGATGTTGGCGCACGTGTATCTGACCAAGGGCTGCATCGTGCCCCGGCACCAGCATGAGAATGAGCAAATCACCTACGTCGTGACCGGCGCGCTCCACTTCTGGATCGGCGAAGACGAATCTGAGGAGATCACCATCCGCGCCGGCGAGGTTCTACATCTGCCGTCGATGGTGTGGCACAAAGCCGAGGCGCTCGAGGACACCCTCGACGTGGACATCTTCAGTCCGCCCCGCCAGGACTGGCTGAACAAGACCGACGCCTACCTGAGGAAGTAAGCCATGGATCTCGGACTTCGCGGCCGGGTCGCGGTTGTGGCGGCCGGCAGCAAGGGATTGGGCCGCGCGGTGGCGCTGGAACTGGCCGCCGAAGGCGCGGACGTCGCCATCTGCGCCCGCGGAATGGCCGCGCTCGAAGACGCCGCTTCCGCCATTCGTGCTCTTGGCGTCCGGGCCCATGCGATCGCGGCCGACGTCTCCGAATCCGGTGCTCCAGAGCGGGTCATTGCCGATGCGGAACGGGCCCTCGGTCCGGTCGATATCGTCGTCACCAACTCCGGCGGGCCGCGATCCGGCCGCTTCGAGACGCTTCAGCCCGAGGACTGGGACAACGCCACCCGCACGCTGCTCGCGAGCGCGGTCGGCTTTGCGCGCGGTGTGGTGCCGGGCATGCGCGCCCGCAAGTGGGGCCGCATCATCAACATCACGTCGATTGCGGCCAAGCAGCCTGTCGACAACCTCATGCTGTCCAACAGTTTACGGAGCGCGGTAATTGCGTTTGCCAAGACGCTGTCCAATGAGGTGGCCGCCGACGGCATCACGGTGAACAACCTGCTGCCGGGCTACACACGAACGGAGCGCGTGACCGATCTTGCGGATCAGCTTGCCGTCTCCGGGAACACGACCGCCGCCGGTGTGACCGCGCGCTGGGAAGCCGAAATCCCGATGCGCCGCCTGGGCGAGCCCGCGGAGTTCGCAGCGCTGGCCGCGTTTCTCGCATCCGCGCGCGCCAGCTACATCACCGGACAGTCCATTGCCATCGACGGCGGATGGATCCGGAACATTCTGTGAAACCGAATTCCAGGCACACGATCCGTGTGCTGGACTGGTTGATCGTGGCGGCCGCACTGGTCACCCTGGTCGTCCGGTTTTGGGGCGGGTTCTACACCGAGCCGTGGGGCCTGCGCGTGTCGATGCGCAGGTTCGAGCGGCCGCTGCTCGTTGCGGCCGCGCTCATCGTGTTCAGACGCTGGCTCGATCGCGATACCGGTTTTCTGGGCATTCCCGGCAGCCGGTACAAGGCCTGGTGGCTGGCGACGTTCCGGCTCGATGCCGACTCGCTGGCCGGCGTGGCGCTTCCGTCACGCTTTCACACCGCCGCCGGTGCCATCGCGCTGATAGTGGCGGGTCTCGGCATGTACTGGGTCCAGCTCGCGCACATGGAATCGGTGCCGGACTTTGGCGATCCGCTGTTCTCGATGTGGCGCATGGGGTGGATCGCGCACCAACTGTCGGGCGATCCGCGCCCGCTCTTCGACGCCAACATCTTCAACCCCACGCCGCTCACGCTGACGTTCTCGGATTCCATGCTGCTGCCGTCGCTGCTTGCGGCGCCGTTCCTGCACGCGGGCCTGCGGCCGGCCATCGTCTATAACGTCTTCTTCCTTGCGGGCATTCTTGCGTCCGGCCTCGCCACGTACTTCCTCGTGAAACGGCTGACGCGCTCGATTCCGGCGGCGTTCATCGGCGGCCTGCTGTACACGCTGCATCCGTACCGCTTCGAGCACTACTCTCATTTCGAGCTGCAGATGACGATGTGGATGCCGCTGGGACTGCTGGCGCTGCTGCGCTTCTGCGACTCGCTGCGGCTGCGCGACGCGATGCTGGCTGCGCTGTGCATGGCGGCGCAGCTGTACTCGTCGATGTACTACGGCATCTTCTTTCCGCTGTTCGCCGGAGCCGTCGTCGTCACGCTGCTCGTGCTTACGCGGGCTCCCTGGGGCCGTGTGCTCAGGCCCGCGGCCATAGCCGGCCTCGTCGCAGTGGTGCTGGCGGCGCCGCTGGCGCGGCCGTACGCGCGGGCGCAGGCAATCAAGGGCGAGCGCGATGAAGGGATCGTCAAGTTCTACAGCGCGGACATCGAAGACTTCTTCCGGCCGCATCAGCGCATGGCGACGTACGCCGGCCACCTGCTGCCGGATGTCCATCCCGAGCGGGCGCTGTTTCCCGGATTCTCGCCGCTGGCGCTGTCGCTCGCGGCGCTTGCGCCGCCGATCGGGCAGATGCGCCTGGCGTTCGTGGCGGGCCTGCTGGTGGCGGGGGACATGACGCAGGGGCTGAACGGATCGCTGTATCCCTTTCTGTATGACGTATTTCCGCCGATCCGCGGGATACGGGTGCCGGCGCGCTTCAGCATTCTGCTTGGCATTGCGCTGGCGGTGCTCGCCGCGTTTGGCGTGCGGCGGCTGCTGGCAAGATGCCGGACTCCGGTATCCCGCGCGCTGGCGCTCGCAGGCATGACGGCGCTCGTCCTCGTGGACCTGCGTCCCAAACTCGAGTTGATGCCGGTGTGGCGCGAGCCGCCGCCGATTTACGACGTGCTGAAGGGACAGACCGAGCCGGTGGTGCTGGCTGAGTTTCCGTTCGAGCTGAATCTGCCACTGGTCACGAGCGAGATCCCGTTCATGTACTTCTCGATATGGCACTGGTTGCCGATGGTGAACGGCTACAGCGGATTTTCTCCTCCCGGGCGCGAGTCGCTGCCCGAGATCGTTCGCGGATTTCCTGACGGCGCCTCGATCGCGGCGCTGCGGATGCACGGCGCCACGCACGTCACCATCAACTGCGCGCTGATGGGCCCGGAGTGCGGCGCGGTCATGCGCCGGGTGGACCAGACGCCGCAGCTCACGCTGCTCAAGGAAGCGACGTGGGAAGGGAAGGCGGTCAGGCTGTACAAGCTGAGATAGGTCCTCAGGGTCCTAAGGTCCTAGGGTCCAGAGGGGTCCGAGGTCCCAAGGGTCCGAGGTCGGTGGTTCGTGGACCCTTCCGGACTTTAGGACCCTGGGACCGTGAGGACCTGTCACGTCTCATTGAAGAAGATCTTCGCCGTTCCGGCTACGGCGAGGCTAGCCCTCGCGGCGCTCGGAGTCGGATCGCCCGCAACATCCGACCCACGGCCGTATCCGTCACCGTCAGATCGCACGATGGAGCATCGCTGCACGTTGCGTCCGCAGCATCAATTCCGGAATCTGAAGACCGTAGCCGCCGCTACGGCTCGACGTGGGGACACGACGTGCGGTCGACTCGGAGTGGCCCGATGCGCGTCAGCTTGAAATTGCGCTGCAGGGAGGGAGCGGCGCGAGCGCGACGTCCGTAGGCATCTCTGGTTTCCAAGCCGGGTAGGACTCGCGCGATACGCGAGCGCGAGATCCGCAGGATCCTCGCGATTCGCGAAGGACGCGCCGCGACTGCACGGAAGCGCAATTTCGAGGGCCAGCTCCGCGGAGACCGCACGGCGTGTCCCCACGCCGAGCCGCAAAGGCGGCTGCTGTCCGTACGTGTAGCGGGTGCCTCGCACGTAGGGAGCGAGGAGGATTACTTGAAGAGGATTTTTGCTGCTCGGAAGAGTGGGTCCCCGGCCGAGAGCAGCACCCACTTCAGGCGCGGCGGGTAGTCGGGCGGGAGCGCGGCGATGAACTCGCGCACCTGGGCGGCGGTCTGCGGCGACTGATAGCCCGCAAGCGTCGCGTCGGCCCAGCGCTTCGGGAAGAAGATGTCGCCGGTCTCCTGAATCTCGCGCACCAGCGCCAGCGCGTCCGGCACGAACTTTTTCGAAGTGGCGGCGCGCAGCGGGTGATGCAGGTACCTGGCGCCCTCGAGCACCCAGGCCTCGCGCCGGCGATTCTTCACGTCCTTCAGGCTCGCAAAAAACTGATCGCGCACGGCCGGGTCCGCGGAGACGGCGGGCATCACGAAGGCAAATCGCGCCTTGCGGTCGGGGTTCTTGAAGCGATCGAGCTGCGTGGTCAGGATGGTCGCGGCGCCGGGCACGTCACGCACGGCCAGGTCCAGCGCCAGCTCCGCCTCGTCGGTTTCGGACATCGGCAGCTTGGCCAGCACCTCCTCTCGCTTCCACAGCTTCGTGAGCCAGGCGAGCGTCTCGGGCGTCGTGGCCACGCCGCGCAAGGCGCCGAACCACGCGGCTTTCAGGCTGGTGGATGGCGATTGATAGACGCCGTTGCGCAGGACCTTTTCGATCTCGGGCGCCAGCGCGGCGCGATCGTCGGCGGCCGTGTATCGCCAGTAGAGCGATCGCACGCAGTCCAGCATCTCGGCCACGTTCAGCTCGTCGGACTCGCGCGGCAGGGCGGCGAGCAGGACGGTCATCAGTTTGTCCGGCGGGAAGCGGCCTTCGAGCATGGACTCCCATAGCGTGACGACCGCCGCGCCGCGTGTGAGCGGCGCTTCCATGTCCGGCAGTGCCGTGGCGATCGCGTTCAGGTTCGATTCGTCGAGCACGAAGTCCGCGTAGCCGAGTCCGCGGCCATTGGGGAGCGCCCACAGGAGCGGTGCCTCGCCCTTGGCTTCCGACTTTGTGGCGCCACCGGTGAACTGGATCTCCACGTCTACGGTGCGGCCTGCATAACCCTCGGTCACAAAAAGACGCTGCGGCCACTGCAGGCGGCGGTCGAGGGGATCGCTTTCGGCCAACGTCATCGTGTTGGAGCCGCCGGCGCTGGCGATGGTCATCGTCATGCGCGGCCGCCCGCGCTCCTCGACCCACGCGCGGCTCCACGCAGCGAGGTCGGTGTCCGTGCGCGAATCGAGCAGCGTGATGAGATCCGTCCACGTCGCATTGCCGTACTTGTGCGCGTTCAGGTACTCGCGCAGGCCGTCGCGGAATTTGTCCGGACCGAGCAGCAGCTCCAGCTGTCGCATCACGATCGGCGCCTTCTGATAAATGATGGCGCCGTACAACGAACCCGCTTCGTTCAGGTTGGCCAGATCCTGACGGATTGGATTGGCGCCGTCTGTGCGGTCCACGTCATACGCGGACGGATAGTGCTGCAGCAGGAACCGCAGCTCGTGATTCACCTCGGGGAACGACGGATTCACGATCTTCGC
>Ga0190274_10001824_pt1 | contig 12482 bp, 11 predicted proteins | sample Popmic531T_FD_133002 | JGI IMG/M metagenome (GOLD analysis project Ga0190274, IMG submission 133002) | Populus adjacent soil microbial communities from riparian zone of Yellowstone River, Montana, USA - 531 T | ecosystem: Environmental > Terrestrial > Soil > Riparian zone | place: USA: Montana...
ACGTGAAAGCGGAGCGACCGGTTGACGCGATCGGCGACCGGCAGGCCGATCCGGCGCGGGCTGCCGTCGACGCCGCCCTCGGACCAGCGATAGAGCGCTGGCAGCGGATCGAACTCACCCTTGATCGGCCAGTAGGCGCCGATCGAGGTCTCGCGCCGGCCGACCAGCCAGGCGCGCAGGATCCGCTGCAGCTCGACCGAGCGCTCGAGCCGGTCAGGCAGGGCCTGCCGGGCGGCGACGAGCTTGGTTCGCAGCGTCGCGAGATCCTGGGCGTTGGCTGGCTCGGGCATCGACGGATGATCCTTTCGGGACGCCGGCGTCGAGGCTGACGCGCGAGCTGGTGCCCGCGCTATTGTGCAGAACCGCCGGCGCCACGAGCGCTCGCGTCTTGGCATCCGAGAGCGGCCCGAACAGCAGGGCGTACGACACGAGCGCGATTGCGGCGGCGATCGAGCCGGCGCCGATGCGCCGCGCCGGGTTGACGATGTCCCAGCAGCGGCCGAACGCCGAGTGGACGGCGGCGCCGATGCGATCGAGCCACGTCCTCGGACGCCATGCCACCAGAGCCGGCTCGTCGTCCCCCCAGGCCTCGACCAGCGCCCGTCCGGACGGCGGGACGAGCAGGCCCTGGCCGGTATCGATGACGTGGTCGTCGAGGTCGCCGGCGCGGGTCAGCCAGACCCGGCCGTGGAGCACCTCGAGCCGACCGCCAGTCGATCCCAGGGGCAGAATGCGGCCGGCGCGAAGGGTACGCACGGCACCCGGGGCAACCCGGCCGAGGCTCTTGATTACTTGCGAATTCATCATCTATCTCCTTCGTTGACCGTGCCGCTATCATCGTCACTCTGCATCGGTAAATCCAATGAAAGCTGGCACCGGGATTGATGCTCAGGACGCATGAGTTCCAGAACTCGACGACCGCTGTCGCTGACCAACCTGAGGGCTTTCGAGGCGGTCGCCCGGACGCTCAGCTTCGGCGCGGCCGCCGAGGAGCTGCACGTCACCCAGTCGGCCGTCAGCCGCCAGATCAAGGGCCTCGAGGACGAGCTCGGCGCGCAGCTGTTCGTTCGCGGCACGCGCCACGTCCAGATCGCCCCTGACGGGCAGACGCTGCTGCGCTCGGTCGAGCCGCTGCTCGCCAAGCTCGACGTCAGCGTCCAGAGCATCCGGCGCTCGCGCAGCCGGCAACGCGTCAGCGTCACCACTTTTGCTTCGTTCGGTTCGCTCTGGCTACTGCCGCGGATCGAGGCCTTCCAGCGCAGCCATCCCGACATTGACATCCGGGTCTCGGCCCACGACGCGCTCGAGGACCTCGATGACCCCGAGCTCGACCTGGCGCTGCGCTACTGCAGCCCGGCTCAGGCACCGGCAGGCGGCACGCACCTGTTCGACGAGACGCTGACGCCCGCCGTCAGCCGCAGCCTCTGGGAACAGATCAAGGCCGGCGCCGCGCCGCAGCTGGCCAAGCCGGCCGACCTCACCCGCCACACGCTGCTCGAGGAAGACGACGACCGCGCCAGCACCGAATTCCTGAGCTGGCGCCACTGGCTTGCATGCCACGACCAGGCGAGCCTCGAGCCGCAGCGCTGGCTCTATCTCAACTTCACCTACCAGCAGGTCCAGGCCGCGCTCGCCGGCCACGGCGTCGCCCTGGCGCGCGTCCCGCTCGTGTTCGAGGCGCTGCAGCGCGGCGAGCTGGTCGAGCCGTTCGGCGAGGCCGGCCGGATCACGAGCCCGTTCTCGTACTGGATGCTGAGCGCGCGCGGCAGCCTGGCGCGGCCCGAGGTCGCGCAGTTCAGCGCCTGGGTCGAGGCCGAAGCGGCGGCGACCCGCGAAGCGGTCGGCGCCGTTCGCGCCCCGTGCTGAGCGCTTGCCTGCACTTGACCGCGACCTGCGCTCGACCCTCTGGCAATCGTCAGCGAATGCCGTGCTCGGTGACGATGAACGCCAGCGGCACGTCGTGCGGTTGGAGCGCGAAGGTGGCGAGGTCGACCTCCGCGCACGACCAGGCGACGCCGACGGCGACGACCTCGGGATGCGCCGCGAGCCAGCGGTCGTAGTAGCCGCCGCCGTAGCCGAGGCGGTGTCCCATCGCGGTGAAGCCGACGCAGGGAACGACGACGACATCGGGTGTCGTCGCCGCCCCGTCGCCGGTGCCGATGCCGCATTCGTCGACGCTCGTCGGCGCGGCGCCGCTCCAGCGCCGGAACTCGAGCGCGCACGGTTCGCGTCGTGCATATGGCAGGGCGCGCGCGACTTTGTCGAGCATAGGGTCGGCGGCGAGCGCCGCGGCTGCGTTAAATTCCGAAGCGAAGGGCCAGTACAGGCCGAGGCACTCGGGCTCGAGGCGGACAATCGCGTCGCGCAACTCGGCCGCCAGGGCCTTCTCGGCGGCGACGAATCCCGGCGAGGCGATGAACGCCTCGCGCTCGGCAAGCAGCCGGGCCCGCAGGGCGCGTCGCGCGGCGAGCGGCGCAACGGACGATGCGGGCGCAACTTTCACGAAGGGATCGGGACGCGAGTGACGACTGCAGAGCGAACCCAATCAGTATATGAGCCGCCTCGCGGCGCCTCGGCGCGGCGAGGCGGCTACACCGGAATCCTCGCCCTCGCGTTGACGCTGGTCCTCGGCGCCGCCGCGTGGCCGACAACTGCCCACGGCCAAGGCGTCGAGACCACCGTGGTCGACGCGCGCGACGCCCTGCGCCGGCACGATCGCAACCGTCTCGCGGCGTTGCGCGCGCAGGCCGCAGCCGAGAAGAACCCGCTCGCGATGTGGGTCGATTACTGGGAGCTGACGAACCGGATCAACGAGGTCCAGCCGGCCGAGTTCACGGCCTTCGCGCAGCGCTGGAGCGGCACCTACGTCGAAGACCGGATGCGCAACGACTGGCTGCTCGAGCTCGTGCGCCGCCGCGATTCCGCCACCTTCGCCGCTGAGTTCCCGCGCTTTCGCATGAACGACGACCGCGAGGTCACGTGCTTCGCGCTCGCCAACGACCTGCTGGCCGGTCAGGACGCGCGCGAGGCCGGTCTCGCCGCCTGGCTGGCGCAGAAGGACGCCGACGATGGCTGCGCCTATCTCGCCGCTACGTTGCTGGCGCTGAAGCAACTGAGCCCGGCCGACATCTGGAAGAAGGTGCGCGCCAGCATCGAGGCCAACCGGCCGCGCGCCGCCCGCCAGGCCGCTGCGCTCGTGTCCGACAGCGCGGGCAGTGCCGTTGGCGAGATCGTCGACAGCCCGGCCCGCTATCTGGCGAAGAAGGCCGGCACCGCGACCCGCACCGACGCCGAGCTGACGACGCTGGCGCTGGCGCGCTTGGCGGCGAGCGACAGCGAGGCGGCGGCGATGCTGCTCGAAAGTCGCTGGGAGCGCGCGCTGCCTCCGGAGTTGGCGTCCTACGCGTGGGCGAGCGTCGCCCGGCAGAGCGCGATCAAGCTGCAGCCCGAAGCCGCCGACCAGTACCTGCGCGCCGCTCGCGTTGTCGGCAAGGGCGGCCGCGAAATCGATTCGTCGGACGAGACGCTGGCGTGGAAAGTACGCGCCGCGCTGCGTGCCGACAACGGCCGCGCCCGCTGGCAGCAGGTGACGCAGGCGATCAACGCGATGTCGCCGGCAGAGCAGAAGGATGCCGCCTGGGTCTACTGGAAAGCACGCGGCCTGCAGGTCGTGGCGCGCGACTCGCAGGATGGCGAAGCGCTGCTCGCGACCAGCCGCGAGCTGCTCGCGAGCATCGCCGGCCAGCTCAGCTACTACGGCGCGCTCGCCGCCGAGGAGCTCGGCCAGACGCTGACGCTGCCGCCACGGCCGACGCCGCCGACGGCCGCCGAGCGCGAAGCGGCCGCCGCCGATCCCGGCCTCGCGCGCGCCCTGCTGCTGATCTCGATCGGCCTGCGTGGCGAGGGCGTCCGCGAATGGAACTACTCGATCCGCGGCCTTGGCGAGCGCGAGCTGCTGGCCGCGGCGCAGCTCGCGTGCGAGCGCGAGGTCTGGGACCGGTGCATCAACACCAGCGAGAAGACGCGCGCCGAGATCGACCTCGAGCAGCGCTATCCGACGCCGCTCAGGAAAGAAGTCTCGGCCCGCGCCAAGGAGATCGGCCTCGACCCGGCGTTCGTCTACGGCCTGATCCGCCAGGAGTCGCGCTTCATCGTCGATGCCCGTTCCGGCGTCGGCGCCTCGGGCCTGATGCAACTCATGCCAGCCACGGCGAAGTGGACCGCGAAGAAGATCGGCCTGCCCTACAGCCCGTCGCTCATCACCGACCGCGACACCAACCTCAGGCTCGGCAACGCCTACCTGAAGCTCGTCCTCGACGACGCCGGCGGCTCGCAGGCGATGGCCGCGGCGGCCTACAACGCCGGTCCCGGCCGCCCGCGCAGGTGGCGCGAAGGCCCGGTGCTCGATGCCGCGGTCTGGGTCGAGAACATCCCGTTCCCGGAGACGCGCGACTACGTCAAGAAGGTCCTGACGAACAGCACCTACTACGCAGCCTTGCTCGGCACCAAGGGGACCGCGCTACGCGCCCGGCTCGGCCGCACCATCGGCCCGCCCGATCCGAACGCACCGCCGCCGGAGAAGGACCTGCCCTGACAACGGCCGGCGGGCTCGGCGAGAATCGGCGCTCGCCGGCGCCGCTGCCGGCACCCCACCTCGTCCCGTGACCAACTTCCTCATCCTCGGCGCGACCGGATTCGTCGGCCGCAGCGTCTGCGAAAAGCTGGTCGAGCGCTCGGGCGGCGGCGACGGCCGGATCCGCGTCGCCACCCGGCGCGTCGCGCGGGCCCGCCATCTGCAGCTGCTGCCGACGGTCGAGCTCGCGCCCGGCGATGTCCACGACGACACGACGCTGGCGAGGATGCTGCGCAACACCGACGTCGTGATCAACCTGGTCGCCATCCTGCACGGCAGCGAGAGCGAGTTCGAGCGCGTCCACGTGCGCCTGCCCGAGCGGCTCGGTCGCGCCTGTGCCGCCGCTGGCGTGCGCCGCGTCATCCACGTCAGCGCGCTCGGCGCCGCGGTCGACGCGCCGAGCCGGTACCTGCGCTCGAAGGCGCGCGGCGAAGCGGCGCTGCGCGCGGCCGGCCTCGACCTCACCGTGCTGCGCCCGTCGGTGATCTTCGGCGAGCGCGACCGCTTCCTCAATCTGTTCGCGTCGCTGCAATCGATCTTCCCGGTGCTGCCGCTGGCCGGCGCGAGCGCGCGCTTCCAGCCGGTCTGGGTCGACGACGTCGCAACCGCGATCGCGCGCGCGGTCGACGATGCGTCAAGCTGCGGACTGACGATCGAGTGCTGCGGTCCGCGCGTCTACACGCTGAAGGAGCTGGTCGCGCTCGCCGGCGTCTGGTCCGGCTCGCCGCGACCGGTGCTGGTGCTGCCCGCCACGCTCGGCAAGCTCCAGGCGCTGGCGATGGAGCTGTTGCCAGGCAAGACGCTGATGTCGCGCGACAACCTCGAATCGATGCGGATCGCCAGCGTCAGCAGCGGCAAGCTGCCGGGGCTCGATCGGCTTGGCGTCGAGACGACGCCGCTCGACGCGGTCGCGCCCCGCTACCTCGGCCACGTCTCCGGCGAAGCGCGACTCGAGGCTTGGCGCGCGCGCGCACGTCGCGGCTGACGGCCGCGCCCGACTCTCGCCGGCGTCGCCGGAGCGATGCGCCGGTCGCATCGCAGCCGTGCCGAAACGGCATCGTCCGATGCGTCGTTGGCCCTAGCATCTCGATCCACGACGGCTGAAGGAACGGTGCATGGAGCTCTACATCGGCAACAAGAACTACTCGTCGTGGTCGCTGCGCGCCTGGCTGACGATGAAGCAGCCCGGGATCGGCTTCAGCGAGCGGCAGCTGCGCTTCGACCACTCCGACGGGTCGCCATTCAGGACGACGCTACTCGCGCTCGCTCCCACGGCGCGCGTGCCGCTCCTTGTCGACGATGGCTTCGCCGTGTGGGACTCGCTGGCGATCGCCGAATACCTGGCCGAGCGCTTCCCCGACAAGCGGCTCTGGCCGCTCGACCCGAAGCAGCGGGCGCGCGCGCGCAGTCTCTGCGCCGAGATGCACAGTGGCTTTCTCGCCCTGCGCGCGCGCTGCCCGATGAACGTCGAAGCTTCGCTTCCGGATGTCGGCACGCGGCTCATCGCCGAGTGGCCCGAGGTGACCACCGAGCTGCAGCGCATCGACGCCATGTGGCGCGAGGCACTGGCCGAGTCGGGCGGACCGTTCCTGTTCGGAGCATTCGGCATCGTCGACGCCTACTTCGCCCCGATCTGCGTTCGCGCCCAGACCTACCGCCTGCCGCTCGGAGTCGAGGCCAAGGCCTATGCAGCGCGCATCCTGGCGCTGCCGGCGATGCAGGAATGGAGCACTGCCGCACGGGCCGAGCACGACTTCGTCGAGGAAGACGAGCCGTATCGGCAACGGCCGTAGCGCGAAAAAAAGAAGCGGACCGAAGTCCGCTTCACCTGCCGCCGGTTGCCGCGGCGGCAGCGCTCTCAGCGTTGCTTGCGGCGCCGCGCCACCCAGCCCATCGCGCTCAGGCCGGCGAGCATCAGCGCATAGGTCTCCGGCTCGGGAATCGCCGCGTTGATCGATTCGACCTTGACTGCCATGTCGTTGTAGTCGAAGTCGCTGCCGTCTTCGTAGGCGAACAACCAGTTGGTCGAGCTGCCGTCCTGGAACGCGACCACGCGGTCAGGACGCGCGTCGGGAGCGTTCAACTGGTCGAGCGTGTAGTAGGTCGGACTTGTCGCCGAGGCCTTGAAGAAGAAGCCGAAGGCACCGGAGGTGATCCGCGCGTCGGTGAACGAGCCGCAGGTGTAGTGCGTGCCGCAACCGCCCGACGGACCGAAGACGTTGAGCGTGTTGCCGACGATCGTCAGGCCGACCGCATCGGTCGCCACCGCGCCGCCGAGGAGCAGGTTGTAGCTGACGATGTTGGTCGTGTCATTGCCGAACCAGATACCGAAGCTCTGGGTGCCGGCGTTCGCGGTGAACTCGGCCAGCAGGGTCGGAATGGTCGAGCTCGTTCCCGGTGTGGCCGACTGGAAGATGCCGGCCGAGCTCTGATTGGTATTGACGTTGATGTGGCCTGCCCCGAACAGGTTGTCGGCCATGCTTTGCAGGTTGCCCTCAGAACCGAACGGAGGGCCGATGGCCGATGGCGCCGAGGAGTTGGGCACCAACGGGACAGCGAAGGCCGCGAGGCTGGCCGTCAGGCCGAGCAAGGCCACAAGCGATTTCAGTTTCAAGGAAGACTCCGGTTGCGATTCGAACTGCGGGAGGCCGCAGCGGACGAGGGGCAATGTGGGTTGCGTGCCGTGCGCGAGTCATCCCGTGGCCGTGGGGGATGAGCGACCGTTCGTCGTGAGCCGGTAACCGCGTGTGAGCTGTCCTAGACTTCCCACGATGAAACGCTACCTCGTCGGCGGCGCAGTTCGTGATGAATTGCTCGAGCGACCCGTCGTCGATCGCGACTGGGTCCTCGTCGGTGCCGACATCGAGCGTCTGCGCGAACAGGGCTATGTCGCCGTCGGCAGCGACTTTCCGGTGTTCCTTCACCCAGATACGCGCGAGGAGCACGCGCTCGCGCGCACCGAGCGCAAGACCGGCCCGGGCTATCGCGGCTTCGCGTTCCACGCCGATCAAGACGTGACGCTCGAAGACGACCTGCGCCGGCGCGACCTGACGATCAATGCGATGGCGCGCGCCGAAGACGGGACCTTGATCGATCCTCACGGCGGCCGGCGCGACCTCGCGGCCAAGGTGCTGCGCCATGTCTCGCCAGCGTTCGCCGAGGACCCGGTGCGCATCCTGCGCGTCGCGCGGTTCGCGGCGCGTTTCGCCGACTTTCGCGTCGCCGACGAGACCCTCGCGCTGATGAGCTCGATGGTCGCCAGCGGCGAGGTCGATGCGCTCGTTCCCGAGCGCGTCTGGCAGGAGGTGTCGCGCGGCCTGATGGAAGACAGGCCGGCGCGCATGTTCGAAGTGCTGCGCGATTGCGGCGCCCTGGCCCGTGTCATGCCCGAGGTCGATCGCCTGTTCGGCGTGCCGCAACGTGCCGACTTCCATCCCGAAGTCGACACCGGCGTGCATCTGCTGATGGTGCTCGACATGGCGGCACGCCTCGCGACCTCGCTCGCCGTCCGCTATGCCTGTCTCGGCCACGACCTGGGCAAGGGCACGACGCCGGTCGAGATACTGCCGCGCCACCTGCGGCACGAGGAGCGCAGCGTCGTCCTCGTGCGCCAGCTGAGCCAGCGGCTGCGCGTCGACAACGCCTGCAGCTCGCTCGCCGAAGTGGTGGCTCGCGAGCACGGCAACGTTCATCGCAGCGGCGAGTTCGGCGCGGCGGCGATCCTTCGTCTGCTCGAGCGCTGCGACGCCTGGCGCCGGCCCGATCGCTTCGCCGAGATGCTGCTCGCCTGCGAGTGCGACGCGCGCGGCCGACTCGGTCACGAGGACTCGCCCTATCCGCAACGAGCGCGACTGCTCAAGGCGCTCGCCGTGGCCTCCGCGGCCGACGCGTCCGCCGTCGCCGCGGAGGCGGCGGCGCGCGGCCTGGCCGGCCCGGCGATCGGCGCGGCGATCCAGGAAGCGCGCCTGCGCGGGCTGACGAACGATCCGACCTTCGACGAGACGCGTCGACCGTGACATCGCTGAAGGACGAGCTCAAGCTGCTCGCCAAGGCGTGGCTCGGCAAGTCGACCCGCAAGCTGCTGGGCCCGAACGTCTGCGCGCTGCTTGTGCAAACGGAAACCGGGGTGTTCGCGGTCGATCCCGAAGACAACGAGCTCGGCCGGCAACTGCGCCTTCGCGGCAGCTGGGGCGTCGACGAGCTGCACCGGCTCGAGCCGCATCTTGGCGTCGACACGAGCGTCCTCATTGTCGGCGCGCACATCGGCACGCTGGCGATCCCGATCGCCCGGAAGTGCCGATCGGTCACGGCGATCGAGGCGAATCCGCGAACCTACCGGCTGTTGCTGCAGAACATCGCCTTGAACGCGAGCGTGAACTGCACTCCCTACAACATCGCCGCGAGCGATCGGCGCGAGCAGCTCGGTTTCCTGCTCAACCGGGCGAACTCGGGCGGCAGCAAGCGCACGCCCAAGAACAGGGCGTTCATCTACTACTACGACCGGCCCGAGGAGATCTCGGTGCGCGCGGAAAGCCTCGACCAGTTCTTCGATGCCGCCCGCTTCGACATCGTCGTCATGGACATCGAGGGATCGGAGTACTTCGCGCTCAAGGGAATGCAGCGAATCCTCGCCGACTGCCGACTGCTGGTGGTCGAGTTCGTCCCGCATCATCTGACCAACGTAAGCGGGGTCGGCGTCGCTGAGTTCCTGTCGGTGATCGCGCCGCACTTCGGCCGGCTGACGATTCCGTCGCAAGGCAAGACGGTCGAGGCGCCAGAGTTTCTCGCTTGCCTGTCGCAGATGCATGCCGCCGGACAGGTCGACGACGGCATCCTGTTCGAGAAGGTGTGACGCCACCGACGGGCGCACGCCGCCTCAAAGACGGTGGCGACGATCGCCGCTGGCGAAGCCGATCGGCGCGAATGCGAAGCCCTTGGCGAACGCCAGCACTTTGAACAGCTCGCCCATCTCGTGCTCGTGGACCAGCCGGGTCGCGTCGACGCGCTCGCGCACGTCGGCCTGCGCCAGCAGCTCGCCGAGGCCGCAGTTGAGAAGAAAGCGAGCCTGCGAGGTGTAGCCGACGACGTCGAGCCCGGCCCCCTGGCCAGCGACGGCGAGGGCCGTGAAGTCGAGGTGACTGGTGATGTCCTTCAGGCCGACGTCGACCAGCGGATCGGTGTCGGCGCGATGAGCGCGATGGCACATCAGCGTGCCGCCCGCGCGCTGCGGGTGGTAGTACTCGGCTTCGGGGAAGCCGTAGTCGATCAGGAAGATCGCGCCGTGCGCGAGGCGATCGGCGAGCGTGGCGACGAAGGCGCACGCATGCTCGTGCAGCTCGGTCGTGCTGCCGGCGGGAAACGGCGTCGCCACCGGTGGCCGCTTGGCGCTGGCGCGATCGCTCCAGGCGAAGGCCGCGCTGCCCTCGCCACGACCGACGCCGCGCTCGCGCCAAGCGTCGCCGTCGAAGTGGCTCAGCTCGACCGGCATCGCATCGAGGACCTCGTTGCCGACGACGACGCCGCGCAGGCTCGCCGGCAGCTCGTCGAGCCAGCGCACGCGACCGGCGAAGGCACCGGTCGCGGCACGTTGCCGCTCGCGCAGCGGCGCCGATAGCTCGACGATCGAATAGCGCTGCACGCGGTCGCCGAGCGCACCGAGCAACTGCGCCGCGAGCGCGCCGGAGCCGGCGCCGAACTCCCAGATCTCGTCGCAGCCGCTCGCCTCGAGCGCCTGAGCGAGCTGGTTCGAGAGCGCCTGGCCGAACAGCGGCGAGAGCTCGGGCGCGGTGACGAAGTCGCTGCCGCCCGAAGGCATCCGCCCGACGATCGGCCGGCCGCTGGCGTAGTAGCCGAGGCCGGGGGCGTAGAGCGCCAGCGCCATGAAGCGGCTGAACGGGATCCAGCCGCCGGCGCGGTCGATCGCCACGCCGACGAGGCGCGCGAGGGCCGCCGATACACTGCTGTCGTCCAAGCCCTCATGCACCGGCACATTGTAGGAATCGTGGCTCCGCCCTCTGCCCAGTCCGTCGCCGTGGCGGCGCCGCGCCGCAAGCTCCCGGTCGAGACCGCCAAGCTCGGCAAGCGCCTGCACCGCCAGGTCGGGCGCGCCATCGCCGACTTCGCGATGATCGAGAACGGCGACCGGGTGATGGTCTGCGTCTCGGGCGGCAAGGACAGCTACGCCCTGCTCGACCTCTTGATCGAGCTGCGCGCGCGGGCCCCGGTCGAGTTCTCGATCGTCGCCGTCAATCTCGACCAGAAGCAGCCCGGCTTTCCCGCCCACGTGCTGCCCGAGTACCTGGCCGGCCTCGGCGTCGACTTTCGCATCGTCGAGCAGGACACCTATTCGGTTGTCAAGCGCCTCGTCCCCGAAGGCAAGACGATGTGCAGCCTGTGCTCGCGCCTGCGGCGCGGCGCTCTCTATCGCGTCGCGAGCGAGCTCGGTGCGACCAAGATCGCGCTCGGGCATCACCGCGACGACATGGTGCAGACGCTGTTCATGAACATGTTCTTCGGCGGCCGGCTGAAGGGCATGCCGCCCAAGCTCGTCAGCGACGACGGCAAGCACGTCGTCATCCGGCCGCTGGCCTACGTCGCCGAGTCCGACCTCGAGCGCTGGGCCGTCGAGCGCGCCTATCCGATCATTCCGTGCAACCTCTGCGGCAGCCAGCAGAACCTGCAGCGGGTTCGAATCGGTGCGATGCTGCGCGACTGGGAGCGCGACGACCCGGGGCGAATCGACCGAATCTTCGACTCGATGGCACGTGTCGTGCCCTCGCACCTGATGGACCGGAACCTGTTCGCCTTCGCCGGCATCCAACCGACCGGCATCGCCGACGCTGACGGCGACCGTGCCTTCGACGGCGACGACGCCGCCGTGCCAGGAGAGCCCCGATGAGAACGATCGCCATCCTCGCCGCGACGGCCGCGCTGGCCGGCTGCGCATCGCTCAACGCGGTCGACTCCGAGGTCTCGAGCTTCAGCCGCTGGCCGACGGGCCGGACGCCGTCGACCTATGCCTTCGAGCGGCTGCCATCGCAGCAGGCGCAGCCGCAGCAGGCGCAGATGCTCGAGGATGCAGCGCGTCTGGCGATCGAGGGTGCGGGCTTCGTCCCGGTGCGTGAAGGCAATGCCGCCGATGTCACGATGCAGCTCGGCGCGCGCATCACCGAGACCGACCGCTCGCCGTTCGACGACCCGTTCTGGTACGGCGGCTACGGCGGCTGGGCCCGGCCGTTCGGCTACGCCGGCTATGCCGCCTACGGTCGCGGCTACTGGCGGCGCGGCTACTGGGGTCCGGGCGCGTGGGCGCCCTACTACTCCTATTGGGGACCGTACTCCGACTTCCCCTACTTCCAGCGCGAGGTCGCGCTCCTGATCCGCGACAAGCGCTCGGGCGAGCCTCTCTACGAAGTGCGCGCCGTCAATTCGGGCTATTCGACCGGTGTCCCGGACGTGCTGCCGGCGATGTTCGCGGCGGCGCTCAAGGACTTCCCGGTCGGCAGCGCCACCAATCCGCGCCGCGTGACGATCCCGGCCGGGCCCTAGCGGTCCCTGGCCGGGGCCTCAGCTCGCCGCGTCAGCGACCAGCTCGCGCAGGTCGGTCTCGTAGCCTTTCAGCTTCTGCGCCGCGGCGCGGCGCTGCGCCGCGCTGGTGCTGTTGTGCAGCGCGCTGGCAAAGGCGCATTCGTACGCGATCACGCGCTCCGCGTGGAGACGAAAGCCTTCGTTCGGCGAACGATCGATGCTGCGAAAGAGGGCTCGCACCTGCGCCACGGCCTCGTCCTGGCTCAGGCTGCCGCTGCGCAGGCGCCGCGCCAGCGCGACCGCGTCGTTCTGGCGCCGCTGC
>Ga0190274_10001825_pt1 | contig 12481 bp, 15 predicted proteins | sample Popmic531T_FD_133002 | JGI IMG/M metagenome (GOLD analysis project Ga0190274, IMG submission 133002) | Populus adjacent soil microbial communities from riparian zone of Yellowstone River, Montana, USA - 531 T | ecosystem: Environmental > Terrestrial > Soil > Riparian zone | place: USA: Montana...
GCGCTGCGGCGCTTGCGCCCAAAGCGTCGCGGCGACAGCCACAGCCGACAGCATCAGAAAACGAATCGGCTTTTTCGGCATGGCGGCACGCTAGATTCTTTTTCTCGCCGCGCGCGCGGTGATGGCAGCCAGCGACAGGAACAGCAGACCGCTCGCTAGCTGGGCGAGTCCGCTCTCGCCGCGGAACCACGGAACGATATCGCCGATGGCCTGAAACGGACCGATCGTATCGGTGCCCACGAGTACCGCGTACAGAATTCCGCAGATCGAGCCGCCCGCAATCAACCCGGAACTGAACAGGGTGCCGGCGCCGAGCTCGGATTCCTCGCGCACGCTCGTACTGTACTCCACCCACCAGCGCACGAGACCACCGACGAAAATGGGCGCCGTCGTCGCGATCGGGAGATACGCCCCGACGGCGAATGACAGCGAATGAATCCCGCAGAGCTCGAGCGTGATGGCGATGAACACCCCGACGAGCACAAGACCCCAGGGGAGATTCTGGCTGAGAAGCCCCTTGATGATCGTCGCCATCAGTGTCGCCTGCGGCGCGGCGATGGCCTGGGAACCGATGCCAAAGACCCGGTGCAGGTAGAGCGTGGTCATCCCGATGACCAGCGCCGAGGTCAAGACGCCGATGACGAGCCCGAGCTGCTGATACAACGGGGTCGCGCCGACGATGTAACCAGTCTTGAGGTCCTGGGACGTATTGCCGGCATTTGCCGCTGCGATGCAGACGACGGCGCCGACGCACAAGGCAATCGGGGCGTACCGGTCGCCCGTCCATCCCAGGGCCACGAACAGCACGCAGGTCAAGATGAGCGTGGCGATCGTCATGCCCGAAATCGGATTCGAGGAGGATCCGATGAGCCCCGTGATCCGCGAGGAGACCGTTGAGAAGAAGAAGCCAAAAATCACGATCAGCGCCGCCGCCAGCACGTTTCCCTGCAGCGGCATCCCCGGCGCAATCGCGAGGAACAGCGCGAGCAGCAGCGTGCCGATCAGCACGACGCCCATCGGGATTTCGCGCTCGGTCCTGAGCTGCTCCCGCGTCCCGCTGACGCCCAGGCTCTTCAGGCCGCCGACAGCGGAGCTGAGAATGGTGGGAATCGTGCGCGCGAGCGTGATGAGTCCGGCCGCAAGCACGGCGCCAGCGCCGATGTAGCGAATGTACGCGCTCCAGATCTGACCGGGCCCCATTTCCGAAATGAGGTACGGCTGGCCGGTCGCCGGGTTCACCGCGAAATCTGGATGGATGGGCGGCAGCGGCTGCGTGATGTACTGTCCGAGGATCGACAGGAGCGGCAGCAGCACGAGCCACGAGAGCACGCCTCCCGCGAACATCGTGCCCGCAATTGCCGGACCGATGACGTAACCGACGCCGAGGTACTCGGGGGAGATGTCGACATTCAGTGTCGCGTTCGGGAACTGGCTTCGAGGCGGCGCCGTATAGCCGACCTCGGTGCGAAACAGGTTGAAGACCCACGACAGCGCTTTCCAAAGGGCTCCCACGCCGAGGCCGCTGAACACGAGAGCGGCGAGCTTGCCGCCGCGCTCACCTGCGACGAGCACCTCGGCGCACGCGGTGCCTTCCGGATACGGAAGCGTGCCGTGCTCCTTCACGATCAACGCGCGGCGCAGGGGCACCATCATCAGGACGCCGAGGAGGCCGCCCGCGAAAGTCAACATCGTGATTTGAAAATAGGTGAAGTATGCGGGTCCGTACGGCGCCAGGAAGATGAGGGCCGGAATCGTGAACACCACTCCGCCCGCCACCGACTCGCCAGCGGATCCGATGGTCTGGACGATGTTGTTTTCGAGGATGGTGGCGCCCCCAAAGCGCTTCAACACGGAGATGGCGAGCACCGCGATGGGAATCGAGGCGCTCACGGTCAGGCCTGCGCGAAGCCCGAGGTAGACGGTCGACGCGCCGAACAGGAGACCGAACAGCACGCCGAGGATGATCGCCTTTGAGGTGAACTCGGCCGGTGATTCGGTAGCCGGTACGTAGGGCTGAAACGCCGCTGGTGGCGCCGACGGCCGCGTCGCGGATGCCATGGCCGCGATACTAACATGACGCTTTCTGACGCGGCCTCCGCTGCTTTTGCTACAATCGGCCGTCGCTTGTGAAAGCCACGAACAAGGCGCCTGCCGGCCCCTCAAAGCCCAAACAGAGCCTCGATCAGGTCTCAGAGCTCACCACGAACCGGCTGTCGGTGTACCTGCGGTGTCTGCGGCAACTCGACGGCGCCGGTATCCGCACCATCTCGTCCCAGGCGCTCGCCGAACAGTTCCACCTGAACGCCGCCCAGATTCGCAAGGACCTGGCGTACTTCGGGGAGTTCGGGGTCCGTGGCGTCGGGTACTACGTCCGCGATCTCAGGCGCCACCTTCGGCAGATTCTGGGCCTCGATCGCAAGCTTCGAGTGGCCATCATCGGCGCGGGCAATCTCGGCCTGGCGCTGGCCGATTACCCCGGGTTCCGGCAGGAAGGCTTCGAGATCACGGCCCTCTTCGACAACCTGAGCGAGAAGGTCGGCCAGCAGTCGCGCGGCGGCGTGCCGATTCACGACATCCACGATCTGAAGAAGTTCGCGCGCCGCGACGGCGTCAGCATCGCGGTCATCGCCGTGCCCGCCCCCTCGGCACAGCGGGTCGTGGATCTCGTGATCGCGTCCGGCATCAAGGCCGTGCTGAACTTCTCGCCCGGCACACTTCAAGTGCCCGCCGACGTGAAGCTGAAGAGCGTGGATCTCACCGTATCGCTGGAGAGCCTGTCGTTCTATCTCGCGCGGGGGGAAAGTGAAGAAACCTAAGCCGGGCGGACGCCTGTCGCACGTCGATCGCCGTGGACGCGTGAAGATGGTCGATGTCTCGGCGAAACCGGTGACCAGCCGCGAAGCAGTTGCCAGCGGGTCGATCACGATGTCGACCGAGGCGCTCAGTCAGATCCGGCGCGGCGCGGTGCAGAAAGGAGATCCATTGCAAGCGGCGCGCGTGGCGGGCATCATGGCCGCCAAGCAGACGGCGGCGCTCATCCCCCTGTGCCATCCGCTGCCGATCTCGAGCGTGCAAGTCGATCTCACCCCAACGCCGCGAGGCTACGACATCGTCGCGCGCGTCCGCACGACGGCGCAGACCGGCGTTGAAATGGAAGCGCTGACCGCCGTCGCGGTCGCCGCGCTCACGGTCTATGACATGGTGAAAGCCGTGGACAAGGGTATGGTGATCGGCAGGATCCGCCTGGAGTCCAAAACTGGAGGACGGTCGGGCACTTACCGGCGCCCTGGCAGGTTGCTGAAGAAGCCAGCAACCCGACGTCAGAAGTGAAAACTTAGACGTCAAAACTGAAGAACATGGCAAAGAATATGCGGCCCTCTAACTTCTCAGTTCTAGGTTCTCACTTCAGGCTGTGTTTTTCAGTAGCCTGCCAGGGCGGCTCCGGGCGCGTGACCGCCCGGAGCCCCATCAGTCGGGCTCTCGATTACGGGCGCGAGCCGCGATATCCCTGTTCGTAACCCGCTTGAAACGCCGAGCGATATTCGCGCTTGTAGTCGTCCCGCGAACCGTAGCGCCGGTCGTAGTCGTTATCGCCCGATCGATATCGCCGCGAGCCGATCGGATCGAACCGGTTCCTTCCGCGCGCGTCGTTGCGCCCCTGCTCGTAACCATCGCGATAGCCGTTCTGGGCGGCCGGCGACGAGCCGTAATTGCCGTAGCTTCCATAGCCGCCTTGCGGGTAGCGACCCTGCGGATAGCCGCCTTGGGGGTATCGACCTTGCGGATAGCCACCGCGTGGGTAGCGACCCTGTGAGTAGCCACCCTGGGAGTACTGGCGGTACCCGTCGTCGTAGCCGGCCGCGAATCCCTGTCTGAACACCGAGCTGTAGCTGCTTCGGTTGCTGTTGCCTCGATAGCCGTCATCGGCATCTCGATAGTCGCCGTGACGTCGGTAATCGAAGCTTCGTCCCTGACGGGCGTCCTGTTCGCCACGTTGGCGCCCCTCGTCATAGCCGATGTTGTACGCACGCTGATCGGCGCCGCGAGTGCTGTTTGGATATCGATACGACGCGCCGTGTGCGGCGCAGGCGGACGTTGAAAACACCAATGCCGCCAGAAGCCCAGCCGGCAGATACCGCAACATGGGTCCCCCTGATACAGGTCTGGCGGGAAAGGAATTTTCAAAACGCATGCCACGACTATCTCGTGATTCTGCTGGCAGTGGGAGTGTCGTCGGCGCGAGTGTCCTCCCGCGGCGACGCGAGGTGAGGGACGCGGCGTCGGTCAGGGGAGCAGTCCGCGCGCCTCTTCTGCGGCTTCCGGATCGCCGTCTTCTTCGCAGAGTGCAATCGCGATGCGAAGCTCGGAAACTGCTGCCGCGGGGTTGCCGGCTTGCAACAGCAGCCTGCCGAGCTCAAGATGCGCCCGTCCGTGCACCCATTTCCTCCCTTGGAGCCCGACGGCTTTCCGGAGATCGAGTTCCGCATCGGCCGCGCGGCCAAGGGCCCTCCTGGCGGCGCCTCGTTTGTAGTACCAGAGCGCTTCTTCGCCAAGCATGCGCGGACGGTCATCGGCCGCAAGACGCGCCATGCCCTCATCGATGAACCGTTCGGCCTGAGCGAACCTTCCGCCCCGGAGCAAGGTCGCGCCTGTTTCGAGCCACAGCAGACGATTGCGCGGGTACTGAGCGCGCAGCGTGGCGAGTTGTTTCAGCGCCTCGTCGTAGCGCTGCTCTCGGTTGTAGAGAAGGACGAGCGCGAGGCGTGCATCCCATCGATTGTCGCCGCTGTATTCGGCGGCCGCCTCAATCAACTGCAGCCCTTTTTCGCGTCCGCCGCCGAAACCGGCCATGTACGCGACCCACCGCATCGGCAGTGCCAGCGCGGCAACCACGTATCGGTACGTGCCCACGATCAACCCTGCGTCACGACGGCGCGGATCGAGGCGGAGCACGTTTTCGTGGGAGTCGTACGCCTCCCGGGCGGCGCTGAACGCCCGGCGGAGGCCGCCATCGACGGTCGCGGCGTAAGAGGCCCGAAGCCCGACCGCCGCGCCGAGTTGATACTGGGCGTCAGCGTCGCTGGCATCAGCCGCGAGCCGCGCGCGCGCCAGCGCGACCGCCCGGCCGATGGCATCGTGAAACGCCGCGGCAGTCTCGGGCGGCGGAGTGGGAAGCTTGACCGTCTCGCGCGAGACCTTCCCCAGGTAGCTGTCGACGGTCAACGTTCCACGGGCGAAGTTGACACTCATCCACAAGGCGCCGGCGAGGCCGCGATAGGCGCCGGCATCCTGTGGGTCGGCAGCGATCGCCTGCCGCAGCGTCGCGATCGCCCGCTGATGGTCCAGGCTGTACAACTCCACCGCAGCCCGGGCCTTGAGCAACTCGGATTCATGGTTGGCAAAGGCAGGGGTCGCGGTAATCAGGGCGAGCGCCAGGTGAGCGGTGCTCACGACGAGGCGAAAGGAGCCACGGCCCACGCCCACATCTTACGACGAGCCAGGCGCTTGCGCCCGCTTGTGACTTCTGCATACAATCACCGACGAATCCGCACGATCACGATACTTTCAGAGAAAAGAGAAGGAGTCGGCGTTGGAACATGTGGCGGCCCCCGGCAAACCAACGCGCGAGCACGCGCACGACCATGCCCATGAGGAGCTCGGGTTCTTGTGGAAGTACGTCTTCTCACAGGACCACAAGGTAATCGGCATCCAGTACGCGATCACCGGCCTCCTCTTCCTGTTCTTCGGCTTCACCTTGATGATGATCATGCGGTGGCAGCTGGCCTATCCAGGCCGGCCCATTCCGCTGATCGGCGGGCTCCTTGGCGCGGCCAGAGCCTCACAGGGCATCATGCTGCCCGAGTTCTACAACCAGCTCGGCGCGATGCACGGGACCATCATGGTGTTCCTCGGCGTCGTGCCGCTCGCGGTGGGCGGTTTCGGGAACTTCGTGACGCCGCTGCAGATCGGCGCGCCCGACATGGCGTTCCCCAAGCTCAATATGATGAGCTACTGGGTGTATTTCATCGGCGGCGTCGTGATGCTTGCGAGCTTCCTGATGCCGGGCGGCGCTGCGCAATCGGGCTGGACATCGTATCCGCCCCTCGCCGTCATTTCGGATGGCCAAACCTGGTGGCTGGTCGGCATGATCTTCCTGATCACGTCGTCCCTGCTCGGAGCGCTCAACTTCATCGTCACGATCGTCCAGCTGCGCGCGAAGGGCCTGAGCTGGATGCGGTTGCCATTCTTCGTGTGGGCGCAGCTCGTCACCTCGTTCCTGCTGCTTCTCGCGTTCCCGCCGCTCGAGGCGGCCGGCGTGCTGCAGTTGATGGACAGACTGGCTGGAACAAGCTTCTTCATGCCGAGCGGTCTGGTTGTCAGCGGCCGGCCATTGGCCGTGTCGGGCGGCGGCAACCCGGTGCTGTGGCAGCACTTGTTCTGGTTCCTGGCGCACCCCGAGGTGTACGTCCTGATTCTGCCGGCGATGGGCATCATCTCGGAAGTCATCGCGAACAACACACGCAAGCCGCTGTGGGGCTACCGGGCGATGGTCTACTCGGTGATCTTTCTCGGTTTCATGTCGTTCATCGTGTGGGCGCACCACATGTTCATGACCGGGATGGGCACCACCATGAGCGCCTTTTTCCAGACGACGACGATGATCATCTCGATTCCGTCGATCGTCATCCTGACCGCGCTGCTGCTGTCGTTGTGGGGTGCGTCGATTCGCTTTACGACGCCCATGCTGTTCGCGCTGGCGTTTCTGCCGATGTTCGGCATCGGCGGGCTGACCGGACTGCCGCTCGGCCTCGCGCCCTCCGACATTCACCTGCACGACACCTACTACGTCATCGGCCACTTCCATTACGTTGTGGCGCCGGGGACGATCTTCGCGCTGTTCGCCGGGATCTATTACTGGTTCCCCAAGGCGACCGGCCGGAAGATGAATGACATGCTCGGCCGGATCCACTTCTGGGGCTCGCTGGTCTGTATCAACATCATCTTCGCGCCGATGTTCATACAGGGCCTGGCCGGAATGAACCGCAGGCTGTACGACGGCGGCCAGCAGTACATGCATGTGCAGGGACTGCCGATGCGGCTGCACATCTGGATCGGCATGGCGGCCTGGACGCTCGCGTTGTTCCAGCTGCCGTTCATCTTCAACTTCTTCTGGAGCATCAAGCGAGGGCAGCCGGTCGATCAGAACCCGTGGGAGGCGACCACGCTGGAATGGTCGGCGCCCTCACCACCTGGACACGGCAACTTCCTCACCGAGCCGGTGGTGTATCGGGGTCCGTACGAGTACAGCGTGCCGGGCGCCGCGAAGGATTTCACGCCGCAATTCGAGCCGGAGCGCGCCTAGCATGAATATTCCGTACACCGTCGAAACCCGACCAGACACGGGGCTCGCCAACGGCAAGCTCGGCATCTGGCTGTTTCTCGCGTCCGAAGTCATGCTGTTCGGCGCGCTGTTTTCCACCTACATCATCCTCCGCACCGGCGCCGTCGAATGGCCGCACGGCGAGCTGAGCGTCCTGCTGGGCGCCATCAACACCGTGATCCTGATCAGTTCGTCGGTGACCATGGTGATGGCCTGGGCATCGCTCAAGATGAATGAGTGGAGCAAGCATCGCCTCTACTTGATTCTGACGTTCGTGCTGGCCGGCGTCTTTCTCGTGAACAAGTACTTCGAGTACGCGGAGCACCTCTCGCACGGCGAGGGCCCCTGGGCGAGTACCTTTCTCGCGATTTATTTCACGCTGACCGGGCTTCACGGGCTCCATATCGTCGGCGGGATGGTCGTGATGGCTTACTTCATCGGGCCCGGCGCCAAGATGGCGAAGACGTCCCCGGAGCAGTTCACCAACCGCATCGAGTACACGGGACTGTATTGGCACTTCGTCGACCTGGTGTGGATCTTCTTGTTCCCGGTGTTGTACTTGTTATAGGCGCGACCGTCAGGTCCGCCACCGAGCTTTACGTGGTGTCCGTCTCCAGGCGGACCGGCTGTTGTTGGGGGAGCGTGGCATGCATTCCGATCCGGCTGAGGTCAGAAAGAGCGTCCGCAAGTACATGATGATCGGCGCCGCGCTGCTGGTGTTCACCGGCATTACCGTGGCGGCCAATCTCGTGCATCTCACGGTGCCTCTGGCCATCACGGTGGCGCTCATCATCGCGACCATCAAGGGCACGATGGTGGCGGCCGTGTTCATGCACCTGAACAACGAGAAGAAATGGATCTACGGGTCGCTGATCTTGACCGTTGTCTTCTTCGTCGTCCTGCTCTTCGTGCCGCTGCTCACCGTCTCTGACACTTTCGGCACGCACATCAACGCGCCCGGTCCAGCGCATGTCGAGAGCGGCCAGGAGCACAAGGACTGAGATGTCGCTCCGGGTATTTCACCTGCTGTTTATCGCGTTGTCGGTCATCCTTACCGCGTTCTTCGCTGCATGGGCGGCTGGACAATACAGGCTCGAGCACCAGATGGGCTACGCCGCGGCCGGCGTCCTCGCGCTCGCCTCAGGCGGCGTCCTGGCGGTGTACGGCACCAGGTTTCAGCGGAAGACGCGGAATCTATGACCATGCGACGAACGATTCTCACGCTCGTGCTCCTGATGGCACCCCGGGCGGCGCTTGCGTGTCCGGTCTGCTTCGGCCAGAGCGACTCACCGCTCGCCAAGGCGATGAACCTGGGCATCCTGGCGATGCTCGTGGTCGTTGCCGGCGTGCTGGCGAGCTTCGCCACGTTTTTCATTTATCTCAGCCGGCGTGCGCGACTGGCTGACCAGTTGCCCGCCGGCGATTCCCCACGTTCGATTCTCGAGGGCGCCGCCCCGCAGGAGAGGACCGCTCAATGCTGAACTATCTGGGGATGCCCGTTCAGGCATCGACCCACGCCGCTGAGCTCGATCACATGACCGTCCTCGTGCACTGGCTCATGCTCCTGCTGTTCGTCGGCTGGGGCGCCTTCTTCGCCTTCGTGCTGGTCCGGTTCCGGAAAGCGGCCAACCCCAGGGCCAGCTACGTCGGTGCGAAGGGCAAGATTTCGAAGGGCCTCGAAATCGGCATCGCCATCATCGAAGTCATCCTGCTTGTTTTCTACGCGATCCCGGCCTGGGCCACCCGCGTGCGTGATTTTCCTGCGGACAGCGAGGCGGTCGTCGTGCGCGTCACGGGCGAACAGTTTGCCTGGAACGCTCACTATCCGGGCAATGACGGTCGGTTCGGACGGAGAGACATCAAGCTCGTGGGAGCCGACAACCCGCTCGGGCTGGATCGGACGGACCCCGACGCGAAAGACGACATCACGACGACGAACCAGCTGAATTTTCCGGTCGACCGCCCGGTCCTCGTGCATTTGTCCAGCAAGGACGTCATCCACAGCTTCGGGCTGTTCGAGATGCGCGTGAAGCAGGATGCCATCCCCGGCATGGACATCCCCGTCTGGTTCATCCCGAACCGCATTGGCGAGTACGAGATTGCGTGCTCGCAGCTGTGCGGCCTCGGCCACTACAGGATGCGGGGATTCGTGTCGGTGAAAACCGACGCGGACTTCAAGACCTGGCTGGCCGAAGAGGCGAAGACTCTCAAGCCGTAGCGTTCAGCGCTTCGAGGACGGCCTCCGCGTGGCCGTCCACCTTCACGTTGTCCCACCGCTTCGCCACCTTGCCGTCGGGACCGATCAAGTACGTCGTCCGCGCGATGCCCATGTACGTCCGGCCGTAGAGCGACCTCTTCTGCCAGACGCCGAACTTTTCTGCCACGCTGTGATCGGGGTCGGCCAGAAGCGGGAAGGGCAGGTCGTACTTGGTCGCGAATCGTGCCTTGCTCGCCTCGTCGAGAACGCTCACACCCAGGACCGCGGCTTTGGTTGGCTTGAAGCGCGGCAGATTGTCCCGGAATGCGCAGGCCTCTTTCGTACACCCCGGCGTGTCGTCCTTCGGATAGAAGTACAGCACCACGGGCCGGCCGGCATAGTCTGCGAGCCGCCGGGTCTTCCCGTCCTGATCCTTCAGCGTGAACGCGGGCGCCTTCTTTCCAGGGTCCAGCAGCGGCATCGGCGTGAGCTCCTTTGATAGAGTTCTATCGCATGCTGGCGATGAAGACAATCGATGCGCACGCAGAGGGCGGGCCGCTTCGGCTCGTGGTCCACGGTTTTCCTTCGCCGCGTGGCGGCACGATGCTCGAAAAGCGTGAGTGGGCGGGCCGGCACACCGACCACCTGCGGCGCGCGCTCATGCTCGAGCCCCGCGGGCACGCCGACATGGTCGGCGCGGTTCTGACCGAGCCCGTCTCGCCGGCTTCTCACGCGGGCGTGATCTTCATGCACAACGAGGGGTTCAGCACGATATGCGGGCACGGCATCATCGCATTGACCACCATCGCGCTCGAGCGTGGTCTTCTGATGCCCGGAGACGAAGGCACCGCAGTCGTTTTCGACTCGTCAGCAGGAACGATCCGGGCGCGCGCGACGCTGGCGCCGGATCGTTCGCAGGTGCGGGTCGAGAAGGTTTCGTTCCTCAATGTCCCTTCCTTCGTTCTGCACGGGGGGCTTGCCGTGAGAGTGGGCTCGCGTCAGATTCGTGCGGACGTGGCCTTCGGCGGCGTGTTTTTCGCCATCGTCGACTGTGAAGCCGTCGGCCTGCCGATCGACGGGGACCACCTCGCCGAACTGCGCCGGACCGGGATGGAGATCAAGCGCGCCGTGGAAGCGGCGTGCACGGTGGTTCATCCGCTCGATCCACGGCTGCGTGGCGTGTACGGCACGATCTTCACCGGCCCGCCCAATGACTCGCGTGCCGACCTGAGGAACGTCACCGTCTACGCCAACGCCGCGGTCGATCGATCCCCGTGTGGAACGGGCACTGCCGCGGTGATGGCGGTGCTCGACGCCATGGGGCTCATCGCGGACGGTCAGCCGTTCGTCCACGAAAGCGTCGTCGGCACGCGGTTCACCGGCCGCGTGGCGTCGCGGACGAGGGTGGGGGAGTACGGCGCCATCGTGCCCGAAATCGAAGGGTCGGCGTGGATTACCGGCGAGCACACGTTCCTCGTCGACGAGCGTGATCCCTTCGGCCGCGGGTTTCAACTGTAGCGATCCCCGGTTGAACGTGATCAGGCAGGCGCCAGGTGGCGTAACTCAGGCGGGTGTGCCGAGAAAGGTGCGCGTGAGACGATCGAGCAGTTGGGGTAGTGTCTCGCCGCTCAACGAGAACGCGCCAAGCTCCGGCGCCCAGGAGAGCTTGTAGCTTCGAGCCATCGCGGAAACCCAGATCTGCCGCACCGGCGCGTTCGGCGATACGACGAACTTTGTCTCGGTCGGCTCTTCGAATACGAGGTTGAGCACGCCGTTCTGCAGCTCGACCTCGAACTCCCGGGCGTCGGCGAGCGGCAACAACGCCTGACGCGCCGCTTGCAACGCGTCGTCGCTTTTCACACGGAATTCCTGCTCCGACAAGTCGCTCATCCGCTCCCAGTCCCTCTCGCTATTTCTCGGAGATTGAAAACATGTCGGGGGCCGCTTGATAGCTGCGGCGCGCACGGGCGGTCAGGGTCGGCTGTTTCAGCCGCACCGCGAGCTTGTGCACGCGGCCATCGAGCTGGGTGGGCGCAAAGCCGATGACGTATTGACTGTGCAGCTCCTGAGCGACGCGCGTGAAGGTCGGAGCGAGATCGGCGCTCTTGGTCAGCTCGAAGTAGCCGCCGCCCGTTTCGTCGGCGACTTTCCGGAGGCCCCCGTCGGGCTTGCTTCGGATCATACGGGCGCCGTTGAAGAATTCGCTCTGCAGCCCGATCGCATAGACCATCACTTCCTCGGCACGGGCGCGATCGATGACCGATCCGCTGCCGGCGCGGCTGGCCGTGTCCTCGCCGTCGGTGAAGACGAGAATCACGCGGCGCCCTTCGATTCCCTTGAGCTCGTCGAGGCTGACGGCGAGCGCGTCGAACAGACGTGTGCCGTTGCCGTAGTCGAGGCCGCGCATTTCCGCAATCAGATCGTCCCGGTCGCTGCTGAAGCGTCCGCTGACTTCGATTTTGTCGTTGAACGCGCCGACCTTCGCCTTGTCGTCGGGGAACAGCCGAATGAGGAACTGTTCGGCGGCGTCGCGGAGCAAAGCCAGACTGCCGGTCATGCTGCCGCTCGTATCGAGCATGACAACCACCGTGATCGGAAGATTCTTGTTCTCGAACAGCACGATCGGCTGCGGCTTGTCGTTGTCACGAACCTCGAAGTCTTCCTGCACCAGGTTGGGCACCAGACGCCGCTGCGCATCCGTGACGGTGACGAACAGCGACACGATCTGCGTGCCCGTGCGGAATGTCGGTGGCGGCGGCTGCTGCTGTTGCTGCGCCGACAGGCTTGCCGCGGCAAAGAGCGCCGCGAGAAGACCTCGCCTGAATTGCATATCATCAGCTTACTGCAAACTGCGCACCTCGCAACGTCTAGTGGGCCGGCTCAGGCGTCCTGACGTCCGTCCA
>Ga0190274_10001826_pt1 | contig 12469 bp, 7 predicted proteins | sample Popmic531T_FD_133002 | JGI IMG/M metagenome (GOLD analysis project Ga0190274, IMG submission 133002) | Populus adjacent soil microbial communities from riparian zone of Yellowstone River, Montana, USA - 531 T | ecosystem: Environmental > Terrestrial > Soil > Riparian zone | place: USA: Montana...
CATGACCAGTGGAAATCAAAGACCGGTACAAAAATAATTGCAATAGCTGCCCAATCACGAAACGAAAAAACATTAAAACTTATCAAAGAAAGCAACTGGCCATTTGAGGTTTTCTTTGACCCGGATTATAATCTATTCAGAACACTTTCGAAACACCATAAGGAAGGACAAATTGTATACGCGTTCCCAACCATGTTCCTTTTTGACAATAAGTTCAAACTAATTGACAAGTTGGAAGGAACTAAACAAAAACTCAAAGCGGGAGCAAAATACCCTGCGAACGGCGAGACAGTCACTGGAGACATTTTCGACATTGACATGAATTTTTATTATGAGTTCCTTGGCGGGCTAACCGCCAAAAAATAACCGCACTTAATAAGTCGGGCCTTCACATACAGGCATGGCCTCCGTGAAGCCCGATGTTGCAGGTCCCACCTCTATCGCAGTTTGCTGCAATGTGAAGGGATCTGGATGTTTAAAGTTTTATTTCCCAGTAAGTTTTTTAATCAACGTTACTTCCGACTTCTTATAAGGCGTTCCGTCTTTCCGGAAAATATCATGGAACCAAACCTTTGGTTCTTTGCCATCCGGCATAGGATTATCCCACGCATAGATCGTATTTGTTTTGCCAGCTACCAGTCCCCAATTGTATGCACCAATGTTTTCCTTTTTCAGCATAGGAAGTATGTTGTCAAAGCGGCTGTTTCGTGTTCGTGCCATGTACTCAGTACAAATGAGTGGACGGCCATAGGTACGCAGACTGTCGATCCATTGTTTATGGATCTCAGGTTCCATATAGTTATGATAAGTGGTAACATCTGAATTGGCCAGTTGATAATTGTTCAGATCGACCAGGTCTTTATTCCAGACACCGACAGATAACGGCTGCGAAGGATTTACTTCACGTCCCCACTGAAATACCTTTTGCAAAAGCAGCATGGACTTATTTCCATAATCTGAATTGCCTGGCTCATTGTAAAGGTCCCATAATACAATCCGTTCGTCATTTGAAAAATGTGAAAGGATGCTCTTTGTGTATTTTTCAAGCGTCTTAATTAGTGTAGTGTCTTCGTGAATCTTATCGCCGGGGTCGCGAACCCAACCGGAATTGTGAATACCTGGCTTGGGCTCAGGTTGTTTGCCGGCTTGGTAGGTTGGATTCCAGCAATCGTCAAACAAAACAAACAGCGTTGATATTTCATGTTTATCCGCTATGTGGAGATATTGCTCTACCCTGGATTTAAAACCGGTCGAGTCGATTTCCCAGGCGAGGTGATGCAGGTATACACGCATGGAGTTAAAGCCAATAGATTCTGCCCAACCCAGTTCACGATTGATGGTTGCTGTGTCGAATGTCTCGGCTTGCCACATCTCCAATTGATTGATTGCCGTACTGGGAATAAAATCGCTTCCCCGAAGCCATCCAACTTGTTGATACCATTGATTTGCCTGCTCTTTTGTCCAAACGTCCCGTGTAACAGCCATTGGTACCGTTGTATCGGGCGTGGACTCTTTTTTCTGACAGGACGTTAATAATGCTGTACTTACCGCAAATAGGACTAATAGTTTACCAAAATGTTTCATACTTATTTCGAATTGTTTTTATTAATAAATGGAGCCGGCAAAGACTCTTTACTCGGGCTATTGGTTGCGATATAAGGCCAACCATCCTTGTAATGGATACGATCAATTAGCATAATTCTTCCTTTCGAACTTAGAGAAGGATCAAGCGCGATTGCATGGTAGACAATCCAGTCTTGTCCTGCGTTATCCGTGATTACCGAATTGTGTCCTGGCGCGAGCCATGTTTCATTCCTGACAAGAATTGTGCTGCTGATGGTTTTTTTCGCTTCACTTAAACGTTCAAAAGGGCCGGTTGCATTCTTTGACCGGGCAACCATGACCGCATAATTAGCCTTGTCACCACAGCAGTTGTCCCCTGAATAAAACAAATAGTAGTAGCCATCGCGGTGGTGAGCCCAGGCGCCTTCGACGAGCTTGCTGTAATCATCTTTATTAGGCGCGACAGCGTTCAAGGCGTTTGAACCGGCTTTAAATGAGATCCGGTCGTCATTCAACTCCCGGACTTTAATCGGTTGGTGACCGGATCCCCAGTATAGATATTTTTTACCTGTCACAGGGTCGTCGAATGCCATTGGATCGATGTTTATAAAACCTTCGCCTGAAACCAACGGCTTCCCTATATCAACGAATGGACCTTCCGGACTTTTTGAAATCGCGACGCCAATGCATTTTCCAACTTGACTATCCGGCGACTCGCCCGAGTAATACAAGTAATATTCCTGACGTTGTGCATCATACAAAACGTGCGGAGCCCAAAAATCTTTATCAGCCCAGATAGGTTTCACAGGCAGTGCATCGCCAACGATTTTCCAGTGAACAAGGTCTGATGATTTAGCAACTTGAATGTTGTAGAACGCATTGTCTACCGAGGTGTTTGTTCCATAGGCGTAGAACCAGCCATCATGACCCAAGATAACAGTAGGATCTGCAAAGTCAGCCTTGTATACAGGGTTGACATACATACCCTGGGTGTATGCGTGATCTATTAGAAACAATAAAAATTCAAAAATGGCGAGATATCTCATGCCTTATTTTTTATTGGATGGCGCTTGCATGGCTTCACCTTCTTTTATTGGCTCACCAAAAAAAGGACTTCCGTCAGCGTTCCAGGTAAACTTCTGCGCTCGAGGGGAGCGATGTCTGCCGCAACCCTGACCAGCTTCACTGTTCGCGTGATATAAAATCCAATCTTCTTTTCCATCCGGGGATTTAAAAAATGAATTGTGTCCAGGCGCGAATACTTTATTTTCCGACGATTGCTTAAAAACCGGATGTGGTGATTTTGTCCAGGAGGCCGCGTTCATCAGGTCGCTATCAACTGAAGCGATGAGCATACCCAGCGCATAGAAATCAGTCCAACAACCACTCGCCGAATAAATAATAAATAGCTTATCGTCATGCGTTAATACTTGCGGCCCTTCGTTTACGTCAACATCCGGTGGGTTATACGGATCATTTAAATCCCCATGACGTTCCCATTCGTACTCCGGATGAGAAATCTTAACACGTTTGCCTTCAATTGTCCAGGGATTCTTCAGCTTTGCAATATATAAATCCTGGCGTCCATTGGTATCCCCTTCCCAACCCGACCATACCATATACAGTTGTTGCTTGTGCTCAAAAACAGAACCATCGATAGCCCATTTGTCAGAAGCGTCTGATATTTTGCCTTTAAAGATCCATTTTCCTGCTAACGGATTGGCTGACGCATTTTCCAGAACATAAAGCCTGTGGTTATCATTTTTACCATCATCAGCTGCAAAGTACACATACCATTTTCCATGAATAAAATGTATTTCCGGCGCCCAGATTTCTTTTGAATAAGAAGTACCGGCAGGCGGAATCCATATTGTTTTGCGCTCCGCTATTTTCAGGTCTGCAAGACTTTTCGTTTTCCAGATGTCAATGCGATCTCCCAACGTATTGGTGTAATAGTAATATCCATCTTTGTGGATGCTCCATGGATCGGCACCTGATGGTAACAAAGGATTGGTAAAAGTTGACTGGCTAACAACAGAAATGCTTAGCATTAAAAAAAACAAAAATGACAGTGCTTTTAACATGTTACGTCTCATCTTAATTATCTCATTAGTTAAGTTAGTATTTAAGTGACGAAGGTACGCGTTGAACGGAATCGGTTTTCAGGGGAATCCCGAAATCAGGGGTGTCCCCTTTCCAATGAAACTGTTGCATGCGTGGCGACCTGCGGTGATCGCATCCCATGCCCGGTCCTGCATTGGCATGATATAAAATCCAATATTCTTTTCCATCCGGCGATTTAAAAAAGGAATTATGACCTGGCGCGTATACACTACTCTCAGGTGACTGTCTAAATACGGGTTCTTCCGATTTTGACCATGACGATGGTTTTAACAAATCAGACTTTGCATCGGCAGTAAGCATGCCGAGCGCGTATTCATCCGCCCAACAGGCGCTGGCAGAATAAACTATGAACACCTTACCTTCATTTTTTGTCAGGAACTGCGGACCTTCGAGAATTTGTCTGCCCCCAAACTTTTCCCAGGGTTTGTCTGGTCTGGCGATCTCTATTTGCTGATCCGCTAATGTCCAGGGATTTTTCATTGGCGCGATAACCAACACGCTTTGAGGTCCTACGTATGCAGAATAAATAAAATAACGGTTACCCTGGTGTTCAAATACAGAACCATCCAACCCGGAGTGATTCGTATTCATTTTTCCTTTATCAACCCACTTCCCGCTCAGGGGATCGGATGAGCTGTTCTCCAGAACAAATACGTAGCGCGAGTCATCACCATCATTGTTTACATCGGTGGCAGTATAGTACAAATACCATTTGCCATCTATGAAGTGTAACTCCGGTGCCCAGATAGCCTTTGAATTCGGCCCTGTTGGAGGCGGTGTCCACACAGTAACGGGTGATACTTGTTTCAGGTGTTGAAGATTTTTCGTTTTCCAAAGACTGATCCTATTTCCGAGGGTATTAGTATAATAAAAATATCCATCCTTATAAACTACCCAGGGATCTGCTCCGGAAGACAGTAGTGGGTTTGTAAAAGTATCTTGCGCCAACGACCTGAAGGAAATTAGTGCGCATACACATAAAATGGCATATCTCATTTCTCAATAATTATCTTCTTTATAAATTCTTTTTGACTCGACTTGACGCGGAGAAAATATATTCCGGATCGAAAAGCGGTGGTATTCAATATCCACTGACCCTTTTCGTTTGTTATAGTCTCTTTAATTACCACCCTGGAAAGCAAATCTGTCAACGTTATCTCCTCGATCATATCATGAGAAGAAAGCTGTGAAATGGTAAGCGTATTTTTCACCGGGTTAGGAAAAACTGAAAACCGAACTGAATCATTTCTTTCCAGGGCTGTCACTACTTCTTCTGCAATTTCTATGCGCCATTGCTGGGTGTCTGCCCCAGACCAATCCTGTTGAAGGACATTGGCACCTTCGGTCTGTGAACTTGTTACTACTGTTAATGCCTTGTTGCTGTTCCTCGCCAATAGCCAATAATATCCATTGCCTGCGTCCTCAATCTTCCACTGCTGACATGGTGCACCATTCGGCGCCCACGCCTGTACGTTGGCATCGTTGTCGTTCGAGCAACCTGCAACATCCAACGCAAGTCCTCCACGCAGAGAGGTCAAAACAAAATGATCATCGTCTGTTGCCTGGACATTCCATCGCTGACAATCCTTACCCGTCCAGGTTGTTTGAATTACATCTGCTCCCAGTGCTCCTGAACATTCCGCAATGTCAAGCACTTTGCCACTTGTCTTAGAGACGAGTTTATAGGTACCATTGTCAAACTTTGAAGACATAGGTTGTTCAATTTCTCCGGCCGGCGCCGGCAACGCCTCGCCAGTCCTAACTGGTGAACCAAGGTCAGGTGTTCCATCTGCATTCCAAGCCACTTTTTGCGCGCGCGTTGTACGTGTAAAATCACAGGCGCCTCCTTCAATGGTTGTCGCGTGGTACGCATTCCAAACTTCTGATCCATCCGGGGACAAGAAGAATCCGTTGTGTCCCGGGCCGTAAGCATGAGTGGAGGGATTAGTGACAAAGACGGGATGATCTGACTTTATCCAGGATGTCGCATTTAATGGATCAGCCGATGCATTCAGGGTCAACATTCCCAATGAATAATCGTTTGTCCAGCATCCTGAAGCTGAATAAATCAGGAACACCTTATTGTCTTTTTGTATCACGACAGGCCCTTCATTTATTTCGCCATTACGCTCCCAGATATATTCCGGCCTTGATAACAGTACCCTCGGGCCGGTCAAGATCCACGGATTGCTCATCTGTGAAATGTAAATATTCTGGATAGTGTTCGTCGCATTGCTCTGTCCCGACCATATAAAATAGTCCTTGTCGTTTAACCGAAACATGGAACCATCGATTGCCCAAAAGTTCTCCGCGGCATGGTAGATCTGTCCTTTGTTTGTCCAGCTTCCGCCAACGGGGTCGCTGGATGTGTTCTCAAGAACCCATGTACGTTGGGATGTGATGTCGGGATTGGTGCCCGCTGAATAGTAGACATACCATATATTGTTAATACGATGCAATTCAGGAGCCCAAAAATTACAACAAGGTCCACCCGAAGGAGGCGTAAACACGACTGTCGCCGGCGCAAATTTTAAGGAATTCAAGGTGGACGCTTTCTTAATGGTAATATTCGATCCTGTCGTACCGGTGAGATAGTAAAAGTTATTGTAATACGTAATATGCGGGTCGGCAAGATCGCTTATCGGGTTTGAAAACGTCTGTGCGTCCAGATTAGTCACCACCATCATGACAACGAGGATAAGCAGTAGCTGTGGGGTGGTCTGGAAGTAGTTGCTTTTCCCCATGAGACTAATCGATTAAAAACAAAGGTGACCATGAATAGGAAGCATCGGTAATATTGCCTGCCAGTGGCTCCGCGTAAGTGTGTTGAAATCCGTTTGTGGCTTCCAGCAAGGTTGCATGAAAACCAAGACGTTGATTCGTTTTAGGAAGATAACGTAGCACAGTCCATGGAATTGCTATTTCGAGTTGGTAACCAGTCATTGTCGCCCTGGATTTCGTTATAATTCCATTCGGCTTCCAGGAAATCCAGGAACCATTTTTTCCTTGGTGGTAAAAACATTTTCCTCCCGCTGTTACCGTAACCAAAAAAATATTCTCATCAGGTAATTGAAGTGAGCGATTTTGAGGATCAAGGAAGAACTGAACACCATCATCTTTCTGCGGATCACCTGATTCCGAAAAAACTTTTTTATCCTGCACGTCGGCAGCTATGAAAAACATTTCCTTACTCCACGCAGTATTGATGTTGGCATGTGTCGGTCCGAATCCACCAATAAATACAGGTGCTTTGGCTCTCCATATTTCCTCATTCTTCTCGCCATCTATAACGATTGTCGCACGACTAGACCGTATTTCAGGAAGTACACGTCCCTTGATCATCCAAACAGCAGTGTTTCCGTAAGCGTTTGTGGAAGTAAGGGCAATGACGCTGCTGTCGTTTTCAACACACAGCGAATTCCACAAAGCAGTCTTTGTAGGATCAGCCTTATAAAATGGCGTGCTCTTACGATTGAAGTTTCTTCCTTCGGAAGACCCGATCGACACAATCATATCGCTGCGGTCCCATTGAAAATCTTTTCTCAACTCATTTCCCTGATAGGACAGAATTACTTCACCCGATGAGAGCTGTCTGATGTAAGGTGCCCCCCCATATTTGGCGTCCGGTATGGCCCCTGATTTCTCCATCGCATACTCCCGCGACCTGTCAGCTGAAAGTACAGGAGCATTGTTCCAGCTGTTACCGACCGACGTGCGAATGATTGCCGGCTTAAACTCTTTCCCTCTGATACCATTGTCTTCAATAGCAACAATGATCTCATCCTTGGTTTTCAACATCAGCGGCACAGGCATGCCATCGCGGTGACCGCTCCTGAAACTTATTGTCTCTCCTGTCGTCCAGGTCAAGCCTTGGTCGGTGGATTTAAACAGCGTGATTTCCTGTTCATTGCTCTGCGTATAGGGACCCTCGTTGGCGACATACAAGTGTATTTCTCCCGAGGGCAATTGAATTTGAGCAGGTTCCCAGCAGCCATTCTTAAATTCATATCCCGCACTGTAGACCTCGACTGGTGTAGTCCAGTGCTCACCTCCGTCTAAACTTCTTGTGACCTGGATTGAAAATCGCTTTTCCGGATCAGTATTGTTGGCCGGTGGCCGCAGGTTGTAAGACACAAGTATACTATGATCCTGCAACTGTAGTACTTCGGGCACGGCACACGCGATGTTATTTTCGGGGGCAGCAATGATCATAGGGTCACTCCATTGTTGCCCACCATCGATACTTTTTATAGCATGTGTCGCTTTGTCACTTTCATAAACACAAAACAAATTTCCATTGTGAAGTTTAATCATGCGGGCATAACCGGAATATTTAGCACCGACGGGTGAAAGTTGTTTGAGTGTGGTATAATCCCACCCTATGCGGATCCCGTTGACCGGGTCTTGTCGAGTGTTCATCCCCGATCGAACAGTTGTTGTTCCTTCATCCTGACACCTAATGTCACTTAAAAAGAATAAGAAGAGCAAAGTATAAAATGCCTTCACGAATTCACGCGTAAAAATTATTGGTATTTACAAATAAAAAAAGGAAGCACTCTGATAAGTGCTTCCCGTGAGGTATTTTTAGTAAGGCGTATTCTGTGTCAGGTTTTGGTTGTTGTCAACTTCGATCTGTGGGATTGGCAACCGATGATGACGTTGCATCACAAAATTGTTGAAATCAATATCGCGTGTTTTCAATTCATCAAGACCTGTTTGCGTCGTCAGTAGGTCCCAACGTTTCAGATCCATCCAGCGCACAGCTTCAAAACACAATTCGAGCGACCGTTCTGTTTGCAGCCGCTTTTTAAAACGCTCTTTGTCGTTTCCAATTTCCGGATGTGCAACCTCCAGTTTTACGAGGTTTGTACTGGGCCGCTCACGAATCATGTTCACGTATGTGTACGCTTCGGCGGTCTGGCCTGCTTCATTCAAACACTCGGCGTAAAGCAAGAGAACATCAGCATATCGAATGAACCTGAAGTTGTTGGGCGCATGATAGTCTTCGCGGTCCCGATAGTAATAAGTTGAATACTTCTTGATAAATGTTTCGTTTCCCCAATCCTGATTATTCCAATGCCTTCCATAAACGAGCGTGTCGTTTGCAGCAGCCTGCGGAAAATCACGATAGGCCTGTTTGTAGAAAATATTGTACATCAAACGCGAGTCATACAAACCACCTTTCGTCTTTTCTTTCTTGTACTCATCGATCAGCCAGGCGCGAGCCTTCCCATCTTGCCAGCCAATGCCGCCAGGTGCAAAGAACTGTGTTCGTTGAAAACCCATAGATGCATTTAAATTATCACCATCATTACCTTTGTTAACATCGCTAAACTGGATTTCAAAAACGGACTCTTTATTATTTTCATTCAGATGCGTGAAGTTGTCACGATAGTCATCGACCAGGCCATAATAACCCTTGCCTTCTCCCGTAACCAGCCATTCGAGTTCCGTTTTCGCCTGAGAATATTTCTTTTGCTGCATCAATGCTCTTGCAAGCAACGCCTTTGCTGCTCCCTTAGTAGCGCGTCCCACATTGCCGTCATCCCATTGATCGGGCAATTTATCTTTTGCCCAATTCAAATCTTCTTCGACCTGTGCCCATATCTCGGCTTCTGTTCTTTGTGATGGCTCATCCTGAGGTTCGGAAGGCTCAAGTATGATGGGTGCATTTTCCCAAAGCAATGCGATCTGAAAATAATATAAGGCACGAACAAATCTCGCTTGCGCGAGGATCTGCTCTTTATCAGTTTCGTCGCTGAATGGAATATCCGGAACGAATGCGAGTACCTGGTTAGTCCGGAATATCGCTTTATAAAAATCTCTCCAGTGCCAGTTATTGCCATCCCAGAAGTTATAGTTGTTATAGCGGAAACGTGTCCAGTCCGCTAATTCACCCCAGGGACTCGTGCTATGACCTTCGTCGGAAGCCAGGTCATAACGGAAATAAATCCACCGCGTCCACGTGGATGGTTTGTAGAACATATTATATACCGCGTTGATCCCCATCTCGGCATCCTTTTCGGTTTTCCACGCTTGCTCGACGGTCGGCGTATTTGGATTTTCAATGTCTAATAAATCTTCGCTGCAGCTAAAGGTGATCGATATAAACAGCGTTACGAGTAAATATATTTTTAAGCTTTTCATAGCGGATCAGAAATTAAATTGAACACCTACCAAAAATGTCTTCGCGTTCGGGTATCGAACTTCATCGTGACCTCTTCGCCAGATATCCGGCGCTGTAAAGTCAGGATCCAGGCCATCATATTTCGTAAAGGTTAGCAGATTCTGTCCGGTAACATATATGCGAGCGTTGCTCAGGAGTATACGTTCTGCAAAACCCTTTGGAATGTTGTAGCCAAGCGTTACGTTCCGAAGGCGGAAATATGAACCATCCTCCAGCCAGCGGTCGGTGTCCCCGCGAGCATTACGGTCATCGCCATACAATATCCTGGGGAAATCACTATTCGGATTTTCCTGATAGGGTTCACTGCCCTTCTCAAAGGCGAAGTAATTCGAATTATCGTCAAACCGTTCTACCGTTGAACGCGATCCATTGTACACCTCCTGGCCGAATGAGCCGTACCAAATTGTTGACAAGTCGAAATTCTTATACTCGAGGTTGATCACGAGCCCCAGATCGAATTTTGGCCATGGGTTACCAACGATCTGTCTATCAGCATCATTGATCTCCCCGTTATCGTCAGCATCTACATACCGGATATCGCCAGGTTTAGCATTGGGCTGAATGATTTTGCCCTGTGAATTCACATGGTTCAGGACTTCTTCTTCGCTCCTGAAAATACCATCAGTCTTCCGTAGGAAAAACATACCAATAGGTTCTCCGATTTCTGTTTTCGTGATACCGCTGAGGACTTCTTTATTTCCATAGCCCAACTCGAGTACTTCATTCCTAATCGTTGAGAAATTCGCAGTAACACTATACTTAAATCCACCAGGTCGCTGATCTTTCCAGGTCGTGGTAACCTCCACTCCCTTATTGCGTATACTTGCTGCGTTAACGAAAGGATTTCCACCGTCATTGCCAGTGGATAATAGAATTGGCATTTCTGTAAGTACATCCTCCGTGGTTGCAACGAAATATTCCATAGTAAAAGCCAGACGGTTGTTAAGGAAGCTCATGTCAGTTCCAATATTTACAACCTCTTTCGTTTCCCAGCGGAGATCTGCGTTGGCCAGCTTAACCTGCGCTGCACCATTGACGATATGTTGGTCGCGGCCGATCGTTGCAACGATGGTAGAGTTTAGCAAGGACTGATAATCCCAGTTGCCCAGATTGTAGAGAGTAGATCCATAAAAGCTTCCACCATAACCAATCCAGCGTCCAATATTCGAATTACCCAGTGTTCCGTAGTTTGCACGGATCTTCAAATCGTCAATAAAATCTGAGCTAAAAAAATTCTCTTTGCTAATACGCCAGGCAGCGCTTATGGAGGGGAAATTTCCCCAACGGTTATCCTCTGCAAAGCGCGACGATCCGTCCCTTCGTATGGTTCCAGTCAAATAATATTTTTCATCATAGGAATAATTGAATCTACCCAGGTAGGAGATGAGCGCATCTTCGTTCGTAAATCCACCTGATTCAGGATTGGTAGTACCGGCATCCAATACATCATAGTACTTGCCACCGATTTCGATGAGATTGCGTTTCGTTCCCCAGATCTGCTCATATTTCTGACGTTGGAACGTCATTCCAGCCAAAGCATCGATATGATGCTTACCAAAGTTCTTGTCAAAGTGTAGGGTATTTTCAACGAGGGACGAAACATACTGCCCTCTGTTTTCATTTACGGCGGAAGGATCAAATGGTTGATTTAATGTCCAGTTGCCCACCTTGCGGATATACTTATACCTTTCGTTACTGGTTTCGAGGCCAAGGTTAAGTCTATATTTCAAAGCGTTTTTAAGGAAGCTAAGCTCCGCATAGGCGTTACCACGCAAGCGAAGATTCTCATTGGTGGTCGTTTCCAATGATTCACGTGCGATGGGGTTAACGCCAAAGGTCCGTGCAGATCCTTCATTTCCATAGCCAAAGCCACCTGGATTCCTAGGATCGTATACCGATATCGTTGGCAACATCCGAAGCATATCCCAGTAAGGGTTCGTGATCAGATCTTCCGAATATCCACGAGCGATAGAAAGATTTTCGCCAATTTTGAGAGCGCCGCGTTTTCCTTCAGTGTTAACCCGGAAACTGTAACGATCAAACGAGGAGCCGAAGCTGGTTCCGTCGTTACCGAAGTAATTTCCCGAAACGAGGTAAGTGCCAAAGTCATTCCCACCTGAAAACGTAAGGTTATAATCCTGTGTCTGAGCCGTGCGGAAAGTTTCGCTTTGCCAGTCGGTATCAATTCCGTCCGGAAATTGTTGATACCCTTGATCGATAACCCATGGGAACTTCTCCACTTCGATCGACTCCCGATAAGCCATCGTATTATATTTTTTAAAATCAGCAGCGTTCATGAAATCATACTTTGGGAGCGTCTGAACCCCATACCTGCCTGAGAATTCAATTTTCAGCGGGCCGGCTTTTCCCTTCTTCGTAGTGATGATAATTACGCCGTTAGCGGCCCTTGATCCATAAATCGCTGCCGCTGAAGCGTCCTTTAATATCTGAATCGATTCAATATCACTGGAATTGAAATCGCGTGTAGCTACTGTAGGAACGCCATCTATTACGTATAGAGGCTGATTGTTCGAGAAATTACCGAGGCCGCGTATTTCAATGGTTGATTCACTTCCTGCACGACCGCTGTTACGG
>Ga0190274_10001828_pt1 | contig 12466 bp, 9 predicted proteins | sample Popmic531T_FD_133002 | JGI IMG/M metagenome (GOLD analysis project Ga0190274, IMG submission 133002) | Populus adjacent soil microbial communities from riparian zone of Yellowstone River, Montana, USA - 531 T | ecosystem: Environmental > Terrestrial > Soil > Riparian zone | place: USA: Montana...
ACGACCGTGTCGTAGCTCCCCGAGCGCGTGCCGAGGTAGATGTTGTAGCTCACGACGTCGTCGTCGGGGCTCGGCTGCCAGCGCAGCATGACCGTGCGACCGTCGCCGTCGATGACCACGCCTGCGCAGCTGCCGGCCCGACACGCGTCGCCCGCGGTCCCGGCGTTGCCGTCGTCGCAGGTCGCGCCGTCGGCGGCAGGCGCGTGCGTGCAGCCGGTGCTGGTGCAGGTGTCGACGGTGCAGGCGTTGCCGTCGCTGCAGCCGGTGGGCTGGCAGACGGGAGTTCCGCTGCAGGTTCCGCCCACGCGGCAGACGTCGCCGCTGGTCGTGGCGTCGCCGTCATTGCAGGTGGTGCCCTCGGCGGCAGGCGTGTGCGTGCAGCCGCTGCTGGTGCAGGCGTCGACGGTGCAGGCGTTGTCGTCGCTGCAGCCAGTCAGCGGACAGACGGGAGTGCCGCTGCAGCTGCCCGCGCGGCAGACGTCGCCCGTGGTCATGCCGTCGCCGTCGTTGCAGGTGGTGCCGTTGGCGGCGGGCGCGTGCGCGCAGCCGGTGCTGGTGCAGGTGTCGACCGTGCAGACGTTGTCGTCGCTGCAGCCGGTCGGCGGACAGACGGGAGTGCCACTGCACGTGCCCGCGCGGCAGACGTCGCCGCTGGTCGTGGCGTCGCCGTCGTTGCAGGTGATGCCGTCGGCGGCGAGCGTGTGCGTGCAGCCGTCGCTGCCACAGCCGTCGACGCTGCACGGGTTGCTGTCGGCGCAGGCCGCCGGGTCGCAGGTGGCGACGATCTGCAGCTCGTTCGAGAGCACGGACTCGTTGCCACCGGCGTCGAGCGCGCTGAGCGCGATGAAGCGCGCGCCAGCGTCGACACCGGACAGCTCCGCCACGGCAACGCCGGCCTCGAGGCCGAAGGACTCGACGGGCACGATCGTGTCGTAGCTCTGCGCGCTCGGGCCGAGGTAGATGCGGTAGCTCACCACGTCGGGATCCGGGCTCGGCTGCCAGCTGAGCTCGAGATTGCGGGTTCGGCCAGGGCGCTCGCCGGCGCTGCGCACAGGGCCATGAGCACTGCCCCGGCGAGGGGAATGGACAGACGACGCGGAGTCCGCATGTCCTGTCCAGCGGTATCCCGAGGCTGGCGTTTTGTGACATGCGCCACACTCGTGTGGCCACGTTCGCACACGCACGTGCAGCTCGCGGCACAAGAGCGTGTCGCTCAGCGCGCTCTGGCGCGTGTGCGCCCCAGCGGCAGCTTGCCGCGTGGCGAGCCTGGCGGCGTAACGGCGAGCTGCCGCTCGCCTTGCCGCACGGCGCGCTGCCCGCGCGCCTTGTGTCAGCTGCGGGGGTCGGGCGGCGCTGCCGGGGCGGGCAGGCCGCCGCCGGGAGTCTCGTACACCGCGGTGACGCGGTAGTCGCGGATGTTGCGCGCCTGGAAGAACAGGATCAGCTCGCCGAGCAGGCCGATCGTGAAGAGCTGGACGCCGAGCCCGAGCAGCAGCGCGCCGAGGATCAGCATCGGGCGATCGGCCAGCGGCACGTCCCAGAACAGGCGCTGGGCGGTGATCACCACGAGCACGAGCACGCCCAGTGCGCCGAACAGGCTGCCCACGCCGCCGAACAGGCGCAGCGGGTGGCGCGTGAAGCGGCTCACGAACAGGATCGAAAGCAGGTCGAGCGCTCGCCACAGGTAGGTGCGCGGTGCGTGCACGACCGCGGCGCGCCGGAAACGCGGGTGCTGGGTCGCGGGGATCTCGCGCACGGCGAAGCCCAGGCGCTGGGCGAGCATCGGCAGGTAGCGGTGGAACTCGCCGTAGATCGGAACCTCCTGGACGATCTCGCGGCGCACGGCGCGCGTGCGGCTTGCGATGTCCAGGAAGCCCACGCCAGTGGCCCAGGAGACCAGGCGGTTGAACACGCGCGACTGCAGGCGCTCCGAGGCACCCGCGTGCCAGTTGGTGCGCGAGGCGATCACGAGATCGGAGCCCGCTTCGAGCGCCGCGTGCAGCTCGCCGAGGATCGCGAGATCGACGTCGAACACGGGCGGCACGCTGAACAGCAGCTCGCCCCGCGCGTGCTCGAAGCCCGCGGCGAGCAGCGCCGCGTCGCCCGCCGGACTGGCGAAGCGCACCACGCGCACGCGGTCGGGCTGCTCGGCGCGCAGCTCCATCACCTGCTTGGCCACCGCCTCCGAGCTCGTGCCGAGCATGTAGAGGATCTCGAAGCCCTCGCCGAGCTTGGTGAGCTGCTCGAACACCTGGCTCTGGATCTCGCGCAGGTCGCCCACCTTGTCCACGAGCGGGACGAGCACCGAGATCCGCGGAGCGCCCTCGCTGACTAGTCGTGCCATTCGCGGGATACGACTCGGCGCCTGCGGGCATGCCCCGAGGTCTCGATGATGAGCTCGCTCAGCAGCCCGAACATGAGCGAGGACGTGAACGTCATCGCCAGAAAGACGGACGTGGTGGGCAGGACTAGGTGGCTCTCCTCGCTCGTCAGCGCGAGCAGCGCCGCGGCGAGCGAGCCGACCAGGAACGGTGCACCCAGCATCCCGAACCAGAGCAGCGGGCTCTCGCGGAAGCGCGTCAGCATCTGCAGCGCGAACAGGTCCACGATCACGCGGAAGACGCGGCCGAGGCCGTACTTCGAGACGCCGGCCACGCGCGGGTGGTGGCGCACCTCGACCTCCTCGAGCACGGCGCCGAGCGGCAGCGTCATCACGGCGATGAAGCGGTGCATGTCGCCGTACAGGTCGAGCGCCTCGATCACCTCGCGCCGGTAGGCCTTGAGCGAGCAGCCCTGGTCGTGGATCGCGATGCCGGTCACGACCTGGATCAGCTTGTTGGCGATCCACGACGGCACCTTGCGCAGCACGAGCGTGTCCTTGCGCTGCTTGCGCCAGCCGCTCACCACGTCGGCCCCGGCTTCGAGGCGCTCGAGCAGGCGGCCGATGTCGGTCGGGTCGTTCTGCAGGTCGCCGTCCATGGTCACGATGGCGCGTCCGCGCGCGCGGTCCAGGCCCGCCTGCAGTGCCAGCGTCTGGCCGAAATTGCGGCGCAGGTTCACCACGACGAGCTCGGGCGTGCCCGCCGTGAGCGAGCGCAGGATCTCGCGGGTGCGGTCGCGGCTGCCGTCGTCGACCACCACGATCTCGAACGGGATGCCGAGCGCGCGCACGGCGTTCGCGATGCCCTCGACGAGCGGCTGCGCGTTGGCTTCCTCGTCGAAGACCGGGACGACCACGCTGAGGGACTCGGCCTTCCAGCTCGTCATCTGCACCCCTGCGCCCGGCAGTATATCGCTCCTGTGTTCCCGCTGCTCACGCGGGCGGGTTGCGGCGGCGCCACGCGCGCCACAGGAAGCCGGCCATGAAGGGCAGGTCGTCGATCAGGTAGCGCCGCGCCAGTCGGCGGGGCTCCTGCAGGAGTCGGTGCAGCCACTCGAGGCCGCTGCGCTGTACCCACACCGGGGCGCGCTGCACGCTTCCGGCGATGAAGCTCAGGCTGATCCCCACACCGATCCACCAGGTGCGGGGGAAGGCCTCGCGCAGCGCGGCGATCAGGTACTCCGCCTTGGGTGCGCCGAGCGCGACGTACACGATCTCGGGTTCCGCCTTTGCGAGCATGCTGCGGATCGCCTCGACCTCGGACGGCGTCGCGGGCTCCGACACGTGCGGGCTCGAGACTCCCGCAATGCGCAGCTCCGGCCAGCGACTCGACAGCACGCGCGCCGCCTGGTCGGCGGCACCGGGCGCACCGCCCAGCAGGTAGAGCGAGTAGCCGCGCTTGGCGGCGCGCTCCGCGATCGTCCAGACGAGGTCGGACCCTGCGATCCGATCGGGCAGGGGTGTACCCTGCAGCGCCGCAGCCCAGAGCAGCGGCATGCCGTCGGCCACGATCACGTCGGCCTTCGCATAGCACTCGCGAACTCGACTCACGTTTCGCACGCGCTGCAAGTGATCCACGTTGACCGTGACGACCCAGCCACCGCTGCGCCGCGCGAGCGACGCGTCGACCCGGTCGACGAGCTCGGCCTGGGTCATGCACTGAAATGCAAGGCCCTCGAGCTCGATGCAGCCTGTGGGCGCGTCCCGAACCTGCTGTGTAGCCGCCATGCCACCTGTCTTTGCGGGCTCCGTGCCAAGGTCGCACCCGGCGTGGCGGCTGGCAACGCCCGGCGGCGTCGGGGGTGGTGGGTGGATATACTCGGCCGAGCGCAGCGATGACGCACCGATGACAGACGCGAGAGACGCCGACGCTCACGGCCGGGCCGACACCCCGAGCGACGTGCGCGTGGCGGTGGTCGTGCTCAACTACCGCACGCCCGCCCTGACCGTGGACTGCGCGCGCAGCGTGCTCGCCGAGATCGACCCGCGCCAGGACCGCATCGTCCTGGTCGACAACGCCAGCGGCGACGGCAGTGCCGACAAGATCCGCGCCGGCCTCGCGGGTGTCGGCGGCGACGTGCTGCGCGTGGTCGAATCGGGCGTGAACGGCGGCTTCGCCGCGGGCAACAACGTGGGGATCGCGAGCGTCGGGGCGCGCGCCTACCTGTTGCTCAACAGCGACACCTGGCTGCGTCAGGGCGCTTTGGAGCGGCTGTGGCAGGTGCTCGCGAGCGACGCCCGCATCGGGCTGGTGACGCCGCGGCTCGAGTGGCCGGACGGCCAGCCGCAGATCAGCTGCTTCCGCTTCCACACCCCCGTCTCCGAGCTGATCGCCGGCGCGGCGACCGGTCCCGTGCGCGCGCTGCTCGACCGCTGGGACGTGCCGCTGCCGGTGCAGGACGGGCCGAGCGAGCCGGACTGGAGCAGCTTCGCGGCCGTGCTGATCCGCGGCGAGGTGATCCGCACGGTGGGCCTGCTCGACAGTGCGTTCTTCATGTACTTCGAGGACGTCGACTACTGCCGCCGCGCGCGCCGCGCGGGCTGGCGCATCCGGAACGAGCCGTCCGCGCGTGTCGTGCACCTGCGCGGGGGCAGCTCGCCGGTCAAGGCGCTGTCCGCCGCGCGCAAGCGGCGTCCGCGCTACTACTACGCCTCGCGCGCGCTGTACTACCGCCGGGCATTCGGGGGCCTCGGGCCGCTCGCGGCGAATCTGCTGTGGACCGCGGGCCGGAGCCTGGCCTGGCTGCGCGAGACGCTGACCGGAAAGCCGTCGCACACCGTGGAGCGCGAGCTGCTCGACAACTGGCGCGGCTGAGCCGGGCGCTCACGCGCCCGTGGCGTGGCGGATCGGCGGGAGCGCGACGCTCGGTGGTGCGCCGCGCGCGTCGAGATACTGGCGGGCCCAGAGCTCGGCGAGCAGCAGCGACCAGAGTCGGTACGCGCGCTCCTGGGAGTAGGGTCGGTTGGCGGGGCGCCGGCGCAGGCGCGCCACGTAGGCGAGGTCGAACAGACCGCGCTCGCGAAGCGCTGCAGGCTCGAGCAGCTCCTCGGCCAGCGCGTCCAGCACGTCACTCATCTCGGTGTCGTGCTTGAGGCGGTTGAAGCTCTTGCCGAAGGCCAGCATGTTCGGCGGCAGCAGGCCCGCGCACGCCTTGCGCAGGATGTACTTCTGGGTGCGCCCGTGGATCTTGAGGCGATCGGGAATGCCGAACGCCGCGCTCAGGAAGGCCGGGTCGGTGTGGTGCGCGTTCATGCGTACGCCGACGCCGCTGTACAGCCGCTCGATCGGGTGCTGATACGGCAGCCGCATGAAGCCGCGGCGCAGGAACTGGCTGAGCGGCTGCTCGCGGTCGCGCGGGAAGCCGCCGAACGGCGGCAGCGGGTCGGCCTGCAGCACGGCGGGCGCCGGGAACTCGCTGCCGCGGAACCAGCCGAGCTTGAGCGCGCGTCCGAGCAGCGAGCGCGGCTCGACGCTGCGGAACGTGTAGTCGAAGAACTCCTCGAGCGGCCTGCGCAGGGGCGGCATGCGCAGGCCCAGGTCGACCAGGCGATGCCGCGGCAGCCCGGCGAACAGCCCGTCGAAGCCGAAGCCCGCGAGCACCAGGTCGACGTGGCGAGCGGCCTCGCGCGCGGCGACGAACAGGTAGGCGATGTCCTCGCGTCCGATCGGCTCCTCGAGATACCAGGTCATCCAGGGCAGGATGCCGGGCAGGTCCGCGGGGCGCAGCACGAGCGGATGGTGCTGCGTGCCGAGCACGCGCGCGACGCTGGCAGCGTTGACGAGCTCGCGGTCGTCGTCGCCGTAGCCTGCCGAGAAGGTGTGGAGCTCCTTGTCCCCGACGACGTGCCGCGCCCCGGCCGCCATCACGGCCGAGTCGAGGCCGCCGCTCAGCGACACGCCGATCCGCGGGTAGGGCCCGGTCTGCTGCCGCAGCGTCTCGAGGAACGTCTCGCGCAACGCCTCGGCGTGTCGGGTCTCGTCGTCGTGTGCGATGCGCACGGGGATGTCCCAGTAGCGCGCGCTGAACGTCCGGTCCGCGTCGACCTCGAGCCACGATCCCGGCGCGACCGGGAACACCGCATCCAGGCAGGTGGCGCCCGGCTGGACCCACTTGGTCGACTGGATGGCCTGCAGCGCGGCGCGGTTCGGGCGCGCGGGCAGCGTGTCGAGCGCGAGCAGGGCCTTGTACTCGCTGGCGAAGACGAGGCGCTTGCCATCGCTCGCGTAGTAGAGCGGCGCGTAGCCCACGCGGTCGCGGGCCAGCATCAGCCGGCCGGCCGCGGCGCGCCAGTACGCCAGCGCGAACTCGCCGGCGACCTCGGCGATCGCGGCGGGTCCGAGCGAGTCGAGCAGCTCGAGCAGCAGCGCGGCGTCGGCGTCGGGACTGGCCGGCGCCGCCTGCGCGCGCCCGAGCCGCCGCGCGAGCGCGTCGCGATTGTCGACGGCGCCGTCGAAGACGAGCGCGCTGCCGGCCTGTGCCGCGACCGCGGCGCGGCTGCCGCGCACGCCGAGGTGGAGCCTGGACGTGAGCGACCAGGACTCGGCGTTCGGTCCGCGGTGGGTCAGTCGCTCGCCGACACCGCGCAGCTCCTCGAGGCTGCCCTCGCCGAGCATTCCGAACAGCGCTCCCATGTCGGCCTCCCTTCATCCGGTGGAACGGACAGACTGCCTCAGGCTCCCGGCAGCGGCACCGGCACGGGCAGCCGCAGGTGCCGCAGCGTGAACCACAGCCCGCCGAGCGCGCGCACGAGCCAGCCCAGGCCCACGCCGTAGATGACGCCCGCGAGCCCGAAGCGCGCGCCCGCGATCGAGGCGACCACCGCGATGGCCACGGCCAGCGAGCCGAGCAGGTTCATGATCTGGAGCTCGCGGGCATCGCCCAGCGCCGTGAGGGTGGAGCGCGTGAACGCGCTCATGATCTTGGCGATGCCCGCCGCGATCGCGGCCAGCACCAGCGCGCCGGGCAGGTGGTACCTGCCGGCCAGGAACCAGCGCTCGACCAGCGGGGTCATGAGCCAGATGACGACGGACCCGATCACGACGATGGCGCTCGCGACCTGCGCCTCGTGCGCGATCAGGCGCCGGCGCGTGCGCACGTCGGGCGCGGCCCGCAGCCGGGGAGCGAGCGAGTAGGCGACACCCATCTGGAGCACGCGGAACAGCGAGCCCGCGATGGCGGCGAGCACGCCGTAGGTGGCCAGCTCGCGGAGCGGCAGGACGTGCGGGATCATCAGCCGGTCCAGCTGGACGAGCACGAGCCCCGACGCGGAGAGCCCGGCGAGCGCGAAGGCCTCGCCCCAGGCCGGGGCGGTCGCCTGCTCCGATCCGGAGCGCTCGCGGAACAGCCGCTGCCAGCCGAACAGTCCGGCGAGCACGAGCCCCGCGCTCGAGAGGGCCAGCGGGAGCCCGGCGGCCTGGCCCCCGACGGCGACCACGACCAGCGCGGCCAGCAGCAGAATCAGATTGGGGCTCTGGATCAGGGCGAGCGAGAGACCGAAGCGCTGCTGGCTCTGGAACTGCGCGCTGGCGACCACCAGCGCGCCGCCGGCGACCGTGGAGATCCCGAGCAGCGCGAGCAGCGGCGCGTCGAGCTCCGGGTAGCCGATGCAGCCGATCAGCACGAAGGCCAGAGCCACCAGGGCCGCGGACAGCAGCACCCGCCCGAGCAGCCGGGGTCCGACCGACAGCTCCCGCCGCAGTGCGACGCTGTCGAGACCGAGCGGCGCAAGCGAGAAGGCGAGGTTCATGAGGGCCGTGACCAGCGTGAACAGACCGTACTCCACCTCGGGCAGCACGCGCGCCAGGATCAGGTTCGCGCCCGCGAAGCCCGCGCCCGCCGCGCCGTGCACGATGACGCTCTGCAGTGTCGGAGAGCGCAGGAGCTCTCTCATCGACTCGTTCCGGCAGGCGCGTCGGGTACGTTGCCCGCGAACTGGAAGCTGGCGTCGAAGCGCTCGATCTGGGCGCGGCACTCGGCGTCGCTCCAGTCGAGGCGGGGCTGGAGCGCGCGCGCCACGCCCTCGACCAGCGCGCGACCCGGATGGCCCGCCGACGCCGCGCCGGTGCGGCGCAGCAGCACGTCCTCGAGCGTGCGCGCGAGCTCCGCGTCGACCGCGCGCTGGAGCACGGCGGGATCGAGCGGTCCCGCGCGGGGCACGTCGTCGATCCGCGCGGCCGCGAGCGGCGGAGCTGTGGCGGGCGCGCGCGAGCCGAGGCCGAGCGCGCGCACGACGCCGTCGACGGCCCGCTCGGCGACGCCATAGGCCGTCGTCCACTTGACGCCCTGAACCTGCAGCGTGCCGTTCTCGGCCCAGATCACGCTCGCGCGGTCCGCGGGGACCGCCGGCTCCTGCTCGTCGGCGGCCAGCAGGCCCGCGTGCACGAAGCGCACGTTCGCGCGCGCGAGGCCGCGCAGCGCGGGGTGGGCGCAGCGCACCCAGTGGAGCATTTCGTCGAGCCAGCTCGGGTCGAAGCGCAGCCGCGCGTGCCGGTCGAAGGGGTAGCTGCGGTAGTGGGTGCCGATCATGCTCGCGCCGCGCCACGGTACGACGAAGAGGTTGCGACCGTCCTCGGGATGCCGGAGACCGAGCGCCACGTCGGGCGCGCTGCCGAGCGCCACGGGATCCACGATCAGGTTCATGGCGAGCAGTGCAGCACGCGTGCCCGAGGCTGCACCACAGCTGCACAGGATCGCACCGGCGCGCACCTCGCCCACGCCGCCGATGCGCGCACCGACGAGTCGACCGCCCTCGTGGATCAGCGCCTCGAGCGGTGCATAGTTGTGCAGCTCCACGCGGCCCGGGTGCAGATCGCGCGCCGCGAGCAGCAGCTCGAGCAGCAGGCGCTCCGTGTCGGTCACGAGCGCATCGTGCCACTCGGGGTAGGGCGCGTGCGGCAGCCGGCGCTCTGCGGGCAGGCCTCGGTTGCGGTGCAATGAGGCGAGCTCGTTCAGCAGCAGCCCGATGCGCAGTGCGCCGCGGTAGGCCGCACTGCGGCCGCCGAGGTCCAGTCGGAAGCGCTGCGGTCGCACCCAGCGCGGGGCCATGCGCAGCAGGCGCCGCCGCTCGCGGACCGACTCCAGGTAGCGTTCGACGTCCAGCGACTGCAGGTAGCGCAGGCCGCCGTGCGCGATCTTCAGGCTGTTGGCCGAGGCTCCGGCGCCGAAGTCGTCGCGGTCGACCACCATCACCGAGAGCCCGCGCAGGCTCGCGGCGTGTGCGGCCGACGCGCCGTAGATTCCGGCGCCCACGATCAGCAGGTCGACGTGGCTAGGCATGTCGCGCCGCCCGGCGGCTCTGCCGGTAGCGCAGCTGCTCGGCGAGCATGCGCAGAGGAGACTTCGCTCGGCCGTAGCTGCTCGCGCTGCCCCGCGTCGCCAGCGCTCGGCGCAGCGATGCCGCCGGCGTGCGCGGATCCAGGCTGCCCTCGATCCGCGAGCCGAACGCGGCCACGTCTCGTTCCAGCCCGGCGAGTGGCAGCAGGTCCGTGCCCGCGAGCACGCGCACGCCCTGCCGGAATGCGCGCGGCGTCGGCCAGGGCCAGCAGCGGTGGGCGATGTCGCCGACGAAGAAGTGGCTGTGGCCGCGCAGGTAGGTGTCGCTGACCAGCGCATCGACCAGCGCGGCGCGGTGACCGAGCCACTTGCCGACACCCCACGGGAGCACGCCGAGCGCACCTGCGTCGACGAGCCCGCGCACCAGCGCGGCGGCGGGCTGACCGCTGCGCAGCTCGGAGTGCGGCGCGGGGCGCCAGGCGAGCGCGAGGATCTCGAGGCCCTCGGCCGACACGAGCTGGCGGCCTGCGATCCAGAACACACTCGGCGCGGAGTCGCCGGCGCGCAGGGCGAGGCTCTCGGGCTCCAGCGTGGGCTCGAGCCGGAGCCCGTGCGCCCGGACGCTGCCCTCGCGCGCCCAGCCCTCGAGCCGGTCGAAGTACGCGAAGCCGTCGCTCTCGCTCAGCAGCAGCAGCAGCGGGCCGCGCAGCTCGGCGCTGCGCTGGAGCGCGACCGCACACATCGCGTCGATGTCGAATGCGTCGTAGATGTGCACGTGTGCGTCGACATGGAGCAGCGACGGCAGGTCCCGCGAGGTCATACGCGAGTCCGGACTGGCGAGTGCGCCCCACGCTTCACCCCGTTCAATGTGCAGCATGCAGTCCGCCGGTGCATCCCGCGTGCACGTTGGGGTGTTCCTCCGGCAGCGCGGGCGCAACGGCAGGCGCGCCGTTTGCAATCGAAAGGCAGAGGGGGGAGGGCGCTTCGGCTTTCCGGCCCCCGAGGCAATTGATACAGTGGGTCGGCTCCATGGATGCGGTCGGGAGAACACGCAGCGCGGTCGGTCACGGTCGTGCGGCGCACGACACGCGGGCGGCCGACGTCGAGACCTCGAGCGAGGCCTATGCACAGCGTTTCGCCGGGCCCGTGGGCCGCTGGCTCCTGGACGTCCAGGCGGACTGCGTGCGCGAGCTGCTCGCAGAGCGCGACTGCCGATCGCTCTCCGTGCTCGAGGTCGGCGGGGGTCATGGTCAGCTCACGGGAGCTCTGCTGGGTGCGGGTCACCGGATCGTGGTGCACGGCAGCCGCAGCGTGTGTCACGAGCGCCTGCGCGCGCAACGCACACCGGTCCAGCACGTGACATCGCCGCTCTGGCAGCTGCCGTTTCGCGAGCGCGCCTTCGATTTGGTTGCGGCTGTCCGTTTGCTGGCGCACGTCGAGGACTGGTCGGTGGTCTTCGCGGAGCTGGCGCGCGTGTCGCGCAGGTTCCTGCTGGTCGATTTCCCGGCGCGCGGTGCGGTGCACCGGCTGGCGCCCGGCCTGTTCGCGGCCAAGCGCCGGCTCGAGGGCAACACGCGGCCGTACTTCGACTACGCGCTCGGCGAGATCGAGCAGGCCGCGCGCTCGGTGGGCATGGACGTCCTCGGCGTTCGACGTCAGTTCGCCTTCCCCATGGTTCTGCACCGCACGCTGCGCCGACCGGCCGTGTCGCGCGCGCTCGAGCGCGCCGCCTCGGTCGCGGGTGTCACGCGCGTCGCGGGGTCCCCCGTGCTCGTGCTTGCGGGCCGGAGCCAGGTCGCGCATCCCTAGCGCGCTGCCCAGGAGACACGACATGAAGGTGCTGGTGACGGGGGGATTGGGCTTCACGGGGTCCGCGCTGTGCCGGCGACTGGCAGAGCTCGGGCACGCGGTCGTCGCGCTCGACAACAAGCCCGGAATCTTCGACGAGGAGCTGCGCGCGCTCGGCGTCGACATTCACCTGGGCAGTGTGACGGACCGAAAGCTGCTCGACCGGTTGGTGTCGGGCTGCGAGCGGATCCACCACCTGGCGTCGGCGTTTCGCCTGGTCAACCTGGGCAAGAAGGCCTACTGGGACATCAACGTCGAGGGCACGCGCTACGTGCTCGAGGCCGCGCGTGCCCACGGCGGTCCGCGCGTCGTGAACTGCTCCACCTGTGGTGTACACGGGAACGTGGAGGACCCGCCGGCGGCCGAGACCGCGCCCATCGCGCCGGCCGACTACTACCAGCTCACGAAGTGGGAAGGCGAAAAGATCGCCATGGGCTACGTGGAAAAGGGTCAGTGGGTCACCACGCTGCGCCCGGCCGCGATCTACGGGCCTGGCGATCCCGAGCGCTTCTTCATGATCTTCCGGCGCGTGGCGAAAGGGCGTTTCGTGTTCCTCGGCCGCGGCAGGACGACGTATCATCCTCTGTACATCGACAACCTCGTGGAGGCCTTCGTGCGCGCGGGCGAGATCGAGGCAGCGAACGGTCAGTCCTACCTGATCGCGGACGAGGAGTACGTGTCGATCCGCAATCTGGTCGAGCGCACCGCGCGCGCGCTCGACATCGAGTGCCAGATGATCACCCTGCCGTTCTGGCCCGCGTACGCAGCGGCGTTCGCGGTCGAGATGGCGTTCAAGCCGCTGCCCTTCGAGCCGCCGCTGTTCCGGCGCCGGCTGGACTGGTTCCGGCAGAACCGCGCCTTCCAGATCGGCAAGGCCAAGCGCGAGCTCGGCTACGAGGCTGCCGTGGGTCTGGACGAAGGTCTGCGTCGGACCGGGCAGTGGTACCGACAACGGGGTCTGATC
>Ga0190274_10001829_pt1 | contig 12466 bp, 11 predicted proteins | sample Popmic531T_FD_133002 | JGI IMG/M metagenome (GOLD analysis project Ga0190274, IMG submission 133002) | Populus adjacent soil microbial communities from riparian zone of Yellowstone River, Montana, USA - 531 T | ecosystem: Environmental > Terrestrial > Soil > Riparian zone | place: USA: Montana...
CTTGAAGTTCTCCTTGAGGAACTCCTTGTTGAACTGTTGCACGTTCGCGTAAATGCCCCAGCTTTCTCCGTTGATGACAACGCGCACCAGGTTGGCCTTCGGAGCAGGAACGTACTCGCGCGCGATGTGCAGGAACAACACAGCGCGAAGGAATGTCGGGTCCTCGTTGGAGTTCAGCAGGTTCAGGGTCTTGTAGCCGCCAAGAGTCTGGTCTTCGTGGGCCAGATCGATGGAAACGTTCAAGGAACGTTTGCGCCCTTCGGGGATCATCATGAAGGATGAGTTGCCCCGGAAGTGGACACCAACGTCACGATACGTCTTACCGTCCACGGCGAGCGTGGCGGGCACCTCCACGTCGGTGCCATGGAAATCCTCGAGTTCCTTTTCCCAGTCGCTGTTTTCAAAGGTAAAGAACAGAGTCCTCAGAATCGTCTCATCGTAGAGAGGTACGTTGGGATAAGACTTCACGTCCGCTGGCCGCAGTGTTGCGCCCTTCTCGGCAGGGCCATCGAGTCCGCGACCCGGTCCAAACGGCCCGCCGCGTGGTCCACGCCCGCCTCTGCCAAAATTACCGCCTGACGACGCGACATAATCGCGCGCTGGTTTGCGCTCGGCGGCATTCAGCCAGCCGTCTTTGTTCTTATCGAAGTCCTTGAGGACCTGGCGGTCCTGCCCGCCAGGAAAGGGGCCCTGCCCGGCTGCGGCAACGAGCACGCCACTCAGCAACACAAGGGAAATGGAAAGCTTCAAGGTTTTCATATTTTTTAGTCGTCCAGCATTCCGGGTCGTTGGAGTTCCACGCTTTGAACGCCGTTTGTCTGGTTAAGCCGTTTCACGAGCTCGGCGACGGATCCGCCAGGTTTGATTCGCAAACCATAAGTGGCGCGGAGCGCCGCCCCCTGTTTGGTTGTGCCGAATATCCGCAGTTCGATGTCCTGCGCGTGGACCTCGCAGACCGGCTTCAACGTTTCGATGTCCGTGCCCAGTGTCAGGATCACAGTGAGCAGAAATTCCGGCGGAACTGGCTTATCAACCAGGGGCGCTTTCGTTTCCGGTTTCGCGCGACGCATCGTGAGAGCGGCGGCAACACCGCCGAATGCTACTCCGGCAACTGCAGAACGAAATGCGCCGGCCCCTGCAGCCATTCCGACCACGACGGAGAACAGAACGAAGGCGGTGTCCTGTGTGTCGCGAACGACAGTCCGAAACCGCACGATTGAAAGCGCGCCCACCAGACTGAATGCGCGAGCGACGCTGTCTCCGATAACACCCGTTACCATCGCGATCAGCACGGCAAGCATGACCAACGTGGCTTGAAAGGAATCGGTTGTTTCCGCTTTGTCCCGCGTCAAACGGTATACCCAGGACACCACGAACCCGGCGACGAGCGCAAAGGCCAGCCGGATCAGGATTTCCTGCGTGGGTTGGCTCCCGGCAGGACCCGCAATGGACTGCAGGAACTCAGACACCCAGAGCCAGGCCCTTCTCCTCGCTCACAAGGCCGAGCCCGCGGATCGCCGTCCGATATTTCGAGTGCGACCTCGAAGCCAGCCCGAACTCCTCAATGAGTTGCTTGAAGAGGGGCGGTACGTGAACCCGATATTTCATTTCCAGAATCGCGGCACCGGGCGCGATCTCGAGATTCACCGCATCCGTGAAACGGACCGTTTTGATTTCGGTAGCCCGGAGGTTGGTATCCAGCGTGAGCCGGAGGGGTCCGCAGTCCGACATACGAACTCGCGCGGTTCGGTCGTAGCTGATCTCGCAGACCGGTTGAAGTTTGCGGTTTTCCAACCGGTTCGCGAACCAGCTTCCCGGCCAGGCTGGGCCGTGTGTCAGGAGCCGATCGAGGTCCTCGACCGCACAATTCGATCTACGCTTGGAGACGCGCCCCTCGACCTTCATCTTTCGCTCGAGGAAGACCATGCTGCCGCTGTTATAGCGCCGGATTCGGAACTTCGCGCGGGCGAAGGATCGCCGCCTGAAGAAATGGTCGAATTCCTCGGTGTCGAAATAGAGCGTTGTCGTTTGGTATCCGTCTCCCAGGGTCCCCACCCCGTGAGGATCCGCGTCCAATTCGGCGCGCATCCATTGCCGGATCCCATCCGCCAGGCTTTCATCGACGACAAATTTTAGTTCCGCGGCCGACGCCGGGTAGGCCCCCATGAACGGCAGAATAACGCAGAAACCACCGCTTTCAAGTTAAAGGTTGTTAATTGGGCTAAAAAAACAGCGGGTGATTCCCGCCCGTCTGACCGGAAGAAAACCGCCAATAGGCCTACAGAAGTCCTGCTGGATTGCCGATCAACGGGAAGTTATGCGTGTCCTCATAGCGGAAGACGACCGAATCTACAGGTTCCTGCTGGAAAAAGTCATACAGGAACGGGGCCACACGCTGCTCATGTGTTCTGATGGGGCGGAGGCGCTATCGATCCTTACAGGAAATGATCCGCCGGAGATCGCGATTCTGGACTGGATGATGCCGAAGATGGATGGCCCGGAGGTCTGCCAAAAAGTCCGCGAAATCTTTCCCGCAGTGCCTGTTTACATCATACTTCTCACAGGCCGAACTCACCCCGAGGATGTCATCGCCGGCCTCTCGGCAGGAGCCGATGACTACATAACAAAGCCCTTCAACAAGCAGGACCTCCTCACCCGAGTTCAGGTGGGCGTACGTGTAGCCAATCTACAATGCAGCCTTGCAGATCGCGTCCAGGACCTGGAGGTCGTACTGACGCGTTTGCGGGAAATGCAACAGGCCCAAAAACTGGACGCGTTGGGCCAGATGGCCTCGGGGATTGCACACGAGATCAACACGCCAACCCAGTACATCAGCGAAAACATCAAGTTCGTGCAGAAGTCCTGGAACGACGCCGGACCTTTCCTGCAGCGGGCCGAGGAAGACCCGGAGATCGCATACCTCATCCAGGAAGTTCCCAAGGCGCTCGCCGAATCACTGCAGGGTGTTGAGAAAATCGGTCAGTTCGTACGGGCGATGAGAGATTTCTGCCGCTCGTCGGGATCCGAGAAAGTCATAGTGGATATAAACCAGGCCGTACGAACGACACTCACAGTTGCGACCAACGAATGGAAGTACGACGCAGACGTGGCGATGGACCTCGACCCCGAATTGCCGCCCCTGCTGGGTCTTCCAGGAGAAATCCACCAGGTCCTTCTTACTCTCATCGTCAATGGCGCCCACGCAATCTCGGACGTGAGAAAAACCAGCATTGAGAAGGGGCTGCTTCGGATCGCGACGTCCGTGCAGGACGGCTGGATCGAAATCGCTGTGAGCGATACCGGCGCCGGTATCCCGGAAGAGTATCGAGACAAGGTTTTTGAGCCCTTTTTTACAACCAAGGCTCTCGGAAAAGGTAATGGACAAGGGCTAGCCACAGCCTACTCCGTCGTGGTCCAGCAGCACAGCGGCAGAATCTGGTTTGAAACTAAACCCGGCAAGGGGACGACATTTTTCGTCCGACTTCCGCTAAACGGAACAGGAGAAGAAGCCCATGAGCGCGACAAAGCGAATTCTGCTTGTTGACGACGATGAATTTGTCCTTACCTGCATTCGACGCATGCTGGAACGGCGGTTCGCCTTTGATTTCGCCGTGGGCGCAAACGCCGCCCTGGAAGTCCTCGCTGCTCGCGGCCCCTACGCCGTCATTGTCACGGATCTGAGAATGCCGGGGATGAGCGGAATCGAACTGCTGTCCAGAGCACAGAAGCTCTCGCCGAATACGGTAGGTCTACTGTTAAGCGGCGGGACGAATTCTGACGAAACAGACGACGCCACCAGGAAAGGCATCGTATTTCGATTGATGGAGAAACCATGCGAATCCGCGAGACTCATCGAGGCAATTGAAGAAGCGCTGGCCAGGCACGAACGCATGATCCAGGTGACGACGTGACAGAAAAGATCCTTTTCGTCGATGACGATGAATTGATTCTCGCCGCGTGGGAACGGTCGCTTGGCCGTCAGTTCCGTCTGGACACCGCAAGCGGGCCAAGCCAGGCTCTTGAGAAAATTGAGGCACGCGGTCCTTATGCCGTGGTCGTCTCGGATATGCGCATGCCGGAGATGGATGGCCTTGAACTGCTGCGGAGGATTCGCGTCAGCAATCCCGATACAGTTCGGCTCATCCTCACAGGCAATGCAGACATGCGCACGGCAATCGATGCGGTTAACGACGGCGCCATATTCCGGTTTCTGGAAAAGCCGTGTCCAAACGAAGTACTGTCAAAAGTATTGGCCGCCGCCCTGGACCAGCACCGCCTCATCCATTCCGAAAAGGATCTCCTCGAAAAAACCCTTCATGGATCCGTTAAAGTTCTAACCGAAGTTCTGAGCCTGGTGAATCCGGAGGCGTTCAGCACGGCTGCGCGCATCGCGCTCTACGTCAAGAATGTATCCACCCAGCTTGGGTTGAAAGACGCGTGGCGGTTTGAAATGGCGGCAATGCTTTCACACCTCGGGTGCGTGGTGTTGTCTACAGAGACCCTGGAATCGGTGCGACTTGGACGCAGGCTCAGCAAGGAAGAGGAAGCTCGATACGCATCTCATCCCAGCGTTGCCCGTGACCTTCTGCGCAATATTCCCAGACTCGAATCCATTGCGGCCATGGTCGCACGGCAACAGGAGGCCTATAAGGATCAACACCACCAACCCCTTGCTGAACGTGGCACAGAATTGCTGGGCGCTCAGATCTTGAAGGTCTGCATCCGATTCGAGTCTCTTGTTCGCTCGGGAATAGGGCACGTCGGAGCAATTGAATCTCTGCGCAAGAGCCCGGCCGAATACGATCCGGCTATCGTCGCTGTGTTGGTGCAGCTGCCCATCGAATCGCTGCCTTGCGAACCGCACTACATCGCCGTGGAGCACCTGCTCTGCAGAATGGTGCTGGACGAGGATCTGAGAACCAAAGACGGCATACTTCTCGTCGCCAAAGGGATCGAGATCACCGAAACACTGCTAACCCGCATTGAGAACTTCTACGGCCGCAATTACGCGGGGCCTCTCATCCGGGTGCTGGTTCCGATTTCCCTGCGGAAGTGGCTCAAGAGCAGCCAAGCGGCCATTCCCGAACTGTTGAATCGCGGTTAGTCAGCGGGTAATCAGCTGGTAGTTGAAGTAGGCAACGCGGTCCCGGCCGTTGTTCTTGGCGATGTACAGAGCCTGGTCGGCGACGCGGATCAGGTCTTCTTTCCCGAGCGCATTCACAGGATAGTTGGAGACCCCTATCGATGCGGTGATGTGCCCGATGCCGGGGAACACCATAAAACTGATTCGTTCCCGGATACGGTCGGCCACCTGAATTGCGCCGGTCAAGGGTGTCTCGGGCAGGATCACCGTGAACTCCTCACCACCATATCGCGCCGCGAAATCGAAATCGCGGCAGCTAACACGGATCGTTTCACCAACGGATCGAATGACCGTGTCCCCGGTGGGATGACCAAATCGGTCGTTCACGTCCTTGAGGAAGTCCAGATCGATGATCAACAGTGACAACGGATGGTTGTGCCGTTGCGCACGCACCAATTCCGTGGACAGCGTTGTCTGGAAGAATCGATGGTTCGGCAATCCGGTAAGGAAGTCCGTTCTGGCGCGATGCTCCATCTCTTCGAAAAGCTGGGCGTTGCGTAAGGCGTTGGCGGCGGTAAGCGATATGACCCTGAAGAATCGCTCGTCAGCTTCGCTGAGGGCGGCCTTCTTGCCCTTGAGCTGGATGTGAATCAATCCGAGCACCGCGTCCTGCACCAACATGGGCATTACGATCGCCGACCGCGCTGTATCGCCACGAACAACTTCGGGCACAAACAAAAGATCCTGCGATTCATTCGCCTGCTCGAGCTCCGGATACGTGCGCAGATCGATATCCACATCCTTGACTGACGGATCCGTCGAGCTAACCAGAGTCTTTCCCGTTCGATTCTTGGTGTCGAGGCGCACGATTGCGCAGTCCACTCCGTCGAACACCTCGCAGATGCGGCTAACGATCAGAAAAAGGATCTCCTGGCTGTTTAGGGAAGACGACAGAGAGCGAGTGATCTCTGCCATGACATCGGCACGGCGTTTTTCTTCCAAAAGCATTCGGGAAAGAACAGCGTTGTGCTCGAGCCGATCCGAAAGAAACAGGTAGAAAATCGCGACCACGAAGAACAGCGAGAGCGAAAGAAACTGTTCGACATCCTGGCCCATGGTTTGCGCTGTTAGTTTGAGCGCCGAGACAACGCCGTACTGCCTGTACAAGCGCATTGAGGAAAGTCCGCCGTAGACCACGCTAACCGCGATGAGCGCACAGCCGACGACCCTCAGGTCACGCCATATCTCGGCCAGGATAAAGATAAGAATGAACGGAACGAAGAGGTAGGTTTGGGAACCGCCCAGAATATAGAACGTTACGGACACGAACATCACGTCTATGACCGCTATCGCCCGGCGAAACGAAGGCGTCTGAAATCGCGCATATGACACGGACATGCATACGATGTTGCTGGCTGCATACCCCACGATGAACGCATAGAGAACGCCGAAGGAGGGTCCCGCGACATTGGGGAAAAGAGTCAGGTAGGCAGCCAGGATCAGGAGAAGCCAACGCAACAGCAGGAATGACCGAACGTAGTCCCGTTCGGGCTCGTAGCGAGCGGTCTCAGCGCTCATGGAAGTCGCGGCTTAAATCCATTAGAATCACCGAAGTCGACCTTCGGTTCAAATTCTAACAGGAGGATTCCTTGAAATTCATTAATTTTTCCCGGCCGAACGCGCCGACCGTGCATGTGGGCTGCACCCTGGAGTCGGGGCAATTTGACGTCACGCAGGCGATTACCGATGGAATCCTCCAATTTCCCCAAGTCGTTCATACGATTGAGGATGTTCTCCGTATCCCAAATGGACTGAAGACCCTGGAAAAGGCCATTCAAGACCTAAGGAATTCCCCGGTTGGCGCCCAAACTATACCGTTTTCCGAATCCGGCGTCATCCTGAAGTCGCCCATTTTGAATCCTCAGAAGGTTATCGGTATTGGCCTGAACTATCGTGACCACGCGGAAGAGGCAAAAATCCCCATCCCCAAGTCTCCCCTTATCTTTGGAATGTACGCCAATGCCATCATCGGGCCGAACGAGGCCATCGTCATTCCGCCGGCGACCAATCAAGTGGACTATGAAGCGGAACTCGCTGTCGTTATTGGATCTCGGGCACGGAGGGTCTCGGTCGAGGAAGCCCTCGATTATGTTGCCGGGTATTCGATCATGCACGACGTTTCCGCGCGCGATATTCAGTTCGGGGACAAGCAGTGGACGCGCGGCAAATCGATCGATACGTTCGCCCCGATGGGGCCTTGCCTGGTGACGTGTTCGGAGTTGGGCGATGGGAGCGGTCTTGCGATCGAGCTTCGATTGAACGGCGAACGTCTGCAGAAATCCAACACCAGCAACCTTATCTTCAACACGCCTGCGCTGGTGTCCCATATTTCTCAGACTATGACGCTTGAGCCTGGCGACGTCATCTCGACGGGAACACCGAGCGGTGTGGGATTTGTCCGCAACCCTCCGGTTTTCCTGAAGCCTGGAGATGTCGTGGAAATCGAAATTGAGGGGATTGGCGTTCTCAGGAACCCGGTTGCAGGTTCCGATTGAACAAGTTGTCCACGGACTCGAGCAGTTCCTGAATCCGGAAAGGCTTTCTCAGGAGCTGCACGCCGTTCTGTGCATAGAATTGACGGGTGTCGGAGGCCCCGACATCGCCGGTAATGAAGAGAAATCGTCCAGCGGCGCCGGCGTCGACAGCTTCAAGCAATCGATAGAGGCTCTGACCGCTCAGGCCGGGCATGTGCCAGTCGCACACGATCAGGTCGAAGTGCCTGTTCCTCATTTTCTCATAGGCTTCTGATCCGGAATTCGCGATCTGAACGTGAGCCCCATGGCGCGTCAACACGTCGTAGACGAATTCCGTAATGTGGATCTCGTCATCAACGACGATGACGTTTTTGCCCCGGAGACAACGTCCCATGCCGGCTCCAGTTTCCGAATCCTGCAGGAAGGCGGGCAGTTCCAGAGTCAGAGTCGAGCCGCTGCCGTAGGAACTCCAGGCATAGAGTTCTCCGCCATGATCTTTCACAATCTCAGCGCAGATATTCAGTCCGACGCCGTTCTCGCTGGCCTCGAAGATACGCGCCGCGTCGCGGCCATAACCGTTGTCGCAGACATGAAGTTGAATTCGGCCAGTGCGAACGCAGGTCCGAACCTGAATTGAGCCCGGCCGATTTTGCACACCTGCAATGGAATCCTCCGCATTAAGGAGAAGGCCAAGGACGACCTGCTCGATCTGGGCCGGATCCCCGACAGCCTTGGGCAGGTTGGAATCAAGATCCAGCGTGACATCGAACTGCCCCATCCGCGGGCGGCGTTCCCGGCGTTCCACTGTCTCTCGCACAACAGCGTTCAGATCTATGGATACTCGCTTTGGCGCGGTGATGCCCGCAAGCGTCAACAGATTCTGAACCAAACAGCTGGCACGTTCGGCTTTGGTCAGCATATTGCCGACCATGTGTCGCACTTCAGGGGTGAGGTTGGAGCGTTCCACTAGGATGGCGTAGCTCGCGATATCGGCCAACGGCGTTCCCAACTCGTGCGCAACGCCTGTAAGCACGCGCCCCACAGCCGCCATCTTCTCGAGATGCGTAATCTGCTTCCGTAGCTGCACCTGCTCGTTCACATCGGTTGCAAAAACGAACTTGAAGCCCTGTTCGTTCAACGGCAGCGTCTGGAGTTGGAAAGTCCCCCGACCGATGACTTCAACCTCACGTTGAGCGTCAGTCGAAAGATTGGCCATTCCTTGAAATGTCTCAGAGAAAGTCGAATTGGAAAGAATGACTCGCCCTCGATCATCCATGATCGCGACGGGTACGGGAAGGAGCGCAATCATCGAGGAAATCAGTTGCGCGGAATCGAGTGCTAGGGCTGTGCCGTCCTTGGTCATTTTGCCGAATCCCCTCCGGGGCTACCTGAAATTAGCGCTGAGCGAGCAGCAGTTTCGGGTGGGGTCACAGGCAATGCAACAAGAAAATAAGCAAGAGTCTGAGGGCGGCCTATCGAACTTATCGGCCAGGCAAGAGATTACTTTAGGACTTTTTCCGATCCCAACGATCCCGGGACGCTACTCGGGAAACGTCAGGGTAGGCTTAGCGCGACCGATGTTGGGATCGGTACCGGAAGTCGGGGACTTGGAACGATCCGTCGGACGGCTGGACCTATCGTTGTCACGAGCTAGTTGTTCAAAACTGCGCGGATCGATGTTCTTGTCGTCTGCCTTGGGGCCCTTCTTCAGCACTTTCAATGTGCGATTGGGAGAGAGCTCTTCACTTAGGAGCGCTGGCGTCAGCGGAATTTGCCCTTCCGAAACCGCGGTGTGCCTTCCAGGATTCAGAATGACTTCGCGCTCGTTCAGTGCGACATTCTCAACTCCAACCTGGCCTTCAATGCAAATCACTTCCGTGTATTTGGAATCATCCACGATGACATCGAAAGTCGTTCCGCGAACCGCAATCAAGGCGGTCGGCGTTTGCACGCTATAAGGATTCGGACGTCCACCGAGCTTTTCAATATAGAAACGCACGCGGCCCAGCATCACGTTGACGACAGTACGCACACGGCCTTCACTCCAGAAATCTCGGATCTCGAGACTCGTGTTCTGGTTGACGGTCATATAAGAGTCATCGGGGAGCTGCAGGACAACCGAAGCGCCAGGGCCCGTGTGGATTACATCCCCCACCCGAACCTGCCGGGTCGAGTTCGTCAAAGCTTCGAAAGTCTTGGAAGCACCGGGTCGGATTTCAACCTTGCCGTTGGCGGAGGCAACCGTAAGAAACCCCTGGCTCCATCCGATGGATGGCACCAGAAGCACCAGAATCACAACAGGCAAAAACTTCTTCATATCACCCCCGTCGTCAGCGCTCCCTAAGGAGTCGTCGTATGGATCTTCGTAGGCTTTGGTGTTTCCAGCCGGCGAAAGTCCAACGTTTCCTGCAACAGTCCGAAACCACTTCCCAGGTCCGGCATCCGCATGGCCCTGCGGCTAGACCGTACCCGTTCAAAAATCCGCGTGTTCCGTTCTTCTTCGACACGCTTCAAAAGACGGCCCAGTGACAGGGCCATCTTGTCGGCATTCATTCCCGCCTTATCGGCGTAAGCCCACAAATCTTTCGCCTCACTATCGAGAGTTGAAAAACTCTCTCCAGTAGTCGCCCGAATATACGCCAGGGCCGCGATCGAACCCCACGATAAACTGCGACTCAGCGCCCACTGTACCTCTTCGGTAGGCGCGTCGTATTCCCGACGGATCATCTCGTCGACGATACTGGCGCCTTCCGGCGCGGCCGACTCGGCGTTGAGTTTCGTCATCGTCGCACTCATTCGCGCGTCGAACTCGGTCCGGGTGGCCTCAGCCCATAGAGGAGATACCCCAAGGACGCAGGCCAGAGCAACCAAAATAACCGGGCGCCGAGACAGAAACACCCCCGTATCTTACGGTCTAGGCACTACTTAAATCAATGCCCAGTCTTTTTGCCTTGTTGTAGAGGGTACGTCGTTCGATCCCGAGGACTTCCGCGGCTTTTTTCTTGTTCCCGCGAGTTTCGCGCAGGACGCGGATGATGTGCTCTCGTTCCAGGTCTTCCAGCGAACCGCCGGAAGCCGGAGCGGGTGGTTCTACGGGGGTAGGGGCGGAGTCGGCGGTTTCAGCTTTTGCAGCAAGAGACTCACCAAACTCCAATTCAGAAGCCTGGATCACCCCTGTGTCGTTAAAGGTCACGGCCCGCTCAACAACGTTTCGCAACTCCCTGACGTTGCCCGGCCAGGAATAACGCTTCATGGCCTCTATCGCATCGGAAGCAAGCCGCACAGACTTTCCCTGAGCTGCGCCAAAACCCTTCAGGAAATGACTCGCAAGGAGAGCGATGTCCCCGGCTCGATCGCGCAGGGGAGGAAGAGCGATCGTGAAGACATTCAAGCGATGGAACAGGTCCTCCCGGAACTGGTTCGAGCGCAGCATTTCCCGAAGATCCCGGTTGGTGGCCGCAATCAGCCGGATATCCACCTTTACCGTTTCGTTGGACCCGACGCGGCGGATTTCGCGTTCCTGAATCACGCGAAGCAGCTTCACCTGAAAGCTCAGCGATGTCTCGGAGACTTCGTCAAGGAACACCGTCCCTCCAGCCGCACTCTCCAGCAGGCCCTTGCGGGAAGTGGTGGCACCTGTGAATGCCCCGCGTTCATGACCGAACAGCTCACTTTCAAGAAGCGTCTCCGGAAGCGCCCCGCAATTGATGACTACAAACGGGGAGGTTGCGCGGTGGCCACTGGCGTGCACCGCGCGGGCGACGAGTTCTTTGCCCGAACCGCTCTCTCCGATGATCAGCACGGGAGCTTCGATCCGCGAAACCTTCGCGAGCTTCTTATAGATCTCCACCATGCGTGGACTGGTTCCGATGATCTCTGTTTCGGGAAGCTCATTCGCAAGCTCCGGACCAAGGGTCGCGGCATCCGTCAGCTCCCGCTTTTCTTCGATCCTGCGCAGGATTTCAAGCATGTCATCCACGGCGAAGGGCTTACTGATGTAATCGAAGGCGCCTCGATGCACGGCATGGACGGCCGTCTCCACGGAACCATGAGCCGTCATGATCACAACTTCCGCGTCGGGCTGGCATTCCTTCGTGAGTTCGAGCAGGTCGAGGCCGGAAGCGTCTCCGAGGTAGATATCGCTGACGACAATGTCGAAAGATTCCTCTGCGATCGCCTGACGAGCCTGAGCACCGTTGGCGGCAATCCGGCGCGGATATCCTTCCATCTCGAGGATGGAGTCCACGAGACGGCAGATTGAACGATCGTCGTCGACAACCAGTACTTTCGGCTTCATATTCTTGATAGCTTCGCCCTATTTCTTAAGGTTTCGCGCTATCGCGCTCACGCTCCGCGCGGGCTTGCACTCGCAATCCGCTCGTCATGGTATTCGCAATGTGAAACGAGATCCCTTTCCGGGTTCGCTTAGTACTGTAACCTCCCCACCGTGCCGTAGCGCCACTTCTTTCACAAAGGCAAGCCCAAGACCAAACCCGCTTTGCTCAAGCGTTTCCTTGTTCCCGCGTCTGTAAAACTTGTCGAAGATCTTTGCCGCTTCATCTTCTGGAATCCCGCAACCCTGGTCCTGGACGTGGAAGGCCACACCCCCGTTTCCATTCGACACGCCGATCCGGACGTTTGTTCCAGTGGGACTGTACTTGATCGCATTCGTCACCAGGTTCGTGAGGGCCTGATACAACAACGTCCGGTCCGCATGAACCCGCGACGTTCCCTCGCTGGACATGTGGAGATGGATGTCTTTTGCGGCGGCCACAGGATCGAGCACGGATTGCAGATCGCGAAGCAACGGAGCGATCTCGAGGTCGGTCTTCGTCACTTTCTGCCGCCC
>Ga0190274_10001830_pt1 | contig 12462 bp, 9 predicted proteins | sample Popmic531T_FD_133002 | JGI IMG/M metagenome (GOLD analysis project Ga0190274, IMG submission 133002) | Populus adjacent soil microbial communities from riparian zone of Yellowstone River, Montana, USA - 531 T | ecosystem: Environmental > Terrestrial > Soil > Riparian zone | place: USA: Montana...
GACGGATTCATCGGACTATTGACGTAACGAAGAATTCGATGGCTCATGGCCAGGTCCTGGCCGAGGGCGCGTTCCAATTGTTCCAGAGTCACGTCGGGAGTCTGCAGCGTTGCCAGAAGTTGCAGCGTCGACATTCGATTGTGAGGGATTGGCTGGTTCTCCCGCACGTTGGGTTTGCAGAAGAAGTACCCTTCGAAATAGTCCGAGCCCAGCGCCTTGGCTGCGAGATAGTCCTCCTGGGTTTCAACGCCTTGAGCCAGCACCTTCACGCCGAGAGATCGAACCTGGTCCAGCTGCTTCGCCAGGAGGTCGCGGTTGTCGGCCCCAACGTTAACCTTGACGATATTCGCTGTTTGCGCGAGCGCACGAGTCTCATCGCGAAAAACAAAGTCTTTCAGGGCGATGGAATAACCCGCGCTTTTGAGGTGCGATACCGATTTCACCACGGCCTCGTCCGGATTGCCGTCGCCTGCGACCTGAAGAACGACTCCGTCCTTCGGCAGAAACCACGCATAGTCATTGAGAAGGAACTCTCGCGACGCGTCCACGAATGCCGGACGTTTCCCGGCGACCTCTCCCAGCCCCACGCCAATGCACTCGTGCAGCAGGGCTTCCGCGGTTACCGTGTCACCGTTCGCAAATGCATCCTTCCTCAGTTCAGTGTTGTGGCTGAACAGTTCATAGGCAAAGACGTCGACGCCGTCTTTATAGATAGGTTGTCTCCCGACAAATGCTTCATTCATAGTGGCTCTCACTGGAAGGGTATCGTTCGGGCGGAAATGAAACTTTAGCTACTTCTGGACGTTGATGAAATACAGGTCGGTCGCCACTTCGAATGACTCGCGTTTCAAGGGGGTCGGCAGGGTCTTCCACTCGGTGGTCGGCTGAATGGTCTGCCATTCGCCCTTCGTCCCGACTCGCACGGGCATTGCGAATTCCTTGACGTCGGCAATCCAGCGGTAGGACACGCTCGAACTCGCGTCGTCGAACTTGAGTTCGAGGATAGGGAGCTTTGTGAACCTCAGGTATTGATCAAAAATCGGCGTCAGGTTCAATCCGGTCTTTCGATTGAAGAACTGCACCATCTCTTCTGTGGTGATGGTCTGATATTTAAAGTTCTGGAAAACGTCGTGGATGAGGTTGAACCAGCGCTTGTCGTCATTCACGACGTTACGCAGCGTGTTCAGGAAGAGCGCTCCCTTGAAATACATGTCCTGGGGCGGGGTCGCATGGATCCCCTTCGCCGTGATGATCGGTTGACGGTTCTGCACTTTCGTCTTGTAGCCGTTCGTGTACTTCAGCGCATCGTCATAGCCGAACATGTGTTCCACGTAGAGGCATTCCAAATACGTCGCCCACCCTTCGTGGATCCACATATCCGAAATATCTTTCGCGGTCACTGCGTTGCCGAACCACTCGTGCGCGCTCTCATGAATAATGATGAAGTCGAACTTCATGCTGACGCCGACCCCGGTCCAATCGCGCTCGAGGTAGCCGTTTGAGAAACGATTGCCGTAAGTCACCGCACTCTGGTGTTCCATGCCCGAGTAGGGCGCTTCGATCAGCTTGTAGCCATCCTTCTTGAACGGATAGTCGCCGAAGTACTTTTCGTAGGCTTCGATCATTCCCTTCGCTTGCGCAAATTGTTTCTTTGCCTTGTCCAGATTCTCCGGCAGGGTGAAGAAGTCGAGGGTCATGTCGCCTGCGCGGTCGGTGAAGTGAGCGTAGTTTCCGATGTTTACGGAAACGTCGTAGTTGTTGATCGGGTACTGCACGAGCCAGTCCCAGCGGGTGTAGCCGTCCTTCAGGTCCGTCTTCCCGGTGAATTTTCCGTTCGACACATCCACAAGATCGTTTGGGATCGCGACGCTGATCTCCATGCTCTCGACCTCATCGCGCCACTGATCTTTGTTCGGCCACCAGACCATCGCGCCAGGTCCCTCGCATGAGGAGTTAATCCACGTGTGTCCGGATGGATCCTTCTTGAACGTGAAGCCGCCGAATCTTCCCGTCTCCTGGGGTGCGCCAGAGTAGTAGAAATCAATGGCAACGGTGCGTCCGGCCTTCTGTGTTTCTGGAAAATCGACGAAGACAGCGTTGAGTTCCCGCTCGAACTTAAGAGGAGTCGTTCCGAGGAGAATCTTGTCGACGTTGAGTGTGGAGACGAGATCGAGTTGGATTCGCGTGTCGTCCTGCAGCATCTTGAAACGGATAGTGTTCTTGCCACTGATGAACTTCTTCTCCGGATCGATGCGGATGTCGAGATGGTAATAGAGGAGATCGTTGTTGGCGCGGTAGCGCCCGTATTCCCCCCGCAGAATCTCGGCCCTTGTCGGCGATGCCGGGCCCTGAGCGGCTCCGGATAATGTAAGACTGCCGAGAATCAACAGCGCAGCGATCGCCCGGGTTCGCATTTTGGGGAGTATACAGCGATTCGTTTGAGATCCGAGTAATGCTGGCGGCCGGACCATAGGTGCAGCCACCAGCATCTGGGATCGGTTTACTTGATAGCGTAGTCCGGCCAGCAGATTTCTGTCGGGCGCTGCAGGAACGGATCGTTTTCGTAGTCGAATCGGGCTGAAGAGTCGAGCACGCGAACAGAGCCCGTAAAGCCTCGACCGCCTCCACCTGCCGCTGCCGCCGCCCCCCGAGTGCGCATGGCACGTGGATCGAGAATCTCATCGATTGAATCCCGCGAATCCTCGAGGTGCAGCCGCGTGGCGCGATCAGTGGTCGTCGCGATTGCGGTTACAAGCTGCCCTCGCAGAGTTTTCAACTCGCCTTTCAGCAGGGCACGTACTTCGGCGGGTGGCTCTGCGCCACCATTAAGCCGGTTGTCGATCGTGTCGAGATAAATTCGCTGCGTGTTGCGACGGTAAGGATCGATCACTCCTGCGGGCGTTCCCAGCTCTCTCCAGATTCCTGCCCGAACATCCGTCAGGAATTGAACTGGCGTATACGCGGCCGGTCCATCTATGGCTGCCTGGTCGACCAGGCGATCAATCCGCGCGGTCAACAGCAGGGAATTCATTACCGAGTTCTGCGCGGTGCGCACGCGCGCGATTCCACCGGTGGGTGACATCAAGCGGAGAACGTCCGGCTTGACGAGAAACTGCGGCGTCTGAAATGCATTATCGAGAAGGAACTTCACTGCTTCAGCCTGTCGCGCCCTCGGGACGGAAGTGAAGCGGACTCCCGGCTGCCCGATATGTTTCTGCTGCGACAGGAATCCACCCACTAACTGGGTGACATGATTCATTTCTGTCGTCCACTGGCCCACGATCCGGCCATAGACTTCCGTCAACTCGTCGTAAGGATCACCGGTCTTGGCTGTCGTCGCTGTAAGTAACATGCCGGTGACGCGCTCAAGATTCTTCAACCCAAGCATCGTCGCTTTCACGGCATCGCTGTCGCCGACAGCTTCCGTGTTGTCGCCGGGATCGGTCGTGCCGGCGTTCGCCGTGGAGAAGCGATACTGAGGCTTGGTGTCTTGTTCGCTCGCCCACTTGTTCAGCTCCGCCTGTTCTGCATCAGGCGTCTGCGCTGTTCCAATGGGCGCATAACCCCAGTGGATTGCAAACTTGTCGTATTCGCCAATCTTCGGGATGAGATCCGCGACCGGAACGCCATCCTCCGGCTGAACGACATAGTTAAACCGCGAGTAATCCATGATTGACGGCGTGTGTCCGTACTGGCGCAGAAAGGCTTTGTCGCGAATCTGCTCCACCGAGTAGATCGAGCTGGACTTCATGTTGTGTTGAAGTCCGATCGTGTGTCCCACTTCATGGGCGAGCACGTAGCGCAGCAGTTCCCCCATGAGGTCGTCGGGAAGCGGAAGTTTCTGGGCGCGCGGATCGAGAGCTCCTACCTGCACGAAGTACCAGTTCTTCTGGAGGTTTTGCACGTTGTGGTAGAACTGAATATCCGCTTCAAGAATTTCGCCGGATCTCGGGTCGTGGACATTCGGGCCTGAGGCGTTCTCCGTTGTCGAGGGCAGCCATCGAACGACGGAATAGCGCGCGTCTTCCGGGCTCCAGTCCGGATCGTCCTTCGGTGCTTCCTTCGCAATGATCGCATTGCGGAATCCCGCAGCTTCGAATGCCGGCTGCCAGTCCTCGATGCCTTTCTTGAGATAGGGAATCCACTTTGTCGGAGTTGCCGGGTCGATGTAGTAAACGATCGGCCTCACGGGTTCCGAAATCGCCGCGTTGGGGTCCTTTTTCTCGAGGCGATATCGCGTGACGAACGTGCGCTGTTCCGCGCGATGTTCGTCGCGGCTGTAGTCGTACATCGACTGGCTGAAGTATCCGACACGCTCATCGAACAGGCGGCCCATCATGGGCTTCTCCGGCAGCTTCACCATGCTATAGGAGGTCAGGACGGTGAAACTGTTACCACGTCCCCGACCTCGGCCTGCGGCTGGATCTGCGCCCGCCGCGGCTCCGGCATCGACGGGAGCCGTGAAGGTCTGCGTCACTTCCACGTTGATGTTTTCTGGATACGAGACGATTTTTTCAACAAAGGTGCGGGCTGCGTCGAAGCCGCGGCCACCATTGACCGTGCCGCGAACCGAAAGTTCCGGAACTTCTGTGGTGAAGAGTTGCGTGACGTCGATTACGGGGTCTCCGTTATTGAAGGCCGCAACGTTGTAAGCCCGAACGATTGAGGGATTATTCGCCGCTTCGACGGCCTTGGAGATCGGCGTTGATGGATCGGCGATAACGCCATAGTCGATCACCTTGAGCAGCACGCGATTGTTGTAGAGTTCCCAGCGCAATACACGTGTGCCCGCGGCCTGACCTCCGTAACCGGAGCCATTAACGGTCCGTTTGACCTGATTCACCCAGAGAAAGTCCTTACCCAGTTCCTTTTTGGGAATCTCGTAGTAGATCTGATCGTTGATCCGATGCACCTTGAAGACTCCGTCGTCGGTCTTTGCCGCCGACGTAATGACCTGGTTATAAGCGCGGGGCTGCTGTGGGGCTCCTCCCCGGCCGGCCTGATTGCCTCGGCCTGCCGCGTTGTCCTGCGGGGTTTCTCCCTCCTGCGGGGTCGGCGGCGCCGGCACCTCCTGGGCCCAGATCGGATTGGCTGGAGTCACCACAGCCTGCGAAATGGCTCGCACCACTTCCTGCGCCGACGCGCCGAGAACGAACGCAACAATGCCTGCGCCCGCAAATGCCCACATTACCAGCTTTCGCTTCTGAATCATCGGATCACCCCTTTGGGAGAAGTAGGGGGCGATTATATGCGAAATGTGGGCTATAGCTAGCGCCAGGGTGTGGATTTGACTCGCTCGACTAACAGGAGTGCGATAGCCAGGAAACACACAAAAAGCTCAAAAGGAAATTGAATTTTCGGCACCAGCGGCAGCGTGAAATACATCACTGTCCACATACCAAGGAAGGTGAGCGGAATCTTCGGGCCATACCGGAACCACACGCGAACGATAAGGATGAAGAAAACAATTGTCGCGATGTTGCCGTAGGGAATTCCACTCATAGCTTCTTAATAGACAGCGTGCGTCTAGGAAGAGTTCACCCCAATTCGGGGCCGTGCTACTCGAACCCCGAATTCTGAACCCCAAGAGATCGGGGTTCGAGTAGCACGGCCCCGAATCGGGCTAGGGCAGACTGTCGAGACGCCCGATTGCGGAGTCTCGTGCCGCGCGAATGGTGTTGTCGGCATCCGGTTTCAGAATGAATCCCGCTTTCAGGTTCTCGTTCGTAATGCGTTCGACGGCACTCACATAGGCTTGATGATTGGGATAGAGTTTGTTCAGCGTTGCGATATCGAACGCCTGGTAGTAACCCCAGCGCGCGCAGGCGCCGGGACCGGTGTTGGTGCCGTTATTGAGGCCGATCGGAACTGCGACGTCCGCCAACCGTATTCCACCGAGCGCCAGTCCCTGGGCGTCGCGAGCGACAACGATCGGTGTTCCCGTCGATGAGATCGTGAGAGGCGGAGCAATTGGAGGAGGTGTTTTCTTCTCCACCCATCGCACCATCAAATCCAGGGCACTGGCAATCACGTAATGCATCGGCGTGCGTGTGCCGACCGAAGGCACCCCGCAACGGGGAGACATGGCGGCTTCCGACGACGTCCCGATATCCCGCAGTTCCAGGGGCTCCCTGTTCCCACGCAGGTGCTGGTCCACGTGGGATGTTCCCGCGATTTCCCAGGACCGAAAGAGATTCGTGTCGGGTTGGCGGGCATTCGCTTCGCCGCTCGCAACGTCGTATTCGGCCGAGATTTTCCACACCGGAACCGGCGTGTCCGTTCTGATCTTCTGGTTGAGTGACGACAGCAGCATGAAGCCGTCATAAACACCGGCGAGCGGATTGATCGAATTCACGTAGGTTGAAAGGCGGTTCGCCGATTGCGATTCCCCGATCGCAAACACGTGGGCGGGCTTGAGACCTCCAAGGACGTCCACACCCTTAGGATTCTTAACCGCCTGTCCCGCCTGGGAAAAAATGTCGTACGACAGCGCATCGGCCATGACTGTTCCGGCGCGGTTTACATCGATCGCGCCATAGCGCTCGGTGCTGAACGTCTTGAGCGCGACGACGCCTGCTTGCTGAGTGGAGACGCCAACCCAGGCATACCCCGCGCGCACCATCTGCTCCCAGGCGAAGAACCACATGTTCTCGGCATCGAAATTGTTCGTGACGTTGTACCACTCCACGAGCACCGTGCCGTTGAATCGCTTTGAGTCGGCTGGGCGGCGAACGACGATCCGCGTCTTGTAAGGGTGGTCCTTGTCGATCACCGTGGCGGTCGTTTGCGCGGGCGTGTTGTAGCGATTGGCAGTTCCCTCGACGAAGAACTCTTCCTCAACATAACCGCGGCTCGCCAGGTCGTGGTTCGTCGCGAAGAACGGATAGTTGTGCGCAGCAACGCCCGGAAGCCCCGCCGCTTTGATGGGGCCAACGACCGTAGGGTTTGGTGTCTCCGCGCGAGAGATAACAGGAGCCATAAACGAGATCAGGGTGGCAAGAGCGAGAAGCCGCGTCTTCATGAATGTTCGTCCTCGGCCAGAACGATAATCCGGATTACCATTCGTGGCAACCTACGTCTATGGACCTCATGTCGCCAAGAGTCGCAACCCTGATCCTTCTTACCGTATGGGCGTTATCTGGCGCAGCGTTCGCGCAGGGCGAGGAAGACGAGGCATCCAGGATTCGCGCCGCTCAGCAGGAAGCGCAACGCCAGGCGGCCCAGGAGCGTCGGGCCGCCGAAGAAGATAGGCAACGGCGAGAGGCCGGTATTAAGGCGCTCAACGACTTCATGAACGACTCGCGCACTCAGATAGCCTCCGCCGTCAATGCCGCAGAGGCAAGGCAGGCGCGCGAACGAGCGATTCAACTGGAGCAATTTCGGGGAGCCCTCACGGTATTCAGGACAGCGACGGGGCAGTTGAGCGAAGCCTTGGGCTCTAAGGCAAAGTTGAAGGATCCAGCCAGGCAAATATCGAAAAGCACTGCTGTCTTTCTGGATTTCATCAAGCGAACGAGCAAGGAGCCGTCGCGTTTTGATCCATCTGAATTCAAAGACTTTACGCGCACAGAGTTGGGCTGGGAGGCGCTCACTTCTGCGGAACGCCTTGTTCCGCATCTGGCTGCTGTGATGCTTACCGAAAGCGAAGCTACGGTAGACATCCGTTTCCTGGCGTCACTGTCGAAAATTCAGGCGGAGTTGCTCCGGCTCCAGTGGATGACCCAACGACTCAAGTAGGCCCAGGACCTTCTCTTCCGAAACCAACGACTTTCCCCATTACCAAAATCGCCGGAGATGTAAGATCGGCGGCTTCCTTGTGAATATTCGCGATAGTGCCGAGGCGAACTTGTTCGTCGGGCCAGGTGGCGCGGGCGATAGCGACCGCTGGTGTCGTCGCAGGGCAGCCGTTTTCCACAAGGCTTGAGCCGATGGCGTCCAGTCTCGCCAATCCCATCAATACAACCACAGTGCCGCCGGCTTTAAGGAGATCGCGCGCCGCAAGCCATTCCGCCGAATCAAAGGCGGCGGACTTCGATCCCGCGATGACGAGAAAGCCGTGTGTGTAGTCTCGATGCGTCAGCGGAATTCCCGCTGTGGCCGGGGCGGCTGTAAAACTGCTGACTCCCGGCACCACTTCGTAAGGAACCTGAGCTGCCTTGAGGACGGCGACTTCTTCGCCACCGCGTCCAAAGATGAAAGGATCTCCGCCCTTCAGCCTGCAAACAATGTTGCCCTGACGCGCGTAGTCGATCATGAGAGTGTGGATCGCGGCTTGTTGTTCGTCCTCATGGCCGAAGCGTTTTCCCGCATCGATCACAATCGCTTTCGAACTTGCCTGCGCAAGAAGGTCGAGGCTGATCAGCCGGTCATGCAGAATGACGTCGGCCTGTCGAACGCACCTCCGGCCTTTGACGGTAATGAGATCCGGATTTCCCGGACCTGCGCCAACGATGTAAACGAACCCGGTCGGCGTCATGGAAGTTTTTCAATCATGCCGCGCACGCGCTCCAGCGCGGCTGCATCGTCGTATTCTTTGATCCACTCGAGAATTCCTGACGCCACGATACTTTCGAATACCTGCTTGCGGCGATTAGGATCCGGAAAGCGCGAGTGTATTTCGCTGCGGACTTCCCCAAGAACACGGGCCGCGCGCGCGGCATCGTCTGTGATTATGTTTTCGAGTTTGGCGCGGAGCGCTGCCGCCAATGCCGGGCTGCGTCCTGATGTCGAAATCGCGACGACGATATCGCCTTTGCGTACGACGGCCGGAACGATGAAATCGCACAGTTTCGGCTGATCAACGGTGTTTATAGGAATGCCCCGTGATCTGGCCGCAGCGGCGATCTGGTCCTGGGCCGCCGGATCGTCTGTCGCGGAGATGACGAGCACCATCCCGTCGAGATCGCTCTCGGCGAATTTTCTGAGTCGAAGCTGAATAGTGTTCGAACTCCCGAGCTCCGACAGCGAAGAGCTCACGACAGGAGCAACGAGAATCACTGCAGCCCCGGCCGCAAGAAGCGATTCGACTTTACGTTCAGCGACTGCGCCTCCGCCGACAACCAGAACCGATCGACCCTGAAGATCAAGAAAGAGCGGATAGAACACTACTGAGCTCTCCGTTGGAAGAACTCCGCGAGCGCCTTCACCATGGGCGCCATCTTTGGTTCTGTGGGAATAACGTGGGGTTCGACCCCGGCCTCCCGAAGCGCGCGCGACGTGACGTCCCCGACCGACGCCACGATGACGTCTTTCTTCATGCGCTTTCGAAACGCTGCAGGATCGACGAGTGTATCTGCCATGTGAAACAAGAAAGGGACCTGCGTCGCACTGGTGAAGGTAATCGCATCGATCTTTCGATCCAGAATTTTCTGCACGAGTTCCTGGATCGTCGCGGTGTCGGACGCCTGCGTGTAGCTGTATACGGAGACGCCAATCACGGTCGCTCCGCGTTTCTGGAGCGCCGTGGACAATTCGGAGTTCTCCTGGCCATAGAGCTGGACCAGCACCGTCTTGTCTTTAAGGTCTTCGCGCGAGAGCGTTTGAATGATTCCTTCCGTTGTCGCGGAATCGGCAACGACGTCCACATGCATACCCGCGCGCTTCAGCGCATTCACCGCTTTGGGGCCGCGCGCCACAATTCTCGATTGGGCTATGATTTCCGGCTTGGTTACAGACTTGAAGACAATGTCCACACCGACCCCCGTGTAGAACACGATGTAGTCGATGGAAGTGCTTTCGCAAACCGAGATAAAGCGCCGCGCTCCTGAAGAATCTTCGATCGGAGTTTCCTTTAAGAGCGGACACGAAAATACGGTTGCACCCAGGCGTTCCAGCAGCTGAGTCAGTTGTTCTGGGTATCGATGCTCGGTGATGGCGACTCGAATGCCATCAAGAGGGCGCGGCATGGGATTAAGGATACAACATACGGGACTCACCCCGCAGGCAGTCGAACTCCCCGCCTGGATCAGGCGGGGTGGCTGCGCGCAGCGCAGACGGGGTGGTCGAGTAATCTCAAACAAAGAATTCTCTTTTTTGAACTTGATCAACCGCCCCGTCCGCTCCCACTAAGGAGGCTATCGCGGCATTTTCTTAGTGGTCGCGGCCACCCCGCCTGATCCAGGCGGGGAGTTCGACTGCCTGTTAAGGGATCTGGACCTGAACAGTTAGGCGATCTTTGGGGTTCGTGCTGGAATAATTCAGCTTCGCGCCGGCGCCAAACACCTTCGTCAGCGGCGACTGCAGCGTCGCAAACGTCGCCGCGTCATTCGGCGCGAGCAAGCGGTCGTTGGCGATCACAAGCAATTCATCCTTGCGAAAGCGGAGGCGTCCTTCAAATACCGGTTCCTTTTCGAGTAACGACGCGGCCAGCCTTACAGCCTTCAGAGCCGCATCGAGGTGGCTTTCCATGCTGGCTCCGGCGGGCTGTTTCCTGAAATAGGCAAGCCCGAGTTTGCCGTCGGCCATGTCCGTGCAGAGGTTACCTTCGTGAGCGACGAGGAGAATCCCTGGCCCGTTTTGAATATGGCTGTAGTCATGGACGTCGATCAGGAGATGCCCTTCAATCGCCTGGCGCTGAATCCAGGAGTGAAAAACAGGGACAAAATCCTTCACACGGATGTTGGCCGGATCGGCCGCGAAGAGTTTGATACCGACTCGGTGGAGTTCCATCACTTTTGGCCGCGTTCCGTAAGAATGTCGTGTCCCCGATAGACTGCTTCCACAAAGAGTTGTGCCTCTTCGACCAATCGGTGAGCCTGGTCATGCGTGTTCACGTTGGGAGGCGCCGCATGGCGCGCAAACATATACTGAGCGAACTTATTGCCGGCGTATCGATCGCCCCAGATGTTGGTTTCGAAGAAGCGGGTTCGGAATTCCCTGGTGATCGTGTCCGCCTCATCCGGAGCCTCAGGCCACTCGGCGCGAATCAGGGAGAGTGCGGCCTGCAGCATGGCACGATAGGCGAGCCGGTCTGCGTTCATGTAGTCGCCGCTGTCCAGATGAAGTTGCGCTTCAAAGACAAGACGATCCGCAGCCGCCAGATCGAATTGCGCCGCGGAGACAACTTCACCCGCGCACTCTCCCGTTCCCATGTCGCCAATCGTGTATTCGCGGGGATCGCCCCAATCCGAGTAAAACGAAGGATCGACTTCGTACGGAGGTACTTTCGTCAGATCCTCGAGCATGCCGCGCAGTTCCTTTTTTCCGGTCCGTTTTACGAAGTCCTGGAAATTTTCCGAGACGTTGCGTTCTCGAACATAGCGATCTGTGATCCGGTCGATCACTTCGGGAATCCGCTTGGAGGGGACGCGAACCAGCGCCAGTCCATAAGCTCCGCCGTTGTCCTGCCACTTTCCGCCGAGCACGACCTGGAAATGCGGGACCTTGCGATTGTTGATCGTTAGCGTGGTTCCGAAGAACCCCAGATCCGAGATGTGATGCTGTCCGCACGAATTGAAGCAGCCGCTGATTTTGATGCGCAGGTTCTTTACTGCGTCGTCCAGATTGAAAGACTTCGCAGCCAGTCGTGTCCGGAGCTCTCCAGCCAGACCGCGCGAAGACGAGATCCCGAGTTTGCACGTGTCTGTTCCCGGGCATGCCGTGACATCCACGATGGTGCCCGCCCCCGGAGCGCCGATTCCGATGCGCGCGAGTTCGCGATAGAGCTCCGGAAGATCTGTCTCGCTTACCCAGCGCAAAACGATGTTTTGTTCGACAGTCGTCCGAACGCTGTCGCCGCTGAATCGCCGCGCAACGTTCGCGAGTTCACGCATCTGCCATGAGGAAAGGTCGCCCAATGGCAACGTGACCGAGGCGACAACGTACCCCTCCTGTTTTTGCCGGTAGACGTTCGTCGAATACCAGGCGTCGAAACCTTCAGGACGTTTTTGCCCATTGAGAAACGTGGGAGGCTTCAGCGGCTTCTCGCTGTACGACTCGACCTCGCCCAGGTAGTCGGTCCAGCGCGCATCGTGCGCCAGGACTTTGCGTTCCTCGACAACGAGTGTTTTGAATTCTTCAATGCCGAGTTTCGCGATCAGGAACTTGATTCGCGCGCGGTCGCGCTGCTTCTTCTCACCCAGGCGTGCAAAGACGCGTGCGATGGCTTGAGTAAAGGGAAGCAGTTCCTCTTCGGGCAGGAATTCGTCAAAAAGCTTCGCATCGTGGGGCACCGCTCCCAGACCGCCGCCCACATAGAGTTCGAACCCGCGACGAACCTTGCCGTCTACGACGCGAGTCGCGGCAATCGCGCCCATGTCGTGCATGTTGACCAGGCCGCAAGCCTCTTCACGGCAGCCGGAGAAGGCAATCTTGAACTTACGGCCGAAGTTTTGCGCGTCAGGATGACCGAGCATGAATTTCGCGGTCGCTTTCGCGTAGGGAATCACGTCAAACGTTTCAGTCTTGCAGACTCCTGCCAGCGGGCAAGCCGTGACGTTGCGAACGGAGTTGCCGCACGCCTCA
>Ga0190274_10001831_pt1 | contig 12462 bp, 10 predicted proteins | sample Popmic531T_FD_133002 | JGI IMG/M metagenome (GOLD analysis project Ga0190274, IMG submission 133002) | Populus adjacent soil microbial communities from riparian zone of Yellowstone River, Montana, USA - 531 T | ecosystem: Environmental > Terrestrial > Soil > Riparian zone | place: USA: Montana...
CGAACTTTTTCACCCTCCTGCATCGCCAGCGCAGCCTTAATCTTGGAATCGCGGAGTGCCTCAGCCTTGCCGATCTCGGCGTCGCGCTGGACCTCAGCGGTTCTTCGCTGGCCCAATGCATCGAGATAGCCTTCTTCGTCTGAGATTTCCTGGATAGTCAGAGCGTCGAGGCCGATCCCCATCTTCTCCAAATCGCCTGCCGCCTCGCTGGTCAGTTTCTGTGCGAAGCTCTGGCGGTCGTTATTAATCTCTTCGACGGTGAGAGTTCCGAGGATCGCGCGCAGGTGTCCTTCAAGTGTTTGAAAAACAAGCTTATGAAACTCGTCTGGCGGCATGCCCAGAAAGCGTTCCGCCGCAGCGCGCATCGAATCGTCATCGCCCTTGATCTTCACGTTGGCAACTGCTTTGACTGAAACCGGGACGCCCTGGACAGTGTAAGCCCGAGTGGTGGCCAGCGGGACCGTAATCACATTCAGACTGAGGTACTCCACCTTTTCCAGAAAGGGAACGATCAGGGTTGCGCCGCCTCTAACCAGCCGGTATCCGACAACAGTGCCATCGGAGAGCCGTCGGGAGCGTCCGGAGATTACTGCCGCGCGATTGGGAGAAACCTTGATGTAGTTTCGGCTCAAAAGCATTAGGGCGATCAAAAAGCCGATCACCACAACTAGAATGACCACGGGAATGAGTAGATCTTGAAGGGAAAGGTCTGGCATTTGCTGTTTACCTCAAAAAGGAATCAGGCGCTCTGGCTCCAGCGGAGCCAGATGTTTACAGAAACCGATCATTGAACACGACCCGCGCTCCAGCGGAGCGCAAAGTTCCCGGGAATGGTGCGCTGAGCCGCCTTCCGTTTCGCTCCGCTGGAGCGAGGAGAAATCTTTTGAATCGCCCGCGTTCTATAAACATTTCGTCCCTACGGGACGAGAACCCGGTTAGAAAGATCGCGCTCAAAAAACAAGAAGTGAGACTTTGTGTTACAGAAGTCCCATAGAGAAAAACTCAGATTTAGGAAACTGCCAGATTAAGACGAGTAGTTCGCACGGGTTAAGCGTCAGTCGCAAGGCTAACGATAACCGAGCCTCCCGCAACCTCGTCTACGCGAACCATGGCGCCGGCTTTAATCTCACTGTTGTCTTTCGAACGTGCCAGCTTTTCAATGCGCTCTTCGCCTATTCGGCAGCTGATCTGTCCCACGCCTCCGGGCGCAATCGAGACGATTACCTGCGCCGTGCGTCCGACTAATTGCCCCGTGCCTACTGAACTCGAAGATTGCTGTTTGTAAAGGAAACGTGCGAACAGCGAGACGAGACCACCGAGCACGACACCGCCTGCCAGGCCCATCACGGAGCTGGCCACAATGCCCAGACCCATTTGTATGCCGATTGCACCAAAGCCTCCAAACGCAGTGATAAAAACACTGATCACCCGACTATCCAGCAGGCCATGGCCGTCGGCGCCGCCGTCCAATCCTGAGTCAATCCCGAAACTGTCGAAAATATCCCCCACCAACAAGGAAACTAGCAGGAAGACGAAACCAATGGCTGCAATCCCGAGAAAGACCATCAGCGAGCTAATACTCGAAAAGAATTCAGGCACTTAGTGACTCCTCGGCTTCAGTGTTGAGTAGGCGCGCGTGTGGCGTCGAAGGCAGAAAGTAACACACTCAAATTCGTGAGTAGACTATCATTCGTCCCGCACAAGTTGAAAGGGATGACGTGAACCAATACTTGCGCGCTGTCCCTGGCTGATGGTATTCCTCGCTGCTATGCCTGTGCTGCTTTTCTTCATTGATGGTCTCGGAATCGGTCCGCGTGGGCCATTCAATCCGCTTGATGGTCTCGACGAGGCTGAGCCGCTTGCGGTGTTCCGCGATGAGACGCTAAGCACGATTCATAATGGGACCATTGTCCCAACCGACGCGAGCCTGGGGGTGGAAGGCCGGCCTCAAAGCGCTTCCGGACAAACTACCATTCTCACCGGGGTAAACGTACCTGCCCTTCTCGGTTATCACAAACAGGGCTTCCCCAACAAAGAGATGCTGGAGATCATTCGCGAACACTCCATCTTTCTCCAGCTCACCCGCGCCGGCGTGTCTCCCATAACTTTTGCGAACACTTATACTGATCGCTTCTTCGAAGAGCGACCCCGCTGGGTTTCGGCAACAACCGCAGCGGTGGAAGCGGCTGGAATCCCGTTTCGTAAAGTGGCAGATAACATAGCCGGCCGTGCCGTCTTCCACGACTTCACCAATCGAGCGTTGATCGAACGTGGGGAAACCGTCGCCACCCGAACTCCTGAGGAAGCAGCTGCGGTCCTCGCCGGCATCAGTAAAGAAAATCAATTCACACTCTACGAATATTTCATCACCGACAAGATGGGGCACGCCCAGGACAGGGAAGCTGCCAGGTCTGTGCTAAAGGATCTTGCCGCCGTCGTCCGAGGATTATTAACCCGGATTGATTTGAGTCAGACTTCCGTTATACTCACCAGCGACCACGGCAACATAGAAGATCTCTCTTCGCGCAATCACACCCTGAATAAGGTTCCAACCATCGTTTGGGGAGCAAACCAGAAGGTGATCGCAGACCGCATCCAGTCTCTCGCAGACATAACTCCGGCTATAGTTCATGTGCTGACCACGAAAGGTACGGATACAGATGGAAACACCGGCCGCTCCCCCAGCGGACAAAGCACAATCTAAACCCAATCCGTCCGCCACCGGTTTTCAGGTGTCGCGGTATTCCTACTACGCACTCGGCATTCTCACCCTCGTCAATTTCTTAAATTACATCGATCGCCAGATTCTGCCGAGCGTCGCACCACTGATGGCTGCGGACCTGCACCTGAGTGACACGGAAATCGGGGCGATGGAGGCAGCCCTGCTCCTCTCCTTTACCGTCCTGGCGCCATTGTTCGGCAGGTTGGGTGATCGCTATTCGCGCACCAAGCTAATGGCAGCGGCGGCAATCATCTGGAGCATTGCAACGGGGCTTACCGGAGTCATGGACCACTTGCCGTTCCTGCCTGGCCCGGTTCATCTCAACCTGCCGCTGATTCAATTTACTTTGGAGCTATCAGGCGTCGCAGTCGTGCTCTGTTTGGTGCGGGCGCTGGTCGGGGTTGGCGAATCGTCTTATTCAACTATCACCCCAAGTTTGATTGCCGACTATTTTCCGCCCGAGCGACGAGCAACCGCGCTGGGGGTGTTTCAGGCGGCGATCCCGATGGGATTCGCGCTTGGATATGTGATCGGCGTCGTCCTCGCCCACTTTTTCGGGTGGCGTATGGCATTCATGATCGTCGGCCTTCCTGGACTGATCACGGCGTGGTTTGTCTGGCGTTTGCGCGAGCCGGTGCGGGGAGCCAGCGAACATAATGAACAGAGCGCCAGCCCGGCAGCAGACTCCGATAACACTGTCAGCAGAAAACCGGAAGTGGCTCAGGAATCATGGTTCCGCACTTCCTGGCGAATACTGTCAACGCGCGACTGGTTACTCTCTACGGCTGGATACACGGCGCTGACGTTTGTACTTGGTGCGTTTGGTACCTGGGCCAATATTCTCCTGGTGCGCGACAAGGGAATGAGTATTACCCAGGCGGGCATAACACTGGGATTGGTTATTCTGGTGGCCGGGGCTGCGGGTACGTTCGGTGGTGGCTGGTTGTCGGATCGCCTGATTACCAGAAGGCGTAATGCTTATTTCCTGGTCTGTGCCGGCAGTAGTGCCCTGGGGATTATTCCGGTCTTCGTGGTGCTCTCCGCCAGCAACTCCTGGATCTACGTTCCGGCAATTTTTTTCGCCGTGTTTTTTCTGTTCATCAATAATGCTCCGTTCCACGCGATTCTAATCAACAGCGTACCTCCCCTGGTGCGGGCCACGGCCGTAGCTCTGAACATTGTCATTATTCATATCATGGGGGACGTAATCTCCAGGTTTGGCGTGGGAGTACTTTCCGACTCGATCGGGGCCGGGCGGCTCTCATTCATCGCGACGTTGGCCAGACTGTTGGGAATTGAGGCGCAGCGTCAACATCTTACAGCTGCACTGATGGTCGTTCCCATGATGTTGCTGCTTTCGAGTCTGCTGTTTTTGTGGGGTGCCGCATCACAAAAAACTGCGTAGCAATTTTGTAGGGGCGGCACTCCGTGGCCGCCCCTCGTCCCAGTTGCTTCACCTTCGAAGGATATCGCAAGCGTAACGAGGGGTGGCCACGGAGTGCCACCCCTACGATTTGGATGACGTGCGCGCTAACTGGCTGCTTTTCTGTTTGGACCGGCTGATGACTTCTCGATGCAGGCGCGGGAACAATAGACCGACGCTCCGCCTCCCGTCCCAATAGCGCGGTCGGACGGGATCCAGGTTCCACAGCTCACGCACCTTACTAATTTGCTTTCGACTTTCGCACGCGAGGAGTTTCTGGTTCGCGAGTCTGCAGACTGCGGTGTGGTTACAGTTTTCACCGTACCCAGGATTTTCTTGAGGACTTGAATGTAGGGATATATGCGAGAATAGATCAGCAGAAACAACAGACTGGAGAGCGCTGCTACAACAAGATATTTCAAAGGCTGTCTCCCGGCTGGCGCTTCACACTAGCTCTTATCTTCGCCCGTTTTGGCAGCAGACTCGCCGGGCGCATAGGTGATGTCCACGTTGCGCCGGCGTGGAGCGGGATCCGTAGCCCTGCGGCGCGGCACAGACTCACGATTGCGCCGATCCACGCTGCCGGCCGGTAGCCCCTTACCGTGCACTGCCTCTTCCAAAATACGCGTGATCTCCTGCGAGAGGGTCCGGTGCTCGGCAGCAGCGCGCCGGCGCAGTGACTCTTTCAAATGGTTTGGCACATAGGCGCCAATGAAAACTCCCTTACGATTAGCCATCTCTCGCAGCCTCTCTTTCAGCGTGCTGGTTAAAGCTTATAGAGCCGTGGAATATTAATTTGGTGAAGATCTGGAATGCGGCCAAGCAAGTAGAACAGGTCTGTAAGCCGAATTCTGTACCCCAATTTCAAATCTGAGACCTGAGATCTGAAATCTGAGATCTCAGATTTGAAATCGGGGTGGCGATCATTCATCTAGTCCAACTGTTGCCAGATTGGATCAAGCGATCTACCCGGAGGTCGTAGCAGCCTTTGAGATCTGAGATCTCAAATCTGAGATCTCAAATCAAAGATCGGAGATCTCAAACTGCATTGGGCGGGCAGCCCTGGTGACGCCTCCCTATTTGATCTTGCACTGCGAGGAGTTTGCCTGGCCGCAAGTGTCACCACCTACGCCGGTGCGCTCTTACTTTAAGCCCTCACGGGCCGCACCATTTCACCCATCACCCAGGTTTCGGATTTAGATCTTCGATCTAAAGTCCTATTTGATATCCCATTCCGAGATCTCAAAGCCCGCAGGCTGGTTTACTTTCTGTTGCACTTGTCGTCGCCCGATAATCCACGATTTGAGTACAAATCACGGACTGAAGGGCGCCCCGCCGTTAGCGGGCTCGCTGCCCTGTAGTGTTCGGACTTTCCTCTCCTGGATTAATCAAACCCGATAATTTCAGATATGTTCCGAAACTTGAAGAAATGAGTAGTTCCAGCAGCGACCGCCCGACCTGTTCTTCCTGCAAAGCCGGGAGAGTATAGCAAAGCCGTGTTCAACAGTCATAGTACACACGCAAAGAGACTCTTTGTCCTGTTTTATCGGTCTCATGCAGTTTGAAGCCGGTAGTTCAGAGTTCAGCCGGGGTCCCCGCGCGGGCAGCCCGCGTGGGGTGGTAGGCTTTAGGCTGCGGTTTCGCGACGCAAACTTCGTTCGAACTCTAAACTGCATCAGTCTGTCTTATCGGACTACTGACTTGGATGCTAAATGGGTCGTGTATCAATGCCTAGTTAAAGTAACGAAAACCGACACGAAGGCTATTGATTAGATTAGGGGGGATCGCCAGCGCCAAAGTTAACGAAGCAATCGCGTGAGAGATTCCCAATGCCCAAAGGTTAGGCTGCCGTTGATAAACACTGGCCCAGATCAGTCCGCCCAGAAAGGTCAACAATGCCAATATCGGGTTCGGTAAATGAAGCAGGCCGAAGACCAGACCAACCAGCAGAGTCACCTTGTAGCCTGTTCCGAACGCCAACTGAAGCCTGCGATTGATGAATCCATGAAGCGCATACTGCTGGAATATTGCCCAAAGAGGTAACAACGCGAGATGGAGTCGCCACGGCCGGAATACAAACGCGGAACCACTCAACGCCCAACCAAGAATTAGAATTACCATCACCGCCCCAATAGTGGGCAGAATCAAAATCCTCGCGGCGGCAACAAAATTATCCAGGCGGAATCCGATTGTTCTTAGGTTCTCACCTCGATACCAATGGGAGAAGATCATAAACCCAACGGCGAGAACCACCGGAAAGGCGGTCAAGATTCCGCGTTCCGACGCGAAAGGGACCAAAGCCCACTCGGCGATCAGGCACGAACTGACGACCGTCGCCACTTCCCATGACGCCAATCCATTCTCTGCCACCATCTGCCCGGCGCTATTAGAGTCTTGACCTTTAGTCAATTTTCTTTCCCCGGCTTGTCTGGGCGATCCTGCTCGCTTGGCGAGTCTAACGCTTTGAGCGTGCCGTCCGTAGATACCTGAAACCGAAAAGCGTGCCCCACCAATTGCAATGTCTTTCGAGCCCCTCGCCCACTTTCGTGAAGAGCATAAACGCGCGCTTCATGGTCACCAACACTCACGTCTGATAGAGGCATCGTAAATCCGTGCCACTCATCCGTCGCCCACTTTCCGGCAACCACCTGGGACCTTGATTGGTTCGCGACAGTGCGCGCCACAAACTTATCGTCCACAAAAAGTTGGACCTCTACGCGTTCCGAGAGGTTACGGCTGTTAACCGCCCAACCGGAAATCGCACGCGGAGTTACTTCGCCCCAGCCGTGAAAATGAGGAAAGACGTCCAGGAAGTAGACAACGACGAGAATAGAAACAAACAAGGCTTCGATAATCGACTTGGCAATTAATACGTGAATCAGATTGATCGATGGCTTCTTCATTGGACCTGTGCGTCTACCAAGGGCTCGGGAAACCGGCGCATTGTAACGCAACCTGTTAGTTTACGGCGGACGCGCTACACAACTATCTGGCGATACCTCAGTGCGGCAACAATCCGCAAACTAACAGTTTGCTTTACAAAAAAAGGCGGCCTCGAATGGCCGCCCTTGTCTGTTTGTCACCCGCGAAACGATCAGTTGTTACCGGAGAACTTCGATTCGATCCCCTTTTTCCAAAAGTGGATCCGGAATCTTTCCGCTTTGAATCTTCCGCAAATCATAATCCTCGTTGGCCAGCCGGCCATCGGCACGTTGTCGTGAGATTCGCATCTTGGATCCAGAGTTTAACCTTGCGCCACCGCTGGCCAGAATTGCCTGAGTCAAAGTTAATCCGTCGTGGTAAGGCTTCTGACCGGGAGAATTGAGGCCCTCGCCAACAAAGAAGAACTCAGTCGGTGGAGGCGCGGGTCCCAGCACCTTGATAACGTCGCCGGAAACAACCAGCGTGGAGGTGTGATTCGGATCCTTGAGATCCAACACCATTGGCGATCGTCCCTGCCGGATGATCGTGGCGCGCGCCGCTTCCGGTAAGGCCGCGACTTCCGCAAGCATGGCGAAGAGAGGCACTGCTTCCCGCCGCAGTGCTTTTGTGCCTGGCGCGGCCACGAAGCCCGTGATTGTCACAGTGTGACTGGCAAAATCTCGCACCTTTACGATTACTGAAGGATTCTCAAATATCTTGATCCGCTGACGCAACACGGCCGCTATCTCAGTCGCAGTCATTCCGGCCACCGGAATGGGGTCGCCGGCCAGGGGATAGTCCAACAGCCCCTTGTCCAGCACCGTAAACAGAGTAGATTTTTTGCTGGGGTTGCCAGCGAGTTGGATGTCCAACACATCGTTCGGACCAATGCGATAAACCTGAGTCGCCGCCATCAGAGCATTAGAGGCACTCGAAACTGGGCTCGGCCCGCCCGCCGCCGCTGTGTCAGGCAACGCTGGTTTCTTGCCGTTGATTGTCGCAACCACGGGAACCGCACTTGGCTGCGCGTCGTCATTGGATAGACTCGTGCGGCGAACTCGCGAGGTTTCAGGATGATTGTTAAAACCTGTTTTCACTGGAGTCGTAGGCGCTCCAGAACTGCCGAGCGTCCCAACTGGCGCTCCCGCACCGGAGTCCTGTCCCAGAACGCGCACTCTACTGGCATTCGTGGAACTCTCACTTGCGGCTGACGACTTGGACGACGTTTGATTATTTGCTGCGGTAACGGATTTCACTTGACCGGAAGAGGTGATAACCAGGGTCGCAATCAGGACAGGGAGGGCAAGAACTAGTTTCTTCATGATCTTTCGTCTCAAACGGGGCCTAAACTGAGGGGATTTCTCGGAGCAAATGACCCGGCTTGGCCGAACTTTGTGCTCCGTTAGTAATAAACGCTCAAAAAGGTTGATTCTGTAAAAGAATCTGGCCTTTTTTGCATACAAATTAGATTGAAGAGAATTGAGGACTACTAAGTCTATGGCGTCGGGAACGATGCACCTAAAGCTTGGGGAGACTTGCACAAAAAGTCCCGAAACTAGTACCGCGGGGGCAACCTCCGCTTTGTGATCACGCGGAGCGATCTCAATCACACCGTGGCTTTAGCCCGGTGTCGGGGCAGCTAACCAACAATAAAGCCACGGTGTGAATGAGATCGCTCCGCGTTACTTGTACATTAGACCTTTGTGCAAAAGCCGCTTTGGGCTCATGCGACTGGCTTGGCAGTTTGGCGGCGTTCAGGCAGGCTCTTCGCGGGGAATAAATTCGGCCAGAGTTTCCCAAACCTTTCCCTAACGATACTCTCGACCTGATCGGCGGTCTCACAGTTCAGGCATTCTTTGGCGATTGTCCGCGCATCACGTGAATCAATCCCTACCAGCGCACGACGAACGCGCGGAATGGCGGTGGGTGTCATGCTCAAGTCCGTGGCGCCAAGGCCGATTAACAAAACCGCATACGCGGGGGTCGACGCCATCTCGCCGCAAACTATGGCGGGAATGCCGGCGTTAAAAGCAGCTTTGAGGCTGCGATCTATGCTGTGAAGAACTGCCGGATGGAGGGTCCGAAACCAGTGCGCAACTTCGTCATTACCCCGATCAACCGCCAGAGTGTATTGCACCAGGTCATTAGTGCCGAGCTCGAAAAAGTCCACTGACTTCGCAATGTTATCTGCCATGAGCACCGCCGACGGTACCTCAATCATTGCCCCTACAGCCACGTCACCAAAAGCACGGCCAGCCTTAGCCAGGCCATCGGCTTCCTCCTGAATTATCGCCTTCGCTCGCCTGACATCATTCACATCGGCGATCATGGGCAACACGATTTTCACGTTTGAGTTCTCGGCTGCCACCAAAATCGCTCGCACCTGAGTGCGCATCACTTCCTCGTTTCGCAGCCCAAAACGAATTGCTCGCAACCCCAGAGCCGGGTTCTTTTCCGGCTCCTGAAATTGCTCCCGTAGATTCTCGCCTCCCAAATCAAAAAGGCGAATGATGACACCATCCGAGCCGGCAGTTCGCGCCACCTCTTCGTAAGCTAATTGTTGTTCCTTTTCCGAGACGGCGACGCCCCGGCGAGCCAGGAGAAACTCCGATCTATAGAGACCGACCCCGTGCGCTCCAAACTTTTCAACTCCCTCGAACTCGGCCGGCACCTCAACGTTGGCCCTCATCGTGATTTCGATCCCGTCGAGCGTTTGTACCGGGCCTCGCTCTCTTGCGTTACCTGCCCCACGAGGACTGTCGTGACTCAACACTTCAGCCTGGTAACGCTGGAGAGTAGCTGGTGCAGGGTGCAGGATTACTTCGTTGCGCGTGGAGTCAACAATAATCTTGTCACCAGTTCTGGTTCGCCGGTAGAAATCGCGCAAACCAACCACGGCCGGAATACCAATGCCTCGTGCAAGAATGGCCGTATGTGAAGTCCAGCCACCGGTATCCGTGGCAATCGCCCGGGCATGTTCCAGGTCCAATTCTGCCACCGCCGAGGGCAGCAGGTCTTGAGCAACAATGACCGCATCTTCCGAAAGACTGCGATGCTGTGGCCTGACGCCGCTAAGGGCCACCAGCAGACGTTGCATGACATCCTCTATGTCAGACCCACGCTCACGAAGGTAGTCGTCTTTGATTTCAGAGTAGAGAGACAACAGCCGATCGCCAACTACCTCAACGGCCCACTCGGCATTGGAGTGTTCATCGGTTATTTGACGTTCAATATCACTGGTGAGTTTCGCATCCTCGAGTAGCAGGAGATGAGCATCAAAAATGTAGGCATGGTCTTTTCCCAGCCGCTCCTCCGCCTGTTTCTTGATAGCCACTACCTGCTGTCTGGCAAGTTCAACGGCGGCACGAAAGCGCTGATGCTCGGCTTCCAGATCGGCAACATTGATTCTCCAGTGATAAACATGCCGGCTGCCAATATGCATCCGCAGCACCTGACCGATAACAATCCCTTCCGAGACGCCGAGGCCCTTAAAACGTGACTCCTGAGGTTGGGCTGTCATCCTCCAGACTCCTGTTCCATTTCGCCAAAGCCCTGCGCAAAGAGTTGATCAAGAGCATTGACTGCGGCATCTTCGTCGATTCCGTCAGCACTTGCGCGAAGCTCAGTGCCACGACCCGCCGCCAGCATCAAGACGCTGAGTATTGACTTGGCGTCTGCCGTGGTCCCGTTATCGACCCGCGTCAACTCCATCGCGCTATCGAAACTCTGCGCTAAACGGACGACCTTTGCCGCCGCGCGGGCATGTAAGCCAAGGCGTGCCCTGACCAGGAGTGTGCGCTGAATCATTGTCTGGAAGTGCCTTTGTCGGGAGGAGTGAGCAGATCGCCGGCGTGATAGATTCCCTGACGACCCAGATCACAAACTCGTCGTGCGGTTTCAATCAGCGAAAGGCCACCAGATTGACTGGCCAGCTTGATCACCATTGGCAGATTCACGCCCGTGACTACCTCAACGTTGCCATCGTCTAAGAACATCGACGCGATATTGGTCGGAGTACCGCCAAACATGTCAGTCAACAACAAGACACCGGCGCCCTGAGACACTCGGGTGATAGCGCGTTGCACCTCATCGCGCGCCGCATCAACGTCATCATGCCATCCAATCGACACTGCGGTAATGAAGGAAATTGGACCAATAATCATTTCCGCCGCTGACAACAATTCACCGGCCAGATGACCGTGCGTCACAATTACCCCGGCTATCTTCCGGGTCTCGTCTTTCGTCGCTGACTGCTGTGCATTGCTGCTCATATAGTCATTCTCCGGAACCAGTCCACGGCCCTTTTACAGCTTCGCGGCCCTTTTGCGACCCCTTCGCGTCCTTTGCGGTAAAAATGAGTTAACCGCAAAGATCGCGAAGGCAACCTGAATCATTACTCCGTTTTCAGATCCGTTCCATCTGTGGGCCATAGCGAATTGACGATCATTGGTGGCGGTTTGATTTTCTGAGATCGCGGTGCACCACATGAGCATCGAAACCGCCGCGCTTAAGTCTACGCGTCAGGGCGTTGGCCACCATCACTGAACGGTGTCGCCCGCCAGTGCAGCCAATTCCCACCGTCACATACGATTTTCCTTCACGTTTGTACAGTGGCAAGAGATAGTCAAGCAGATCGCCGAAACGCTCCAGGGTCTCTTTGACTTCAGGTTGAGAACTTAGATATTTCACCACCCGGCTATCATGTCCTGAGAGACGCTTCAACTCAGGCACAAAGTGGGGATTGGGCAAGTGTCTCACGTCAAACAACAATTCCAGATCGCCGGGATTGCCGAATTTATGTCCAAAGCTCAACACCTGGACCCGCATGGGTCCACCCTTGCGATCGGGACTGAATCTTTGCAGGAGGTGACTGCGAAGGGTGTGTACCGTATGGTCGGAGGTATCGATGATCTGATCGGCATGAGCACGCACCCGCGACATGGCGGAACGCTCGACGCGAATCGCCTGTAGCAGGCTCTGGCCATTGTCGGCCGGGTGAGGGCGACGTGTCTCGCTAAAGCGATGCTGTAAAACATCGTCAGAAGCTTCCAAAAACAGAACATAAACACTGAGGCCGGCTTCCCGGAGGGCTGCCAGTTGTTCGCCAAAGTCTCCGAGAAACGTTCCTTCACGTATGTCGATTACCAGCGCGGCTCGTTCGATTCCTTTTTCATCCGAACCAGCGGTAACCAGACGCGCAAATGTGGGCAGCATGGTGACGGGCAGGTTATCGACACAGAAGTAGCCCAGGTCTTCAAAAGCGTTCGTTGCCGAAGACATTCCCGAACCGCTCAATCCAGTGATGATAACTATGTCCGGGGTCGCATCGCTGATTTCATGATTCGAGTCGCTGGCTTTGATCATGGATGTGTCATGCGCGGATGAACGAGGAAAA
>Ga0190274_10001832_pt1 | contig 12462 bp, 13 predicted proteins | sample Popmic531T_FD_133002 | JGI IMG/M metagenome (GOLD analysis project Ga0190274, IMG submission 133002) | Populus adjacent soil microbial communities from riparian zone of Yellowstone River, Montana, USA - 531 T | ecosystem: Environmental > Terrestrial > Soil > Riparian zone | place: USA: Montana...
CAGACGCCGGCGGCGGCGCAGGTAACGAACAGCGCGACCACGGCCGCGATGTGCCAGCGGAGCTCGCGTGCGACGGCCGCCGCGTCGCGCGTGAACAGCAGCCGAATGCTTCGAGCGATCGCGGTAGGTGGGCGGAATAGCGAGCGATGCAGCTGCAAGTAGACGCCTTCTAGATAGCGCGTGAGTGGCCCGTTCGGCGCCGCGCGCCGCGCGATCGCGAGGTCGCGCGCAATCTCGGGATACGCACGCACGGCGTCGAGCACGGTCTCCGGCGCGGCGGACCTGCCGCGTTCGAGCGCTTCGAGCTTCTCGGCGGCCATGCGCCACTCGGCGAGCCGATACTCGAACCACTTCGCACCCGCGGCGTGCGGCTTGCGCGCGTCGCTCATGCGATGAGCTCCTGCAGCTTCGCGTGCAACGCGGCATCGTCGTTCGATTCGGGCGCCGCGCCGTGCTTCGCGAGGAGGTCGGCCGCGAGCTTCGCGCGCGCGGCCGGCGCGAGACGCGGCCAGCGGTCGAGCAGCTCGCGTACGAGCTGCGCCTGCGCGATCCCGAGACGCTGCACGCCGCCGCCGAGCTGGTCGAGCACCTCGCGGCCAGGCACTTCGTCGTAGACGAGCACGGTGCCCGCCGCGATGTCGCCGATCCGTACGCGGTGGGTCGTGACGATCGTCGTCACGAGACCGATCGCGTAGAACACCGGCATCGAGTCGATGAGCCGAAACACGTTGCGGATCAGGATCGCGCCGACACCCGGTGCGCCGCCGTGCGCCAGCGCGACGACTCGGACGCCCGCGATTCGCTTGCCCGGCGTCTGTCCCTGCATCGCGAGCTCGAGGAGCGGGTGGTAGAGGAAGTAGATAGCCGTGCTCGGCAGTACCACGATGAACAGGAAATTCGGTTCGGTTGCTTCGCCCGAGGCCGTGAACGCGAGGCTGCCGGCGTAAATCACACCGGCGACGAAGAACCACGCAGCCGCCGCGAGAAAGCGGATGTGCCAGTCCGTGATGAACGCGTAGCTGCGCCCGCCCGGCCCGGCGATTTTGAGCTCGACGTCGACTCCGGTGACGGTGGCGATGCGGATGATCGAATCCATGAGTGGGCCGGCTTGGCGAGCAAGGTTCGCATCCTAGTCGATGGCCGCCGACGTTCACCACATTCGCATCGCCGTTTTGCGATGGAATGCGCGTGGGCTCTCCCGTTTCGAGGTGTGCCCGGTGCCGAGGCGGTTTGGGTCCGCTGTGCGCGCCAGGCGTCGTTTATCGGGTCCGCGGGGCAAACGTGTCCAAAGTTTTCTTGCGTCGCTACGACGCGCGCGCGGGCGCGTCGAGCCGGAATGCCGAGGGATATCGCGGCTTCTAGCGTGCATTCCCGCCGTGCGCCATGCGACGTTCGACAAGGAAGAGAGCCCGCATCTCAGGCGTCTCCGGCGGGGGCGTGTGCTATAAATCGACCTTCGTCGAGGCTCGAGATTCATTGATTCATGTCACGCCGGGATTGCGGACACTCGCATCGGATCCATCGGAGTCCGACGTGCGCGCCGAGGATGGTGCTCGCGTCGGCCGTTGCGGCGATCACACTCGCTTGCGGCGCCTGTACTAAGCCGGCCGCCGAGACGACTCGCGGCCCCGGCGCCGCCGCCGTCGCCACGGCGATCCCCGTCGTAACCGCGTCCGCGCGCTTGGAGCCGATGGGCATCGAGATCGAGGCCGTCGGAACGACTCAGGCGAACGAGTCGGTGGAAGTCACGTCGAAGGCGTCGAACACGATTACCGCGATCCGGTTCAACGAAGGCGAGGAGGTCGCCCGCGGCGCCGTGCTCGTCGAGATGGACGCGTCGCAGGCTCGCGCGGCGCTCGCTGAGGCGCAAGCGGCGCTCGCCCGCAGCAAGAGCCAGTACGACCGCAGCCGCGACTTGCAGTCGCGCCAAGCGATGTCGATGGCGGACCTCGAGCAAGTGGAGGCGTCTCTAAAGGCCGATGAGGCGCGCGTCGCCGCCGCCCAGTCGCGCCTCGACGACACCGTCATTCGCGCTTCGTTCATGGGCAGGACCGGCTTCCGGCATGTGAGCGTCGGCAGCTTCGTGAGCCCCGGTACGCTCATCACCACACTCGACGACACGTCCGTGATGAAGCTCGACTTCACGGTGCCCGAGACGTATCTGTTTATCCTGCGCCGCGGGTTGCCGGTGACGGCCTCCGCGACGGGTTTACCCGACCGCAAGTTCACGGGCGTCGTCAGCAACATGGACTCGCGCGTCGACCCCGTCACGCGCTCGCTCACCGTACGCGCCGACCTCCCGAACCCCGACGGCATCTTGCGACAGGGGATGTTCATGACGGTGAGCCTGCAAGGCGACGTCGTGCCGACGTTGCTCGTGCCCGAGGCGGCGATCGTTCCCGAGCGCGGTCACGCGTACGTCTTCGTAGTGAGCAACAACGTGGTCGAGCGCCGCGAGGTACGCACCGGCAAGCGGCGGCCCGGCGACGTCGAGATCGTGAGCGGCGTGCAGGAGCACGAGCGCGTCGTCGTGGACGGCACGCAGAACGTTCGCCAGGGCAGCGTCGTCCAGGAACCGGAAAGCCACGAGCACGGCGCGAGCTGACGAATGAAGATATCGGAGCTGTCGGTTCGGCGGCCGGTTTTTGCGACCGTGATCAGCATGATGCTGGTCATCTTCGGTCTCGTGTCGCTGCAGCGGCTCTCCGTTCGTGAATATCCCGACATCGACCGGCCCACCGTGTCGATCACGACGGCCTACCGCGGCGCGTCCGCCGCGATCATCGAGACGAAGATCACGCAGATCGTCGAGGACTCCGTCGCGGGCATCGAAGGGATTCTCAAGCTCGAATCCGACAGCGAGGACGAGCGCTCGCAGGTCCGGATCGAGTTCGACATCAACCGCGACATCGACGCGGCCGCAAACGACGTGCGCGACCGCATCGCGCGAGTCGTCGGCGGGCTCCCGACCGAAGCCGATCCGCCGCAGGTCGTGAAGGCCGATGCGAATGCCGACTCCGTCGTCACGCTCGCGTTCGCGTCCGACACGATGTCGATGCTCGACCTCACGGACTACGCGGAGCGGAACATCGTCGACCGCTTGTCGACCGTGCCCGGCGTCGCGAGCGTGGGTATCGTCGGGGGGCGGCGCTACTCCATGCGCATCTGGCTCGACCGCCAGGCGCTCGCCGCGCGCAACATGACCGTGAGCGACATCGAGGACGCACTGCGCCGCGAGAACGTCCAGCTCCCGGCCGGCCGGCTGGAATCGCGGACCCGCGAATTTTCGCTCCGCACGATGGTCGGCCTCGAGACCGAGCAGGACTTCCGCAACCTCGTGATCTCGCGCGGCGAGGACGGCCACCTCGTGCGGCTCGGCGAGCTCTCGGACGTGCGGCTCGCGGCCGAGAACGAGCGCTCCTACAGCCGCTTGAACGGCGTGCCCGGCCTGATGCTGCAGGTGCAGGCGCAGTCGAAGGGCAACACGCTCGACATCGCGCGCGGCGTGCGGGCCGAGGTCGAGCACATGCAAGCCGGCCTGCCCGCGGGCACCACGCTCAACGTGAGCGTCGACAACGCGGTGCCGATCGAGGCCGCGCTCCGCGAAGTGCTGATCGCGATCGCGTTCGCGCTGACGTCCGTGCTTGCGGTGATCTACATCTTCCTCGGCAACGTGCGCACCACGCTGATCCCGGCGGTCACGATCCCGGTGTCCGTCGTCGCGTCGCTCACCGTGATGTACGCGCTCGGTTACACGATCAACGTGCTTACGCTGCTCGGATTGGTGCTCGCGATTGGCCTCGTCGTCGACGACGCGATCGTCGTACTAGAGAACGTCCACCGGCGCACAGAGCTCGGCGAGAAGCCGCTCGTCGCTGCGATCACGGGCACGCGCGAAATCGGTTTCGCGGTCATCGCGACGACGCTCACGCTCGTCTCCGTGTTCGTGCCGATCTCGTTCCTGCCGGGCGACCTGGGGCGCTTGTTCCGCGAGTTCGGCTTCACGCTTGCGGCTGCGGTCGTGTTCTCGGCGTTGATCGCGCTCACGCTCACGCCGATGCTCGCGTCGCGGCTCCCCGAGCACGAGCACAAGAACCGCTTCGCGGCCGCGATGGACCGGTTCTTCAAAGGGCTTGCCTCTTTGTACGAGCGCTGTCTCCGGGTGAGCGTGCGGCACCCCGTCCCGGTCGTCGGTGTGCTTGCAGTGTTGATCGGCATCGGCGTCGTGACGTTCCGCTCCGTGCCGGCCGAGTTCACGCCGCAGGCGGACAACGGGCGCGTGTTCATCGGTATCGAAGGACCCGAAGGCTCGAGCTTCGACTACATCGACGGTTACGCGCGCCGGCTCGAGGCGATCGCGACGAAGGAGATGGAGAAGGGCGAGATCGCGCGATTGCTGATTCGCGTGCCGGGCCAAGGCGGCTCGGACCTTCGTACCGGCGACGTTAACACGGCGCGCGGCTTCCTGATCCTTGCAGACTGGCACGACCGCGAGCACACCGCGCGCGAGATCGCGGAGCCGGTACTCCGGGAGGCGCGCAAACTTCCCGGAGTGACAGTGCAATTCGGCCAGCCCGGCGGCATCGGCCGCGGCGGTTTGCAGTCGCCGGTCGTCGCAGTGCTCGGCGGCCCGGACTACGAGCAGCTCGCGGTGTGGTCGGATGAGCTCCTGCAGCTCGCGCAGCGGAACCCCGGCCTCACGAACGTCCGGAGCAACTACAAGGAGCGCAAGCCGCAGATTCGCGTGTCCGTGGACCGCGACCGCGCAGCCGACATCGGCGTGTCGCTCGAGGTCGTCGGGCGCACTCTCGAGACCGTGCTCGGCTCGCGCATCGTTACCACTTATATCGACCGCGGCCGCGAGTACAACGTGATTCTCCAGGGCCGCGACGACATGCGCGAGACCACGACCGACCTCACTAACATCCGCGTGCGCTCGACCCGCACGAACGAGCTGATTCCGTTGTCGAGCGTCGTGAAGATCGACGAGACGTCGGGCACGTTGCAGCTGTCGCGCTTCAACCGGCTGCGCTCGGTGAAGATCTCCGCCGACCTCGCGAACGGCTACACGATGGGTGAGGCCGTTCAGTGGTTCCAAGACACGGTGGCGAAGGAGCTGCCGGCTGCGGCGCTCGACTGGGACGGCCAGACGCGCGACTTCACGCGCACGGGCCAGCAGCTCTACTTCACGTTCCTGCTCGCGCTCGCGGTGGTCTACCTCGTGCTCGCAGCGCAGTTCGAGAGCTTCGTGCACCCGATCATCATCATGGTCACCGTGCCGCTCGCGCTGCTCGGCGCGGTATTTGGCCTGAAGCTATTCGGGCTCACGGTGAACATCTTCAGCCAGATCGCCGTGATCATGCTGATCGGCATCGCGGCCAAGAACGGCGTGCTGATCGTCGAGTTCTCCAATCAGCTGCGCGACCGCGGCTTGGAGTTCATCGACGCAGTGGTGCAGGCCGCGGTCACGCGTTTGCGTCCCGTGCTCATGACGAGCCTCTGCACGGCGTTTGGCGCGCTGCCGCTGATGCTCGCCACGGGAGCGGGGTCGGAGCAACGCCGGCCGATCGGCATCGTCGTATTCTTCGGCATGACGGTCGCCGTCTTCCTTACGCTTTTCGCCGTACCGACGATGTACGCGATCCTCGCGCGCAAGACACGCTCGCCGCAGCACGTGAGCCGCCTCGTCGACCGGCTGATGAGCGGCGGGTCCGCAGGCACCGGCGAGGCAGTGCTGCACGACTCCCGCCGCGACTAGGCGGGGGGGGCCGTTGTCTCCGCTGCCGCGAGGCAATGAGCCACCGGAGACCTCGAGGGTGGCGACTCGCGTCAAGACCGTCCGCCTCCTGGTGCTGCTCCTGCTCACCTCTCTCGCGCCGCTAGCCCCGGCTCAGAATCCAATTGCTCCGCGAGGTGCCGAGCGCAGTCCAGACTGTCTGCCGAGTGCCTCCCGCGCGAAAGCAAGTTGTGAGCCGACGCAGGTCGTCGTTCACACCGAGCAAGAAATCACATTCTCGTTGGAAATACCTGCCCCGAAGACCTCGCATTGCGCTGCGTCGATCGAGCTCGGATATTCGCAACGGGATACCGTCGTGAACGTCGAGGGCACGATCGAAAACAAGGACTGCGGAGCGTCGCAAGGCGAATACAAGCTCGCGGTCAGGATAAGAGACGAGAATCGCGAGCTCAAGACGCTCGAATTCTTCGAATCCTGGCAGCGCCAAGACAGCGAGCCTGTGAGATTCGAGGGCGTTCATTCGATAGGCGAGAATGTCGATCTCGTCAGCGTGCGGTCTATTCAGTTGAGCTGCACGTGCACCGCCACGCCGGCGGAGTAAGTGAGTGTCCGCTAGACAACCCGCCATTGAGCCGATCATGAGGCTTGGACCGTCGCGGACCGCGACCGTTGTAGCCGCGCTCGCCTGTAGTCAGCGTGCGAAGCATTTTCGCGTTTGAGCTAAACTGGCGCCCGCTTCACCACGCTTTCTCGCGATGCGCATCGGTTCCTACACCATCGAGCCCGCCTTGATTCTCGCGCCAATGGCTGGCGTGACGGACAAACCGTTTCGGCAGCTCTGCAAACGTCTCGGCGCGGGCTACGCCGTGTCGGAAATGACCACGGCCGACCCGAGGCTCTGGCGCACGAAGAAGAGCCTGCACCGAATGGATCACGAGGGCGAGCCCGCCCCGATCGGTGTGCAGATCGCCGGCGCCGATCCGGACGCGCTCGCGGCGGCCGCGCGCCACAACGTCGAGCACGGCGCACAGATCATCGACATCAACATGGGCTGCCCCGCCAAGAAGGTCTGCAACGCGTGGTCGGGCTCTGCCCTGCTGCAGGACGAGACACTCGTCGCGCGCATCTTGCGCGCGGTCGTCTCGGCCGTGGACGTGCCGGTGACGCTCAAGATCCGCACCGGCTGGGATCGCGATCACAAGAACGGTGTGGCGGTGGCGCGCATCGCCGAGGATGCGGGGATTCAAGCGCTCGCGATTCACGGCCGCACGCGCGACATGCTCTACACCGGTGAGGCGGAGTACGAGACGATCGCGGCGATCAAGCAGGCCGTGACGATTCCCGTGATCGCGAACGGCGACGTGGACTCGGCGGCGAAAGCGCGCCAAGTGCTCGCGCGCACCGGCGCGGACGCGTTGATGATCGGTCGGGCCGCGCAGGGCAGGCCGTGGATCTTCCGCGAGATCGCGCACTTCCTCGCGACCGGCGAGGATCTGCGCGCGCTCACGCCGCGCGAGATCCGCGATGTGCTGCTGGCCCACGTCGCCGAGCTGCACGCGTTCTACGGGGAACCTGCCGGCGTGCGGATTGCACGCAAGCACCTAGGTTGGTATGCGAAGAATCGTGCGGAAAATGCTGCGTTCCGCGACGTCGTCAATCGCGCGGAATCCGCGCACGAGCAGCTGCGGCTCGCGCGCGACTATTTCGATGCGCTCGAGGCCGAAAGCGGCTCGTTGAGCGCGGCCGCGTAGGTGCTGTCGACGGTCTCGTCGCGCTCGTAGACCAGCGGGATGTTGCGGCTCGCGGCGAACGAGACCGCCCACTCGCACGCGGCGGCGTGCGTCATCGGCACCGACTGGCCGAGCGTCGCTATCACCCATCCTTCGGCGCCGTCGACGCTAGCGGTGCTGATCTGGTCGATCGTCGTGACGGGCTCGCCGTCGTCCCCCGCGGCCGTTTCCACGAGCATGAACACGGGATCGATGTACGATTCGCCCGGATCGAGGGCGGGGAGGACGCGAACTTCGGTGGCCTTCATTGTGGTCCTTGGCGCTTCCGACGACCAAATTATGGGCGAAGGCTAGCCCGCTCGCCGCGTGGTTTGGACATAACTGCGCCCCGCGCCTAGTCCCCGCGCCGCGCTTGGCGACCCGCGGCCAAGCCCGATCTAGCGCAAGGCTTCCAAGCGGTGCGCCGCTGCATCCGAAACCCGAGTGGCGCGCATCTGCACCCTGTCACCGGTGCATTTTCCGTCGGCGAGAAGCCGGCGCACGCCAGAGGAGATTTTCGTCAATGGAAGTATCGGGGGTCTGGGTACCCATCTCGCTATTCGTCTCGGTTGCGGTCGTGGTCTGCATGATCGTGTACTTTCACTTTCGATCCCGAACGGAGTATCAGAAGACCGTGCGCGCAGTGGTCGAGCGCGGCCAGCAACTCACGCCCGAGTTCCTGGAGCGACTCAACGAGGGCGGCCGCAATGCGAAGAACCGAGACTTGAGAATGGGCATGGTCTCCGTGGCTCTCGGCCTTGGAATCGGCTTGTTTGGGGTTCTGCTCGGCGAGAGTGACGCGGTGAGGCCGTTCATCGCGATCGGCAACGTTCCGGTCCTGGTCGGTCTGGCAATGATCGGGCTATGGAAATTCGGGCCGCGCGACTGACGCGGCCGGAGGCGCGACCGCGGTTAGATGATCGAATCGAGCGACGAGGCTCTCGCTGCGAGTGTCGTAGCGGCCCGGGACACGGCCGCGTTCGAGACGCTCGTGCGGCGCTATCAGTCGAGGGTTCGCAACTGGCTGCGGCAGCTCACTAAGGACCGGGCGCGCGCGGATGACCTCGCGCAGGAAACCTTCATCCGCGCATGGGAGCGGGCGCACACGTTCAGCGGCAAAGGGAAGTTCGCAAGCTGGATCATGAAGATCGCGTTCAACACTTTTCTCCAGGCACGGCGCTCACAAGCGCACGCCACCCGACTCGCAGCGGCCTTCGCGGCGGACAACGAGGCCGAGGCGGAGGCGCCGAGCGGCGACGAGTGGCCCGATCTTCCGAAGATGCTCGCCGTGCTCTCCGACGATGAGCGATTGACGATGGTGCTTTGCTACGCTCAGGGCTTCAGTCACAGCGAGATCTCCGACGTCATCGACATGCCGCTCGGTACGGTGAAGTCGCATCTACAGCGCGCGAAGACGAAGATTCGCGAGCGCTTCGCCCTGGAAGCGCCCCGTGCAGAGCACGCGCTCCGGAGATGACCATGGCAAGCGACGATGATCCGCTTTCGGACGACGGCGATTTCGTACGGCTGTTCGCGAGCGCGGCGGTCGACCTGCCGGACGGCGGTTTCACGCCGGCAGTGATGGCGCGCGTCCGCGCAAACAATCGGCGGCGCTTGATCCGCGGGATCGTACTCGGTGCTGCGGGCAGCGCGGGCCTCGCGTTTGCCTTGGGTCCGATCGTCGAGGTGCTCGGCACGGCCCTGCGATGGGACGCGTCGGCGTGGATCGAGATGTACCGTCTGCAGAGCGCGGTGGTGCTCGTCTGTCTCCTCGCCTGGCCCGCGCTTGCTCGCTTGGTCGCAAGGTAGCATCGCCAGTGGAGTCGTCAGGCGCACCTGGCGGCGACATGACGCAACCGTTTGGCGAGCTCTCGCATCTAATGACCCGAGTCGGAACGTTTCCGCGGGTCTCCCGTCCTCGCAACCAGTTGTAGTCTTCCTCCCCAAGACGAAGCCCCAACGACGGCGTGGGGCGGGGGACCCACCCGCGGCTCATGGCTCGGACAAGTGCACACGCGTGCGAGCGCAAGGCGTGTGCGCCCGATCGCAGCGGGAAGAAGATCAGTCGACTCGCGAGAGGCTCGGTGTCGTGACCGCCGACAAGCCGCCGAAGCGCCGGTCGCGGCGCGTGAATTCACGCAGAGCGGAATCGAACGCGGCTTCGTCGAAGTCGGGCCAACACGCGTCGACGAACACGAGCTCGGCGTAGGCGCTCTCCCAGAGAAGAAAGTCGCTCAGGCGGCGCTCGCCGCCGGTACGGATCAGGAGGTCGACGGGCGCGTCCACGTCGGAATTGACGGCGTCGGCGAGACAACGCTCGAATTCCTTCTGCGTGCATTCGGTATTGCGCATCAGCGACGCGGCGCGCGTGATCGATTCGCGGGCGGAATAGTCGATCGCGAGCCGCAGCTGGAGCCCGGTTCCCGCGGCGGTGATCTCCTCGGTGTTCTCGATCGTGCGCACGAGGTCGGCGCTCAATCGATCCCGCCGGCCTATGACCGTGAGCCGCACTCCGTTGTCGAGACAACGCGCCGTCTCGCTCACGAGATAACGCTTGAGGAGCCGCATGAGATTCGCGACCTCCTGCGCGGGCCGCGACCAGTTGTCCGCCGAGAACGCGTACAGCGTGAGCACCTTCAGCGACGTGCGCGCCGCAGCTTCGACGATCTTGCGCACGGCGCGCGCGCCGGCACGATGACCCGCCGAGCGGGCAAGCCCGCGCCGCTCCGCCCAACGGCCGTTGCCGTCCATGATGATTGCGACGTGCATTTGAAGCTACTTCCCTTTCGCCGCGTGGATCAGAGATTCCATGTGCTCGAGATGGCGCGCGAACATCCGCTTGCCCTTGACGGTGAGGCTGTACTCGGTCTTCGGGACGCGGGACGCGAACTTCTTCTTGCAGGCGATGTAGCCCGCATCCTCGAGCTTGCGCGCGTGAACGCTCAAGTTGCCGTCGCTCGTATTCAGAAGGTCTTTGAGCTCCGCAAAGCTCATGCTCGGATTTACGCTCAGCGCGCTCATGATGCCGAGCCGGACGCGTTCGTAGATGAGTCGATCCGTGTCGCCGGCCTCGGGGTCGGCGAAGTAGCCGGCCACCGCGCGCAGGCGCTGCTTGGCGGGCTCCGTCGTCGGCGCGTTCTCCGGCTTCGTGAGTTGTTGTCTAGCCACCGTGGTCCCTCAAGATGACGATGCCGAGTGCGATATGCAGGCCGCCGAAGCCGAGGCCGAGGATCGCCGGTGACCACGCCGCCGGCAGTCCGAGCGCAACCGTGCCGAGCGCCATGAAAGCAAGGCCCGCGGCGAGCACCGCGGGAATCGCGAACACTCCGCACGCGGCGAGACCGCTGCCGTATAGCAGGAGCCAAATTCCGGTGATCGAGTTGCGTCCGACCTCGTCCGCAAGCGCGGCGGTGAGCACGCCGCCCGCGACGAACGCGGGCACGAGCGTCATGAAGAAACGGCGCGCAACCGCGCGGCGCAAGCTCAACCCCTGCGCCTTCGCTTTCTCTTCCATGAAGAACATCGCGACGGCACAGGCCATGATCGCGGCGGCGACCCAGATATGCAGCCAATTGGACGCCAGCGCCGGCACGGACTCGAGCGCGGACGCCGCGAGCGCCGTAATGCCCATCGCGATGCAGCCCTTGCCGGGTACGGTAGTGAACGTGCCGGCCGCTTCGATCGTGTTGCGGATGTAGCGGAGATTCTCGACCGCGCCTGCGTCGATCGGCGTGGGTCTCGTGGGCGGGATTCGGCGGTGCGGGCTGGCGCTCATCGAAGCGCTAAGGTAGCGTGGCTGAGGGCAATGTCAAGTACTTTACAACATAAAGCGGGGAAGCCCGGGACGGAATCGTGACGGCCTGCTCAGTGCCCGCCGGTCTTGCCTTCGGTGATTCGGTCGGTGATTGCGAACAGCACGCCGGACACGACGAACGCAACGTGGATCCCAACCTTCCAGCCGAGCTGCTGCCACGTGAACTGATCGACGTTGATGAACGCCTTCAAGAGCTCGACGGCCGAGATCGCAACGATGGCGCCTATGAGCTTGATCTTCAGATCGGAGAATCCGACCTTGCCCATCCACGCCGGGCGATCTTCGTGGTCGCCGGTGCTGATCTTCGAGACGAAATTCTCATACCCGCTGAATCCGATGATCAACAGTAACGACGCGATCAGTGCGGCGTCGACGAGCGAGAGAATCTCGACGATCATTTCTTCGCCCGTGAGTGTGAACATCTGGAGCGCGAGCATCCATAGCGCCTTCAGGAATTTGGTTAGCAGCGCGATGATCGCGAGCAGCAGCCCGATGAAGAACGGTGCGAGCAGCCAGCGGCTGCGAAATACCCATTGCTCGAGCGTTGCTTCAAATCTGTTCATCGTTGGTCTCGTTGGTGCGGAGCGCCGGCCTAGGGCCGCAGGAGCGGCGACTATACTGCATCGGCCGTTTCACGCGGAACCGGCGAGCGAACAGTCGAAAGAAACGGAGCCGTACTATTTTACGGCGAAGACTTTGAATGCCCCGGTCGGCGTCTCGGACGACCCCGAGTCGATGTGCAGCACGCGATTGCGGCCGATCTGTTTCGCGCGATAGAGCGCTTCGTCGGCTGTCTGAATCAATCCCGCGAGGCTGCGCTTCGTCCCGGGCTCCGCGAGCGCGGAGCCCACGCTCACGGTGATCACGCTTGCCGCGTCGGAGTCCGCGTGCGGCAGCCCCTCGAGCATGATGTCGCGCCGTATCTGCTCGGCAAGCGCGCCCGGATCGTTGCCCAAGGGTGCATACAACACGAGCGCGAACTCTTCACCACCGTAGCGCGCGCAGAAATCGAGCGGCCGCTTCGCGGCGCGCGCAATGATCGACGCGACCTGACGGATGCAATCGTCGCCGGCCTGATGGCCGTAGAGATCGTTGAAGCGCTTGAAGTGATCGATGTCGACGAGAATGATCTGCAGCGAGTC
>Ga0190274_10001833_pt1 | contig 12460 bp, 13 predicted proteins | sample Popmic531T_FD_133002 | JGI IMG/M metagenome (GOLD analysis project Ga0190274, IMG submission 133002) | Populus adjacent soil microbial communities from riparian zone of Yellowstone River, Montana, USA - 531 T | ecosystem: Environmental > Terrestrial > Soil > Riparian zone | place: USA: Montana...
CATCGCGCAAAGATCGCGCTCGACGATCTCCGGATCGTCGGCACGTGTGAGCCCGATGCGGCCAGCCACGCGGAGCACGTGGCGGTCTACCGGCAAGCCCGGAACGCCCAGGGCATGACCGAGCACCACGTTGGCCGTCTTGCGGCCGACGCCGGGCAGCTTGACGAGCGCCTCCATCGACGCCGGCACGCGTCCGTCGTGGTCTTCGACGAGCGCGCGAGCCATGCCCGTCAGCGCGCGGGCCTTCATGCGGAAGAACCCGGTCGACTGGATTTGCGGTTCAAGGGCTTCCGGATCGACGGCCGACAGCGCTCGAGCATCGGGGTAGCGCTCGAATAAGCCCGGCGTCACCTGGTTCACGCGTGCGTCGGTACACTGAGCCGACAGAATCGTGGCGACAAGCAACTCGAAAGCGTTGCGGTAGTTCAGCTCGGTCGTGGCGCCGGGATGCTGCCGGTCGAGGGTGTCGAATATCTTCTTCGCTTCGCGCGGGCTGAGGAGGGCCTTCGAGGCCTGTCTCGGTGACTTCGCCTTACGCATGCCAGTCGTTGCGGGCGTCCGAACGCTGTCGTCGGTCGTGAGCCTTCGAGTTCTCCGGCGCTCGGTGCCGCCGCTCAGTGCAGGGAACCCTTGGGCAGAGTTTCCGGAGGCGGAGTCTGCGCGGGCTGTGTCTCCTGCACGAGCCGCAACTGTTCCTGCAAGGCCGAAATGAGTCCGGGCACCACGCCGAACGGCAGCGCGATGCACGAGACGATCGGCACTTTGACGATCTGGGAGGCTTCGGCGGCCTGCACGTCTCGTTCGGACAGCGGGCGCACGTCGCAGAAGGTGAGCGTCAGATCGAACGGCGTGTGGGCAACCGCGCAGAAGTTGGCGTACGCGCGGGTGCGTCCCTGCTCGGTGGAGTCATCGGGCACGATGGTGAAGTTGATCTGTTTGGTCATGGGCGTCGGTTCCTGATGGTCGCAACCGTCAGTATTTTCGCATCATCCCGACGACGACGCCTTGCACCTGGACCTGGGAGGGATCGAACCACAGGGGCTGCATCGAAGGGTTTGCTGGCTGCAACCGCACACGGCCGTTCTCCCGATAGAACTTCTTCAGCGTCACGTCAGTGCCGCTGATCAGGGCGATGACCATCTCACCGTTGTCAGCCGATTTGCGGTCCTCGACAACCACGAAGTCGCCGTCGCGAATCTGCTCATCGATCATCGAGTCACCCTTGACCCGCAACACATACGACTCTCGACGGCCCGCCAGGTTCTCCGGCACCGCAATCGTCTCAGTCGTCGTGACGGCCTCGATCGGCACGCCTGCGGCGACATATCCGAGCATCGGCAGTTCGAGAGCACGATGGCCCGTGGGTGCCGCCAGCAGCTCGACCGACCGGCTGCGATTCCAGGAGCGTCGGATGAAGCCCTTTTCCTGCAGGTTCGTCAGGTGTTTATGGACCGTCGCCAGCGACGACAGGCTGAACCGGCGCCCAATCTCCTCGAGGCTCGGCGCGTAGCCGTGCTGCTGAATGAACTCGGAGAGATAATCGAGAATTTCCTTCTGGCGCTTGGTGAGTGGCTGCAAGGGCGCTCCCAGGAAGAAAGGCCGACAAACCAGGGGCGACTATACACAAAGAAAAGGCGAAAATCTACGGCCAGGGTAATTTAGGCGTTCCGGACGGCGAGCACCGCGCCGAGTCCGAATCGCTGGCCTCAGCCGCAGAGCATAATGGGCTTGGCTGTGAAGTTTCCCTTCCCCCTGCCGCCCGAAGGTGGTGCCGTTCTCGCCGTCGGTGAAAACAGTCTCGACTTTGTCGCCGCCCTCTCAACGGAGCCCGTCGTCGCGGCCAAGCATGTCCTGAACGGGTTCGATCGATTCGTCGGCGGTCAGGCCGCGACCGCGGCCGTCACCTGCTCGCGTCAGGGGGTCGATGCGCGCTACTTCGGCGTTTTTGGTGACGACGAGGCTGGCGCCCTGGTGAGGGCGCACCTGACAGGTGAGGGTGTCGAGGTCGTCGCGATAGAGCGGCCCGGGGCGCGCAGCCGCGTCGCCATGATCCTGGTCGATTCGACGGGCGAGCGCACCGTCTACGAGTATCGCGATTCGCGGCTCGCCCTCGAGGAACCCTCGGTGGTCACATCGGCAGTCGCTGGAGCCAAAGCGCTTCTGGTCGATGCCACCGACATCAAGGTCGCGATTGCGGCTGCCTCAGCGGCGCGCGCGGCAGGCATTCCGACGGTTATCGACATCGACCGGGTGACGCCGGACGCGCACCGCCTGCTTGCCCTCATCGATGTCATCGTGGTGCCCGAGCCGTTTCTGCTGGCGTTCACAGGGGCCGGGACGGTTGGAGACGGGCTGGTTCGAATCCGTAAAGAGTTCTTGCCGGCCCTGGTTGTGGCCACTCTTGGGCCGGCCGGCTCACTGGCGTTGGCCGCCGGGCGTGAGATTCGGACGCCTGGGTTTCAAGTGGCCGCGGTTGACACCACCGGAGCCGGCGATGCCTTCCGCGGCGGGCTTGTCAGCGCCTGGGTTCGCGCGGGCCAGGACGCCCAGCTCGAGGAAACCCTGGCGGCCGCCAACGCAACAGCTGCCCTCAACTGCCGGGCAGTGGGCGCCCAGACCGCACTGCCGGCCCGGTCGGATGTCGAGGACCTTTTAACCCAGACAGGTGTCTTCCGGTCTAACTAGTTCAGAGCGAAGCTGATGGTCGGAGACCGGGCTGGAGCAGCGGCGGCTGCAGGATGGACGTCCTCGTGGGACACGAGCATGAGACGACGGCAGACGGAGGCTGAGCCTCGGTCGGCGGCCGACCTGCAAGACGCCGACGACCACGTGCTCGTCACGGCCTTCCTCGAGGGGCGCCGCGAGGCCTTCGACCTGATTGTCGAACGCCACCGCCGGCAGGTCTATCACCTGTGCTACCGGTTTGCCGGCAATCACGAAGACGCGTCGGATCTCGCCCAGGACGTATTCGTTCGCGCCTTCCGCGGCCTGGCGCGTTTCAAAGGTCAGTCGGCGTTTACGACCTGGCTCTATCGCGTCGGAGTTAACACGTGTCTCAACCGGACAGCCACGAAACGTCCACCGGCCGAACCGCTCGACGACGAGGCGCATGTCGACCGCGGCGCGGTCGATCCGCTCGTTGCGATACTCGATGAGGAGCGCGCGATGAGGCTGCGGCGAGCCGTCGACCAGTTGCCCCCAAAGCAGCGCGCCACGCTGGTGTTGCGCATCTACGAGGGCCTTTCGCATGAAGAGATCGCGAGCGTTCTTGGCAGCACCGTGGGTGCTGCCAAAGCCAATTTCTTTCACGCGCTCGGGAACCTGAAGCGGTTGGTGAATCCGTGAGCACGCACCTCACTCCCGCGGAAGTCGTGTCTGTTGCTGAAGGCCACGGCAGAGAGGTGCTTTTGCGTCATGTCGAGGTCTGCGCCGTGTGTCGCGCGGAGGTGGACGTCGTGCGCGCGGTCGAGATCGACTTGCGTGCGAATGCCGCTGTGCCGGAGCCTTCACCGCTCTTCTGGGATCATTTCAGCAGACGCGTGCGCGAGGCGACGGCCCACGAACCGGTGCCCTTGGTGTCGTGGTGGCCGGGGCGATGGGCAACGGGACTTGCCGCGGGTGCCGCCGTGGTCGTACTCGCCGTCACGCTCTCGATTCAACTGTCACGCGGGGTTGTCGGGCCGTCGAGATCAGACGAGGCGAGTCCAGACGCGTCGCCGGCGACGCTCGCATCCGATGACGGGCGATGGGATGACATGGTCCACATGGCCGCGCAGTTGCCGTCGGACCAAATGAGCGATCTGGTGGCAATCGCCGAGACGACGAGCCTGGTGGACGACCTGACGTCAGAGGAGCGCCGGACACTGCTGCGGCTGATCTCGATGGAAATGAAGGACGCTCAGTAATGACCAAGTGGACGTGGGCAGTTGTCGTGGGTGTGGCGCTGGCGCTGCCAGTCGAGGCCGCAGCTCAAGTCAATGACACTGCGCCCGGGACCACGCCGCGCGCCGGCAGGCCGGCAGGTGGGCGGGCCAACGGGCGGGCTGCCTTGGCTCCAGCCGGGGCCACGGTGGGTGAGGTGGAGCAGGCCTTCGATCGTTATTTTTTGAATCAGGCGCGGGTGACTCTTCAGCTCAGTCCGAGTCAGATGACGACATTCCGGCCGAAGCTCGAGCAGTTGCGGCGTGTGCGGCGTCAGACGCAGCGTCAGAGGCAGGGGCTGCTCAACGAGCTGCAGGCGCTTGCGCGCGGCGGCGGACCGGTCGACGAAGACGTGCTGGCAGCGAAAGTGAAGGCGCTCGACGATCAGAAGCTCGAGGCTGAGCAGCTCATTCGCAACGCACACGAACAGCTCGATGCGACACTCTCAGTGCCGCAGCGTGCGCGGTTTCGTTTCTTCGAACAACGCATGGAACGACAGGAACTCGATCTGATTGCCCGCGCCCGGACGCAGGCGCGACGCGGCGGGCCACCGCCGGTAGACTAGGCGGCTCGGGACTTGAAGTCGTTCCCCGAGCCCGGCTCTCGAGCCTCAAGCCCTGCTACTATCGATTTATGGTCCGCCGGTTGCTCGTCCTCGTCGGAGCCTTCTCGATCGCCGCGGGGGTTGTTGTCGCCCAGGACGCCGTGCGTTCCGACGCCGCGAGCATGCAGAAGAAGGTGAAGGCCATGGCGGCGCGTGGTGAGAAATCGCCCGGTAAGAGTGCTCCAGCACTGCGCACGACATTCACCGATCGTGAGGCAAACGCGTACTTCAAGGTTTACGGTCATGAGTTTCTGCCGGTAGGTGTCCTCGAGCCGCAAGTCGTCATCGACGAACGGGGCAAAGTGCGCGGACGCGCCATCGTCGATATTGACCAGGCCTGGAAGGATCGAAGCTGGCTGTTCTCCTGGATTGGCGGCAAGGTGGAGGTCGTGGCGATCGGCACCCTGCGCGCCGCCGACGGGCAAGGCGTCTTCGAGATCGAGAACACGACGCTTGGCGGCGTCAGCGTTCCGCTGAGCATCCTGCAAACCCTCGTGAGCTTCTATTCGAAGACCCCGGATCATCCGCGCGGTTTCGAGTTGGATCAACCTTTTGAGCTGCCCTCCGGAATTCGATCCGTCGAAACGCGAAAGGGTGCCGCGACCGTCGTGCAATAGCGGCAGGCCTCAGAACTCTGGACCCGGGGACTTAGGACCCGGGACTTGAGCACCCATAACCCGTAATACGATCCCCCCGTGTCCATCGACCTCGCGACGCCGCTGCAATATCTGCGCGGTGTCGGGCCCCGACGAGCCGCGGATCTCGAGCATGTCGGCCTGGTGACCGTTGAAGATCTCCTGCTCCGTTTTCCATTGCGGTACGAGGACCGCGCGCACGTCGTGCCCGTCGGAAAGCTGCGACCCGGCGAAACGGCGACGGTCATCGGCGAAGTGGTCACCTCCGGGGTGCGGCCGACGCGGCGGCCGGGCTTTCGTCTGTTCGAACTGGTCGTGAAGGATTCGTCTGGCCACGTCCGCGCGGTCTTTCCAAATCAGGCCTTTCTGCGCGACGTCTTCCATCAGGGGCAACAGGTCGTGCTCTTCGGGCCCGTGGAGTTCCGTGGCGGCATCCAGCTCAGCAATCCAGACTACGAGATCCTGCGCGGCGAAGGGGACGACACCGATGAGACGGTGCACACCGGCCGCATCGTGCCCGTCTACGAGAAGGCTGGATCGATGACGTCGCGACTGCAGCGGTCGCTCGTACATCGCGTCCTGGCCGACCTGAGTGTGAACGTCCTCGACCCGCTCCCACCGGGCCTCGTCGCCGGCCGGCGGCTGCCCAGCCGCCGCGATGCGTTTCAGGCGGTCCACTTTCCGACGCCGGGAACCGATGTCGCCGCACTGACAGGCTTTCGCACCGACGCACAGCGGCGTCTGATTTTCGAGGAGTTCTTCCTCTTCCAAGCGGGCTTGCTCCTGCGCCAGCGGCATCATGCGGGCGAAGTGAAGTCGCATGGAATCGTCGTCGACGATCGGATTCGTGAGTCGGCGCGTCGAGTCCTCCCGTTCAAGCTGACGAATGGACAGAAGACGGCCCTGCGCGAGATTGTCGAGGATCTGCAGCGCCCCCATCCCATGAACCGATTGCTCCAGGGCGATGTCGGCGCCGGTAAGACGATCGTCGCGCTCATCGCGGCGCTCGTCGCCATGGAAAACGGGTTGCAAGTGGCGTTCATGGCGCCGACCGAGATTCTGGCCGACCAGCACTACTTCCTGATTCGCCGTCTGCTCGACGCATCACGATTCCGCGTCGCGTCGCTGACGGGCAGTCTTACTGCGGCGCGTCGCCGCGACGTGCTGGCGGAAGTGGCGAGCGGCGCCGTCCACCTCGTCGTCGGTACGCACGCCCTTGCCGAGCCGTCGGTCCTGTTCCGCCAGCTCGGCCTTGCGGTGATCGACGAGCAGCATCGCTTTGGCGTCGTCCAGCGCGCGCTGCTACGGGCCAAGGGTAGCAGCCCGGACGTGCTCGTCATGACCGCAACGCCCATTCCTCGTACGCTCGCGCTCACGACCTACGGAGATCTGGATGTGTCGGTGATTCGGGACCTTCCGCCTGGCCGACAGCCCGTAACGACAATCGCGAAGCCGGAGTCCAGGCGCGATGAGGTCTATCGCCTCGTGCGGCGCGAACTCGACGCGGGCCGGCAGGTCTACGTGGTGTACCCCCTGGTCGAGGACTCCGAGAAGGTCGACCTACGTGCGGCCACGGCGATGGCGGATCATCTACGTACCGAGGTCTTTCCGGAGTTCTCGGTGGCGCTGCTCCACGGGCGGCTCAAGCAGGACGAGAAGGACCGTGTCATGGCGGCGTTCAGCCGGGGTGATGTGCACATGCTCGTCGCCACCACCGTCATTGAAGTCGGCGTGGACGTACCGAACGCGACGCTCATGGTCGTCGAGCACGCCGAACGTTTCGGCCTTGCGCAACTCCATCAACTGCGGGGCCGTGTGGGCCGCGGGACGCACGCCTCGACGTGTGTGCTCCTCTATCAGGCGCCCCTCAACGACACTGGGCGCGCGCGCCTCGATGCGCTCGTCGCGACGACCGATGGGTTCGAGATCGCGGAGCACGATCTGCGTCAGCGTGGGCCGGGTGACTTCTTCGGGACCCGGCAGTCAGGTCTGCCAACCTTGCGCGTCGGTGATCTGCTGCGCGATGCGGACGTCATGGAGGACGCCCGGCGCGAGGCGGCCGAGTGGATCGACGGACACGCCGAGTCGGCCGCTCTTGCTGGCTACCTTCGGGCCAACTGGGCCCAGCGGTTTGGGCTTGTCGGCGTAGGATAGCGTCAGGCCGTCGCCCATCATGCGCATCATTGCCGGACGTTTGCGAGGCCGGCGGCTGCATGGCCCGCCGCGTGACGGCGTGCGTCCCACCTCCGACCGGCTACGTGAAACACTTTTCAACGTTCTGGCCCCGCGCGTGGCCGGCTCGCGGGTCCTTGACGGGTTCGCGGGGACGGGTGCCGTCGGGATCGAAGCCTTGAGCCGCCTCGCGGAGCACGCCACGTTCGTCGAGCGCGACGGGCGCGCGTTGCGCGTGCTCCAGGCCAACATCGACCATTGCGGCGTCGGCGAGGCGAGCGCCGTGATCCGCGGGGATTTTGTGGGACTTGCCGGTCGCGTACCCGATCTCGGGGTCTTCGATCTGGTCTTCCTCGATCCGCCTTACGATGTACAGGCCCTTGACGCGATTCTTGGCGAGGCGGCGGCAATGCTGGCCTCCGGCGGGCTCATCGTGCTCGAACACAGCCGCCGGCGCACGGACGTGCCGGCCGAAGCGCACGGACTTGTGCGGACAAGAACCCTGATGGCCGGAGACAGCGCGCTGGCTTTCTACGTGGCGGCCTGACCGGCAGGAGAGCGACAGTATGGCTGAGGTGCGGCGACTGGCGGTTGTGCCGGGTTCCTTCGATCCGCCGACCAACGGTCATCTCGACATCGTCCGGCGTAGCGCGGCGCTCTTCGATCGCGTGGTCGTCGCCGTGCTCGTCAATTCCGCCAAGCAACCGTGGTTCACTGCCGCCGAGCGTGTCGAGATGATGCGCGAAGCCCTCATCGGCACGGCTGGCATTGAGGTCGAGACCTTCGATGGACTGCTGGCCGAGTACGTCCGGCTGCGCGGCGCCTCGGCGGTCGTGCGCGGTTTGCGGACCGCCGCCGAGTTCTCCGATGAGTGGCAGATGGCGCTGATGAACCGCCATCTCAACGACGGCTGCGAGACGGTGTTTGTCGTTCCATCGGTGCCGACCGTGTTCGTCAGCGCGCGACTCGTGCGCGAAGTGAGTTCGCTCGGCGGATCGGTCGAAGGTCTCGTGCCTCCTGGTGTCGCGCGGCGGCTCGTCGAACGGAGCCGGCGCACCTGACCTGCATGGACCTGCAGGGTCTCGTCACTCAGCTCGCCGGGATCGCCGGCGCCGCATTCGTCCGAACCGACGAGGGGACGCGGCGCGAGTACGGCATGGACGCGCTCAGGCAGGGAAGTCTGGCCGATGCGGTCGTGTCGCCGGGGACAACCGCCGAGATTGCCGCGATTGCTCGGCTCTGCAATGACACGCGAACGCCGCTCGTACCGCGCGGCGGCGGCACCGGGTTCACCGGCGGTGCCGTGCCGGTGCGCGGGGGTGTCGTGCTCAGCCTCGAGCGGCTGAACCGCATTCTCGCCATCGATGAAGGCAACCTGCTCGCCGTCGTCCAGCCCAACGTGATTACAGGGGATCTGCAGGATGCCGTGGAGCGCATCGGGCTGTTCTATCCGCCAGATCCCTCGAGTCTCCGACAGTCTGCGCTTGGCGGAAACGTGGCGGAGTGCGCGGGCGGGCCACGGGCCTTCAAGTACGGCGTGACTCGCCAGTACGTGCTGGGTCTCGAGGCCGTGCTGCCGACCGGCGAGATCATCCGCACCGGTGGCAAGGTCGTGAAGAACGTCGTCGGCTACGACCTGACGCAACTGCTCGTCGGTTCTGAAGGCACTCTTGCGATACTGACCGAGATCATCCTGCGGCTCATTCCGAAGCCGCCGGTGGTCGCGACGTTGCGTGCGACGTTCACGAGTATCGAGGCCGCTGTCGGTGCCGTCACCGCCCTGCTTCGGGCGCGGGTCGTGCCGTCGACGTTGGAATTGATCGATCGAGACTCACTCGAGGCGGTCGCGACGGCCCTCGACGACCGGACACTCGCGCCGGCCGGCACCGAAGCGCTCCTGATTCTCGAAACCGACGGACTCCCCGAACAGGTGATCGCCGCATCGGCCCTCATCGAAATCGCGTGCCAGGAGGCGGGCGCGACCGAGGTGCTACGGGCAGGCAACGAGGAGGAGCGCCAGCGCCTGTGGGAGGTGCGACGTCAGATCTCGCCGTCACTCATGGTGATGGCCACGCTCAAAATCAACAACGATATCGTCGTGCCAAAGGCGCGCATTCCTGCTCTGTTCGATCTCATTGCGAGATTGAAGCGGGACTATCGTCTGCCGATCCCGTCGTTCGGGCACGTGGGCGACGGCAACATTCACGTCAACGTCATGGTAGCGGCCGAAGATCCCGAGGCGGTCCGCCGCGGCCGGCAGGCTGAAGAGGCCCTCTTTCGCGGTGTAGTGGCGCTCGAAGGCTCCATCAGTGGCGAGCACGGCATCGGCCTCTCCAAGGCGCGATACCTCGGGCTCGAATTGTCGCCCGAGACGATTGCTCTGATGAAGCGCGTCAAGCACGCGTTCGATCCCAACGGGATCTTGAATCCCGGCAAGATCTTCAGCGACAGCTGATACCCGGCATCGGCCAAGGACGTGCAGGACCGGCGATGGCGCTGGTGTACCCTGTTTGCATGCCTGTCGTGGCCGTCATTGGCGCATCCAGCGATCGCCGGAAGTACGGAAACAAAGCTCTTCGTGCGTTCCGGGCGCAGGGCTTCACGGTCATTCCAATCAATCCGCACGAGTCCGAAATCGAAGGCGAGCGCGTCTACCCGAGTGTGCTGGCCTATCCTGGCCCAATTGATGAAGCCACGCTGTACGTGCAGCCTGACACCGCCATGCAGGTCATCGACGAACTCGCGAAGAAGGGTGTCCCGACGGTCTGGCTGAATCCCGGAACGGACGACGAGGCAGTGGTGGCTCGCGCGCGCGCCTTGGGCCTATCGCCTCGCGTCGCCTGTTCGATACTTGGGGTAGGCGAGTCGCCGGGGGCGTACTAGGGCACTCAGCCTGTGCTATAGTCCGAGTGTCTCTTGTCCACCTGTGCGGTCGCTCATGGGCCGTACCTCCCGTAACAGTTCTCTAGAACCCAACCTCCACTTGTCACGTTCCAACCCCTATGGCGAACCATCAGAAACGCTCCTCCGGGCGGCAGCCTGCCGAATCGGCCGTCACTGAACTGCCCGAAGACACTGGCAACGGCGCCGACGCCGGCGCGCCCGAGCCGGGCGGCCAAGACGCCGGCCGGCAGGGCAAGGCCTCCACGCTCAACATCAATGACCTGAAGGACATGAGCATTCAGAAGCTCACGCAGGTCGCCAAAGACCTGAACGTGGCTGGCGCGACGGGCATGCGCAAGCAGGACCTGATTTTTCAGATCCTGAAAGCGCAGACCGAGCTGAGCGGCTTCATGTTCTCCGAGGGCGTGCTCGAAGTGCTGCCTGATGGGTTTGGGTTTCTCCGCGCCCCCGATTACAACTACCTGCCGGGGCCGGACGACATCTACGTCTCGCCGTCACAAATTCGCAAGTTCGATCTGCAGACGGGCGATACGGTGTCGGGTCAGGTGCGGCCGCCGAAGGATGGCGAGCGATACTTCGCGCTCATCAAGGTCGAGGCGGTCAACTTTGAAGCGCCGGATCAGGCGCGCAACAAACTCTTCTTCGAGAACCTCACCCCGCTCTACCCGCAGGAACGGCTGCGCCTCGAGACGACGCCCGAGAACCTGTCGGCGCGGGTGATGGATCTGATGACGCCCATTGGCAAGGGTCAGCGCGGGCTCATCGTGGCGCCGCCCCGGACGGGCAAGACGATGCTGCTGCAAAGCATCGCGCAATCAATCACGACCAATCACCCTGAGGTCTATCTCATCGTGCTGCTCATCGACGAGCGGCCCGAAGAAGTCACTGACATGCAGCGATCGGTCCGCGGTGAAGTGATTTCGTCGACCTTCGACGAGCCCGCGCAGCGGCACGTCCAGGTGGCCGAGATGGTCATCGAGAAGGCCAAACGCCTGGTCGAGCACAAGAAGGACGTCGTCATCCTGCTCGATTCGATTACGCGTCTCGCCCGTGCCTATAACACTGTGGCGCCGCCTTCGGGCAAGGTGCTATCAGGTGGTCTCGACTCGAACGCGCTTCAGAAGCCGAAGCGCTTCTTCGGCGCGGCGCGCAACATCGAAGAAGGCGGATCGGTCACCATCATGGCGACCGCGCTCATCGACACCGGCTCGCGCATGGACGACGTGATCTTCGAGGAGTTCAAGGGCACGGGCAACATGGAAATCCATCTGGATCGCAAGTTGGTCGACAAGCGGGTCTTCCCGGCCATCGACATCATCAAGAGCGGCACCCGCAAGGAAGAGTTGCTCATCCCGAAGGAAGATCTCAACCGCATCTGGGTGCTGCGCAAAGTGCTCACACCGCTCTCGCCGGTCGAAGCCATGGAACTGTTGCTCGACAAGATGGGCAAGACCAAGAACAACAGCGAGTTCCTGAACGCCATGCAAAAGATGGGGTGAGCGAGCTTCAGACTGCCGGGCTCTCGCTTTCCGTCGGTGTGACGACGACTGCGGTTGCGCTGCCCGCAGTGAGCATTGCGCGGAGTTCATCTCCTTCAATCACTTCCTTCTCGAGCAGCCGCTCGGTGACCTCATCGAGCGCGTCCCGGCGGTCGGTCAGCAGACGTCGTGCTGTGGCTTCCGACGTCTCAATGATCCGCTTGACCTCCGCATCGATCATGCGCGCCGTCTCCTCGGCATAGAGACCGCGTTCGGGCATGAACGGCGTCTCGAGGAAGGTGCTGCGGCGCCGGCCCTCGTGATTGACGGGCCCGACCGCGTCGCTCATGCCCAGTTCGGTGACCATCGCGCGGGCGATGTCGGTGGCACGCAGCAGGTCGTTGTGGTCGCCGGTCGACATCTCGCCAAAGACGATCAATTCGGCCGTCCGTCCGCCGAGCAGGACGGCAATTTCGCTTTCCAGTTCGGCGCGCGTGCGCAAGTACCGATCCTCGACCGGCAGGTGCATGGTGTAGCCGAGCGCGCCAAAGCCTCGTCCGACAATCGAGACTTTGTGGACCTGGTCGGTCGTGGGCAACAGAGAACCCACAATCGCATGTCCGGTTTCGTGAACGGCGATGATGCGTCGCATACGCGCGCTCATCACCCGCTTCTTTTCGAGTCCGGCCACGAGCCGGTCAATCGCCTCTTCGAAGTCGGCTCGTTCGACGGCGGTCTTGTTGCGG